>Ga0302325_10007998_pt1 | contig 23321 bp, 23 predicted proteins | sample Palsa_T0_2_FD_201948 | JGI IMG/M metagenome (GOLD analysis project Ga0302325, IMG submission 201948) | Peat permafrost microbial communities from Stordalen Mire near Abisko, Sweden - Palsa_T0_2 | ecosystem: Environmental > Terrestrial > Soil > Palsa > Peat permafrost | place: Sweden: Abisko... | reverse complement strand
GGGACCGGCCCTGTCAAGTGGTCGCGCGCGGCAAGAAATTCCCGCTAACGTCTCGGTGCATCTGGGCGTCTTGCGGCTCAAATACAGGCGTCCCCGTGAGGCGTCCGTAGAGAACGTCGGGATCCAGGTCCGCCCCGTTTGGCCAGACCACCGATCCCAATTCCGGATCGACGCGAACCTGCGCGAAGTAGGCGGGGTCCTTGAGCGGTTCGAACACTCCTCGAAAGCTGAGAATGGGCGCCAGGTCGACCACTCCCTCTACGCCGTCTTCGAAACGAAGATGCAGACGATAGTTGTTGAACGCATTCGCAGCCACGATGTCCTTCAGCATGTTCAACTTCAGATGCGCAATGGGCTTGAACTGGGCGGACCGAGGTCCGCCGCAGCGCACGGCGCTGCCCCACCTTCCCCAACATACCAAAGGCGGCAGGGGCCGCACGATATTAAAGATATCCGGATATAATCGTCTCAGGGAGGCAGTTCTTGCACGAGTCCAGACGGCGGGTGTTGGAGACCATCGAGCATCGCCAGCCGGATCGCGTGCCCATCGACTTCGGCAGCACGGGTGTGACGGGCGTGCACGTAAGCTGCGTCGCTGCGCTGCGGAACCATTACGGGCTGGATCCGAGGCCTGTCAAAGTCCACGAACCCTATCAGATGCTGGGTCTGATCGACGAGGATCTGAAGCAGGCCATGGGGATTGACGTGGATGGCGTCTTCCCGCGCAAGACGATGTTCGGGTTTCCAGCCGAAAACTGGAAGCCGTGGACGCTCAACGGTCTGGACGTGTTGGTGCCGGAGAAGTTCAATACGACCGTGGATGCCAACGGCGATACGCTCATTTACCCCGAAGGCGATCTGAGCGCCGGACCCAGCGGCCGCATGCCCAAGGGCTTTCACTTTTTCGACACCATCGTCCGGCAGAAGCATTTCGACGAGGAGCACCTCGATCCGGCCGATAATCTGGAGGAGTTCGCGCCCCTGACGGACGACGATCTGGCGGCCATCGTGGCCGACGTGCGCGAAGCCGCCGGCAAGGGACGCGCCGTGATCGCTAACTTCGGTGGGACGGCTTTCGGCGATATCGCCCTGGTGCCTGGCCCTTTCCTTAAAGATCCCCGCGGCATCCGAGACATCACCGAATGGTATGTTTCCACCACCAGCCGCCGCGACTACATCCACCAGATCTTTTCCCGGCAGTGCGAGATCGCGCTCGCCAACCTGGCGCGCATTCACGAGCGCATCGGAAACACAGTGGACGCCGTATTTATCTGCGGAACGGACTTCGGCACACAGACCTCGTCCTTCTGCTCGGTGCCCGCGTTCCGGGAGCTTTGGATGCCCTACTATGCGCAGGTGTGTGGCTGGATCCATCGCCACACAACCTGGAAATGTTTCAAACATTCTTGCGGATCGGTGGCACGATTCTATCCATCGCTGATCGAGGCGGGATTCGACCTGATCAACCCGGTGCAGTGCTCGGCGACGGGCATGGAGCCCGAGGGGCTGAAAACGAAATACGGCGATCGCCTGGTATTTTGGGGTGGCGGCGTGGATACGCAGAAGACCCTGCCGTTTGGCACGCCCAGCGAAGTCCGCGAGCAGGTCTTGCGCCGATGTGAAGTGTTTGCGCCAGGCGGCGGCTTCGTCTTCAACTCCATTCACAACATACAGGCGGGAACGCCGGTGGCAAACATTGCGGCGATGCTGGACGCCGTGCAGAAATTCAACGGAAGGGCTTAACGATGGTGGATCTCGCAGAACTGCACCAGGCGATTCTGAATGGCGATGCCAAACGCGCGGTGGCGGTCACGGAACTGGCGCTGGCGGAGCATGCCGACCCGGCGGAACTCGTCACAAATTACATGATACCGGCCATGGACGAGGTGGGCCGCCGCTTTGAATGCGAGGATTACTTCGTTCCGGAGCTGCTGCTGTCGGCGCGCGCCATGAAGGGATCGCTGGCGCTGCTGCGCCCGTTGCTCGCGGCGCGGGGAACCGAGCCGGTGGGCCGCGTGGTGATCGGCACGGTGAAAGGCGACCTGCACGACATCGGCAAGAATTTGGTGGCGTCCATGCTGGAAGGCGGCGGGTTTGAAGTCATCGATCTGGGTGCGGATGTGTCACCGCAGAAGTTCATCGAGGCCGTGCAGTCGTCCGGCGCGAACCTGGTTTGTCTGTCGGCCTTGCTGACGGTCACCATGGGATCGATGAAGACGACCATCGAGGCGCTCAAGGAAGCGGGCATGCGCGATCGGGTGAGAGTGCTGGTGGGTGGCGCTCCCGTGACGCAACAGTACGCCGACGAGATTGGCGCCGATGGATACGGCATCAACGCCAGCGTGGCTGTCGCGCTGGCGCGGCAAATGGCGAAGGTCGCATAGATGGCGCAATCTCGCCGAAGCTTTCTGGGCGCGGCGGCCGCGGTGCCCCTAGCACACGCCGCGGATCACAACCCCGGCCCCCGCCCCCCGGCCCCTGACCCCGGCGAGCAAAGCTCGCTCTGTGGCGAGTGGGCGTTCCGCGCCGATCAAAACTCCGAATGGATTCCCGTGCAAGTGCCGCACACCTGGCAAGTGACGCCCGGGCTGACCGGCCACCGGGGCGCCGCCTGGTACCAGCGGGAGGTCGACATTCCCGCCGCTTGGGCAGGCAGCACCGTGCGCATCGAGTTTGAGGCGGTTTTTCACTCCGCCTGGGTTTCGGTGAACGGGCAGCCCGCGGGCGAGCACGTCGGCAAAGGGTACACCGCGTTTCGACTCGACATCACGCGCCTGCTGCGTTTTGGCGCGCGCAACACCATCGCCGTCAAGGTTGACAACTCGTTCGATGAACGGATCCTGCCACGTGGCCGCTCCAGCGACTGGGCGCACGATGGAGGCATCTACCGTCCGGTGACTCTGCTGGTTTCTCCGATGTGCTATATCGAGCGCATCGCCGTGGACGCAGATCCGGATGCGCTATCCCTGTCGGCAGTGCTGCACAACTCGGGGGATGCAGCTTTCGCGGGATCGCTGGGCTACCGCATAATCGAAGACCAGACCGGGCTCACCGTGCTGGAACAAAAGGCCGCGCGCAACGTAAGCCTGCGCGCCGGCGAAACCGTAACCGTGACACTCCCGCCCGCTTCCTTGCGAGAGCCCAAACTCTGGCACTTCGATCATCCGCATTTGTACGTAGCCGAGGTGACGTTGGGCTCTCACGTCGTTAGTACGACTTTCGGCATCCGGCGCATCGAAGTGCGCGATGGCAGCTTCTACCTCAACGGCGAGCGCGTGTCCCTCGTGGGCGTGGAGCGCATGGCCGGCAGCAATCCCGCTTATGGCATGGCCGAACCGGAAAGCTGGATCCGCCACGATCATGACGACATGAAAGAGCTGAACGCCGTGTTCACGCGCGTACACTGGCCGCAGGACCGGCGCGTACTCGACTATTGCGATCGTCACGGAATTCTGATTCAGACCGAAGTGCCGGCCTGGGGCGCCGACACCTTCAAGGGGATGTCCGGCGAGCCGGCTCCCGAAACGATGAACAACGGTCTTGAGCAATTGCGCGAGATGATTGCCAGCGATGCGAATCATCCCAGCCTGTTCGCCTGGGGCTTGTGCAACGAGATCGACGGACAGAATCCCGTGGCAGCGAAATTCGCGCGGCGGCTGCGCGACGAAGCCAAAAGGCTGGATCCGCGGCGGCTGTGCACCTATGCCTCCAACTCGCTCCAAACGACCCCGGAACGGGACGTGGCGGGCGAGATGGATTTCATCGAATGGAACGAATACTACGGCACGTGGTACAAGGGCTCGGCCGAGGACTTGCGCCGCCAGTTGGATGAGATCCATAGAGCTTTTCCGGGCAAGACGATCATTATTTCCGAATACGGCTACTGTGCGTGTACGCCGGAGCGGCCCGAGGGCGACGAGGCGCGCATTCAGATATTGCGCGATCACAACCGCGTCCTGCGGGAGCATCCGGCGGTGGGCGGCGCGATTTTCTTCTGCTATAACGACTACCGTACGCACATCGGCGACCAGGGCACGGGCGCGATGCAGCAGCGCGTACACGGCGTCGTTGACCTGCTGGGACGCCGCAAGCCTTCGTTTGAAGTTTTGCGCAATGAGTCGAGCCCGATTGCATCCGTGGAGGCTGTTGGCCGCGATGTGACCGTTCGCACGCGGAAACGCTTTCCGGGCTACACGCTCGAAGGCTACCGGCTGCGGGCGACGGGCTATACGGCATCCGGCATTCCGATCGAGCGGCAGGAGATCGCGCTGCCCGTTCTCAAACCAGGCGATGAGGCGCGCGCGACCCTGGCGTTTGCCGAAAAAGCCGTGGTCCGCGCGCAGTTGGATGTGATCCGGCCCACCGGCTTCTCTGCCTTCACTGTGGCGCACGCACTCGTGCGTGCCGCGTCGCGACTCATCGCGACGCCAAACCTATGAGCTACGTCTATCGCGTGTCCATAGTAGCCGCAGCTTCCGGCCTGCTCTTCGGCTTCGACATCGCCGTAATCAACGGCGCGCTCCTATTCCTCAAACAGCAGTTCGGTCTGAACGAAGTGCAAACCGGCATCGCCGCGGGCAGCCTTCTGGCAGGCTGCGTATTGGGAGCGGCCATCGGCGGGTGGCTCAGCGACCGCTTCGGACGCAAGCGCATTCTGCTGTTCTCCGCCATGCTGTTCGCGCTTTCTTCCATCGGCGCGGCGCTGCCCCGCAACCTGCCCGAATTCGCTGCTGCGCGATTTGCCGGCGGCATCGCCATCGGTATCGCTTCGCTGCTGGCTCCTCTGTATATTGCGGAGGTTTCGCCGGCTGCTATTCGCGGGCGGCTCGTGTCGCTGAATCAGATGGCCATCGTGACCGGCATTCTGCTCTCCTATCTGGTCAGTTGGGCCTTCTCCTTTCAGGTTGAGAATGGATGGCGATGGATGTTCGCGATAGCCGCCATTCCGTCGCTGGCATTCTTTATCGGGTTGTTCTTTGTCCCCGAAAGCCCCCGATGGCTGGTGGAAATGCACCGCGACCCGGAAGCTTTCCGTACCCTGGTGCGGGTCGGCGAGCCCGGCGAGGCCCAGTCCCAACTTGACCGCATCCGGCAGGCCATCGCCGAAGAGAGCGGCACGCTGGCCGAACTATTCGCTCCGGGTATGCGCCGCGCTCTGCTGATTGGTGTGGTGCTGGCTGTGGTGCAGCAGTGGAGCGGCGTCAACACTGTGCTATTTTACGGCTCCCTGATTCTCAAGGAACGCGTGGGGCATCAAAGCGCCTCGGCGGCCATCGGCGCCAACGTGCTGATCGGCGGTGTGAACTTCCTGGCGACCATCGTGGCGCTGTGGCTGATCGACAAGGTGGGCCGCAAAGCGCTTCTCATATTCTCGGCGGGAACCATGGGGGTGTGTCTCGTTTGCCTGGGCTGGGCGTTCCGCTCCACACCGCCGTCGCCGGTCGTGGTCATCGCGGCCATGATCGGCTGCACGGCCGCTTTCGCGGTGGGCCTCGGCCCGGGCGTGTGGGTGATCCTGTCGGAAATTTTTCCGACACGCATCCGGGGCCGCGCCATGTCGGTATGCACTGTGGTGCTGTGGGTGGCATGTTCGGCCCTTACCATCAGCTTTCTGTCGATCGCCACGGCTATCGGAGCGCCGCGCACGTTTTGGCTGTACGCCTGCATCTGTGCGTTCACGGTCATTTTTGTGTGGCGGGTCACGCCGGAGACTAAGGGCAAGAGTCTGGAAGATATCGAGGCGTTCTGGAAAAGGAGAAAGACAGTAGTTTTGCAGAGAAGGTGAGTTTGCTGTACGGTAGATCTATGAGACCGGAACTCCTCCGACGATTGCACGGCTTCTCGTTGGACGAGTTCCTCGAGCAAGCGCAGCGGTTTATTGAAGTCGTCAGTGGGTCTGCATAAATAGTGGGGCAGGCCCTTGGCCTGCGCGGGTCCCCTGGACCCGCTTTTGCGAAGCGAGGATGGCGGCCTGGGAGGCCGCCGCAGGCCAAGGGCCTGCCCCACTTTGAAAAGGAGAAAGGCTTGAGCCGTTTCGCAGACTGGCTGGCCGCTGGACCGCTGCTCACCGACGGCGCCTGGGGCACTGAGCTGCAGAAGCGCGGATTGGCGCCGGGCGAGTGTCCGGATCTGTGGAATCTCTGCCATCCGGAGCGCGTCGAGGCCGTGGCCGCCGCGTACTGCGACTCGGGTAGCCGCATTATCCTGACCAACACATTTCGGGCGAACGCCATCAGTCTTGCGGATGCCGATATCCACGCCATCAACCGGGCCGGAGTGGAAATCTCCCGTCGGGCAGCGCGTGGCAGAGCGCGCGTAGTCGCATCGATGGGGCCCAGTGGCAAGATGCTGCTCTCGGACGAGATCACCACGCAGGCGCTCGCCGCAGCCTTCGCGGAGCAGGCGCAAGCGCTGGCGGAAGCGGGCGCCGACGCCTTGCTTGTGGAGACCATGAGCGACCTCGCGGAAGCGCACGTTGCGGTGCGCGCGGCGCTGGCCACGGGTCTGCCGGTGATCGCCTCATTCGTTTTCGATACCGGCCGCAACAAGGACCGAACCATGATGGGCGCGACGCCGGACGAGGTGGCTACCGCAATGGCTGCCGAGGGCGTCGATGCCGTGGGCGCCAACTGCGGCTCCGGCATCGCAGGCTTCCTGAACGTGTGCGGGCGTTTACGCGCCTTCAGCAATCTGCCGGTGTGGATCAAGCCGAATGCGGGCCTGCCCGTCATGGAGGACGGCCAGATCACCTACCGGACCACGCCGCAGCAATTCGCGGCGCATGTTCCCGCATTGATTGCAGCCGGCGCATCGTTTATCGGCGGATGCTGCGGCGCCAACCCCGCGTTCATCGAGGCCATGGCCGCATGCGTTTGAAGCTGATCAGTTGCGAAGTGATTTTCCGCGAGATGTGCGACGCCGTAGCGCATTCGCCGCACCAGGTGGACGTAGAATTCCTTCCCAAGGGCCTGCACGATATCGGCGCGCCCGGCATGCGCGAGTCGCTGCAATCCGCCGTGGACCGAACCGACACGGCGCGCTACGACGCCATCCTGATGGGCTACGGCCTGTGCGGCAACGGGCTGCACGGATTGCGCGCCGCGTCGATTCCGCTGGTGATCCCTCGCGCGCACGACTGCATCGCACTGTTGTTCGGCAGCCGCCACAAGTACCGCGAGTATTTCGAACAGAATCCAGGGGTCTATTTCGCCTCCACCGGATGGCTGGAGCGCGGCCAGAGCCTGGCGCAATTGGCCCAGATCCGCACCGGAATCGCGGCCACACTCGAACAGATGATCGCGAAATATGGCGATGACAACGGCCGCTATTTGTTCGAAGAGTTGCACCGCTACGAGACCGCCTACCACCAGTTGACCTACATCGAAACCGGCCTGGAACCGAACGCCACTTTCGAGCAGCGGGCGCGCGAGGAAGCCGCACGGAAGGGCTGGGCCTTCGCGAAACTGCGCGGCGACCTCAACCTGTTTCAGCGCCTGGTTGGCGGCCAATGGGATGCTGCGGATTTCCTGGTGGTCGAGCCGAGATTTGAAATCGTGGCGCGCTACGACGACGGCGTGATCGCCGCCCGGCGGAGTTCCGCATGACCGGAAAAGAAAGAGTGCTGGCGGCGCTCGCCGGCAAACCCATCGATCATCTGCCTTTGATGCCCATCACCATGATGTTCGCGGCGGACACTGCCGGAGTCGGCTATCGGGAATATGCTTCGCATTCCGAGGTTCTGGCCCGCGCTCAGTTGCTGACCGCGGACCGCTACGGCTTCGACTACGTCTCGGCAATCTCCGATCCGGCCCGCGAAGCCTCCGACCTGGGGGCCGCCGTCGAGTGGTTCGACAATCAGCCGCCGGCCATTATTGAAAGCCGCGCGCTGCTGGCCGATAAGGGCGCGTTGGCGCAGTTACGGCAGCCCGACGACGCCGCGCCGGGGCGCATGTGCGATCGCGTCATCGCCGTCGGACTGCTGGCCACGTCGGCTGGCGCGGACAGAATCGTCGAAGGCTGGATCGAAGGCCCTTGCGCCATGAGCGCCGATCTGCGCGGCTTGAACACGCTGATGCTGGACTTCTACGACGATCCCGATTTTGTGGACCTGTTGACCGAGTTCGTGGTGACCATGGAAATCGCCTTCGCACGCGCCCAGATCGCGGCCGGCGCCACGCTCATCGGCATTGGCGACGCCGCGGCCTCCCTCATAGGGCCGAAGTTTTACGAACGTTTCGTGTTCGGCGGCGAGTGCCGCCTGGTGCGCGCCATCCATGAAATGGGTGCTCTGGCGCGCCTGCACATCTGCGGCAATACGCGGCGCATCCTGAAAGGCATGGGCCAAACCGGCGCGGATATTGTGGATCTGGATTTTCTGTCGCCCATCCATGAAGGCCGCGCGGCCATGGGCGAGCGGCAAATGCTGCTCGGCAATATCGATCCGGTGCGCGTGCTGCGCGATGGCACGCCGGAATCCATAGCCGCAGCGCTCGCCGAATGCCACCGTCAAGCCGGGCCTCGCTATATTGTGGGAGCCGGATGCGAGGCGCCCCGCGGGACTCCGCCGGAGAATCTGATGGCGATGACCAGCTACGCCCGGGAGCACGGTGAGTAAGGTTGTAGAGATCCAGCCCTCGGACCGCCGCGAGCTGCGCGATATCCTGTTCGAGCAAGGCGTTGAGTTTCCCTGTGGCGGCGAGTCTTTGTGCGGCGGGTGCCGGATCCGGGTGCTGGAGGGCGACATACCCGTCACGCCGGACATGCGCGCGGCGCTCACGGAGCAGGAACTCGCCGATGGTTGGCGTTTGGGCTGCCGCGCGCAGCGCCACGGCCTGGTCCGTCTGGCCGTTGGGCAATGGTCCACCGAAGTGCTCACCGACGAAGCGCGCGTGCCCTTCGAACCGGCTGCCGGATGGGGCGCCGCGATTGACTTGGGAACCACCACGCTGGTGGTCCAGCTTGTGAACCTGGCGACGGGCGAAGTGGAAGCGGTGCGCACCGCGCTCAATCCGCAGGCGCGCTACGGCGCCGACATCATGACCCGTATCCAGTTCGATCTGGAGCGGCCCGGCGTGTTGACCGCGCTGATTCGTGAATCGCTAGGCGGCATGCTGGCGGATGCCGCCGCGGGCCGCGCCGTCGAAGAGGTACTGATCGTGGGCAACACCGCCATGCATCACCTATTCTGCGGCGAAAGCGTCGAGCCTCTGTCGCACGTGCCCTTCCGGTCGCCGGCGCTGGCGTCACGCAATCTGGACGCCCGCGAATTGGGTTGGACCGTGCGCGTCAAAGGAACGGTGCAGTTCGTGGGATGCATCGGCGGATTCGTCGGCAGCGACCTGTTGGCCGGCCTGCTGGCAACCGGCTTCCTCGAATCGGACCGCGACCGGGTCCTGATGGATCTGGGCACCAATGGCGAGATCGCCGCCGGCAACCGCCACGGGATCCGCTGCGCCTCCACCGCCGCCGGACCGGCTTTTGAGGCTGGCCGCATCGGGATGGGGATGCGGGCGGCCCACGGCGCGATTGACCGCGTCGACATTCACGACGGGACGCTGCGCGGCAGGGTGATCGGCGGCGGAGTGGCCGCGGGCATCTGCGGCAGCGGATTGGTGGATGCGGCCGCAGCCGCGCTGGACCTGGGCCTGCTCGATGCGAGGGGACGCGTGCAGGCCGCGGGGAAACGAATTAGTATCTCGCCGGAAGTTTCGCTGGCACAGGCAGACATCCGCGAACTGCAATTGGCCAAGGGCGCGGTGGCCGCGGGTCTGGCGCTGCTGGCAGCCCCGCACGAGCAGGCCTTTCACCTGGCCGGCGCGTTCGGCAACTACGTGCGCGCCGGGAGCGCCAGCCGCATCGGACTCCTGCCGGATTGGGCGCACCCGGTGCAGGCCGCCGGCAACACCGCGCTGCGCGGCGCGCGCATGTTGTTGCTGGCGCCCTCGCGGCGCAAGACGCTGATCGAAACGCTATCGTCGATCGCCACGCACGTGGAACTGCATGCGCAACCCGCGTTCGAGGACCGCTTTGTCGACTGCATGGCCTTTCCGTAACCTCACCCACCGATTTAACGTGCAAACCGCATCGGATCTGTGGTACATATAGATTTGCAGCATTGGCGGGTTTACTTGACCTGTTTGTGCTGGGCGTTCGGCCTTTCCACAGAATCCCTCCGGTAACCTCGGTTAACAGCGGTAGTGTAAGCTGCCGTACGGCTGACGCGGTGATCGATCGGTAATGCGCGACTAAACCGGGCGCTCCTGGGTTGGAAACGTATCCCGCCTACGCCATTTTGGAGTACTCAATTCCCCATGGACAGTGATCGTAAGTACCGGCAACCGGGCTACCAGGACTCGGACCGCTCGGATTTCAGAGAGCGTCGCGGCGGCGACGAGCGGCCCCGCACCCCGGGACCCCGCCCACCGCTGGATATCACTGGTCCGCGGCTGCCGCGCCTGGTGCAGTCGGTAACCGCGGCCCGCTGTTTCAACTGTTCCACGCAACTGCCCAGCGGCATCGACTGGAGCGGCAATTGTCCGAAATGTAACGTCGCGTTGCATTGCTGCAAGCAATGCACCTACTTCGAGCCATCCACCCGGTTTCAGTGCCAGAAGCCCATTCCGCTGCGGATTCCGGTGAAGGACAAGGCCAACGAATGTACGTTGTTCTCGCCGCGTGTGACCGTGGCGCGCGATGGCAGCGCGGCTGCGCCTCCGCCCAGTCCGCGTATGGAACCGTCCACTTCGCCGGACGCGGCGCGTAGCGCATTCGACAAGCTCTTCAAGAAATAGCGCCGTTCAGGGCGTCGCCTCGCGATGCGACGCCGTGGTATTCAGATAGCGGTGGTATCCCAAATCCTGCCCCGTTAACAGTTTTGTCGCATAGATGATCTGGCCGGTGTGTCCGGCGAAGTGCTCCACCACGGCGTAGATGGCTTCGAGCACAGTCACGTGGTAACCCTGCACCGTGAGGCGTTCGGTCAGGCGCTCCGGGGCCAAATCTTCGATTGCGCCCACGGCTGCGTCGATGACGCTGCGCAGGTGTGCTGCCAGTTCGGCAACCGGCGTTCCTCCCCGCGCTGCGAATTCCGTGTCCCGCTGCCGGATATCCGGCTTGCCACCCACCCCCGCGACGATCCACTGCCGTACGTTCCCGGTCAGGTGCAGCACCAGGTTGCCGACCGCGTTCTCGGTTTCCGTGCCGCGCGCCCAGATCTGCTCTTCGGTCAGGCGGCCCAGGCAATCTTCGATGCGGCCGGTAAGCTGCCGCAGCTTGCGGACGGAGTAATCGAGGAACAGGTGTTCAGCGGAGCCCATAGAAGCCAGCATACACCGCGTGCATCGCGGCGGATTATGTAAGATAGCGGCATGCGCACGACGCTCCCTCCGCAACGCGGCAAGACGGCTGGACGGATTGCATCAGGATTGGTGCGGGGCGCTCGGGAACCCCAAGCCGCCATCGCGATGCGCAGCGGCGTTCCTCTTTTCGAACCCGAGAAAGGCGCCAGGAAGCCTCGGCTCGCGCTTATTAACAGATTGCGACGGGGAGTGAACTGCTCGTAACCATCCGGCCCACCCCGATTTCTCGTCAATAGGTCTGTGGGGCAGGCAGATTCACAATCTGCAAGCGCGTTGGTAAACCCGATTTGCCCGCGAGATCCGCTCGCGGGAGAGCCGGCTGAAAGCCGGCTGCGGGCATGATTGCCCGCCCTCCATTCAAATGGAGACGCGCAGGATGCTGCATTTCAGCGGGCTTCTATGGATGCAGTGGCAAACAAATGCGGCCAGGCAACACATGATAGATTAATCCTCGTGACACGACCAATGACTATGGGAGTAATCGTCGGGAACCGCGGTTTCTTTCCCGACCATCTCGCCAAAGAAGGGCGCGAGGAAATCATCAAGGCGCTGACTGCCGCGGGCATCGAGCCGCTGGTGCTCGGCCCCCAGGACAGCAAGTACGGCGCCGTGGAATCGCGCGTGGAATCGCGCAAATGCGCCGACCTGTTTCGCGCCAACCGCGACCGTATCGACGGCGTGATCGTGACCCTGCCGAACTTCGGCGAAGAGCGCGCCATCGCCGATACGCTGCGCCTGGCCGAGCTGAACGTCCCCGTGCTGGTGCAGGCCACGCCCGATTCCGCGTCGAAAATGTCCATCAAGTTCCGGCGCGACAGTTTTTGCGGCAAGATGTCGGCCTGCAACAACCTGACCCAATACGGCATCCCCTACTCCATCACCACGCTGCACACCGAGGCGCCGGATTCCGACGTCTTCCGCCAGGACTTGGAATGGTTCGCGGGCGTATGCCGCGTGGTGAAGGGCTTGCGCAACGTGCGTATCGGCGCCATTGGCGCGCGTCCGGCGGCCTTCAACACCGTGCGCTACAGCGAGAAAATCCTGGAACAACATGGCATCTCCATCGAAACCGTGGACCTGACCGAGATCCTGGGCCGCATTCACCGCATGAAGGATAACGACGATGCCGCGCAGCAAAAACTGGCCGCCATCAAGAGCTATGTTTCGACCGCAGGCATCCCCGACGAATCGCTGCTGAAGATGGCCAAGCTGGGCGCGGTGGTGGATCGCTGGATGCGCGAAACCGAAGTAGTGATGAGCGCCGTGCAATGCTGGACCGCCATCGAAGAATACTTCGGCGTGGTTCCCTGCACCATCATGAGCATGATGAGCAACGATCTGTTGCCGGCCGCCTGCGAAGTGGATATCTGCGGCGTGGTGGGCATGTACGCGCTGCAACTGGCCTCTGGGACGCCCAGCGCGCTGCTGGATTGGAACAACAACTACGGCGACGATCCGGATAAGGCGGTTTGCTTCCATTGCAGCAACCTGCCCAAACACTTCTTCGCCGATGTGCGCATGGATTTCCAGGAAATCATCGCCGGCACCGTGGGCCGGGCGAACACCTTCGGCACCTGCGTCGGCCGGGTGAAGGCCGGACCCATGAGCTTCTGCCGCGTGTCGACGAACGACAGCACCGGGAAGCTGCGCTCGTACGTTGGGGAAGGCGAGTTCACGAACGATCCGCTCGATACCTTCGGCGGCGCCGGCGTGGTCGAGATCCCGCGGCTGCAGGAGTTACTGCGCTACATCTGCCTGCATGGCTACGAACACCACGTGGCCGCGAATTTCTCTACGGTGGCGGGGATGGTGCACGAGGCCGGTTCGCGTTACCTGGGCTGGGACATGCACTGGCATAAGAATTAGACTGCGGCTGGCGGTTTCGCCTGTTTACTGAACTGAGGCAGCCTCCGGCTAACCTCCGTGTGAGTTGTCATCGGCGTTGTTCTGAAAGTTAGTCCTATGATTACGTGTGGGGCAGCCCCTTGGCCTGCTCGGGTCCCCTGGACCCGCCTGTGTAAAGCGGATGGCGGCCTGGGAGGCCGCCGCAGGCCAAGGTCCTGCCCCACACGGGAAGCACCCCTAAACCATTGAACTGATTGGCGTTATCCCTTCCGGTATTGCTGGTCGCTAACTTGCTCCATCCAGTCGACGACCTTGCCGTCGAGCTTTTCCTGGATGGCGATGTGCGTCATCGCGGTCGCCGGTGTGGCGCCGTGCCAGTGCTTCTCGCCCGGCGAGAACCAGACCACATCACCGGGGCGGATCTCTTCGATTGGCCCACCCTCGCGCTGAACCCAGCCGCAACCCGCGGTGACAATCAGCGTCTGACCCAGCGGGTGCGTATGCCAGGCCGTCCGGGCGCCCGGCTCGAATGTGACGCTGGCGCCCTGCACCAGCGCCGGATCGGGCGCCTGAAATAGTGGATCGATGCGAACGGTCCCCGTGAACCACTCAGCGGGACCTTTCGTGGAAGGTTGTGTGCCGGCTCTCTTGATTTCCATGTGCTCTATCCTCCTAGTCTTTCTTGCGCGGTATGATCTTGACTGTCGCGGAGCGGGCGCGTGCGCCGATCATCGGATTGAGGTACGGACTGCCATGATACTTCGCCCGGTAGGCGTCGTCAATCCGGTGGTTGATGGGTCCGTCCACCGGCTCGAAAGCGACCTCCTTCGTCATACCGGCGGCAATGATCCGCCCCGCCTTCTGCCGCACCGCGGCCTGGTACCAACGCGAGTTCCGCCCGCTGTAACCGCGCGCGTAAAGGGCGTCATCGACCGCCACGGACTAGATCCACGTTGGGGTGCCGTACGTTATCCCGTCCTCACGGAACGGTGCGATGTGCAAGTCGTCGGCCTCGGCAATCCTGCTCAATTCGTCTTTTGACCATGTGGTCATTGGGTGGGGCCTCCTCACGGGCGCAGCAGCGTCTTGATGGCGCGGCGCTCGTCCATCGCGCGGTAGCCCTCCGCCACCTGGTCGAGCGGCAGAGTCAGATCGAATACCTTCCCGGGCTCGATCTTCCGCTTCCACACCAGGCCGATCAGCTCGGGCAGATAACGGCGCACCGGCTTATCTCCTTTCCTTCAGCGTATGGTGTACCCGCCATCTACCACGCGTGCGTGCCCGGCCACCACGCTTGCGGCGGGGCTGCAAAGCCAGAGAACAGCATCGGCAATCTCCTCGGCGCGGCCAAGCCGGCCGATGGGCACGTCTTTCAGCATCGCGTTAATGGCGTCAGCCTGGCCCGTGGCCATCATTTGGTCGGCCATCGGTGTATGGATGAGGCCCGGGCAACGGCATTGATAGCCAGTGCTCTTCGCGGTCGCGAGACCCAGTCCGGATCCTGCGCCTGTGACTAGTGCAACTTGGTTTTCAAAAGGTATACGCGATTCCCCGTTCCCAGTGGGGCGGCCAATCATAGCCGCAGCCGCCTCTTAGGCGGCCAGAGCCGGCTGAAAGCCGGCTGCGGGCAAGATTGCCCGCCCCACGGTGCAAAAAGTATGTGGCCTAAACAGACGCACTATGCCAATCGCGAGCGGTTTTTTCATGTCCGGCTCCTCGTCACCCTCACCTTCCAAGGGTAACGAAAGGGATCACCCGGACGCTTTCCCAATCCTGCCGATTCTTTGCCTGATCGTGTTTGGATACTGGATTTCGTGCAGCGGCCTACGAGGCCCGCGCAGGCTGCGAGCCCAATGCCACACTTTTTGACAAATACGCGATTCCCCGTTCACCGTGGGGCAATTATGGCCGCAGCCGCCTTTTTAGGCGGCCAGAGCCGGCTGCGGGCAAGATTGCCCGCCCCACGGTGCCCCACAAGGCTCAGAAGTCTCGCAACGCCTGCAGGGGATCGGTGCGCATCGCGCGCCACGCGGGTAGAGCGCACGCGCCCACCGCGACGATGGTCATCCCCAGGAATGCCCATACGAACGAAGCGGGATCCCGCGGGCTGACCTTGTAAAGCAGGTCGCCCATGAGCCGCGCCACTAACAGCGCGAGCCCTGCGCCGACGGCGATTCCGGCGAACGTCAGGCCAAGTCCGTGCGACAGCACACTGCGTAAAACATCCGAAGCGCGCGCACCGAGAGCCATCCGCAAACCCAGTTCGCGAGTGCTTTGAGAAACCAGGTACGACATGACGCCATATAGCCCAATTCCGGCCAACAGCAGAGCGACACTTCCGAAGATCTCGAGCAGCCGGACCGCGGCGTGCTGGCTCCAGCCCATCCGGTCGACCTGCTCGCGGGTCGTGATTAACTCCATGGGGGCGAGATTTCGATCGATCGCCTGCACCTCGCGCGTCAAAATGCCGGCCATCGCTTCCGGACCGAGCCGCGTCCGGATGAGAAGGTTCTGTCCTGACGCGGGGCCCTGCCGCAGCGGCTCGTAGAAGAAAGGCTTGGGACTCTCCCGCAGCCCGGAGTAACTCGAATCCTTCGCCACACCCACCACCTGCAGCCAGCGGTCCTTCACCTGAAGACGCTTTCCGATCGGATCTTCGCCGGGCCAGAAACGCCGGGCCAGCGCTTCGCCGACCACGGCCACGGGCAGAGCGTTTTCGCTGTCTCCACGAGTAAACTCCCGGCCCGAAAGGAGCGGAATTCCCATGGTGGCGAAATATGCGGGGCCCACCTGGTTGTATTCGATAACCGGCTCCTCGCCGGGCGCGGCTGTAAATCCATCGACCGTGATGGGCGAGGACGCATAGCTGCGATAGCTGAAAGGCACGACGCTCGACCACGTAACGGAATCGACGCCGGCGAGCCCCTGCACGCGATCGATTAACTGGTCCTGAAAACTCCTGATGCGCGACGCATCGTAGCCGGCGGAGACCATGTCCACCGCGGAAAGCAGTACGCCGCTGGTGGAAAAGCCCGGGTCCGTGTTTTGCATTGCCCGAAGACTCTTCAGCAGCAGACTCGATCCCACCAGCAGGATGAAGCTCAGCGACACCTGAAGCAGGACCAGGCCCGAGCGGATCCACGCCGTTCCGCGGCCTCCGACAACGCCCGCGGACTCGGATTTCAGTGCGGTAACAAGATCGATCCTGCCCGCCTGCAGCGCAGGAATGAGGCCGAAAAGCATAGTGGAAAACAGACAAACGCAGGCACTCAGCGCAAGAACGCGGAGATCGATTTCGGCGGGGAGGTTCACGATGACACCGGCGGGCATAGGCCGGAACAGAAGTCGAATCAGACTTCGGCACCAGTGCGCTACCACCAGACCACCCGCGGCCCCGGCGATAGAGAGAATCAGGCCCTCGGTCAGGAGTTGTTTCAGCAGCCGCCCACGCGCGGCGCCTACCGCGAGCCGGACGGTCATCTCGTGCCGCCGTGTAAACGACCTGACCAGCAGCAGGTTCGCGACATTGGCGCAGGCCACCAGGAGCACCATGCAGGCGACTACGAATGAGATGCGCAGCGTGGGGAAGAGCGTGCCGGCGTTGTTGAAGGGCGTTTGCCACAGGGGATACAGGCGGATGCCGCGATTGCGATTGGTGGCGGGATAAGCGGCGGCCAGTCTCGCGGAAATCGCCGAGATCTCGGCCTGTGCCTGTTCCATCGCCACGCCCGGCTTTAGAATCGCGAAGCCTTCACTCCAGCGCGCGCCGCGATCGTCCAGCTTGTACCCGCCCCCCTCAAAGGCCTCTTCCATCGAAGCCGGGACCCAGAACTGAAACGAGTAACCGACAAAAGTTCCGGCGAAGCCTTCGGGCATGACCCCGATAATGGTGTGTTTCACGCCGTTGAGCATTTGGATCCGGCCGATGATGGCCGGATCGCCGCGATAGCGCTCCTTCCATGCCTGGTAGCCGATCACGGTAACTGGATGGGCATTCCGGCCGATGTCCTCGGCCGGCTGGAAGGTACGGCCCAGGATAGGACGGACGCCCAGAGCCTCGAAATAGTTGGACGAGACGACGCTCCCGATGGCGCGCTCCGCCCGGTCGCCGATGCTGAGCGTCGTACCGCCGATATGCTCGGCGACAAAGGAATCCACCAGCCGGCAACTGGCCCGGAGGTCCTGCAGGTCGGGCCAGGAGACGTCGGTTCGCCCGTTGCGGTCGGTTCCAGCCACGGCGAACAAGCGGTCCTGGTGGGCGACGAGCGGGAACGGGCGCAGCAGAACGCCTTCGATCCAACTGAAAACGGAGGTGGTGGCGCCGATCCCCAGGGTCAGGCAGAGGACCGCGAGAAGGCAGAAACCCGGACTGCGCCGGAGCATGCGAAAGCCGAAGCGGATATCCTGGAACATATTGAACTCACAGACGGGCGAATCGTCGGGTTGTCACGCTGAGAGCGCAACGCCACATACTTGTTCACCGTGGGGCGGCCAATCATGGCCGCAGCCGCCTTTTTAGGCGGCTGAAGCCGGCTGACAGCCGTCCCCAAAGGGGACCCCAGGGCAGTATTGCCCGCCCCACGGTGCAAAAGGCATGTGGCATTGCGCTCAGGGCCTGGGCACCATTAACGACCGCCGCGACAGATCCGGCACTTTCCTAATCCTGCCGGTTCTTTGCCCGATCCTGTTTGGATACCGGAATTTATGCACGCCGCCCGCTTTTGAGCGGTAGACTGGAGAAGAAGAAAAATGCAAAGCAGAGTGTCGAGACAGAGAGCGGCGGTCGCCCTGCGGAAGGAACTGGCCGGCAAGATTGCGGTGCATGCGCAGTCGCCGGGAGAGCATGCTACGGCCGTGCCCGGTATGGTGCTTTACCGTCGAACGACGCCAACGGCATGTTATCGAGCCACGTACGAGCCCAGCCTTACCGTTTTCGTACAGGGGCGCAAGCGCATCCACCTTGGAGGAACGGAATACCTCTGCGATGAGTCGTCTTTTCTCCTTTCCTCGATCGATGTTCCCGCTCAAAGCCAAATCGTCGAAGCTTCAGAACAGGTGCCGCTGCTCTCGATGTATCTCCGGCTGGATATGCCGACCGTGCGGGAGGTCCTCAGCCGGGAAGATGTTCCGGAACCGGAGACATCTGTTCAGTGCCGCGGAATTGCGGTTGGCGAGACGACGGCCGGGCTGCTGGGTGCGTGCGTTCGGCTGATCGAGCTTCTCGATACTCCCGAGGATATACCGTTTCTCAGCCACTTGATACAACGTGAAATCGTCTACCGCATCCTGCGAACCCCACAAGGAGAGCGCCTCCGCGCCATCGCGACGAGAGGCGAGCTCAGTCACAGAACGGCAAGAGCGATCGCCTGGCTCAGGGCCAACTACGCCAAGCCGCTGCACATGGAGGAACTCGCGGGGATCGCGCGAATGGGAGTGTCCACGCTGCACCATCAGTTCCGCACATTGACGACCATGAGCCCGCTGCAATACCAAAAGCAACTCCGGCTCCAGACCGCCAGGCAGCGCATGCTCATGGACGGGATGGATGCCACGAGCGTGGCCTACGAAGTCGGCTACGAGAGCGTCAGCCAGTTCAGCCGGGAGTACAGCCGCTTCTTCGGCCAGCCGCCCATGCGCGATATCAAAGCCCTGCGAGACGGCAAAGCCATGGCGATCCACGCCGCTTAGCCCTTGCGAAGGGAAGATGGCGGCCTGGGAGGCCGTCGCAGGCCACGGGCCTGCCCCACTATTGCCGCCTCCACGCGCCGGATGCTACCGTGCCAGCGATGGCCGACATATTTCGCGATGGTTTGTTGCAGGGCAAAGTTGCGTTCATCACCGGCGGCGGTAGCGGCATCAATCTGCGCATCGCCGAACGGTTCGCCACACAGGGCGCCAAAGTGGCGATGATGGGGCGCAAGCAGGAGAAACTCGACCGGGCGGCTCAAGGTATTCGGTCCGCGGGCGGCGCGGCCCTGGGTATTGCCGGCGACGTCCGGTACTACGAAGAGTGTGAGAACGCGCTGCGCAAAACGCACGAGGAGTTTGGAGCGATCGATATCCTTGTGTGCGGCGCGGCGGGTAATTTTCCCGCGACCGTACTGGGCATGTCGGCCAACGGATTCAAGGCCGTCATCGATATCGACTTGCTGGGCACGTTCAACACCTGCCGCGCGGCCTACGAGCATTTGCACAAACCGGGCGCGTCTGTGATCAGCATCTCGGCCACCCACGCTTTTGTGCCCATCGCATACCAGGCGCATGTGTGCGCGGCCAAGGCGGGCATCGACATCTTCTCCAAGACGCTGGCGATCGAGTGGGCATCGGCGGGCGTACGGGTGAACGTGATCGCACCGGGTCCGGTGGACGATACCGAAGGCATGCGGCGGCTCGCACCCACCGAGGAGGCGCGGCGCAAGTCCATGGCCAGCGTACCGCTGGGCCGCTTCGCCAGCCAAGACGAAATCGCCGACCTGGCGATTTTCCTGTGCTCGGATGGCGCCGCTTACATCACCGGCGCGGTGTGCGTGTGCGACGGCGGTCAATCGCTGCTGGGATCGCGCAACTTTCTGGCGGACGCGGGCATGGCATGATTGTGGGCCTCGCTTTGGCGCGGCGGTTGGAGTCTGCCGAGGCCCTCATCGGCGCCGGCTGCGCGCAGGATGCGGCGGTGCTGGAGGTGGCCGGCGGTACCGCGATTTTCGCGGGCGCAGGTTCGCCACTCACGCATGCGGTCGGCCTTGGCATGCGAGGTCCGGTGCGCGCGGATGAGATGGACCGGCTGGAAGAGTTCTATGTCGCACGCGGCGCGGCGGTAACAGTGGACTTGTGTCCGCTGGCGGATGCTTCACTGATTGAGCTGCTGGGCCAACGCGGCTATCTGTTGACGGAGTTCAGCAACGTTCTGCTGCGGGCGGCGGCGGAGGCGGAAGTCCCGGCGCCACAGATGGACGTGCGGCTGGCTAACCCGGACGAGGAGCAACTTTGGGCGCACACCGTGGGACGAGGCTTTCTGGAAAAAGACGAGCTTACCCCGGAAGAGATGAATATAGGCCTCGCCATCTGGCATATGCCCGGATCGCTTTGCTATCTCGCGTTCAGTGGCGGACGGGCGGCTGCCGCGGCGGCCATGGCCATTCAGGCCGGCCTGGCCAATCTGTTCGCGGACAGCACCATGCTGGGTTTTCGCGGCGCGGGTCTGCAGGCGGCGCTGGTACGCGAGCGCCTGTGCGCCGCCGCTCGCGCGGGATGCGATCTGGCTACCGCGGCTACCCTGCCGGGCAGCGTTTCGCAGCGGAACTACGAGCGCCTCGGCTTCCAGGTGGCGTACACTAAGGCGATCCTGGTGCGGTAAGGCTGTCGGGAAAAGGCCGCCGCCGTGGTCTTAGTAAGTGCCATGGTGGTTTTGCAACTTTCCTTGCAAGCCGGGTGGCACTGTCGCGGCATGACGCATCCATGACCATGGACCTCGCATATGCGCAACTCCACTCGATGGCGGCTTGCGGGGAGCCGGCCCGCTTGACTCCCGAACAAGCCGTCGCCGAGTTGTTCATCGCCGCGCGCGAGGATGTGTATCGTTATCTGCTGACGCTGGGCCTGGCTGCGCCGCAAGCGCAGGAGGCGGCGCAGGAAGTGTTTCTGCGGCTATACGCCGCCATGCGCAAAGGACAGCGCATCGAGAATCCGCGCGCGTGGATTTTCCGCGTGGCCCACAATCACGGGCTGACGCTGCGCGGCCAGGAGCATGCGACGCGCCCCTTCGATCCGGAACTGGACACGCGCCTGCCTGACAGCGCCGCGAGCGCCGAGCAGCGGCTGATCGAGCGCGAGCGCCGCACGCGCCTCGGCCACGCGGTGGCGGACCTTTCACCGCAACAGCGGCAGTGCCTGCACTTGCGAACGGAGGGTTTCCGCTATCGCGAAATCGCCGCCATCCTGGGGATCAGCGATTCGAGTGTGGGCGAGTTTCTGCGGCGCGCGATCATGCGGTTGCGGAAGGCTCTCGATGGCTAGCTGGCGGACACATCCCGAAGAGGGCGAGCTGATCCGGTATTGCGACGGCGAACTGCGCGCCAGAGAGACGGAGCGGGTGGCCCGCCATCTGGAAGCGTGCTGGGATTGCCGCACGCGGCTGGACGACGTGAAACAGACCATCGGCGAATACGTGCGCTACCGGCGGGATGTTCTGGAGCTGGCGCTGCCGCAGCCGCCCCAGCCGTGGATGAACCTGCATGCGGAATTTGCGCGCATGCCCACGCGGAGGATTTTCCCTCGCCGCGCCGTGTGGTTGATCGTATGCGCGGCTACGGCGGGGACGGGTGTCCTGTTATATCGGGCAAATGAACCGAGGCAGAGCGCCGCGCCGGCAGTGGTGCACTCCGCGCCGCAGCATCCGGTAACCGCGGTTCCGCCGGTGCGGCCTCCGGCGGCTGCCGCACGCAAGACCGCGCCGGGACCGGAGGATGAACTGCGCGTGATTGCCGCCCTCGACCGCATCGGTGCGGGCCTGGGCGATCCGATCGAAGTGGTGCGCACGCGCGACCGCATTGTGGTGACCTGCATGGGGCTGGAGGACGCGCGGATGCACGAAGTCCGCGCAGCGTTGGCTGCCATGCCCGCCGTTACGGTGGAGCTATCGCCGAAACCGGCCGCCAGCCCGGCCGGATCGCCGCTCGAAGTGGTGGGCGCGCCGCACCCCACAGACAATCCGCAGTTCGTGGATGAATTGCTGAAAAGCAGTGAAGCCATGATGGCCCGCGCGCATGCTCTGCGCGGTTTGGCTGAGCGCTTTCCAGCGAATGTGGAAGCGCCCATGAGCGCCAGCGCGAGAGCGTTGCTGGCGGGCATGCGCGAGCGCCACGAAGCCGCCCTGTCGCGCGAGGTAACTAACATAGCGCGTTCCTTGCAACCCATGCCGCCGGCGGCAGGCGGACCCGCCGATGCGGATTGGCAGTCGCACGCCATGCGGCTATTTTCGGACGCCGAACAAGTGGACCGCTTGTTGGGCGTGGTCTTTGCCGGATCGCAAGCTGCCAGCCCCAGCGACCGGTCGGCCTTGGCCGCGGCGCTCGCGAAGCTCGAAGCCGATGTGCGATAGCCTGCATCCCGGACGCATCGCCGCGCTGGCGCTGGTATGGTGCGCCTGCGCCGCCGCGCAGGAAACCGGCGGCCTCTCCGGATTCGTCTGGGACCCCTCGGGCGCACGCGTGGCCGGCGCTACCATCACGGCTGTGAACGAAGAAACCGGATTCCGCCATGTCATGGAAACGGATTCGGCGGGCGCATGGCAGGCAGCCTATCTTTACCCCGGCAGCTATAAGCTCACCGTGCGCAAACCGGGATTCCGCACGCTCGTGCAGTTCGGCGTTCCGTTGCACGCAGCCGAATCCGCGCGCGTGGATTTTCACCTGCAGATTGGCGACGTGCACGAGGTGGTGACCGTCACCGGAGCGCCCGCGCTGCTGAATTGCGCGAATGGCGCGGCCGGCACGCTGGTGGGCCGCGACTGGATCGACCATCTACCCTTGAACGGCCGCGGCATCCTGACGTTGCTGGAAATGGCGCCCGGCAGCCTGATCACGCCGGCCAGCCAGGGCGAGGCCGGCCAATTCACGGTGAATGGCCAGCGGCCCAATGCGAACTACTTCACTGTGGATGGCGTCAGCGCCAACACCGGCGCGAACGGAGGCGGACAGCCAGCGCAACTGCCCGGCCCTACGCTGCCGGACATGACCGCATTTGGCAGCTTGCAGACGCTGGCGTCGGTGGAGGCGCTCGATGAATTCCAACTGCAAACCTCCTCGTTCACTGCACGCTACGGCCAGGCGCCCGGTGGACAGGTGGAACTCAGCACGCGCGCGGGATCGAACGATTTTCACGGTGCGGCTTTCGGCGCGCTGCGCAACGAAGCGCTGGATGCCAACGACTGGTTTGCCAATAGCACAGGCCAGCCGCGCCAGCCCCTGCGCTTCGAAGACTTCGGCGGCGTGGTGGGCGGCCCCATCCGCCGCAACCGGACGTTCTTCTTCTTATCGTATGAAGGCCTGCGGCTGCGTCAACCTTATACGTTTCAATCCACGGTTCCCTCGATCGCGGCGCGTGAAACCGCCCCGCCGATCT
>Ga0302325_10007997_pt1 | contig 23322 bp, 19 predicted proteins | sample Palsa_T0_2_FD_201948 | JGI IMG/M metagenome (GOLD analysis project Ga0302325, IMG submission 201948) | Peat permafrost microbial communities from Stordalen Mire near Abisko, Sweden - Palsa_T0_2 | ecosystem: Environmental > Terrestrial > Soil > Palsa > Peat permafrost | place: Sweden: Abisko... | reverse complement strand
GCACTCGGTCATCAGCCACTGGGCCTGCGGCTCCATCCAGGTGGTCACGAACGTGGCCAGGTTGAGCCGGGCGTTGCCGTCCAGGATCAGCTCGTCCCTCACCACTTGCAGGGCCGTGTCGGGCAGCATGCCTCCGGACGGAATCACGTCGCGCGGGACCTTATGCTCGCCCACCTGGACATACAGCGGATTGATTCCCAGCTCGTCGGCTTCCTCGGTCGCGCTGGTCGCGCGGTGCAGCGCCATGACTGATTCCCTTCGTTGCCGGTGACCTTCCCGCCAGCGGGAAGGCTACTGCTGCGGCCACCGGCGCCCGTCCGCCGGCCCGCCCGGGCAGCGGGCCCGACGGCCTAGCTCTCGTTCGCGCGCACGTACCTGCAGAGCAGGAACCCGCTGTCCTCCAGCACGTGCGCCAGGCTCAGCGCCCCCTGGGTGCCGGGCAGGTCGTCGCCGCCGGCGGGCCCCGACGCCAGGATGCGCCCGCCCTGGCCGCCTGCCAGCATCGGGCTCAGCGTCAGGCAGAGCTCGTCCAGCATGCCCGCGGCGGCTATCTGGCCGAGCAGGTGCGGGCCGCCTTCCACCAGGATGCGCTGATGGCCGCGGTCAGCCAGCGCCGCGATGATTGCCTCCACGCTGAGCATGTCGCGTCCCGCCACCACGACGTCGGCGCGCCTGGCCGCGGCGGCGCGCCGGTCAGCGGGCGCGGCCTGGGTCGTCAGCAGGATCGTGCGGGCCCAGGCAGGCGCCTCGGTCAGCAGCGGGTCGTCGGGGTCCAGGTCGAGCGAGCCCGTCACCACCGCGATGGGCGGCGTCGGCGTGCGGCCGGCGCGCAGCCCGGCCCATGCCTCATGCTCGCGCACCGGGCGGTACTTCTCTGCCCTGACCGTCCCGGCGCCGGCCAGTATGACGTCCGTGAGGCTGCGCAGCACCGAGAAGACTTCGCGGTCAGCCTTGCCGGACAGGGCACCCGAGCGGCCTTGCGCAGTGGCCGAGCCATCAGCGCTCGCGACGAAGTTGGCCCGCACCCACGGCCGCCCCGGCCCGGGCGCGGCAGGCGGATAGGCGTAGAGCCTGGCGATCCGAGCGAGCCCGGGCCCGCCCCCCGTCGCCGGGTCGATCGGGTCGATCAGGTCGACCGGGCCGCTCGCGGGAGCGGGGAAGATCAGGCGCACGGTGAGAAGTCAATCAGAGTCGCGACCCGTCCTGGCGCACCGCAGCACCATCATCGCGTGCCCGGCCACCCGGACCCCGCTGCCAGCGTGCAGGTGGCCACCGCCATCGCCGCCACCGCCATCGCCGGCACCGCCACCATCGACGGCCGCGCCACCGCCAGCCGCGCCACCGCCAGCGTCACCGCCGGCACCGGCCGACGTGTCGACCATCAGCTCCCACACCGCGCCGAGCCTGGAGCCCGGCAGCACGAACGTCACCAGCTCGGTGTGCGCGTTAAGTAGCAGCAGGAAGTCATCGTCCAGCACAGCCTCGCCGTGGCGCCCCGGCTCGGTGATCGCCCCGCCGTTCAGGAAGACGCCGAGTGACCTGGCGTAGTCAGTTCCCCAGTCCGCCGAGGTCATCTCGTGCCCGGACGGGGTGAGCCAGACAATGTCCTGCATGCCGCCGCCGGTGCCGACCGGCGCGGCCGCGGCCGGGGACTGCCCGGTGAAGAACCGGCGGCGGCGGAACACCGGGTGCCGGCGGCGGAGCTCGGACAGGCCGCGGGCGAAGTCCAGCAAGTCCGCGTTCTTGTCCGCGAGGTCCCAGTCGACCCACGACACCTCGTTGTCCTGGCAGTAGGCATTGTTGTTGCCCTGCTGCGTGCGGCCCATCTCATCGCCGGCCAACAGCATGGGAATCCCCTGCGAGCAGAACAGCGTGGTGAGGAAATTCCTGACCTGCCTGACCCGGATCTCGTTGACGGCCGGGTCATCGGTCGGTCCCTCCGCGCCGTAGTTGGCGGACCTGTTGTCGTCGGAGCCATCCCGGCCGTCCTCGCCGTTGGCCTCGTTGTGCTTCCGCTCGTAGCTCACCAGGTCCGCCAGCGTGAAGCCATCGTGGCAGGTGACGAAGTTCACCGACGCCACGGGCCGGCGGGCGCTCGTCTCGTAGAGGTCACTGGAGCCGGTCAGCCGCGAGGCAAAATCGGGCAGCGTGCCTGGCGTGCCGCGCCACAGGTCACGCACCGTGTCCCGGTACTTGCCGTTCCACTCGGTCCACAGCGGCGGGAACTTCCCGACCTGGTAGCCGCCCTCGCCCACGTCCCACGGCTCGGCGATCAGCTTGACCTGGGACACCACCGGGTCCTGCTGGACGAGCTCGAAGAACGTCGACAGCCGGTCGACGTCGTGCAGCTCGCGGGCAAGCGCCGAGGCGAGGTCGAAGCGGAACCCGTCCGCGTGCATCTCCAGCACCCAGTACCGCAGCGAGTCCATGATCAGCTGCAGCGCGTGCGGATGCCGGACGTTGAGGCTGTTCCCGCAGCCGGTGTAGTCCACGTAGTACCGGGGCTCGTCGGCCCGCAGCCGGTAGTAGGCGGCGTTGTCGATGCCGCGGAAGGACAGCGTGGGCCCCTGGTGGTCGGCCTCGGCGGTGTGGTTGTAGACCACGTCGAGTATGACCTCGATGCCGGCCGCGTGCAGCGCCTTGACCATCGCCTTGAATTCCGTGACCTGGCCGTCCGGCCGGGGCGAGGACGAGTAGCTATTGTGCGGGGCCAGGAACGCGATCGTGTTGTAACCCCAGTAGTTGGACAGCCCGCGCTCGGCGAGCGTCCGCTCGGATACGAACTGGTGCACCGGCATCAGCTCGATCGCGGTGACGCCCAGCCTCGTCAGGTGCCCGATCACGGCAGGATGCGCGAGCCCGGCGTAGGTGCCGCGCAGCTCCGGCGGCACCTGGGGATGCCGCAGCGTGAGGCCGCGCACGTGCGCCTCGTAGATGAGGGTCTCGTGGTAGGGCGTGCGCGGCGCCCGGTCGCCGCCCCAGTCGAAGTCCGGGTTGATCACCACGTTCCGCGGCATGTACGGGGCGCTGTCGGCAGTGTTGATCACCGACTGGTCGTGCATCCGGTAGGAGAACAGCGCCTCGTGCCAGCGCACCTGGCCCTCGACGGCCTTGCCATACGGGTCGAGCAGCAGCTTGGCGGGATTGCACCGAAGGCCCCGTTCTGGCTGGTAAGGACCGTGTACCCGGTAGCCGTACCGCTGCCCGGGGCTGACGCCCGGCAGGTAGCAATGCCACACGAGCCCGTCCACCTCGGTCAGCGCGATCCGCTGCTCGGCGCCGCTGCCGGCCGGCTGCCCGTCCTCGCCGTCTCCGAACAGGCACAGCTCAACGGCGGTCGCTACCTCGGAGAACAGGGCGAAATTGGTGCCCGAGCCATCCCAGGTGGCCCCGAGCGGATAGGCGGTTCCGGGCCAGACGCGCATCCGGTGATCTTACCTGGCCGCGTCCGCCTGCGCCCGGCCGAGAATGGCCGTCAGGTCAGTGCCGCCGGGCAGCATGCCGAACGGCAGGCCGGGGCCGGACACGCCGCCCGCGGCAGCCGGATCGAGCCGGGAGCCGCAGAACGCGTCGGCAACGGCGGCCGGCGCGCGGGTGACCAGCAGCCCGGCCTGCAGCACCAGCGCGATCAGGCCGGCCAGCCGCCGAGCCAGGAACTCCGCCTCCCGGCCCGCCGGCTCGCCCGCGGTCAGCGCGGCCGCCGCCGCGCCGAGTGAGCGCCGCAGCAGCGTCGCCGCCTGGTCAAGCCGCCGGTCCGCCCCCGCCGCCAGCTCCGCCTCGGCGAGCAGCGCCTCGCCGGACTCCGGCGAGCGCGCCAGCGCCCGCAGCACGTCGAGCGCGGTCACGCTGCCCGAGCCCTCCCAGATCGAGTTGAGCGGCGCGTCCCGGTAGATCCGCGGCATGCCCGAGTCCTCGACGTACCCGTTCCCGCCGAGGCATTCCAGCGCCTCCGCGGCGACCGCGGGAACTCGCTTGCACACCCAGTACTTGGCCGCGGGCAGCGCGATCCGCAGCAGCGCGGCCTGCCCGCCGTCACCGCCGGCCGCCCGGTCGGCCGCGCCCGCCAGCCGGATCGCCAGCGCGGTCGCCGCCTCCGACTCCAGGGCCAGGTCCGCGAGCACGGCGGTCATCAGCGGGTGGGAGATCAGTTTCCTGCCGAACGAAGCGCGGGCGCCGGTGTAGTGCACAGCGGCGACGCACGCCTGGCGGATGGCCGCAGCGCTGCCCAGCACGCAGTCAAGCCGGGTCGCGCTGACCATCTCGATGATGGTGCGCACGCCGCGTCCTGGCTCGCCGACCAGCCACGCGGATGCGCCGTCGTACTCGACCTCGGCGGAGGCGTTGGAGGAGTTGCCGAGCTTGTCCTTGAGCCGCTGAACGCGCATCGCGTTGCGGGACCCGTCCGGCAGCACCCGCGGCAGCAGGAAGCAGCTCAGCCCCTCCGGCGCCTGGGCCAGCACGAGGAACAGGTCGCACATCGGCGCCGAGCAGAACCACTTGTGCCCGGTGAGCTGGTAGCAGCCAGCGCCCGCCGGGACCGCGCGGGTGGTGTTGGCCCGCACGTCGGACCCGCCCTGCTTCTCGGTCATGGCCATGCCGGCCAGCAGGCCGTGCTTGCCGTCCGGCGCGCGCAGGCCAGGGTCGTAGACCCGGGCGGTCAGCAGCGGGCCGAACCTGGCGGCGAGGGCCGGCTCGTGCCGGAGCGCGGGCAGCGCCGCGTAGGTCATGGAGATCGGGCAGCCGTGGCCGGCCTCGGCCTGCGTCCAGACGTAGAACTTCGCAGCCCTGGCCACGTGGCCGCCGGGCGCGGCATCCGGCCCGGGCGCGGCGTGCAGGCCGTGGCGCACCGCCGTTTCCATCAGGGCGTGCCAGGCCGGGTGGAACTCCACCTCGTCGATCCGGTTGCCGCGGGAATCGTAGCCGCGCAGGACCGGCCGGTTCTCGTTCGCCAGCCTGGCCAGCTCCCTGGTGGCAGCGGAGCCGGCCAGGCGGCCGAGCTCCTGCAGCTCGGCGGCGGCCCAGGACGCGCCCTCCCGGTCGAGCGCTGCGAGCAGCGCCGGATCGTCGGCCACGTCGTGCCCGGTGAGCGGCGGCACCTGGTTCAGCACCTCGTGGGTGAGATGGGGCCCGGCCGGCGGCAGCGACCCGGGGCTGGACGTCATCGGCAGCTCCCCAGGCGGGCCGGCATTTCCGGGTCGCGGCCGGCCCGGCCCGGCCGCGCCACGGCCTCCGCATAGCGGCGCAGGATGAGCGTGGCCAGCTCGGGCGACGCGCCGAGCGCACCGGACACGGCCGACGCGCCTGCGCGCAGCGACGCTTCGGCGACCTGGTCGGCGAACACTCCGGGAGCGAGCAGGTAGGTGGCCACCACCACCCGCGGCGCGCCGTCGCGCAGCAAGGCCGAGACCGCCGCCGCCGGAGCCGGCGCCGCGGCAGAGGCGTAGGCGGGGACGACCGCGCGCCAGCCGCGGGCGGCCTGCCAGCTCGCGGCGAGCCGGGCTACGGCGGCGTTGGCGGCCGGCCGGCCGGACCCCGCCGCGGCGAGGACCACGGCGGTGTCGCGGGCCGGCCCGGCCACGCCGGACTCGGCCAGGCGGCGGTCCAGGGCGCGCAGCAGCAGCGGATCGGGGCCCAGCACCTCGCCGTAGCTGACGCTCAGCCCGGGCAGGGCGCGGCGGGCCTCGTCCAGCATGGCGGGCAGGTCGACCTCGCTGTGGTACGCGGCGGTGAGCAGCAGCGGGAGCACGACCACGAGCTGCGGCGCGGGGCCGGCCAGCGCTCCGAGTACCTGCCGCACCGATGGCGGTGCGTGCCCCAGGTAGGCGGTCCGCGCGTCCAGCGCGGGCAGCCCGTCCCGGCTGGCCAGCTCCCGGACAAGCTCCATCAGCTCGGCAATGGTCGCGGCGGCGCGCGGATCAGCGCTGCCGTGCGCGACGGCGACCAGCGGGGGCACTGCCGGCCCCGCGGCCGGCCCGGCGCCTGCCCGGGCCGGGCCTGCCGCGGAACTCAGCCGTGGATGCCGCATTCGGTCTTGCCGGTGCCTTCCCAGCGCCCGCTGCGCGGGTCGGCGCCGGGCTCGACTCTCGCCGTGCAGGTCGAGCAGCCGATCGACGGGTACCCGTCGTAGACGAGGGGATTCACCAGCACCCCGTGCTCGGTGATGTAGCTGTCCACCTGCTCCTGGGTCCAGCTGACGATCGGGTTGACCTTCACCATCTGCCGCCGGGGATCCCATTCCACGACGCGGGTGTCACTTCGCGCGCTGGTCTCCTCCCGGCGGACCCCGGTGAGCCAGGCGTCGTAGGGATCCAGGGCGCGCTCCAGCGGCACGACCTTGCGGAGGTAGCAGCACAGGTCGGGGTTGCGCCCGTACAGCCGCGGCCCCAGCTCGGCATCCTGCTCCTCGACAGTCCGGGACGGCGTGACATTGATCACGTTGACCGGGTAGACCGCAGAGACCGCGTCCCTGGTGCCGATCGTCTCGGCGAAGTGATACCCGGTGTCCAGGAAGACGACGTCGATTCCCGGGCGCACCCGGGATGCCAGGTGAATGAGCACCGCGTCGGTCATCGACGAGGTGATGCAGATACGGTCGCCGAAGGTGTCCGTCGCCCATTTGATCACGTCTTCGGCGGGCGCGTCGGTCAGGGCGTCCACCGCTCCCGCGACCAGGCTCTCCATTCCGATGACTTCCTCCAGGCGCTTGCGTGCCGTCAGTTCGATGAACTCCTGCCCGGCCGGCCGGGCCTGGGCGGCCCTCACCGGATCACTCCGCTTTCCTCAAAGCGTAGCCGGAAGGTCCGGACGCAGCTGCGGCAACGCCAACTGCCCTCAGCCTCCTGCGGCTCAAGGTCCTCTTCGCCACAGTAGGGGCAGTAGAACGGAACCGCACGCTCCGCCGCGAATGCAGGGATCGTCACGACACATCCTCCTCGCTCGCCCGTGCCGCCCACGCGGCGAATGTCTCGTCCGCCATCCGGCTCGCGTCGAACCGGCGCAGGACCCGCTCGACGTAGTCAGGAAGCTGCGCGGCCGTGGTCTTCAGCCCCCTGACCTTCCTGCCGAAGCCCGAGCTCGCGCCGTCTCCGCCGTTCAGGCTCCCGCCGAGGTGGATCTGGAAGCCCTCGACCTGCTGGCCGCCGGGCAGGGTCACCAGGGTTCCCTTCAGGCCGATATCGGCCGTCTGGATCCTGGCGCAGGAATTCGGGCACCCGTTGACGTTGATCGTCACCGGCTCCGTGAAGTCGGGAAGCCGCCGCTCGAGCTCGTCGATCAGGTCTGCTGCCCGCTGCTTGGTCTCGACGATCGCGAGCTTGCAGAACTCCAGACCGGTGCACGCCATCATGTGCCGGCGGAAGACGCTCGGCGCCGCGGGCAGGCCGGCCGCGTCGAGCTCGGCGGCCAGCTCGGCTGCCCTGGCCGGCGGCACGTCGAGGATCACCATCTTCTGCTCCGTCGTGGTGCGCACCCGGCCGCTGCCGTACTCGGCGGCCAGGCCGGCGATCACGGTCAGCGAATCCGCGGACAGCCGCCCCACCCGCGGCGCGAATCCGACGAAGCACCGCCCGTCCCGCTGCTCGTGAATGCCGACGTGGTCGCGCTGGCGGGCTGCGGGCGGCTGGGGCGCCGGCCCGTCCGGGAGCCGGTAGCCGAGGTAGTCCCGCTCCAGCACCGCGCGGAACTGCTCGGGTCCCCAGTCGGCAATCAGGAACTTCAGCCGGGCGCGGTGCCGCAGCCGCCGGTAGCCGTAGTCGCGGAACACCGAGGCGACGCCGGCCCACACCTCCGGCACCTGGTCCGGCCGGACGAACGCCCCGAGCCGCTTGCCGATCATCGGGTTGGTGGAGAGGCCGCCGCCAGCCCACAGGTCGTACCCCGGCTCGCCGCCCGGCCCCCGGATCCCGGCGAACGCGACATCGCTGATCTCGTGCATGGTGCACTGGACGGAGCAGCCGCTCATCGCGGACTTGAACTTACGCGGCAGGTTGGAAAAGGCGGCGTCGCCGATGTAGCGGGCCTGCGTCCGGTATATCTCGGGCGTCGCGTCGATGATCTCCGCCGCGTCGATCCCGGCCAGCGGGCAGCCCAGGATGACCCGGGGCGTGTCGCCGCAGGCTTCCGTGGTGGACAGCCCCACCGACTCCAGGGCCGCCCAGATCGCCGGCACGTCCTCGATGCGGACCCAGTGCAGCTGGATGTTCTGCCGGTCAGTGACGTCGGCCGTGCCCCTGGCGAATCGCCGCGAGACGTCCGCGATCGCGGACAACTGGGCGTGATCCAGCTGACCCCCATCGATCCGGATTCGCATCATGAAATAACGGTCATCCAGCTCGGCGGGCTCCAGCAGGGCCGTCTTGCCGCCGTCAATGCCCGGCCTGCGCTGGGTATAGAGGCCGTACCAGCGGAACCGGCCGCGCAGGTCAGCGGGATCGATCGAGTCGAACCCCCGCTTGGAGTAGATGTCGATGATCCGCTGACGGACATTGAGCCCGTCGTCGTTCTTCTTGCTCTCCTCGTTGGCATTCAGCGGTTCGCGATAGCCGAGCGCCCACTGGCCCTCGCCGCGCCTGGGGCGCAGGCCGGCCGGCGTCCCCCGCCGCCTGGCGGCGGGGGACTGGTGGCTGGCTGACGGGGCCGCCTCCGCGCGCGCGCCATTTTCCGGGTGGGCGCCATTCGCCGTGACAGCGCCGTGTTCCGTGACGGCGTCATGTTCCGTGACGGCGTCATGTTCCGTGACAGCGTCACGTTCCCTGACAGCGTCATGTTCCGTGACGGCGTCATGTTCCGTGACGGCGTCACGTTCCCTGACAGCGTCACGTGGCGCGGGTGCGCCATTCCTCGCGGCGGCAGCCTGCACCGCGACGGCGACGGCTCGGGCGCGTATGCCGGCCTCATCGTCAGCGCGGATGGCCGTATCCGCGGTCCTCGTAGTTATCGTCATGCTGCGGCCCTTCGGGTCCGTGGCGTGCGCGGGCAGTGCGGACGTGGGGGATGGGCCAGGGCCGATTCCGGCAAGCGCGGCAATGCCGCCGAGGGGTCAGGCCTTCAGCCAGGAACCGGGTGACCGGTCAGCGACAGGTACAGCCGATCGCACTGCGGATCCGGAGGAAATCGACGTGCCTGCGGACAATCAGAAGGGGGTCCGCGCCGGTAACGGCGGCCGGGGGACAGGGCTCACCGGCAACGGAGCGAGTCAGCTGAGTGACCCGCGGGCGGGCAGCATCTGCGATCACTGAGACGACTTCTGCTGGCACGCATAATCACAACCGTCCGATGAGCGGGCCTATTCCGGCCCCGGGCTCATTTTCTCCGGGCAGGCAGATCCATGTCTCACCCGGCAGCCAGGCCCATGTCAACGGCAATCTCGGCAGGACAGGGAGATCACGAGTTCATTGTCGCTGCCCGAGGGGATCGCCGGGCCTGGTAGGTGCCGCCGGGCCCCGGTAGGTTCTGGGCTAGCCGGCTATCGCGGGGATGCCCAGGCCTCGCGCGGATCTAACGGATGGTTGACGTGCCTGCTAGCGCACAGGGAATCCCGCAGAGAGCTGTGTCGTTACCCTTCGCGGATCGCTCCGAGGCCGGGCGGTTGCTGGGCGCGCGCCTGCTATGGCTGTCCGCGGACTCGGCAAACCGACTCAGCCCCGGCCGGGCCGTGGTGCTCGCGCTGCCGCGCGGTGGCGTGCCCGTGGCCCTCGCGGTGGCGGCAGCGCTGCACGCTCCGCTCGATGTGCTGGTCACCAGGAAGATCGGCTATCCACCGCAGCCTGAACTCGGCGTAGGCGCGCTGGCCGAGGGCGGGCAGCCGGTATTCGACGAGGAAATGCTCGCGAGGCTCGGGCTGACGGCGGCCGCGCTGGGGCCGGTGGTGCGCAGGGAACGCGCCGAGCTGGCCAGGAGGGTCGCGGCTTACCGCGGCGGGCCGCTCACGATGGCCATCGCGGGCCGGGACGTGATCGTCGTGGACGACGGCCTCGCGACGGGCGTGACCGCCAGGGCGGCACTGCGGGCCGTCAGAGGCGCAGGAGCTGGCCGCGCCATCCTGGCGGTCCCGGTGGCGGCGTCCGCATCGGCCGCGGCCATGCACGGCGAGGCCGATCTCGTGGTCGCACTGGTCACGCCGCCGCGATTCCGTGCGGTGGGCCAGTGGTATCAGTCATTCGGCCAGCTCACGGACGCCGACGTGATCAGGCTCCTGGGCCGGACCGCAGGCCCGGGAACGGCCGGCTCGGGCCCGGGAACGGCCAGCTAAGGTCAGGCGGCGTTGGCCCGGCGCATCCGGCGCCGCCGCTCCGAGGCTCGCTCGTCCTCGTTCAGGCCACCCCAGGTGCCGTACTTTTCCGGCCGTGACACCGCGTAGCCAAGGCACTCCGCACGAACCGGGCAGGACGCGCATACGGCCTTTGCCTTGCGCTCGCGGATGTCCCGCTCTGGCTGCCGCTCGCCATCCGGGCCGAAGAAGAGCACGACTTCCTTACCGCGGCACGCGGCGTCATCTTGCCAGCCCCAGTTTGGCCGGGGCATCAGGGCGGCCTGACGACGTACCTCAGACATGGATCGTTCTCCTCAACAGCTGACCATGCGTAAATTTGCTTACGTAACGGAGCATCCGGCCCGCTGAACGCACGAGATATCACGTGCTGTGGCCTTCGCCCCGTCGTTCGTGTAACGCGTTACATCGCCACAGTGTTCCCGCGCGCGGCTGGTGCACGGGCAGAAACTCCGGGAGGATGAACGGGCGGCGGCGGCGAGGCCTGTCAAGGTCAGCGAGCCGAGGCATAATCATGCCACCCTCGCCCCGGCTCGCGCAGGCGGGACGGGGAATCCGTCGTCACCGCCGCATGGTCCCTCGCTGCCAGGTGATCGTTAATTAGACAAATCCGCTGGTTCAGGGTCACCATTGGCTGCATGCCGACGTCGGACCCGCCGCCGCTGCCTCGCCTCGGCGAGGTCTTCTTCGATGTCAGGAGCGCATCGCGGAGCCTGCGGATCAGCTGGTACGCCGACACGGGCGTCGCGGTGCTCAGCATCTGGCAGGGCGGAACCTGCACCGGCAGCTTCCGGCTGCCGATGAGCGATCTGCCCAGGATGATCGACACGCTGCGGCGCGGCCCGGACGGCCGCCCGGCGTTCGCCGGGGAGCATCCGCCGCGCGCCGCCGAGGCATACGTGCCGGGGTACGACGAGCGCGAGCGGTCGCGCTCTGTCGTTCCCGCGAGCCATCACCAGTACCGGCCAGGTCCCGGATCCCTGCGCTACCTGCGCAGCCCCGCCGACGCGGCTTACCCGGCAGGCACGGATCTCCCCGGCTATCGCGACGCGGCGATCCCGCCGCGGTACCCGGACCAGCCAGGCCCTGCCGATTACCCGGCCGGCCCCGGCAGCCAGGATTTCCCGGCCAATACATCCGGCGGCCGTTACCCGAACGGCGCGGAGCAGTGGCCGCCAGATCGTGACCCGCGGCATTATCCGGATGAGACGCCGAGCATGGAATACCGGGCGGCTGCGGCGACGACGCCGCCCGGGACATGGGCGGGCCGCAACGGCTGATGAGCGGACGGAGCTGCTGCGATAGGAGTATCTCGTTCTCCTCAGTAACGGAGCCGAGCAGCTTTCCGAGTCGTTTCGTTACGGCGGCCGCCGCGAAATCACCAGCGTCAAGACGCTCAGTCTGATCGGCCCGGTCCTTTTGCTTGACCGGTCGGCTGGCCGAGTGACGGATCGGCGCCGGATGCCACCAGAGAAATCCACGTGAGTGCCGTTACATCTGCCTTCTACCTGGGGATATACGTGCGGCGGGGGAAGGGGGAATTCAAGTGGCACAGAAAGTTTCGGTTACATTCGCCTGCGACTACGACGAAAAAGAGATTCCGGACGGGCAGCACCTGACGCGCTCGTTCAGCCTTGACGGAAGGGATTATGAAATCGACCTGTGCGAGCGGCACAGTCAGAAGCTTGACGAGGTTTTTCACCGGTTTGCCGTTCGCGCCCGAAAGGCGAACAGCCGCGTCGGGCGAGGCAAGCGCAGAACGTCGGAGCACCGTAAGCACAGCGCCGACATTCGCGCCTGGGCAAAGCGCCATGACATTTCGGTCAGTGACCGGGGCCGCATACCTGCGGACGTCATCGCCAAGTACGACGCAAGTCACCGCTAAAATCCGCGTCTAAGTCCCGCGCTCGGCAGTACCTGCGTAACCGGCGCCATCCGGCCCGGCCGCGGGCCTGGCATGCTGTGGCGCCGCTTCTGTCGGGGGCGGCGCCGCAGCTGCGGCGGGCCCCACCGGCGCGGACGTGGCGGACGTGGCGGACGTGGCGGATACCGGGGGCGCGCCGGGCACCCCGGGCACGGAGGCATCGAATCCCGCCGCGACGACCGCCGGGGGATGCCGGAACGGGCCGACCGCAGCGGCGAGTACCTGCGAGTTGGGCACGTTGAGGTTGCCATCGTCGGTAACGAGCCGGACATAGGTGATCCCGATGTCCGTGACGACGCCCTCGATCTGGCCGCCGAGCGCGCCTGCTCTCATCCGGACGCTGTCGCCAACGGCAAACGGCCGGGCCAGCAGCAGCACGATGCCGGCGAACAGGTTCGACAGCGCCTGCTGAGCGGCGATGCCGATCAGGACCGCGGTGAAGGCTCCGCCGAGTACCAGGCTGCCGACCGGGATCGTGAGCAGCTCCAGCGTGATGATCACGGTGGTCAGCCCGCCGACCAGGACAAGGCCGTAGCGGACCACGGCCGCATGGGCCGAGCCCGTCCTGGGCCGGAGCAGGTCGCGGGCCTTGCCGGACAGCCCCAGGGTCGCGATCATCGCGAACAGGCCGAAGGCAACCGCGCAGGCAGCAGATATCACCTTGTGGGTCGGGTTGCCCGGCAGATCCAGCCTGAGCGTGCCGGAATCACTGGCCCAGCGCGAGGCCGCCGCCGCGACCGCCGCCAGGACGAGGGCGATGATGGACCGCCATGGCCTGGCGCGAGCCCGCACCCTGGCCACCTGCTCGGCCGCGTCGGTCTGGTGCTTCTCCCCGGCATCCATGCTGCTTACGCTACCGAGGGCCGGAAAGCGTGATCCCGGCGACTCGGGGAGTCGCCGGGATCACGCGCGGCCGGCCCGGGGCCGGGAGGAGCCAGCGCCTAGAGGTCGAAGAGCGGCTTGCCGACCGGGAAAACCGGCCTGCCCTTCATGCCATTCATGACGCCTGCGGCGGAGGTGTACCACGCAACAATCGCGGTCAGGATCCCGATGTAGCCGCCGACCTTGATGATGCTCGTCTTGCCGTGATCGAACTGACCGATGAACAGGACGATCTCAGTGATCTCCAGGGTCAGGAAGACGAGGAACACCGCCACGTTGGTCTGCGTCGAGATGATCAGCATGTAGGTGTTGAAGATGGCGAAGCCGAGCAGAATCCAGCCGAGGTCATTGGGCACTCCGGTGCCGGCCGTCGGGGCCACCAGCAGCACATACAGCCCGAGGCCGATCCAGAACGCGCCATACGAGCCGAACGCAGTGGAGCCGAAGACGTTCTTGTTCTTGAACTCCCACATTCCGGCCAGCAGCTGCGCGAGCCCGCCGTAGGCGAACGCGTAGCCGAGCCATTCACTACCGGATCCCTTTGTCCATCCGGCGTTGGCGGCCGACAGCAGGAACGTGGTCAGCGCAAACGCGGCCAGCCCGAGCGGCGCGGGATCCGCGATCGCCGGTGCTGGAGCGGGGGCTTCGTCAACAGTGCTCAAGTGATTCCTCCTGGTGGAAGGTGCGTCGCCCGGACCCTGGCATACCGCCGTCGCGGCCGGGCAGGCGCGCGGACTGGCTGGAAGGACACGGCGGCCACGGCCGCAGGGTCATCCCTGCGACGCGCGCACCCCCGCGATCTGGCAGACGGTATCCGCGCGGCGGTGAAGACTCCCGCGAAAAGACCATGCCTGGACCTTCCCTTGTCTTCACAGCTGGCTCAGCAGAACCAGGTGGAAGATCTGCCCTGAGCGTAGCCCTGGCCGAGCTCGCGCGGGAGACCCAGTTTTTCTCCCGTTACGCTGAATCTGCCGCACTGTTACATAGCACTGTTACGTGGGGTGTCACGGTGAGGCGAGGCGTCCTAGCTGAGCCGGCACCTGCGCGGCCGCCGCCCGGTCGAGCAGGAACAGCGTCTGCTGCCTGCCCCGGGCCCCGGCAGCGGGCACCTGGACCGGGCCCGCGCCGGAGAGGGCGAGCCGGACCGCCCCTGACTTGTCCTCGCCGGAGGCGATGATCCATACCTCGCGGGCCATGGTGATCGCCGGGAGCGTCAGGGTCAGCCTGGTCGGCGGCGGCTTGGGCGCGCCGTGCACGGCCACCACGGTCCGTTCCTCGTAAAGGGCAGGGAGGCCGGGAAACAGCGAGGCGACATGCCCCTCCGGCCCGATGCCGAGCAGCAGCACGTCGAAGGACGGCGACTGGCCATGGTCCTCGGGAGCCGAGGCGTCGCGCAGCCACCCGGCGTACCTGGCCGCAGCCGCCTCGGGGCTGGCACCGTCCGGGCCGTCCGGGCCGGGCATCGGGCGGACCCGGTCAGGGCTGACGTCGACGTGATCGAGCAAGGCCGCGCGGGCGCCCGTCTCGTTGCGGTCCGGATGGCCGGACGGCAGGAACCGCTCGTCGCCCCACCAGATGTCCAGGTGCCGCCAGTCCACCGCGTCCCTGGCGGGCGCGGCGGCGAGCTCGGCGAGCACCCGGGTGCCGATCCCGCCGCCGGTGAGCACGAGGGAGGCGTGGCCCCGGCCTGCCGAGATGTCGACCAGCCTGGTCACCAGCCTCGCGGCCACGGCCTTCGCGAGCAGCTCGGCATCGCGGTGGATCAGGACCTGCGGCGCGGTCACTGCTCGTCCTGCTCAGGCCAGGCCGGCGGGCTGCTCGCGGCGGCCTCCGCGAGGCGCTCCAGCGACTCGCCGTAGATCTCGTCCGGATCGAGCCTGCGAAGCTCCTCCGCCAGCAGCTCGGCGGACTCCCGGCGGTGCAGTGCGACCCGCCGGTCCGGCTGGCCTGGCTTGATCAGCGTGGCCGTCCGCCCGTCCGGCCTGACCAGGATCAGGTCACCCTCGCTGGTGGCGAACCGCACCTCGGTGATGCCGGGGCCGCCGGAATCGTCCCGCCCGAACGGCACGCCGAGGCGGCTGGCCAGCCAGGCCGCGATCAGGTCGGCGGTCGGGTTGTCCTTCTCCGCGGTGACCGACCCGCCGCTGATCGCCCCGTGCGGCTGGTCGAGCGTGGCAGCGAGCAGCGACCGCCAGGACGTGGCCCGGGTCCAGCTGAGATCGGTATCGCCCTGCCGGTATCCCTGGGCGAGGCCGAGAAGCGCCTGCCGCGGCACCGGCGCCTCGGCCGCGTCGGTGACCCGGCGCTGCGCCAGCACGCCGAGCGGATCCAGGGACGGCGTGGCCGGGCCTTCCCCCGGCCACCAGGTGACGACCGGCGTGTCCGGCGCGAGCAGCGGCCTGACCACGGAGTCCGCGTGCTGGCCGAGCAGCCCGTACATGCGCAGCAGCACGGTCTGGCTGGGGCCCGCCTCGCCGGTGCGGATCTCCGCGTCCAGCCGTGACTCGCCGGCCGGCCGGCGAGCGATGACGCCGAGTATGCGGCACGGATGCTCGCGGCCCGCCTCGCCCGCCGCGCGCACGGCGTCATACTGTCCGGCCTCGTCGGTCACGATGATCAGGTTCAGCACCACGCCGGTGGTCTGGCCGCCGAGCCGCTTGCGCTCCCTGGTGAGGGCCTCGCGGATAGCGCTGGTCGTGGTGTCGGTCAGGTCGATCGTCATCGCTGCTCTCTTCCTGGGACCGGGCGCTGGCTCAGAGCCGGCGCCAGGCGCGGCCGCCGCGGGAAATCATGGCGTCAGCGGAGGCGGGACCGGCCGAGCCTGCCGGGTACTGCTCCGGCGTGCCGGCCTCCGCCCAGAACTCCTCGATCGGATCGAGGATCTCCCAGGACAGCTCGACCTCCTTCTGCCGCGGAAACAGCGGCGCGTCGCCGATCAGCACGTCCAGCAGCAGCCGCTCGTACGCCTCCGGGCTTGACTCGGTGAACGCCCCGGCGTACGCGAAGTCCATGTTCACGTCCCGGACCTCCATCGCCGAGCCCGGCACCTTCGAGCCGAACCTGATCGTCACGCCCTCGTCCGGCTGGACCCGGATCACCAGCGCGTTCTGCCCGAGTTCCTCGGTGTCCGTAGTGGTGAACGGAAGATGCGGGGCCCGCTGGAACAGCAGAGCTATCTCTGTCATGCGGCTGGGCAGCCGCTTGCCGGTCCGGAGGAAGAACGGCACACCGGCCCAGCGCCTGGTTTCCACGCTGAGCTCGACGGCCGCGTAGGTGTCGGTGTGCGAGTCCGGCGGGATGCCCTCCTCCTCAAGGTAGCCGGGCACCAGCACGCCGCCCTGCCAGCCCGCCGCGTACTGGCCGCGGCCGGTGCCGGCGGCCAGATCCGCGGGCAGCGTGACCGCCGACAGCACCTTTTCCTTCTCCCCGCGCAGCGAGTCCGCGTCGAAGGAGACCGGCTCCTCCATCGTGGTCAGCGCCAGCAGCTGCAGCAGGTGGTTCTGGATCACGTCGCGGGCCGCGCCGATGCCGTCGTAATAGCCCGCCCGGCCGCCGATGCCGATGTCCTCGGCCATGGTGATCTGGACGTGGTCCACGTAGCCGCGATTCCAGATCGGCTCGTACAGGGTGTTCGCGAAGCGCAGCGCCAGGATGTTCTGGACGGTCTCCTTGCCGAGGTAGTGGTCGATGCGGAACACCGACTCGGCCGGGAAGACCGCGTCCAGGGTGGCGTTCAGCTCGCGCGCGCTGGCCAGGTCGTGACCGAACGGCTTCTCGATCACCACCCGGCGCCAGGGCCGCGGCCCGCCGGACTGGCCGCCGGGCGCGGACAGGCCCGAGCGCTTGAGCTGCTGGATGACCAGCGGGAACGCCTTCGGCGGCACCGACAGGTAGAACGCGTAGTTGCCGCCGGTCCCGCGCTGGGCGTCAAGGTCGCTGACCGTCTTCGCCAGCTGGTCGAACGCCGCGTCGTCGGCGAACTCGCCGGGCACGAACCTGACGCCTTCCAGGACCTGCTGCCAGACCGCGTCACGAAACGGCGTGCGCGAGTGCAGCTTCACCGCCTCGTAGGCCACCTGGGCGAAGTCCTCGTCCTCCCAGTCCCTGCGGGCGAACCCGACCAGCGAGAATCCCGGCGGCAGCAGCCCCCGGTTGGCCAGGTCATAGACCGCGGGCAGCAGCTTCTTGCTGGCCAGGTCGCCGGTGACGCCGAACATGACGAGCACGCACGGGCCCGCGACCCGCGGGATCCTGCGGTCGCGCGAGTCGCGGAGCGGGTTAGCGATCATGCGGTCTCCCCGGGATGACTGCCCTCATCGGCCGGCCGGCCCTGTCATCTGCGCCTCGATCGTGGCGAGCAGGTCGTGCCAGGAGTCGGCGAACTTCTGCACGCCCTCGTCCTCGAGCACGGTGACGACGTCGTCATAGCTGATGCCGAGCTCCGCTAGCGAATCGAAGACCCGCCTCGACTCCTGGTAAGTGCCGTCAATGGTGTTGCCGCGCAGTTCGCCGTGCGCGGCGGTGGCGTGCAGGGTGGCCTCCGGCATGGTGTTGACCGTGCCCGGCGCGACCAGTTCCTCGACGTACATCGTGTCCCGGTAGGCCGGGTCCTTGGCGCTGGTCGACGCCCACAGCGGTCGCTGCGGCAGGCCGCCGCGCTCCGCCAGGGACCGCCAGCGGATGCTCGCGAACTTCTCCTCGTATAGCTGGTAGGCGAGCCGCGCGTTGGCGATGGCGGCCTTGCCGCGCAGCGCGTCGGCGGCCGGGCCGCCGATCTTGCCCAGCCTGCGGTCCACCTCCGTGTCCATCCTGCTGACGAAGAACGACGCCACCGAGGTGATCGCCGGCAGGTCGCCGGCCGCCGCCTCCAGGCCGGCCATGTAGGCGTCGATGACCTGCCCGTAGCGCTCGAGGGAGAAGATCAGCGTCACGTTCACGCTGATCCCGTCGGCCAGGCATTGCGTTATCGCGGGCAGGCCCTCGGCGGTCGCCGGGATCTTGATGAACAGGTTCGGCCGGTCCACCTGCCACCAGAGCGCACGGGCCTCGGCGATGGTCCTGGCGGTGTCCCTGGCGAGCCGCGGGTCCACCTCGATGGACACCCGCCCGTCAAGGCCGGCGGTCGAGTCATAGGCGGGCCGCAGCACGTCGCAGGCCCAGCGAATGTCGTAGGTCGTGATCGCCCGGGACGCCTCGTCCACGGTCACCCCGCGGACGGCCAGGTCGGCGACCTGCTCGCGGTAGGCCGGGCCGCTGGAAAGCGCGTGCGCGAAGATCGTCGGATTCGAGGTGACCCCGGTCACGTGCATGTCGCGCATGAGCATCGCGAGATTGCCCGACGCCAGGCGCTCCCTGCTGATGTCGTCCAGCCATACGGCCACGCCGGCCGCGGCAAGCTGCCCGAGGTGGTCATCGGGCGGGGTAGTCATGACGTGTCACTCCCTGGGGTCAGTCGCGTGCCTGGCCGCTCAGCCTCGCCATGCTGGTCCGGGCAGCGGCCGCCGCCCGGTCCGCCGTGAGGCCGAATTCCTCATACAGCGTCTGGTAGGCCGCTGACGCGCCGAAGTGCTCCAGGCTGACGTACTCGCCCGCGTCACCGGCGAAGGCCCGCCAGCCCAGCGCGATGCCTGCCTCGATGCAGACCCGCGCCCGGATGCCCGGCGGGAGCACCTCCTGCTGATAGGAAGCGTCCTGCTCGGTGAACCATTCCACGCACGGCATGGACACCACCCGGGCGGCCGTTCCCTCCTGCTGCAGCAGGTCGCGGGCGGCGAGCGCGATCTGCACCTCGCTGCCGGTCGCGATCAGGATCACCTCGGGCGGCCCGCCGGCGGCCTCCGCCAGCACGTATCCGCCGCGGCTGGCCCCCTCGGCGCTGGCCAGCGCTCCGTCGGTGCCCGGATCCCGGTTGAAGACCGGGACGTCCTGCCTGGTCAGGGAAAGCCCGGCCGGATGGTCCGTGCGCTCCAGGATCGTCCGCCAGACAACCGCGGTCTCGTTCGCGTCGGCCGGGCGGACGACGTCCAGGCCGGGGATCGCGCGCAGCGCCCACAGGTGCTCCACCGGCTGGTGGGTGGGCCCGTCCTCGCCGAGGCCGATCGAGTCGTGCGTCCAGACGTACGTGACCGGCAGCCCCATCAGGGCCGCCAGCCGGACCGCCGGGCGCATGTAGTCGCTGAACACCAGGAAGGTGCCGCCGTACGGGCGGGTCAGGCCGTTCAGCGCGATCCCGTTGCAGATCGAGCCCATGGCGTGCTCCCTGATGCCGAAATGCAGCGTCCGGCCGTACGGGTTGCCAGGGAACATCCGGGTCTGGTGGACCAAGGGAATGAAGGACGGCTCGCCCGCCATGGTCGTGTCATTGCTGCCCGCCAGGTCGGCGGAGCCGCCCCATAGTTCCGGCAGCACCGGGGCAAGTGCGTTCAGGATCTGGCCAGACGCCTTCCTGGTGGACACGCCCTTCTCGGTCGGCGGGAAGGAGGGCAGCGCGGCGGCCCAGCCGTCCGGCAGCCGTCGCGCCGCCAGCCTGCCGAGCAGCTCATTGCGCTCCGGGTTCGCCGCCTGCCAGGCCGTGAACGTCTTCTCCCAGGCCGCCCGGGCCTGCTGGCCGCGGACGGCAACCTCGCGCGCGCGGGCGACCGCCTCGTCCTCGGCGGGGAAGGAGACGTCCGGGTCGAAGCCGAGGATCCGCTTGGTCGCGGCCACCTCGGCGGCGCCGAGCGCGGAGCCGTGCGCCGCGCCGGTGTTCTGCTTGTCCGGGGCCGGCCAGCCGATGATGGTGCGCAGCGCGATCAGCGATGGCGCCGTGGTGTGGTCCCTGGCCGCCGCGAACGCCGTGGCCAGCGCGTGCACGTCCTCGTGGTAGCCGCCGGGCGTGCGCCAGCTGAGCCGCTGCACGTGCCAGCCGTATGCCTCGTACCTCGCGGCGACGTCCTCGGACTTCGCGATCTCGGTGTCGTCCTCGATCGAGATGTCGTTGTCGTCGTAGAGGAGCACGAGATTGCCGAGCTGCTGGTGCGCCGCGATCGACGATGCCTCGTGGCTGATGCCCTCCTCGATGTCGCCGTCCGACGCGAACGCGTAGATGTGATGGTCGAACGGGCTGGTGCCGGGCGCGGCGTCCGGGTCCAGCAGGCCGCGCGTCCGGCGGGCCGCCATCGCCATGCCGACCGCGTTCGCCAGGCCCTGGCCCAGCGGGCCGGTGGTGGTCTCGACCCCGGGGGTCAGGCCGTGCTCGGGATGGCCGGGCGTGCGGCTGCCCCAGGTGCGGTATGCCGCCAGGTCGTCGAGGGTGAGCCCGTAGCCGGACAGGTACAGCTGGATGTACAGCGTCAGGCTGGAGTGCCCGCAGGACAGCACGAACCGGTCCCTGCCGAGCCAGCCGGGATCGGCGGGGTCGTGCCGGAGGAAACGCTGGAACAGCAGGTAGGCCGCCGGGGCCAGGCTCATCGCCGTGCCCGGATGGCCGGAGCCAGCCTTCTGCACGGCATCCATTGCGAGCACGCGGATCAGGTCGACCGCCCGCTCATCCGTTTCCGACCAGTCAAGCGCGTTATCAGGCTGAGTGCTCACCGCGGCATCAGGCCCCTTCAGATGGGAACGAGATCACGGCAATGACTTTATCCGGCCACGGCCGGTCTAACCGGCCGGGCCGGCCGCGGGCGCGGTCACCCGCCCCGGGCTGTCGCCGCCGGGCTGCCGCCCGTCATCTCCCGGCCCGGTCAGCGCGGTGCCCCGGGGCGCCGCGTGGCCGCCGTTGCTGGCCTGCTCGGCCAGCGCGGTGCCCCGTGCCGTCACCGGGCCCCGGTCGCGCAGCGCGAACGGCAGCCGCAGCGCCACGATCCAGATCAGCACCGCCCCGGTGACATGCACCCAGACCAGGCCGGCCGGCAGCCCGGAGAAGTACTGCGTGTAGCCGACCGCGCCCTGCACCAGGATCAGGCCGAGCAGCAGCCAGCCGAGCCGCATCGCCCGGCGGGGCGCCTGGCTGAACCGCAGGCCCGCCACCAGCGCCAGCGCCAGGCCGGTGATCAGCCAGCCGATGTCCGCGTGCAGCTGGGTGACCCCGCCGAGCGGCAGGTGATACCGGGCCACCGAGCGGGCGCCGGCTAGCGGCCCGGTGCCGGTGACCACGGTGCCGGCGGCGAGCATCACGGCCACCACCGCCACCACCGCGGCGGCGAGCAGCCGCAGGTCGGGCCGAGCCAGCGGGCGGGCCGGCGCAGTGCCCTCGGTGGTCCGCACGTACAGCGTGACCGCGGCGGCCACCAGGGCAGCGGACAGCAGGAAGTGCACGGAGACCCAGACCGGATCGAGCCTGGTGAGCACCACGACGCCGCCGATGACGGCCTGCGCGACAATGCCGGCCGGCTGGATCAGCGCGAGCGCGACCAGGTCGCGCTGCCGCCGGCCGCCGTCACCGGGCCGGAACCGCCAGGCCGCCACCGCGACGATCACCGCGACCACCATGACGGCGCCGGTCAGCAGCCGGTTGCCGAACTCGATCCAGCGGTGCAGCAGCGAGCTGCCCGTCGCGCCGGACGCCACGACGCTGTGCGCGGTGCAGGCCGGCCAGTCCGGGCAGCCGAGGCCGGACTGGCTGAGCCGGACCGCCGCGCCGGTCATGATGATCCCGGCCGAGGCCGCGACTCCCGCCAGCGCGATGCGGCGCATCGAGTCCGCCGACGGCGCGAGCACCGATTCGGCCAGCGAGCGCATGGCGTGCCTGACCGCGGCGCCCTGCGCCGTGGCGCCCTGGGCCGTGGCGCCCTGCGCCGTGGCGCCCTGGGCCGTGGCGCTGCGGGCCGTGGCGCCGCGGGAGGCACCGGCGGCGGGGCTTCCCGGAGCGGGATCGGTGAGCACGCATCCGAGCTTAACGGCCAGCCGCAGGCCGGGCCCCGGCGGCGCCCGGCCCTGCCCGGAGCCGCCAATGGCGTGGTTGGGACTCCGCTGTAGTAAGAGCGACAGCAAAGTCCCAACCATGCTGGTGGGCGAGCAGCGGAGCCCGCCGCTGAGCGGGCTCCGGCGGCGGCTCCAATGACGTGGTTGGGACTCTGCTGCAGATACAGCGACAGTAAAGTCCCAACCATGCTGCTCGGCATTGCCAGACCATGCTGCTCGGCATTGCCAGACCATGCTGCTGGGCATTGCCAGGCTGGCAATGCCTGCACCGCGCGGATCAGGGCCCGCGGGTGCCGCGGCGGCTCAGGCCTGCGGGGCCTGCGCGGTTCCGGCGGCTCCGCGCGCGGCCCCGGCGCTCGCGACCGTGACGCAGGACAGGGCTGCCCAGTCGCGTGCCGCCAGGGACTCGCCGAGCAGTGCCAGCCCCACCACCGCGGCCGCAACAGGCTCAAGGCTCAGCCAGATGCCGAACACCCGGGCCGGGATTCGCCGCAGTGCCTCGAGCTCGAACCGGTACGGGATGACCGAGGACAGCAGACCGATGAGCGTCCCGGTGCCGAGCACAGCGGGCCTCAGCAGCGCGGCGCGGCCTGCCGCGATGCCGGGCGGCGTCACCAGCAGGGCCGCGATGATCATCGCGATGACCAGCCCGGACGAGCCGCTGAGCCGCCGCCCGGTGGAAGCACTGAGCAGGATGTAGGCCGCCCAGGCCGCGGCCGCCACCAGGGCGAAGGCAACACCCGTGACAGCAAGCCCGCTGCCGCCGCGCGAGCCCGGCACCGCGCCGCTGGCCAGGTGAGTCCCGCCGCGGGCCAGCAGGGCCACGCCCAGGGCCGCCAGCACGACCCAGGCCAGGTCGATCAGCCGGCGGGATGATGCCACCGCCACGGTCAGCGGGCCGAGGAACTCGATGGTCACCGCAATGCCCAGCGGGATCCGGGCGAACGCCTGGTAGAAGGAGAAGTTCATCACGGCGAGCGACACCCCGAAGGCCACCGCGACGGCGCCGTCCCGCCAGCTCCGCCGCCGCACCATGTCCCGCAGCATCCGCGGGAGTCCCTTGCCGCCGATGGCGATCATGATCACCGCGGCCGTCCACAGCCGCAGGCCGGTGACCGCGGCTGGCGGGACCTGCGTGAACAGGCGGCCCGCCAGGCCGGCGCCCACCTGAACCGACACGATGCCCGAGCCGACCAGCAGCGGCGGCGGCACTCTCGCCAGGGCCCGCCCGTCGCTCAGCACCTTGTGAGTAGATCACGCCCGGCCGACGTGGCCCGGCCGACCTGGCCCGGCCGACCTGGCCTGGCCGACGTGGCCCGGACCACCAGGCGCGGACGACCAGGCCCAG
>Ga0302325_10007996_pt1 | contig 23329 bp, 20 predicted proteins | sample Palsa_T0_2_FD_201948 | JGI IMG/M metagenome (GOLD analysis project Ga0302325, IMG submission 201948) | Peat permafrost microbial communities from Stordalen Mire near Abisko, Sweden - Palsa_T0_2 | ecosystem: Environmental > Terrestrial > Soil > Palsa > Peat permafrost | place: Sweden: Abisko... | reverse complement strand
TGAGATCATCCAGGACATATACATAGCCAAGCTCGCCGCGCTCGGGCAGGTTCAACCGGGCCACTCGTACACGAAATGTCTTGCGAAAGATATTCGCGTTGTCCGAATTGACCTCGAAACGTACTTCTCCGTGGGCTTCCTGCGATTCGACGGTCGGCAGCGGATCCATAAACAGCTTGGTAACCGGCGTTCCCAGCAACTGATCAGGAGCGCGGTCCAGAAGCTTCTGGGCAGCGCTATTGACTAGCGTGATGCGGCCGTCCAGACCGGTGGTGATCAATCCGCTGCTGATGGATTGAATAATGTTCTCGTGCAGGACCTGAAGGTTCTCCAGTGCGCCGCTGGCATCTTTCAATTGCACACGCGCCTGCCTCAACTTGGCGGCCAGCAGTCCGGCGAGATAGGAAACGGCCAGGAAGGCGAACAGGTTTACGAAAATGATGGCTTGCAGCGCCTTCAGTCCGGGATGCGTGGTGCAGTAGGAGCGAACGATTCCGTAGTAGTTAAGATCGAGCACCGTGCCGTAGAGAATGAAGGCGAGCGCAGCCACCAGATACGCCCACACCCGCGGCAGGAGAACGCTAGCCACGATGATGACGAGCGGGTAGAGAAAGTTCAGCGAACTGTCCCAGCCGCCGGTTTCATGCACGACCAGACTGACCAGAACCAAATCGGTGAGTACCTGAAGAGTCGCCTGCAAGCGGTGCTCGTGCCAGAAGGAGAGCAGCAAGATATAGAACAGCGAGAGCGTAAACCACAAGACGATGGTGCCGATGAAAAGGCGTATGGGCAGCGCCGTGGGCGTCAGCAGCGCCACAGCCAACTGGATCACAAGCAGGAAAGTCAGGATCAGGATCCGTACTTTGACCAGCCACGCCAGCCAATTCCGCTCGTCAAACGTCGATTGCATTAAGGTCCCGATGTCGTGGAAAAAACGTCCGGCAGGAATCCTGGCTCAGCCGGATTGAATCTTTCGCCCGCCTCAAAGAGTCAGGCTAGGCAAGAGTTGGAGGGCTACTGGAAGCCGGTATGCCTCCCAACCGAACGGTTCGCCGCCAGTCATTCACCCGCCAGTCATTCAGTGGCCAGTTATCACCGGCCACATTCGCAGCAAGTCTCGTACTAGCCTGCCAGCTTGGCGATCATGGCAAACAATGGCATATAGAGCGAAATAACGATGCCTCCGACCACCACTCCCAGCACGCCGATGATGACAGGCTCGAGCATGGACAGCATGTCTTTGGTGGCGGCGTCGACTTCTTCTTCGTAGAAGTCAGCAATCTTCTGCAGCATACTGTCCATGGCGCCGGTGGCTTCGCCGACTCCGATCATCTGGGTCACCATGTTGGGGAATACGCCGCATTCCCGCAGCGGATCGACGATGGTACGGCCTTCTTCGATGGCCTTCCGCACCTTCATCAGCGCTTCTTCCAGAACCGCGTTGCCGGACGTCTTGGCAGTAATGGACAAACCCTCAAGGATCGGTACGCCTGATGTAATCAGAGTACCCAGAGTACGGGTGAAACGTCCGACGGCAATTTTGCGCAAGAGCGGTCCAACGATGGGCAGCGAGAGCAGCATTTTGTCGAAGTAATAGCGACCTCGGGGGTCCTTGCGGATTTGCTTGACGCCGAAAACCAGGGCGATGCCGCCCACGATGAAGAGCCACCAGAAGCTCTGCACGAAAGCGCTCGTGCCCATCACGATTCGAGTGGGAAGAGGCAGGGCGACGCCCAGGCCGGCAAACAGGTTGGAGAAGATGGGAACCACCCACTTGAGGAGGGCGCCAACAATCAGCGTGGCAATGCTGACCACGGCGATGGGATAGATCAGCGCTGATTTCACCGCCGACTTCAAGCGCACCGCTTTCTCCACGTAGGTCGCGAGCCGCTGCAGAATGATGTCCAGAATACCGCCGGTTTCGCCCGCTTCAATCATGTTGGTGGTGAGGTCGTCGAAAACGTTGGGATACTGGCGCATCGCGTTGGCCAGGGTTGATCCGCCTTCCACCGTGGTGCGAACGCCGTTCAACGTCTTCTGGAACGTCTGGTTCTCCTGGTTAGCCGCCAGGATCTCGAGACACTGCACCAGAGGCAACCCGGCATCGATCATGACCGAGAACTGCCGGAAGAAAATCGCAATGTCCTTCACCTTGACTTTGGAGGTGCCGAAAGTGGGCATGGAAAATTCTTTGCCCTTCTCCCGGACCGACCCTGGCGTGATGTGCTCCCGTCGCAGTTGCTGCGTGAGCACTTGCTTATTTGCCGCTGATCGCTCTCCGGTGACCTTTTGTCCGGAGGCGTCCTTGCCCGAAAATGTGAAAACTGGCATGGTTTTAGCCTTTCCTCGAGTGTCGTCGCTAATTCCTGAAAGTCTCGCAAATCAAATTGCTTCAGTCGTCCGGCACGCCCCATCCAGCTGACGTGCCGCCCGAGTCTCTAGCCTTTGGATGGCACGGCACCTCGCGCCATGGTTGAACTGTTGCTTCCACCGCGGTTGGTCAAAGTGGCGCCGCGGTTGATCATTTCCTGAAGTTCGTCGGGATTACTGGAGCGCTGCAGAGCCGTCTCCAGAGTGATTTGCTTCTGGAGGTAGGCGGTAGCTAACGCCTGGTTGAACGTCTGCATGCCGAATTTATCTTGTCCGGACTGCATCGCCGAATAAACCTGGTGAACCTTGTCTTCGCGAATCAGGTTGCGAACGGCGGCGTTCGGGACCAGCACTTCCATGATCATGCAACGGCCTTTGCCGCTGATGGTTGGCAGCAAGGTTTGGCACATCACGCCCTCCAATACCATGGAAAGCTGGGCGCGAATTTGCGGCTGCTGGTGGGCCGGAAAGACGTCGATGATTCGATTGATCGTCGACGTTGCCGAGTTCGTGTGCAGGGTGCCGAAGGTTAAGTGTCCAGTTTCAGCGATGCGCAAAGCCGACTCGATGGTTTCGAGATCGCGCATTTCGCCGATCAGTACAACGTCTGGGTCTTCACGAAGTGCGGCCCTGAGAGCATCGGTAAAACTCTTGGTGTCAGCATGCAATTCGCGCTGGTTCACGACGCAGTTCTTGTTCATGTGCACGAATTCGATGGGGTCCTCAATGGTGAGGATGTGATCGTGGCGCTCGCTGTTGATCTTGTCGATCATGGCAGCCAGGGTGGTGGACTTGCCGGAGCCGGTTGGTCCCGTGACCAGCACCAGGCCGCGCGGCTTATCGCAGAGCTTGCTGACCACCGTGGGCAGGCCGAGCTGGTTGAAGGACTTGATCTCGAACGGAATGAGGCGGAACACGGCCGCGCTGGCGCCGCGCTGGTTGAACACGTTGGCGCGGAAACGGGCCAGCCCTTTCAGTCCGAACGAAAAGTCCAGTTCCAGGCTCTCTTCGAAGCGGTGCTTCTGGGCATCGGTCATCACGCTATAGGCCAGTTGCTTGGTCTCGGCCGGCGTCAATTGCGGCAGGTCCAGTGGCACCAGGTGTCCGTGAACCCGGATTTGGGGCGGCGAATTCGTGGTGATGTGAAGATCGCTGCCATTCATCTCCAACATCCTTTTCAGCAAGTCACTGAGCGACAGACCCATAGTCGTAATTCCTTCCTCAACGTTGTCGTTACGAATTTAGTGAATGGTTTCGCGGGCAACTTCTTCCAAAGTCGTGATGCCCGCGGCCACTTTGATCAAACCACTACGCCGGAGCGTGATCATGCCCCGTTCGATTGCTTTCTTCTTCAGTTCCACCGCCGAAGCGCCTACCAGCACAAGCTCCCGGATTTCATCATCCACTTCCATAACTTCATACAAACCGCAGCGGCCTTTGTACCCCGTGTTATTGCAAACGCCGCATCCTTTGCCCTTTTGAATTTTTATTGTCCTGGCTTCTTCGGGGCTGAATCCTTCTTCGATCAAGGTCTGAACCGGAACGTCCACCGTCTCTGTGCACTCCTTGCAAATGCGGCGAATCAGGCGCTGGGCGCAGATCAGATGGACCGAGGTCGCAACCAGAAAAGGCTCGATGCCCATGTTCATCAAACGCGTGATGGTTTCTGGCGCGCCGTTCGTGTGCAGAGTGGAAAGGACCAGGTGGCCGGTGAGAGCGGCCTTAATGGCGATCTCGGCGGTTTCAAAGTCTCGAATTTCGCCCACCAGAATGATGTTGGGATCTTGCCGCAGGAAAGATCGGAGAGCGGCCGCGAAATTCAACCCAATCTGCTCCTTCATCTGCACCTGGTTGACGCCGCCCAGCTGAAATTCGACCGGATCTTCGGCGGTCATAATGTTCGTGTCTGGCTGGTTGAGACGCGAAATCGAGGAATAGAGCGTATTCGTTTTTCCTGAACCCGTCGGGCCGGTCACCAAGACCATGCCGTAAGGTTTGAGAATGGCTTTCTCGAACTTGACCAGAGACTCGGGCTCGAAGCCCAGCTTGGTCATATCGAGCCGCAGGTTTTCCTTGTCGAGCAAGCGGAGCACGATCTTTTCGCCCCACAGCGTGGGTAGAGTGCTGACGCGGAAGTCGAGCTGCTTCTTGCGGCCGCCGATGTTCATCTTCAGCATGATGCGGCCATCCTGCGGCAGACGCTTTTCGCTGATGTCGAGCTTCGCCATAATTTTCAGACGTGACGTGATGGCGTCCTTCAGCTTCATCGGCGGCGACATGATGGCCTGCAGAACACCGTCAATACGGAAGCGGACGCGGAACTCTTTTTCGTAGGGTTCGATGTGAATGTCGCTGGCTCCGCGCTTCACCGCGTCGGTGAGCACCAGGTTTACCAGCTTGACTACGGGAGCCTCGTCGGCAGCTTTCTCCAGCTGCGACAGCTCCATTTCCTGCTCTTCCGCCTGCACTTCGATGTCGCTCTCGTTCATCTCCGACATCGACTGCATCACGGTTTCGAGATCTTCTTCCTTGCCTCCGCTGCCGTAGGCTTTATCGATTCCCGCCAGGATGGAACTTTCCGAGGCCACCACGGGCTCAATGTTGAAGCCGGTCATGAACTTGATATCGTCCATGGCGAAGACGTTGGTGGGGTCCACCATCGCGATGGTGAGCGAAGCGCCCACCCGGCTCAGCGGAAGAATTTGATATCGCTTCGCCGTTTCAAACGGAATCAGCTTGACCACGGCGGGATCGATTTCAAAATAAGAAAGGTTAATGGCGGGAACGCCATACTGCCGAGAGAGAAAATTCGTGACGTCCTCATCCGTGAGGAAGCCCAGCTTCACCAGGGCGGAGCCCAGGCGGACATTCTGCTCTTTCTGGGCCTTACTCGCTTGTTCCAACTGCTCTGGGGTAATGATCTTCTCTTTGACGAGAAGGTCACCCAGCCGTTGAGACATACGTCGCTCTCCTCATCCACATGCGTGGAACGATGCCTGACAACATCGGGCATTAACTCAAAGCGCTGCCTTTTGCACCGGAGGGAGAACAGCGTCTTTGCGTTGACACAAATTGTCACCCCAAGTCGATTACCGTACCAGTTACCGTGGTGCTTGAACTCGCCGCTAGTCCGCGATAGCGGGAAACGATTTGCGGAATCCGCGCCAGATGAGCTTTTTTTGCGGCGAGATCGCGAACTCAGCTTGAGGTACATGCACTTCGGTAAGCCCGGGAAGCGTGCGCGGGCCGGCGTGTCGCGGTTTAAGCGGGAGGCGTAGACTCAACCCTTGAGGTGAGCCAAGTCCTGCAGGGTGACGCGCAACAGCACGCGATTCGAACTTATTACCGTACTTTATTTCAGGCTTGGGGCCCGCAGCATTGGTGGCCGGCGCGCTCTCGCTTCGAGGTGATCGTCGGCGCCTTTCTTACCCAGAACACAGCCTGGACAAACGTGGAGAAGGCGATGGCAAACCTGCGCGCGGCACGCTTGCTTAGCCTGAGTGGGATACGGCGTGTCCCACTGGCCGAGCTCGAACGGCTGATTCGTTCCTCAGGCTATTTTCGCCAGAAGGCAGCACGGCTGAAACGCTTCGTCGCGTTCCTGGATAAACGTTACGCTGGCTCTCTGACCAAGTTGTTATCGCTGCCGACAGATCAGCTTAGGGAAGAACTGCTCAATTTGAACGGGGTGGGACCAGAGACTGCCGACTCCATCCTGTTGTATGCCGGGAATCATCCGGTCTTCGTTGTGGATGCGTATACCAGAAGAATTCTCGTTCGCCACGAGATTTTGGCCGAAGAGGCAACTTACGAAGAGATTCGGGAATTGTTTGAGCAAGCGTTGGCACCCAAGACTGACTCCACCACCGGCTCCAGCGAAAGGAGTCTGGAACATTTGGCTTCGGACTTTTATGGCGCCGGCGACCCTTCACCGCACCCTCCGTCAGCCATGAGCACCGCCAGGCGCACCGCTCTTACCCAGGTCTACAACGAGATGCACGGCCTGATCGTAGGAGTAGGAAAGAACTACTGCAGAAAATCACAGCCCCGTTGTGACCAATGCCCTTTACAGAAGTTTCTGCCTCGCGTGTGAGCAAAGAGCCTGGATCGTAAATAACATCTGGGAGAGGCCCGCTTCTTGAAGAGATCCTCCGGCTGGTTCCCAATGGTTACGCTTGCAATCTGCTCTGCCTGCGGAGCCCAGTCGCTGTGGCAGAACGCCGAGAACGCGGGACTGCCGATCGGCACGGCGGTCCGCCCTTCACTATTTTCGGAACGCCTCGGTGCCGCGACTCTGGCGCGCGAATTCAGGATGGTGGAGGCGGAGGATGCGATAAAGTGGCTGACGCTGAGGCCGGACAAAACTACATATGGTTTTCACGAGAGTGATGAAGTGGTTCGCTTCGCACAGATCCATCCGATGAGAGTCCGTGGCCATTGCCTGGTTTGGGATCACAATCATCCGGATTGGCTGATGCAAGGTCATTTCACTTCAGAGCAATTGTCGCTTCTTCTCCACGAGCACATCGATCGCGGGTTGAAGCACTACGCTGGCCAGGTCTTCGTCTGGGATGCAGTCAACGGAGCCCTGGATGAGAAGGGCGAATGGCGCGATTCCATCTGGTATAACCGGCCTGGCTTTGGATTGTCGGAGAAAGGCACTCTTACCTCGAGGAGGTTTTCCGCTGGGCGCATCAGGCGGACCCGCAAGCGCAACTTTTTTACAACGATGCGGAAGGCAAAGGAGTGAACGTTAGGTCGGATGCCATCTGTGCCTTGATCAAAGATTTCGAGCGCGGGAATGTTCCCATCGACGCCCCGAACATCGCGCGGTTAACCGCGCTGGGCGTTCAGGTTCAGATCACCGAACTTGATGTCTCTCTGCCCGTAAACTCGAGCGGACGATCTGAACCAGGGGACTCAGCCCGGCAGGCCAATATCTATCGTGGCATCGTGCGGGCATGCCCGAACAGTCCGGGCTGCACCGCGATCCAGAGCTGGGGGTTTAGCGACAAACGCTCCTGGATTGGCTCGCACTCGCGCGGCGCTCGAGGGGAAGCTTTGCCCTTTTGATCGGGCGTATCAGCCCAAATCCGCCTATCGCGCAATGCAGGAAGAACTCTCGGCCGGCCGGCCTTTCATCCCTTTGACGCTCTTGCATCGACCGTGGGCTTACCGGCTTTCGTGCCCGTCTTTGTGCCGGCTCGGGCCTCTCCCTCAGCCGCCTCTGCATCTATAATGACTTCGGTCCATGACCGCGTGCAACTGGCCGCTCAGCAGCCTCGGCTGGACCGCTGAATTTGCATGGTGCAGAAGCTTACAACTCGACCGCCGAAGACTTCCAACCGCAAGCGGGCAATTATATTGCTCGCGATTGCGGTTTTCCTTCTGCTCGCCATCCTGATTTCGCAAACGGCATTTAACGAGACCATCCTGCGGCCCAATAGCAACGATCAGGTAGTAGTTTTTTACGCCCTCTCACTGCTGATTTCGCTTCTGTTCGTTGCCCTAACGTTCGTGCTGGCGCGTAATCTGCTTAAGCTGTTTGCCGAGCGCCGCCTGGGCGTCCTGGGGTCGAAGTTCCGCACCCGAATGGTGGTGGGGGCGCTGCTGCTTTCGTTCGTCCCCGTGATGGTGATGTACTGGTTTGCTTACGGGCTGATGAACCGTTCGATCAATATATGGTTTTCCACTCCGGTGGAGGAGGTCCGCGCAGACACCGACGCGATGGCTTCGCTTCTGGCCAGCTATGCGGCACAGAACGCATATGCGGAAGCCGTCTCCATCGCGGCCTCGCCCGAGACTCAACGTGCATTCGAAGGTCATGGCTTCTCAACTGCGGTCGAAGAGTTTCGCCGCCACGAACCGACTCTGCAAGGTGGATTTGCCCTCGCTATCGAAAATGGCGTTGCGGAAGCCAGCCTTGGAGCTCCCGCTCCCTGGCCTGAGTTGAAGGAGAAGCTGCCGTTGGCGCAGACGGCGGCAGGACAGCCCGCCCGTTTCATCTGGGAACAAACCGACTACGCGCTCGGCAGCGCCCCAGTGGGGAAGAGTGGTTTGATCCTGGTGGCCTTGCCGCTGCCGCCGGAATTTTCGAGAACAGTAAAACAGATCGAAGCCAGTCAACAACGTTATCTTCAGCTCAGCCTTGAACGCAAACACGTTCGTCAAACCTACATGGGTTTGCTTCTCCTGCTGACCATGATGGTCTTGTTTGTGACCACGTGGCTGGCGCTTTTCCTTTCAAAGCTGGTGACGCGGCCCCTGGCTGCGCTGGCCGAGGCGACGCAGGAAATCTCTCGTGGGCGTCTCGACTATCGCATCGAAGTAAGTGCCGCCGATGAAATCGGAGATCTGGTCCGCTCATTCAATCGCATGGCGAGTGAGTTGGAAACTAGCCGGCGCCAGATCGAAGCTTCCAGCCGCGAGCTGAGTTCTGCCAATGCAGAACTCGACCAGCGCCGCCGCCAGATGGAAACCATCCTCGAAAGCATTCCCACCGGAGTGCTCTCCCTCGATGGCAACCGATGTGTCACTCACGCCAATCACGCGCTTTTGCGCATGTTCCATCCCGAGGGCTATGCCGAGGGACAGCACATACTTCTGGGAGCGCGCCTGGCTGAGGTATTTCCGCCGGAGGTACTGCTGGACCTCGAGCCGCTGCTGCGCCGCGCTGATCGCATGGGGATGACCACCAGCCAGATGGAGATGCCGCTGCAGCGGGCATCTTTAAACGTTGCGGTCACGGTAGCGACACTGCGCCACCAGGGCGAACGGTCGGGATACGTGCTGGTGTTCGAGGATCTCTCCGACCTATTGAAAGCTCAGAAACAGGCGGCGTGGCGCGAGGTGGCGCGGCGCATCGCTCATGAGATCAAGAACCCGCTTACCCCGATCGCCTTGTCCGCGGAGCGCATTCAGCGCCATCTGGAGCGGGCCACGCTATCCGATCCACCCTCGCTCGAGGTCATCCAGTCGTGCGCTGAAACTATCGCCAGCGCGGTCGAAACAGTTCGCCGGCTGGTGGATGAGTTCGCCACGCTGGCGCGCTTCCCGGCATCCAATCCGCACCCCGCGCACATCAACGAGATCATTGCGAGCGCGCTTTCCATGTTCAATGGCCGGCTCGATGGCATTCGCATTCACGAGTCGCTCGCTCCCGATCTTCCCAAGGTGCTGGCCGATGCCGAAGCGATTAAGCGCGCGATCGCGAACCTTGTGGACAATGCGGCCGAGGCTTTGCAAGGTGCGCTGGTGCGGGAGATAGAGATTTCAACTTGTCTGGTGGCCAGCCGGGACGCGGTGGAAATCAGCGTGGCGGATACCGGCCATGGTGTAACCCGCGAGTTGAAGGAGAGGCTTTTCCTCCCCTATTTCTCCACGCGAAAACGCGGCACCGGGCTCGGCCTGGCGATCGTAAGCCGAGTGATCGAAGAGCATCATGGCTCCATCCGCGTGGAAGAGAACCAGCCGGTCGGGGCGCGCTTCGTAATTGAACTGCCCATCCTTCCCGAGCCGGCTTTGTCCACCGCCACCGCCCAGCATGCATAGAGTCCTCATTGTCGACGACGAAACCGGCATTCGTGAATCGCTCCAGGGAGTGCTCGAAGACGAGGACTACGAAACCGAGACAGTCGAGAGCGGGGAAGAATGTCTCAAGTTATTGCGGCGCGAGCACCGTTTCGACGTTGTGTTGCTGGATATCTGGCTGCCCGGCATCGATGGCCTGCATACGCTGGAAAAGATCCGCGAGCTCGACCATCCTCCTGAAGTCATCATGATCTCGGGGCACGGCACCATCGAAACCGCTGTGCGCGCCACCAAGCTTGGCGCTTATGACTTCCTTGAAAAACCGCTCTCCATCGACAAGACGCTGATCCTGGTCAAAAACGCGATCGAGTCCAAGAGACTTAGGCACGAGAATATCGATCTGAAGAAACAGCTTCATGCCAGGAGCGTGATTGTCGGCGAGAGCATTCCCATGAAGGCGCTGCGCCAGCAGATCGGCCTGATGGCGCCCACCAACGGGCGCGTTCTGATTTACGGTGAATCCGGCACCGGAAAAGAGCTGGTCGCCCACGCGATTCACGCCCAAAGCCTGCGTCAGGACGAAACCTTCGTCGAGGTCAACTGTGCGGCGATTCCGGAAGATCTTATCGAGAGCGAACTGTTTGGCCATTACAAAGGATCGTTTCCCGGAGCCGCCGCGGACAAAGAGGGGAAGTTCCAGAAGGCGAACGGGGGCACGCTGTTCCTCGACGAAGTGGGCGACATGAGCCTGAAAACTCAGTCGAAGGTGCTGCGTACGCTCGATGAGCAACGCGTCGCTCCTCTTGGCGGCGACAAGACCATCGTAGTGGATGCCCGCATCATTGCGTCCACGAACAAGGATCTGGAACAAGAAATCTCCAAAGGAAATTTTCGCGAAGACCTATTCTACCGGCTGAACGTCATTCCTTTCTTCGTGCCCCCGCTGCGCGACCGCAAGGAAGATATTCCGCTGTTTGCGCGATATTTCTTGAAGGACCTAGCAGCCACTTACGGACGGCGGCCACGAGAAATCACCGACGATGCCATCCAGGCTTTGATGCGGTACTCATGGCCGGGCAACGTGCGCGAACTGCGCAACGTGATTGAGCGCATCGTAATCATGAATCCCACGACCACGCGACTCGACCGCAAGCATCTGCCTCCGCTGGTCTATCGCGATGGCCACCGGCGCGCCCCGCGTAGCGACTTCTCCACGCTCCACCAGGCGCGCGACGCGTACGAGCGGGATTTCATTCTCAAGAAACTCGACGAAAACCACGGCAACGTAAGCCGCGCCGCTGAAGTTCTTGGACTCGAGCGCAGCCACCTTTACCGGAAAATGAAAACCTTGGGAATCGCCGCCAAAGAATAGTAACGGTGGGGATTAAAACACGCTTGTTTGCGACCGTGATCCAGCCATGGCGAAGGTATCTACCGCTTCACCATGTGAATCTCGGTGCCGTTCTTCCTGAATTCCACTTCGTCCATGAGTTGGTTGATCAGAAAAATTCCTCGCCCGTGGTCGGAATATACGTTTTCTCCAACCGTGCAACCGGGGATCGCCTGCGGATTGAAGCCTGTGCCCGGATCGCGCACCACGATCAGGATGCCACGCTCCTGGTCGCGGCCCACAAGGCACTCCACGATCTTGCTGGGGTCTTCTTTGGCCCCGTGAATCACAGCATTGGCTAGCGCTTCCTGCAACGCCAGCTCAATCGCATCTTCTTTGCCGTCCACTCCCTCCATCTCGCGAACGCTGGCCATGATCGCCTGAACCACCGGGTCCACGGCCCTCCGGTCGGCGGCGAGCGTAACCCGCAGAAACAAATTCAGCTGATCTGGGTCAAAGTCTGTCTCGGGAAGGGGCCGCTCTGAAGGATCCACCGATGGCATGTTTTGGCTCGTTGAAGAGCGGTTATGAGTAAGCCCTGTTTTTGTCAATATTGCGTACAGCTTGATTTTAACTTCCCGATGGCTAGAACGGCAATCTTGGCAGTTCCTACCAAGACGGTCGGAGATTCAAGTTCTTCTGCGTGCCTCATGGCTACGGTCGACTTTTGGTGTGTGGACTCTTCCGTCCGTGAGGTGCTCTAACTGCCTTCTCCAGTCGAGTTCCTCCACAAAACCTCGCGATCCGCGCCAGTTTGCCTGCACTTTGACGAAAAGTCCGAGAAACACTTTGGTGCCTATCATGCGCTCGATCTGCAGCCGGGCGGAAGTACCGATGCGCTTCAGCATCTGTCCTTTCTCGCCAATCAGTATGCCTTTCTGGCCTTCGCGTTCGCAGTAGATCGTCGCCGAAATTCGGGTCAGCCTGGCGCCCTCTTCGAAATTGTCAACGATGACGGTCGTTGCGTATGGCAACTCTTCCTCGGTTTCCATCAAAACTCGCTCGCGAATAATTTCCGCAGCCATGAAGCGGGCGGGTTGGTCGGTGACATGTTCCGGAGGAAAAAACGCAGGACCTGGGGGTAGCGCCGCGGTCACCTGCTTGATGAGAATGTCGAGGCCATCATGCTTCAACGCGGAAATCGGAACGATCTCGTGGAAGGCGTGCAGCTTCTTGTATTCCTCGATTAACGGCAGCAGCTTGCTCTTTCCGCCTCTCAGAAGATCAACCTTGTTAAGGACAAGGCAAACTTTTGTGGGCGAATTCTTCAGCATCTGTATGGCGAACTCATCGCGCTGATCCCGTTTGCGGGTCGCGTCCATGATCATTAGGATCAGATCACAACCTTCCAGCGCCTCGCGCACCTCGACCATCATCTTGCGGCCGAGCGAGCTATCCGGCTTGTGGACGCCGGGAGTGTCTATAAGCACGATCTGCGCCCCGCCCTGGCCTTTAGTTTTTCCTTTAGGCACGTTTACTACGCCCTGGATCCGGTTGCGCGTGGTCTGCGGTTTAGGCGAGATGATCGCAAGCTTTTCGCCGACAAGCGCGTTGAGCAACGTAGACTTGCCAGCGTTAGGACGACCGAGAATGCAGACAAAACCGGAACGGAATGGCATAAGAATAGGCTACTCGCTCCGGCGGGTGGCGCGGCACAAACTCGCCTTCGTTCAGCAGCCGGGAGCTTTCTTTATATCAGCTTCAACTGCTGCGGCTGCGAGGGGGTGATTCTCACTCGCTCCACTTTGCGATCCGTCGATTCCAGAACTTCAAAGCGCAGCCCGTCGTCATCTACCGTTTCACCCTTCTGCGGAATGTGCCCCGCCAACTCGCTGACCAGGCCGGCAACCGTGGCTGATCCCCTGCCTTCAGGTTTTGTGCCAAACAATTCGGCGAGGCGATCCACATCCATGCCTCCGGGAACAATGTAGGATCGATCGTTCTCCCTCACAATTTCCGGCTTGTCATGTTCGTCCCTGATTTCGCCGACGATTTCTTCCACCAGATCTTCAATAGTCACCAAGCCGGCGACGCCACCATATTCGTCGACTACGATCGCCATGCGAATGTTGTTCTTCTGCATCTCGCGCAATAGATCGCTGCCGAGTTTGCTCTCCGGCACGAAATACACGTCGCGGCGCATGACCGTCTCCAGCGTTCGCTTCGAGGCTTCGCTGTCGGGCACCTGCAGCACATCCTGGGCATAGACGATGCCTTTGATGTTATGAATGCTCTCGGCATACACGGGCACCCGCGAGTAGTGCTTTTTCCCGAGCATTTGAATGAATCGCTCGACCGTGGTTTCCACCGGCACGGCAAACATCTCCGGACGCGGCTTCATGGCTTCGCGCACTGTCTTGCCGCTGAATTCCACCACCGACTGGATCAAGTCGCGATCCCCTTCCTGGATGATGCCTTCTTCCTGTCCGGCCTCGATCAGCGCATCCACCGCCTCGGCCGCGGTCTCGGGCTGCGCGCGTGTGTTTTGGCGGGTGAGCGTTGCCACCGATTGCAGGAAGCCCAGTACGATCGTCACCGGCATCACCAGATAGATCAGCACTCTCACCAGCCACGTCCAACGGATAAGCCAAACCCCGTGGGTACGCGAAAAAAAGAGAAAGGGCAGAAACTGATTGAACACGATGATGATCACGGTCAGGCTGATGCCCGCCTGAAGGATCTCATACATGCTCCAACGCTGGTCGCTGAACAGGGCAAAGCCTACCAGCAAAGAAATAGTCGCCGTGGTCAACTGTTTGAGCACCGACATCGAGAGCGACGCCCGGGCGCGGCCGACGTGCAGGTTGGGCTCTACCTTATGTTCGAAGATATCAATGTTGTCCTGAAATTCGCGGGACAGAAATTTTCCGATCTCCTGGTAGACGCGATCCACGTAGGAGGCTAACGACAGCAGGCCCAGCAGCGGAACGAGCGCGAGTGCGACACCCCAGTTCATGCCGTTCTCCGCCGCCCAGCGGTTGACGAAGGATCTCGACGCTGCTCTCGGGCAGCCTTGCACGCTCGCGCTTGCGTCCTCTCGATCAACCCCGACTCCAATTTCAATTGCTGTCGCAACTGGTTCTCTTTGCCCGCCATCCTGCCATCATCATGCTCATGATCGTAACCCGCCAGATGCAGAATGCCATGCAGCACCAGAATCTTTACTTCGTCCGCCACTGAATGTCCCAAGCGCCTGGCGTTCCGGCGTGCAACTTCGGCAGAAATCGCCACCTCCCCGGCCGCGCATCTCGTAGCGCGACCCGATGGCTGCGATGGAAACGACAAAACGTCGGTCGGCCTGTCCTTCCCCAGGAATCGCCGGTTCAGCGAGCGCAACTCCCGACTGCCAGTGATCAGGACGTGCACCGCGTCACGTAAACCGGCCGCTCGCCGCGCCTGCAAAACAAATCTTTCGAGCGTTGACCGGGTCAGTCCCGCGATTCGTTTTTGAAGAATGACCAAGAACAATACCCAACCTGCTTCAGCTGGCGTGCAAGCGAAACTCGGCAAAATAAAAGGGAGAGCCGTATCTTCAGCCCTCCCGCTTGACTGCGATTCTATTCTCCCGAGGCTTCCCTGGATCTGTCGAATGCGCTCTCCGCCTGAAGGCCCTTCAGTTCCGGGTTCTTCGCGTCGGCGTTTTTCCCGCCGGACAGCAGCAGCATCTGCTGCTCGGCGATGTGCGCCTTATGCTCGTCATAGGCGCGGATGATGCGCTGCACCAGGTGATGACGCACAACGTCGGATTCGTCGAAGTGAACGAATGTCAATCCTTCCACTCGCTTCAAAATGTCGACCGCTTCCAGCAGCCCGCTGCGCCGCGCGTTGGGCAAATCGATCTGCGTCACATCCCCGGTAATCACCGCCTTGGAGTTGAATCCCAGACGAGTAACGAACATCTTCATCTGCTCCGAAGTCGTGTTCTGGGCCTCGTCGAGGATTACAAATGAATCGTTCAATGTGCGTCCGCGCATAAATGCGATGGGCGCGATCTCGATGACATTTTTCTCCAGATAGCGGTCGACTTTTTCCGGATCGAGCATGTCATAGAGCGCGTCATACAAAGGACGCAGGTAGGGATCAATTTTATCCTGCAGCGTACCCGGCAAAAACCCCAACCGCTCGCCCGCTTCCACCGCCGGACGCGCCAGGATAATCCGGTTCACACGCTTGGCCAGAAGCGCCGAAATCGCCATGGCCACCGCGAGATAAGTCTTGCCCGTGCCCGCCGGACCGATGCCGAAGACCATGTCATGCTTCTCGATGGCCTCGACATAGCGCCGCTGATTCACGCTCTTCGGTTGCACCATGCGGCGTCCCAGCGACCGCTGGCGGCCGGCATCGGCGAGCCCGCGCAGGGTCGCGCTCGAATCCGCCGTCAGCACCCGCAACATGCTGTTGAGATCGCCATTGTTGAAGCTGTATCCCGAGCGTTGCAGGCTTTCATAATCGGCAAATACCTGCTCGGCGCGAGCCACGTCGCGCGCCGCGCCTTCCAGTTCGATGGCGTTCGAGCGAAGGTCAATGGTGATGTTCAACCCATCTTCGAGCACGCGCACATTCTCGTCGCGAGTGCCAAACAGAGTCTCGATGTTGGGGCTAATCCCGATACTTTTCTTCATTCAGTCTCTTTGACAAACCCGGGGGGGAGCTGAATCAACCATGTGGGGACAGCCGCCCCGGCGGTCCAGCCAAGCCAAGCGAGGCGCCCCGGCCACAACACCCTCCACAAGCGCGCACACCGCAGCCACTTCGCTGACAAAACAGGATTATGCTTCGAGACGGGATCAGCCGGGATGCTCATGCCCCAAGGGCAAGTCGCTACCATTGACTCAAGCCTACCCCGCGGCGAAGTCCGAGTCAATGGGAGCTTATCTACTTTCGCCGGAGGCCGATGCCGGCACGGCGCGCATCTTCGCCCACTCCCGCAACTCCCGAATCTCCTCCGCGCGTGTGATGGAAAGCGGCACGGTCTGCGCCAGCGCATCCAGCAGGAACTGGGTCGTCAGCGGCTTTTTCTGGGAGAATGCGGCATAGAGCGCAGCTTGCACGGCGGCGCCGATTTCCGCGCCAGAGTATCCCTCCGCCGCGGCGTCAATTCGCTCGAGATCAAACTCAGCGGGATCACGCTTGCGCCGCGCCAGTTGAATCGCGAAGACTTGCTTTCTCTCCGCCTGATTGGGAAGATCGACAAAGAAGATCTCATCGAAGCGGCCTTTGCGAATCAGCTCCGGAGGCAGCGCGCTCACGTTATTGCACGTCGCCGCAACGAAGACGGGTGCCTTGCGATCTTGCATCCAGGAAAGGAAGGACGCGAGAAGGCGCGACGAAACGCCGGCGTCCACCGATGCCGAATCTGGTCCGCTGCCGGCAAATATTTTCTCCAGCTCATCAATCCAGAGCACGCACGGCGCCAACCTTTTGGGCGACTTCGAAGACTTTGCGAATTCGCTTCTCCGTTTCACCAATGTATTTATCGTAGACCGCCGCGGTATCAAACTTTACCAGCGGCAATTTCCACTCTCCCGCGACTGCCTGCGCGCAGAGCGATTTCCCGCAGCCCTGCACGCCCAGGATGATCACACCATGGGGTGGTTCGAGCCCGAACTCGCGCGCCGGGTCTTCCCATGAGCCACGCCTCTGGGCAAGCCAATGCTTGAGATTCTCCATTCCGCCCACGCTGGAAAAGGTTTCGCCGGCTTCCACGAACTCCAACATGTCAGAGCGCCGCAGCAAAGCTTTCTTGGTCTCAAGAACGTCGCTCGCAATCTCAGGGCACAATGCGTATCGCGCCACCAGCGCCTGCGAAACAGCGCGCTCCGCTTCCTCTTCGGTCAGACCGCGCAGACTTTCGACGATGGCATCAAAATCCCTGGCGTCCAGTTTTCGTTGCAGAGTATGGTTTTTGGAGATTCGTACGACGACCTCATCGATGATCTGGCGCAAACGCCTCCGGTCGGGCAGAGGTAAATCGAGGAACTCCACCAGCCCGCTCAATTCGGCGGGAATTTCAATCTTCGGAGACGTCAAAATGATGGTGCGCCGATTATCGGAAAATTTCTGCCCCACATCGCGGAGCCGCCGGACCACCACTGGCTCATCCATATGACGGTGCAAGTCTTTTAAAATGAACGCTGCGCCAATCGAAATTCCCTCCAGGTTGCCCAGCATCTGCGCCGGATCCTGACTGTTGTAGATGGCCTTCGCGTGTGCCAGCACCGGCTGAACCGCGGGTCCATATGCCGAGGGCGAATCTCTTTCAGCAACCACCTCGTGGTCGCCCCCACAGCGAGTGAGTCCACCTGCGATCGTCCACTCAAACGCCGCGAGATTCAAGGCGGTGCAAGCCGCGCGCACCAGGCGAACCGCGCGGACTTCCTCAACCGTCTGCATCACTACGATCGGAGTAGAGGAATCCAGCAGGACTTTCAGTCGCGCCAGTGGATCGGGAATTACAGGGGATGCCATGTGTTTGACCGGTCGAGACTTACTCGCCTATAATAAGTGATTCGGTACTCGCCGAATATCTCTCCGTAGACACAAAGGTAACGAAGCACACATGGCTAATCATTTTTCGGCGCTCAAACGCGCCCGTCAGACCACCAAGCGCACGGCCACCAATCGCGCCAATACCTCCCGCCTGCGCACCGCTCTCCGGACGCTGCGCGAGACCATAGAAAATGGCGACAAGCAGGCCGCCGAGCAGACCTATCGCGCGACCGTATCCGCGCTCGACAAGGCCATCCAGAAGGGGACGCTGCACGGCAATACCGCGGCCCGCTACAAGTCGCGGCTGGGCGCTCGCGTCAATGCGATGAAATAGCTGGCTCGTAGCGTAGGTATTCAGCATACTCGGACTCGGGACTTATCCGAATTGCTGAAAAAAGCGCTGGCACTTCCCCGAAGCGCGCGCCGCGCTCGCCGGTTCCCTTCTTGAAAGCCTGGACGATGCCGTCGACGCCTCTGCTGAGGAGGAATGGAACGAGGAGATCACTCGCCGAATTCGAGATCTGGGCAAGGTAAAATGGGCAGAAGCTCGCCAAATCTCAGCCATCATTAAATGGGCATTGCAGGTAGTTGCTGAAGCTCCACTCGATTCCGTCCCGCTTTTTAAGCTTGGGCCTCAGACAAAGGATTTGAAAATTCCTGGCATCTTTGGAAGATCCGCCTTGCGAATAGGGAATGACGTGATCAAAGTGTAGGTTTTCTTTGCTTCCGCATTTCACACAACTTCCCTTATCCCGCTTCCAGACTTCGATGTTAACGGCCGCCGGTCACCCTATCGTGATCGATTCCGATGATCGCAAGCGCCGAGACCCGTACTTGGTCTAGAATCTCGAGCTCAAACTTGAAAACTTGTCGCCGGTTCCTCGGCGTTTTAGCGAAAAGCAGTCTGTGTTGCTCGACCTTCACACCGGCAACTGTTCCTGCATCCACCCCTGTGTTTCCAGTTTCGCTTCCGTCGTCAGGTCGATCACCAGACGTTCCAGCACCATGCGCTTGCTCACCGGATTGGACCGCAGCGCGAGATCGGCCTTCGCCACCAGACGAATCGCTCGGGTCAAATCGCGGCGCGATTTATAGCGGCGGGCCTGCTTGATAATGTCATCGGCGGCGAATGGAGGCACGCGGAAGCCCTGCCACAGCGCGGCCCAGAGCATGCGCTGGTCGCGCACGTTGCGCTCGAGAATCACCACCATCTGACGGAAGGTTTTGGCCAGCATGTAGATGTGGCCGATGGCGGCCTCTTCACCGTCGCCCGACGAGAGAATCGCATCCAGAACTTCAAGCGCGCGCACCCGGTCTTTCGCCGAGATGGCGTCGGTCAATTCATAGAGCGAGCGCTGCTTCGCGGCCAGCACCATGGTCTCCACATCGCCGAGCGTGATGCGGTTCCGAGCGCCGACGTAGAGCATCAGCTTCTCCAGTTCGTTGGAGATCATCATCATGTCGCCACCGAGCGCGTCAACCAGTTCGCGGGCGCCGTCGGGGTCCATCTTCACCGGCGCCGGCCGGCTCCCGCAGTACTCCGAAATCCAGCGCACCGCTTCGCTTTCTTCCACCCGCGCCAGTTCGACAATCCCGCAATACCGGCCCATGGTTTCGCGGATGCGCTGGTAACGCTCCTTATCCTGCATTTCCATGCGGCGAACGTCGGCGGGAATGCTGATGTGATCGGCAACAAACACGACCAGCGCGTCAGGATTTGGATTCTTGCAATACTCTTCGATGGTGGCCAGCTTCTCTTCATTCGATCCACGACCGAAAAGCGTCTTCACACCGCGTACGAAGAAGACCTGGAACGGAGCCATCAGCGAGGGCGTGCGGGCGCGGTCGAGAACTTCGGCCAGATCGTTTTCGGCGAGATCGAACTCGAAGACGCTGAAGTCGCGCACGTCCGCCGGAACCAGGTGTTTGAGGATGGCATCGCGAAAACGCTGGCGGAAGAAGGCTTCATCTCCGACGAAGACATACGCCGGACGGAGCTTGCGCGATTCAAGTTCGCTGACAAACCGCTCGGCTTGGGCGAAAGCCCGCATCAGACATTTTCCTCGGAGCCCCCGGCCGCAAAGATGCGCCGTCGTTCGTTGGTTCTTCGTCCTTGGGTCGTTCGTCGTCGGCTAACGACCAGAGACCTACGACCAACGACCTTGTGAAACTCTACCATCTAGAAGCCCTCCAGAATGTTGGAGACCAGGGTGCGGGCGAAATCCTGGGAGAGCCGCCGGAGGGCGGGCGAGTCTTCTTCGAAAAAACTGGCAAGATCCTGCGAAACTTCATACTGCTCGCGAAACAGATACGAAGGATTCTGGTAGAGCACTTTGCCCTCTCGATCGGTAAGCGACACCTTCATGCTCACCACCACCAGGACGCTCGCAGCCTGCCCGGTGGCGGAATTATATGTGAGCGGCGACGCCGAGGTAGAGAGGACGGTGCCGAGCAGCGTAGCATCGGCGGCCTCGCCGGCTTCGTTCAGGATGTGATAGTGCGTGCGCGTGGTGAACTCGCGCACCACGGACGCGGTAAGGAGCTGTTCAACGCGGTAAGTCTTGGTCGTGTTGATGAAAGCGGGAACGGCTATGGTCCTGACATTTTCTGGAAGCTGTACGGCACGGCCGGCAGTGTGATATCCGCAACCGGCGGTCACCGCCAGCAAAATCAGCCAGGCGGCGCGACGAGGCCTCATTGGATCTTTCCCAGAGGTCGGGTTGCGATCATGCTCTCAGCGCATTCCACCGCGGTAGTGGCCGCGATCCGAAGGTTATCCGCCGCTGCCCACAGCCAGATTCCATTGCGATCGGAGGGCTCGGCCTTCAGCGAAACCAGGATTTTCCCCTGACCCGCCGTGTTCACATTGCTCGGCTGCGAATCTTCATCTTCCGCTCCCGCCAAAGTCACATGATCCCCCGCTAGGGCTAGCGATAATTTCTCCTGGTCGACCGGCTGCTCCATCTGCAAAAAAATTGCCAGGGCATGCCCGTGAAAAACCGGCGCCTGCATCACCATCAAAGCCGGTTGCGGCGCATCTGCTCCGGCAATCCTGCGATAGTGGCGTCGAACCCGCTCTTCCAGTGAGGCTAGCGACAGTCGTGACTTCTGCCCATAACGCGCAACCATGTTGAACGCCACCTGCGTGTCGAACACCTCCTTCGGCAGCGGCTGAAAGGACAAAAGATTGACGGTTTGCTGATGCAACTCGTCCATGCCCTTCTGTCCTCGTTCAGAAGCCGGCTCGAAAATAGTCGCCGCCGCGCTTCGGATAAACCCAGCCTTGCGCGCACGCAGCAAAAGCAACGCCAGCGTTACGGCCGCAGGATGAGCCACCACGCAGGGAGCGGGCTGTAGTTCTGGCTGCCACATCTCCCCCCGCTCGCGCTCCAGCCACACCGACCGCACCGTAGCTCCCGGTTCATCTTCCAGGGCGGCGGAAAGATCGATGATCGCGCTGCCGGCATCACGGGCGCGTTTCCAGTTCTGGCGCGTACATTCGGCATCCGCGGCAAAAAATGTGAAGTCCACGCGGCCAAACTGCTCGGAGCGAACACTCTGAATGAAATTGATCTCGTCGCCCGTCGCCTCCAGTTGGCCAATCGACTCGTCATCGTCGAGCAGGCGCACGTCCACGGCAGGAAAGTTCCGCTCATTGAGCATCTCAGCGACCTCTTTCCCCTTAAGCGTGGCGGCGCCCACAATGGCGGCACGAAAAAGCTGCCCGCGCCCAGAAGAGGATGGCGACGCCGTGACTTTCGTCGGACTACTCATGAAGTCTGCGAAACCTCCTTATAGGCGGGCGGTGGAGGCTCGTTCCGGCGGCGAAAGATCCACTGCAACCGCCAGAAGACTCCCGAAAACGTGTACAACAGGGCCACCCCGAACAGCACTGGCTTGGAGAAAAACCACACCCCCGCGAATAGACCACCCAAAAGAATGATCAAACGGAAGGGATGGCGCGAGCGGAAATCGATGTCCTTAAAGCTATAAAACCGCCAGGTGCTCACCATCAGGTAACCCACGGCGGTGACCATTGCCAGCCATGTGAGTGCGGTGTACCAGGATTCAACCGGATCGCCGCTCTGAAAATGCACCACGGCCGCAATCACTCCCGCGCCCGCCGGAATTGGCATGCCTACGAAATACTTCTTCCCCGGTCGTCCTGGGTTGGAGGGCTGCGGGTTGGTGGTGATATTGAACCGCGCCAGGCGGCTGGCTCCTGCCATCAGAAATAAGAAACTGGCGATCGCTCCCAGCTGCGTCAGCTTGATATTCCACTCGGTAAGGGCGACCGGACCCATCAGATGAAATCCCCACGTCCACGCCAGCATGGCCGGAGCCACTCCGAACGTGATGATGTCCGCCAGAGAATCGAGTTCTTTGCCAAAGTCGCTGCTGGTGCCGGTCATGCGCGCGACGCGTCCATCAAGGCCGTCAAACAAAACCGCAAATCCAATCGCCTTGGCGGCATTGTCCAAATGCCAGTAGGTGGTCGCACTCGCATGAACCACCTCGAGGATGGCGTAAAAACCCGCCGCCATGTTCCCAGTGGTGAACAGAGACGGGAGAATATACATGCCCTTGCGCATGCGTCGAGGATGCCGGTCGTGCTCCCGCCGGGTTGGCGCCGCAGGATCCACTAGCGCGCACCCTCGCGTACCGAATAGCTCACAGCATTTGCCGGTTCGCTCCTGGCAGGGTTGCCACTCGGCTGCAGATAAGCCAACACGCTCGCTCCGCCCCGAACCCGATCGCCAACCTTGATCTGCAACTCGGCGCCAGAATCCAGCAGAACGTCCACACGAGAGCCGAATTTGATCAGCCCCACGCGCTGGCCGCGCTGCAGTCGATCCCCCACCTTGGGCTCGAAGACAATTCTCCGCGCCAGCAATCCCGCGATCTGCTTAAAGACCACATCCTGGCCGTCGCCTTCCACGCTGACAATATTCTGCTCGTTCTGTTCCGCGGAGGCTGGCTTCATTGCGTTCAAAAACCTTCCCCGGTGGTACCGCACGTCCCGCACGACCCCTGCGATCGGCGAACGGTTCACATGCACGTCAAAAACGCTCAGGAAGATACTGATGCGGACTTTCTCCAGCCCCCCTGCCGTTATCGTCGAGACATCCGTGACCTTCCCGTCCGCGGGCGACACGATCGCTCCCGCCGAATCCGGAATGTCGCGCTCAGGGTCACGAAAGAACCACAGAAAGAAAACTGCCAGCAGCAGCGGCACTATGCCCCAGGCGGGCTGAGTGAACCAGCCCACGAGAATGCCGGCCGTAACGAGTGCCAGCGCGTAAAAGTAGCCATCGCGAACCATGATGAGTTGAGCCTAATTATAGAGCAGAGTTGAGCCTGATTCAGTGAGGACTCGGAAATTGCCTAAGCCGGGATCGCGGGTCAAGATCGCAAGTCCAAATAAAGAAAGGCGCTGATGAGCGCCTGCGAGTAGATAGAAAATCACCTTGGCGGCGGGAGCCGCTGTTCGAATGGTCAAAAAAACTATGCTACGTGCGTGCCGTACTGTTGCCGAAATTGCCGCTCGAT
>Ga0302325_10007989_pt1 | contig 23340 bp, 20 predicted proteins | sample Palsa_T0_2_FD_201948 | JGI IMG/M metagenome (GOLD analysis project Ga0302325, IMG submission 201948) | Peat permafrost microbial communities from Stordalen Mire near Abisko, Sweden - Palsa_T0_2 | ecosystem: Environmental > Terrestrial > Soil > Palsa > Peat permafrost | place: Sweden: Abisko... | reverse complement strand
CTGAGCCCAGCTCGATCGCGTGGACGGTCTCGGCGATGAGCTCGCCGGCGTTCACCCCGACCATGCCCGCACCGAGGAGTCGCCGCGAGCCGGGCTCGAACAACAGCTTCGTCAACCCCTCATCGCGGCCGAGCGAGAGCGCTCTGCCCGAGGCCGCCCAAGGAAAGACCGCCTTCTCCACCGTCACTCCTCCGGCCTTCGCCTCGGTCTCGGTCAACCCCATCCACGCGACCTCGGGGTCGGTGTAGGCGACCGAGGGGATCGCCCGAGGGTCGAAGGCGGCGCCGGGCACGCCGGCGATCACCTCGGCGGCGACCTTGCCTTCGTGGCTCGCCTTGTGGGCGAGCATCGGATTGCCGTCGATGTCGCCGATCGCGTGAATGTGCCCCACGTTGGTGCGCAGCTGCGCGTCGACGGGGATGAAGCCCCGCTCGTCGACCGCGACCCCGGCCGCGTCGGCGCCGATGAGCGCGCCGTTCGGGCGCCGCCCGACGGCGACGAGTACGCCGTCGAAGACGCCGCTGCGCCCCCCCTCGAACTCGACCTTCAGCCCCTTCTTCTGCGCGGTGATCCCGGCCACGCGCGTGGAGAGCATGATCTCCTCGTAGCGCTTGGCGACCCGCTTCTGGAGCGGTCGCACGAGGTCGGGGTCGCACCCGGGGATGAGCGCGTCGAGGACCTCGACCAGGGTGACCTTCGAGCCGAGCGCGTCGTAAACCGTCGCCATCTCGAGCCCGATGATCCCGCAGCCGATGACGAGCAGGCGCTCGGGAATCTCCGCCAGCGAGAGCGCTCCGGTCGAGTCGACGATGCGCGGGTCCTCGGGGAGGCCGGGCAGCGTCGCCGCCTGCGAGCCCGCGGCGATGATGCAGTGCTCGAAGGAGACGGTCTCCTCGCCCACCGCGAGCAGGTTCGGCCCGGCGAAGCGCCCGACCCCGGTAAGGACCTCCACCTTGCGCTGGCGGGCCAGGCCGGCGAGGCCGCCGGTGAGCTTGGCCACCACCGACTCCTTCCAGGTGCGCAGCGCGTCGAGGTCGATCGCCGGCTTACCGAACGAGATCCCGTGGGCCGACATCTCCTCGGCCTCGGCGATCACGCGCGCGGCGTGGAGCAGGGTCTTGGAGGGAATGCAGCCCACGTTCAGGCACACGCCGCCGAGTCGCGGGTAGCGCTCGACCAACACCGTCTTCAGGCCCAGATCGGCCGCCCGGAAGGCGGCCGTATAGCCGCCCGGTCCGGCGCCGAGGACGACGACGTCGGCGTGGTGGTCCGCCCCCGAATCGGCGCGCGGCGGCGCGGGAGCCGCCGGAGCGACCGCCGGCCCCGCCCCATCGGCCTCGAGCAACAGCAGCACGCTCCCCTCCGAGACCCGGTCGCCGATGGCGACGCGGAGCTGCGTGACGGTCCCGGCGGCCGGGGCAGGAATCTCCATCGTCGCCTTGTCGGACTCGAGGGTGACGAGCGGGTCGTCGACTCCGACGGTGTCTCCCGGCGCCACGAGAATCTCGATCACCGGCACATCGGTGAAGTCCCCGATGTCGGGGACCCTGATCTCGGTCGCGCCGGTCACAGCAAAGCCCGCCGCAGGTCGCTGAGGACGCCCGCGAGGTGGACGGTGAAGCGCGCGGCCGCGGCGCCGTCGATCACCCGGTGGTCGTAGGAAAGCGAGAGGGGCACGATCAGGCGGGGAACGAACGCCTCGCCGTTCCACACCGGCCGGGTCGCCGCCCGAGAGACGCCGAGGATCGCGAGCTCGGGTGCGTTGATGATCGGAGTGAAGCTCGTGCCGCCGATGCCGCCCAGGCTCGAGATGGTGAAAGTGGCGCCCGTCATCTCGGCCGGCCCGAGCTTCCCCTCGCGCGCGCGGCCTGACAACGACGTGAGCTCACGGGCGATCTGCAAAACACCCTTCGCATCGGCGTCCTTTATCACCGGCACCACCAGCCCCTGGGGTGTGTCGGCCGCGAAGCCGATGTTGTAGTAGCCCTTGAGCACCAGCTCGTCGCCGTCGAGGGAGGCGTTGAACTCCGGGAACGCCTTCAGGGTGGCGATGGAGGCGACGACGAGGAAGCCGACCATGGTCAGCTTCACGCCGTCGCGGGCGTGCTCCTCGTTGAGCCGCTTGCGGAACGCCTCGAGCTCGGTGACGTCGGCCTCGTCGTTCTGGGTGACGTGTGGGATCATCGCCCAGTTGCGCGCCAGGTTTCGCGCCGAGATCTTCTGGATTCGCGACAGTGGGCGGCGCTCGACGGGGCCGTACTTCGAGAAGTCGACGACCGGCCAGGGGGCGAGGTCGAGACCGCCCACGGCGGGCGCCTCCGGCGCAGCAGGCGAGGCGAGAAAGCGCTCGACATCGGCGCGCGTGATCCGGCCTTTGCGACCGGTTCCGGGGACCGCGGAGACGTCCACCCCGAGCTCGCGGGCGAGGCGGCGCACCGAGGGGCTGGCGTAAACCGAGCCGTCGCGGGCCGGCGAGGGCGCCGCCGGCGCCGGCGAGGGCTCGAGCGCCGCCGATGGCTCGGCCGCCGCCGAGGGCTCGGGCGCCGAGGCGGGCTCGGCCGCCGCGGCCGCCGCGGGCTCAACCGCCGCCGCCGTTGCCTCACCCGCCGCCCACACCACCGGCCCCGACCCCGCCGCCGGCTCCAAGGTCAGCACCACCGCTCCCTCCGAGAGCCGGTCCCCGATCGCCACGCGCAGCTCGCGCACCACCCCCGCCACGGGGGCGGGGACGTCCATCGTTGCCTTGTCGGACTCGAGGGTGATGAGCGGGTCGTCGACGGCAACGGTGTCGCCGACACCGACGAGGATCTCGATCACCGGCACATCGGTGAAGTCGCCGATGTCGGGGACCGCGACGTCGATCGCGCCCGTCGCGGTCACGTCGACCAAGGGGCCGGCGCCTCGGGGTCGATCTCGTAGCGCTCGATCGCCTCCTGGACCCGCGCCACATCCACAGTCCCCGCGTCCGCGAGCGACTTTAAAGCGGACACGGCGACGTGGCGCCGGTCGACCTCGAAGAAGCGGCGCAGGTTGCGCCGGAAGTCGCTGCGGCCGTAGCCGTCGGTGCCGAGGACGCGATAGTCGCGCGGCACCCACGGGCGGATCTGATCGGCGAAGGTGCGGATGTAGTCGGTGGAGGCGATGACCGGGCCGCGGTGGCCCTCGAGGCAATCGGCGACATAGCTCCGCCGCGGTTCCGAAGCCAGCGGGTGGAGCGTGTTCCAGCGCTCGGCCTCGATCCCGTCACGACGGAGCTCGGTGAACGAGGTGACGCTCCATACGTCGGCAAGAACGCCAAAATCCTCCTCCAAGGCAGAAGCGGCGGCGAGCACCTCGCGCAGGATCGTCCCCGACCCCAGGAGCTGGACGCGCGGCCGGCGGGACCGCGGCGAACCGCCGTCTCGCAGCAGGTACATGCCGCGCAGGATCCCGTCCTCGACCCCGGCCGTCATCGCCGGGTGGGGGTAGTTCTCGTTCATCAGGGTCAGGTAATAGAAGACGTCCTTCTGCTCGGTGACCATCTCGCGCAGGCCCGCTTGGATGATCACGGCCACCTCGTAGCCGAAGGTCGGGTCGTAGGAGCGGCAGTTGGGGACGACCGAGATGAGGGCGTGGCTGTGGCCGTCGGCGTGCTGGAGCCCCTCGCCGTTCAAAGTAGTCCGCCCGGCGGTGCCGCCGAGCAGGAAGCCCCGCGTGCGGCTGTCACCGCCGGCCCAGATCAGATCGCCTACGCGCTGGTAGCCGAACATCGAGTAGTAGATGTAGAAGGGGATCATCTGGACGTCGTGGGCGCTGTAGGAGGTTCCGGCGGCGATCCACGACGAGACCGACCCGGCTTCGGTGATCCCCTCTTCGAGGATCTGGCCGTGGGCGTCCTCCTTGTAGAACATGAGCTGCTCTGAGTCCTGGGGCTGATAGAGCTGACCGCCGGGGGCGTAGATGCCGATCTGGCGGAACATGCCCTCCATCCCGAAGGTGCGCGACTCGTCGGGGATGATGGGGACGATCCGGCGGGCGATCGACTTCTCGCGCAGGAGCGCGGCGAGAATGCGCACGAAGGCCATCGTGGTCGAGACCTCCCGCTCGCCGGTGCCGTCGAGCTGGCTCTGGAAGAGCTCCAACCCCGGCACCGCGACGGGCTCCGAGACCCGCTGCCGCCGCGCGGGGAGAAAGCCGCCGAGCGCGGCCCGCCGCTCGCGCAGGAACTCCATCTCTGGCGACCCGTCTCCGGGCTTGTAGAACTCCGCCGCGCGAACCTGCTCGTCACTCAACGGGAGCTCGAAGCGGTCGCGGAAGGCCAATAACGCGTCCTCGGTCATCTTCTTGGCCTGATGGGTGATCATCTGGCCCTCGCCCGAGACGCCCATCCCATAGCCCTTGACCGTCTTGGCCAGGATCACGGTGGGCTGGCCCGAGTGCTCGACCGCCGCCCGGTAGGCGGCGTAGACCTTGTGCTGGTCGTGGCCGCCGCGATTCAGGAGCCAGACCTCCTCGTCGGTCATGTCCTTGACGAGCTCGAGCAGCCGCGGGTCGCGACCGAAGAAATGCTCGCGGACGTAGGCGCCGTCGCGGGACTTGAAGGTCTGGTAATCGCCGTCGACGCACTCGTCCATCACGCGCACGAGCGCTCCGTCGGTGTCGGCGGCGAGAAGCGGATCCCACCGCCCGCCCCAGATCACCTTGATCACGTTCCAGCCGGCGCCGCGAAAGTCCGACTCGAGCTCCTGGATGATCTTGCCGTTGCCGCGGACGGGGCCGTCGAGGCGCTGGAGGTTGCAGTTGATGACGAAGACCAGGTTGTCGAGGTGCTCGCGCCCGGCGAGCCCGATCGACCCCATCGACTCCGGCTCGTCCATCTCGCCGTCGCCCAGGAAGGCCCACACCTTCCGTCCCGAGGTGTCGGCAATCCCGCGCGCGTGCAGGTACTTCATGAACCGGGCCTGGTAGATCGAGGTGATCGCCCCGATCCCCAGCGAGACGGTCGGGAACTGCCAGTAGTCGGGCATGAGCCACGGATGCGGATAGCTCGAGAGCCCGCCACCGCCGACTTCCTGCCGGAAGCGCAGGAGCTCCGCCTCGCTCAGCCGACCCTCCAGAAACGATCGCGCGTAGATCCCGGGGGAGGAGTGGCCCTGGAAGTAGACGAGGTCACCCGCGTGCTCAGGGCCGGACGCGTGCCAGAAGTGGTTGAAGCCGACCTCGTAGAGCGTGGCCGCCGACTGGTAGCTGGCGATGTGCCCGCCGAGCTCGGAGGAGATTTTGTTGGCCCGAACGACGACGGCGATCGCGTTCCAGCGCACCAGCGACCGGAGCCGGCGCTCGACCTGCGGATCGCCCGGCATCACCGGCTCGCGCTCGACCGGGATCGTGTTGACGTACGGGGTGTTGAGGTCCGCGGTGGGCCCGACGCCGGCGCCGTGGGCGCGCTCGACGACCCGGCTCAGGAGCTGCCGGGCGCGCGCGGGCCCGTCGTGGGCGAGGACGGCGTCGAGCGCTTCGAGCCACTCGCCGGTCTCGAGCGCGTCGATGTCACTTCCGGCGCCGTTGGTCGCGCTGCTGTGAGTCCGGTCGGTCACTGGACGGAGTTCCTTATGCGGTCGATGATACGCGTGATTACGTGGACGGATGGCCCGCTTGCGTCCCGGCGCTCCCGGTGCTTACATGACCCCGCAACACCCGCTGAAAGTGTGGACGGCGATCCAGGAGGCGCAGCGATGATCCCCGAGGGCTCCGACTACGTCAGGCCGGCATGAAACCTCGGTCGCGGGCGGCCGGGATCCAGGGGTGAGCACGACCCAATCCCGCCCGGCCCGCGAGCCGGACGGCGTCGAGGCGGTTGCGGCTGCTCTCGCCGGCGAGGGCTATCTCGCCGGCCGCGAGGTTGCGACCGTCCTGCATCTGGCCGTCGCCCTGGAAGCACCGCTCCTGCTCGAGGGCGAGGCGGGGGTGGGCAAGACCGAGCTCGCGCGGGCGTGGGCCACGGCCTCGAACGCCCGCCTCGTCCGCCTGCAATGCCACGAGGGCATCGACGTCCATCAGGCCCTCTACGACTGGGATCACGCCCGGCAGCTGCTCGCCCTGCGCGCCTCCGAGCTCGGGGCTTCCGCGGCCGACCTGTACTCGCGCGATTTCCTCGTCCGCCGGCCTCTGCTCGAGGCGCTCGAGCACGCGGGCCCGGTCGTGCTCCTGATCGACGAGGTCGATCGCGCCGACGACGCCTTCGAGGCGTTCCTCCTCGAGCTTCTCGCCGACTTCCAGGTCACCATCCCCGAACTCGGCACGATCGCGGCCGCCGGCCGCCCGCTCGTGGTTCTCACCTCCAACCGCACGCGCGAGCTCCACGACGCTCTGAAGCGGCGCTGCCTGTACCACTGGATCGACTACCCGGACCCCGAGCGCGAGCGTGAGATCGTGCTCACGCGCCTACCCGGGGTGAGCGATGAGATCGCCCGTCGCGTGGTGATGGCCGTGGGCCGCTTGCGCGAGGCCGGGCTGTATAAGGTGCCGGGCGTGGGTGAGACCGTCACCTGGGCCCGGGCGCTGCGGGCGCTCGGCCCCGACGCGCTCGAGGACACGCTGGGCGCCGCGCTCAAGGTCCGCGAGGACATCGAGCGCGTCCGCGCGCAGGGAGTTCTCGAGGGTGTCTGAGGAGGAGCGCCCAGGCGGCGCCTCGCCGCCGGGCACGGGAGCGGCTCTCACCGAGCGCCTCGGGGCGCTGTGCGCGCTCCTGCGCGAACGAGGCATCCGGGTCGGCACGGGAGAGCTCCTGGCCGCCCACCGCGCGCTGCGCGCCCTGCCCGACCCCGGCGAGGCCACCCTCGCGTGGGTGGCGTTGCGTGCGACGCTGTGCTCGGCCCGGGAGCACCTCGAGGTCTTCGACGACGCCTGGCGGCAATGGCAGCAGTACGGAGGCGAGCCCGAGCTCGACGAGACCATGCGCTCGCTGCTTCCCCGTACGCTTGTCCCCGCGCCCACCCGCGCGGCGCAGATCGAGCCGACCGAGACGCTTGGGGCCGCGTGGAGCGACGCGGAGGTCCTGCTCGAGCGGGACTTCGCGGGCTACGACGACCGCGACCGGGCCGCCGCGCTCGCCCTGCTGCGCCGCGGGGTCGGGCGCGGCCCGCAGCGGCGCACACGGCGCGTCGTCCCCGCCCGGCGGGGGCCGCGGATCGACTTGCGGGCGACCCTGCGTGCGTCGTGGCGGACGGGCGGTGAGCCGTTCGTGCTGCGCCGCTCGGGGTATCGACTCGAGCCGCGCCCGCTCGTCCTTGTGGCCGACGTCTCCGGCTCGATGGCGCCCTACGCCGTGATGCTCCTCGCCTACATGCAGGCGACGGTGACAGCCCGGCGCCGCGTCGAGGCGTTCGCCTTCGCCACCCGGCTGACCCGGATCACCCACGAGCTTCGCGGCCGCGACCCCGAGGCGGCGCTGCGCCGCGCCGAGGCGGCGCTTCAAGACGCGCGCGGCGGAACCCGCATCGGCGAGGCGCTGAGCGCGCTCAACCGCGAGTACGGCCGCCTGATCGGCCGGGGCAGCGTCGTCGTCCTCCTCTCGGACGGTTGGGACCGCGGCGACCCCGTGCTGCTCGGCGACGAGCTCGCGCGACTCCGTCGCTGCGCCCGGCGCCTGATCTGGCTCAACCCGCTGGCCGCGGACCCCCGCTGGGAGCCGCTGACCCGGGGGATGGTGGCCGCCTGTCCCCACCTGGACCGCATCCTGCCCGGTAACAGCCTGCGTTCGCTCGGGGCCCTGGCCGATCTCATCGAACGGGAGGACCTGTGATCGCCGGCGTCGTGCTCGCCGCGGGCGCGGGACGGCGCTTCGGCGGCGGCAAGCAGCTCGCCGAGCTCGACGGGCGACCGCTGCTCGAGCACGCGCTCGCGTCGTCGGCGGAGGCCGGCCTGGAGCCTCGGTTCGTGGTCCTGGGCGCCAATGGCGAACGCATCCTCGAGACCGTCGACCTCCACGGGCACGAAGCGGTCTTGTGCCCGGACTGGGATGAGGGCATGGCCGCCTCGCTGCGCGCCGGGGTGCGCGCCGCCCGGGGGGCGGGCGCCGACGCGATCCTCATCACGCTCGGCGACCAGCCGCTGGTGGGCGCGGAGGCGATCGCGCGGGTGCTCGGCGCCCGCGGCGGCCCCGACGGCGCCAGCCGCGCCGTGCGTGGCAGCTACGACGGCGTGCCAGGGCATCCCGCGCTGCTCGAGGGCTCGCTCTACGACGCGCTCCTGGCCCTGCGCGGAGACGAAGGCGCGCGCGGCGTGTTCAAATCGGCGAACACTCACCTGGTGGCCTGCGACGACGTGGCCGTGCCCACCGATGTCGATGAGGTCGCCGACCTCGCCGCCCTGAGCCGCGAGGAGCACGAGTGAGGCGGCCGCCGCTCAAGCCCCAGGCTTAGCCGGCTTAGCCCATGACCCCGGGCGGCGCGAGACGCGGTGGGCGGCGAGGGCCGTGAGCGCGACCAGACCGGCCGCCACGGCGAGCGGGGCGAAGTCGTCGACGTGGAGGACGAGCAGGGCGCCGATGAGCGCCCCGATCACCATCGCGCCGATCGAGAGGATCCGGCGTGCGACGGCTGACCCCGGGCCGCCGATGACCTTGGCGTCAGCGGCGATGCCGGTCAGGGTCATGGTCAGCACCGTGGTCATGAGGTCGCGGACGCCGATCCGGCGCACGGTTGCGTTCTGGATCCCCATGCCGACGGCGAGGAGGACGATGAGGAGGTAGCGGGTTCCGCCTCCGATGTGGGTGCCGGCATGGGTCGCGGCCGCGACCACCGCCGCCGCGGCCAGGAACACGAGCTGGACGCTCAGCGCGGCACGGAGGAGAAGGCCGCGATGGTGCGCGAGCCGGATCCCGAGCCGGCCCGCGATGAGCCCGCCGATGAGGAAGGCGGCGAGCGCGACCAGCGACTCCTCGACCGACAGGCCCTTGGCGCCCGCGATCGCGAATCCGAGGAAGACGACGTTGCCGGTCATGTTGGCGACGAACACGTGGCCGATGCGCAGATAGCTCGTGGCGTCGACCAGCCCGGTGACCAAGGTGAGCGCGAGCATGAGCGGCGGCAGCGGCCCGTCAACGCCGCTGTCGGGCAGCGGGTGCACCGTGTCGAGAAAGTCGCGCCAGAAGCTCACAGAGAACCTATTAGGCTTCCACATTCCGCATGGCCATGGAGAACGTCTGGGACTACCCGCGCCCGCCCGCCGTGGCGCCGTGCGCGCGACGGGTCCGGGTGGAGGTCGGCGGTGAGATCCTGGCCGACTCGACCCGCGCCCTGCGCGTGCTCGAGACCAGCCACCCCCCGACCGTGTACGTGCCCGTCGCCGACGTGCGCCGCGAGCTCCTGGCCCCGAGCGCGGCGCGGTCGACGTGGTGCGAGTTCAAGGGCGCCGCGCGCTACCTCGACGCCACCGTCGCGGCCGGGGCCGTCCCCCGGGTGGGCTGGACCTATCCCGAGCCCTCCCACGGCTACGAGGCGCTGCGCGACCACATCGCCTTCTACCCCGGGCGTGTGGACGCCGCGTGGATGGGCGAGGAGCTCGTCACCGCTCAGGCGAGCGACTTCTACGGCGGCTGGATCACCGCCGACACACTCGGCCCCTTCAAGGGACCCGCCGGCACGCTGCACTGGTGAGGACGGGCAATCGGCGTCACCCGTTGCGCGGGGACGCCGCGGAATGAGAGAATCCCGCCCATGGCGATGGCCAGACACAAATTCACGCTCATCCTCGATCAGGATCCCGAGCCCTACCTCGACGCGCTCGTGGCCGCGGGGTGCGGAGACGCCCTGTTCCGCATCTCCGAGGACGGCGAGCCCTTCGCCCAGTTCTACCGCAAGGCACCCACGCTCGCCCGGGCCATGGCCATGGCGGTCAGGGAGATCGAGCAGACCGAGCTCCGCGTGGTCAGGATCGCCGGCGTAGCGCTGCCCACGGTTTGAGGCGCGCCGAGGACAAATCCTGGCCGGATGGCCAATGGCTCCGTCCTCAGCCCCAGGTATAAGCCTCTAGGTGTCCCTGGCGGTCGAGCCCATAGAGCCGCATCGGGTGGCGCGGCCGTCGGCGCCGCGGCCGCTGATCGCCGTCACCACCTCCGAGGTTCGCGCCGGCACGGCGGTGACCCCGACTCGGCACGGCGAGCCGCCCCAGCTCGAGATGGCGCTGGGGCTCAAGTACCTGCTCGCCCTCGAAGCGGCGGGCGCCGTCCCCGTCGTCGTCCCGCCCCTACAGGTCGACTGCCTCGACGCCCTGCTCGACCGGGTGAGCGGGGTGTGCCTGTCCGGAGGCCCGGACCTCGACCCGCAGGCCTACGGAGCGCGCCGGCACTCGCGCACCGGCCCCACCGAGAGCCGGCTCGACGTGTTCGAGCTCGCGCTCGCGCAGGCCGCCGACGCCCGGCGGCTCCCGATCCTCGCCGTGTGCCGCGGGATGCAGCTGCTCAACGTGGCGCGCGGAGGCACGCTCCATCAGCACCTTCCCGACATCGTCGGGGAGCGCATCGTCCACCGCCAGTCCGAGGCGGGGGAGCGGCCCACGCACTGGGTGACGATCGACGCGGCCAGCCGGCTCAGTCAGATCCTCGACCGCCGCCGCGCCAAGGTGAACTCATTCCACCATCAGGCGGTGGCCACGCTCGGCGCCGGCCTGACCGTGACCAGCCGCGCGAGCGACGGGACGGTCGAGAGCGTCGAGGCCGTCGATCGGGACTTCGTCGTCGGCGTGCAATGGCACGCCGAATGCCTGGTCGATCGCTTCGGTCAGGCGAGGCTCTTCGCCGCCTTCGTGGAGGCCGCCGGTCGGTTCGACGAGGCGGCGGCACGATTCGCTTACGTTGCCTGAGGGCATACTAAGAGGGTTCCAGTGGAGGATCGATGAAAGCCCAGCTCGATCGATCGACGCTCGCCGGGTGGGCGGAGTGGGGGTCTTCGACGCCTTACACGGTGGGCATCGAGGAGGAGGTCATGCTCCTCGATCCGCACGACTGGTCGCTGGCTCAGCGGATCGATGACGTCCTTCCGCGGCTCTCGCCGGACCTGGCGTCCCGCGCGACGGCCGAGACGCACGGGGCGGCGATCGAGCTCGCCAGCCACCCCCATGACACGGTCGAGGGCGCGGCGCGCGAGATCGCGCGTCTGCGCGGCACGCTCGCCCGCGAGCTGGCCGCCGCCAATCTCCGGGTCGCGAGCGCGGGCACGCATCCCTTCGCCCTGTGGACCGGGACGGAGGTGTCGAGTGGGGCGCGCTATCAGCTTGTCTATGAGGCGATGCGCGAGCTCGCCCGCCGGGAGCCGACCTTTGCGCTCCACGTCCACGTTGGCGTCCCCGACCCCGAGCAGGCGATCGTGCTCTACAACCGGCTGCGGGTCCACCTCCCGCTCCTACTCGCGCTGTCGGGCAACTCGCCCTTCTGGCAGGGTCGCGACGCCGGGCTGGCCTCGGCGCGCACCCCGCTCTTCCAGGCCTTCCCTCGGGTGGGGATCCCGCGCGCCTTCTCCTGCTACGAGGATTACGTCGACACCGTCGACCTGCTCCTGCGCTGCGACGCCTTCCCCGAGCCGACCTTCCTCTGGTGGGATGTCCGGCCCCAGCCACGCTTCGGCACCGTCGAGGTTCGCGTCATGGACGCACAGATCACCGCCTCGGAGACCGCGGCGCTCGCCGCGCTGATCCAATCGGTCGCCCGGCTCGAGCTCGAGGAGGGCTTTCACACCGACCCGCAGTCGGATCGCCCCGAGGTGCTCGCCGAGAACCGCTTCATCGCGGCCCGTGACGGCATGACGGCGCGGCTCATCGATGCTGTCGCCGAGCGGCGGGTCCCGGCGCGCGAGCAGCTCGCGACCCTGCTCGACGCGGCGCGCCCCCATGCGGCCGACCTCGGATGCGAGAGCATGCTCGACATGCTGGTCATGCTCGGGGAGGAGCCGGGCGCCAAGCGACAGCGCCGCGGGGCCCGCGAGCCGGGGGGCCTGAAGGGCCTCGTCGAGCTCCTGGCCGATGCCTTCGTGTCTTGAGTGGTCGGTCTCGCAATTACGCGGCGTTTGGCGGCGTCTGGACGCGCTTGACGGGCGGCGGCGAACCCGCCGGACCACCAGTACGACTTGGTTCGCCGCCACCCGTCATCCACGCCCAGCCACTCGCCAACCATCCACGTACTTACGAGACCGACCACTAGGGCCCGACAGCAGTCGCGAAGCGTGATCCGATAGAAACCAGGGCATGTGCGGTTTTGCCGGTGAGTTCACGACGGGCGGAGCGCCCGACCGCGACGCGGTCGAGCGCATGGCCGCGACCATGGCCGACCGCGGGCCGGACAGCGCTGGAGCGTGGGCCGACGGCCAGGTGGCGCTGGCCCACCGCCGGCTGAAGATCATCGATCTCTCGAGCATGGGCGACCAGCCCATGGTCGACTACGAGAACGGGTTGACCATCGTCTTCAACGGCTGCATCTATAACCACCTCGAGCTCCGCTCCCAGCTCGAGCGCGAGGGCCACCACTTCGCCTCGACGAGCGACACGGAGGTGATCCTCAAGGCCTTCGATCAGTGGGGCCACCGCTGCGTCGAGTCGTTTGCCGGCATGTTTGCCTTCGCGCTCTACGAGCACTACTCGGGCCGCCTGTTCCTCGCCCGCGACCGGCTCGGGATCAAGCCGCTCTACTACGCCGAGGTCGGCGGCGCGCTGCGCTTCGCCTCCACGCTCCCCGCGCTCCTCGCCGGGGGAGGGGTGGACACCGAGCTCGACCCGGTCGCGCTGCACCACTACCTGACCTGGCACGCCGCCGTGCCCGCGCCGCGCACGATCCTCAAGGGCGTGCGCAAGCTCGCTCCGGCCACGGTGACGATCGTCTCGCCCGACGGCCAGCGTACGACCGAGAGCTACTGGCGGGCGCAGTACAGTCGCCACCCGCGCTTCGCCGACTGGGAGCCCGAGGACTGGGCCGAGGAGATCCTCGACGCGCTGCGCACCGCCGTCGAGCGCCGCATGGTCTCGGATGTCCCCGTCGGGGTTCTCCTGTCCGGGGGACTGGACTCGAGCCTGATCGTCGCCCTGCTCGCCGAGAGTGGACAGAAGGGTCTGGCCACCTTCAGCGTCGGCTTCGACGGGATCGGCTCCGACGAGGGCGACGAGTTCGAGTTCTCGGACCTGATCGCCAAGCAGTTCGAGACCGACCACCACCAGATCCACGTGCCTGTGGATCGCATGCTCGAGTCGCTCGACGGCGCCATCGGCGCCATGAGCGAGCCGATGGTCTCTCACGACACGGTCGCCTTCTACCTGCTCGCGCAGGAGGTAGCGCGCTCACACAAGGTCGTCCAGTCGGGCCAGGGCGCAGACGAAGTCTTCGCCGGATACTTCTGGTACCCGCCCCTCCTCGACGCCGAGGGGACCGGCGCCGACGCCTACCAGGCGGCGTTCTTCGACCGTCCCCATGCCGAGATGGCGGAGATCCTCCAGCAGCGTTACCTGCTCGACGAGGACCCGAGCCGTGCCTTCCTCGACTGGCACTTCGGCCAGCCCGGAGCCGACACGCCGCTGGACCGGGCGCTGCGGCTCGATACCGAGGTCATGCTCGTCGAGCACCCCGTCAAGCGCTTGGACAACATGACCATGGCCTGGGGGCTCGAGGCCCGCACGCCGTTCCTCGACCACGAGCTGGTGGAGCTCGCCGCCGCGTGCCCGCCCGAACTCAAGCTCGCCGACGGCGGCAAGGGCATCCTCAAGGCCGCGTCCCGCGGCATCGTGCCCGACACGATCATCGACCGCCCCAAGGCGTACTTCCCGGTTCCCGCCTTCTACAACCTCGAGGGAGCGACGCTCGAGCTCGTGCGCGAGACCTTCTCCGGCTCCGCGATCGAGGACCGCGGCCTGTTCCGCCCCGAGTACGTCAAGCGGCTGCTGGCGGCGCCCAACGAGCACATGACCACGCTCGGGGGCTCGACCCTCTGGCACATCGCCCTGCTCGAGCTCTGGCTGCGCAAGCACGGGCTCTGAGCTATATTGCGCCCGCGCCAGAAGGAACCGATGAGACGCGCTCGACTCACAGCTCTCGCCCTAGCTCTGGCCGCGCTCGCCGCGGTTCCCGTGCTCGCGCTCGCCGCGGGCGGCCCCGTGAAGGGCGCCAAGTACTCGGGGTCGGTGGGACCCGGCTACCCGATGACGTTCAGGGTCTCGGCCAGCGGCAAGCACGTCGACGACCTCGTGGTCGCCTTCGAGGAGACGTGCAGCCCGGGCGCGGGAGACACGCCCCCGAAGTTCGACTACGACACGCTTGCCATCACCGGGGGTAAGTTCTCGGGCACCTCGACCGACCACTTCGGCAAGAACGAATCGGACCGGCTCCACATCAGCGGCAGCTTCAGCGGCCGCGACGCGACGGGCAAGGTCACCGATCTGTCGCACATCAAGAGCCTGCCGAACTGCACCCAGAGCGAGGGCTTCACCGCCAAGGCGAAGTAGCCGGCCTTACGCCGCCGCCATCTCCGCGACCCGATTGGGCGCCGTGACCTCGAGGATGGTTTCGGCGACGAGCTCGGGGTCGTCCGACATCGCGAGGTGCCCGAGGCCCTCGAGGGCGACGTAATCCGCTTCGGGCAGCTGCCGGCGGATCATCGAGTACTGCGCAGGCCAGCGTATGAGCCAGTCGCGGGTCGAGTAGGCGATGCGCACCGGGCAGTCGATGGAGGGCAGGTCGCCGAACATGTCGCCGGCGGCGGCGAGTCTGATGGCGTCGGGGGCGACCGTACAGTTCGCGGCCCCGAAGAACATCGTGTAGGCAGCGCCCGCGCTCACTGGGCGCCTGACGAGCTCGCGCAGGGCCAGTGCGCGGGTCCGCGGCCGGGACGCCGTGAACGGGAGCAGGCCCAAGGGGAGGCCGATCTTGAAGAGCAGGTCGTTGCGGCGGAAGTAGAGGAGGATCCGGCGGGGAGCCGGTCCGCGCTCCCAGCAGCCGGCCGGGCAGATCCCGACGACGCTGAGCGCGCGCCCGCGGCCCGCGAGCTCGAGCGCGAGCCAGCCGCCGAGCGAGCTGCCGGCGAAATGCGCGCGTTCGATGCCGTGGGCGTCGAGCTCTCGCTCGATCATGTCGAGGCTGGTGGGAATCGACAAGCGCGTGCCCGACGGGAACGGCTCGCCCTGATAGTGCCCCGGCAGCGTCGGGCAGAAGACGGTGTGATGGCGTTCGAGCATGGGGAGAACCGGCGTCCACGCCCGCCACGTGTCGGTGAAGCCGTGCAGGAGGACGAGCGGCTCGCCCTCGCCTCCGAGATGGAAAGCTCCGCCCATCGGTCAGTCGCCGGTGAAGGACGCGGGTCGCTTCTCCATGAAGGCGAGGACACCCTCCATGAAGTCGGCCGAACGGACCCGCTCCTGCTGGAGCATGGCCTCTTGCTCGAGCTGTTGCTCGAGGCGCGGGTAGAGCTGATCGTTGATGGTCCGCTTGATCGCCGCGTAGGAGCCGGGGGAGCCGGCCGCAAGCCTGGCCGCGAGCGCGCCGGCCTCGGCTTCGAGCTCGCCGTCGCCGACCACGCCGTTGACCAGGCCCCAGTCGAGCGCCTGCACCGCCCCCAGGCGCTCGCCGAGGAAGGCGAGCTCGAAGGCCCGGGCATGCCCGACCCGGGCGGGTAGGAAGGTCGACGCGCCGCCGTCGAGGCCGAGCCCGATGTTCACGAAGGCGAGCAGGAAGTACGCGGACTCGGCAGCCACGATGAGATCGGCAGCGAGCGCGAGTGAGCATCCGATCCCCACCGCCGGGCCGTTGACGGCGGCCACCACGGGCTTGGGGATCGTCCTCACCCGGAGGATGATCGGGTTGTAGGTCTCGCGCAGCGGGGTCAGCACGTCGGGCTTGCCGTCCTCGCCCAGCGCTAGACCCGACTTGAGGTCGGCGCCCGAGGAGAAGGCGCGGCCGGCGCCGGTGAGGACGATGGCCCGCACTTCGGAGCTCTCGGCCGCATGGTCGAGCGCCGCGCCCAGATCCTCGCCGAACTCCCGGGTCCAGGCGTTGAGGGCGTCGGGTCGGTTGAGCGTGATCCGGGCGATGCCGCCGGCGATGCTCATATCGACCGTCTCCATGGCCAGGCTCATTGGCAGTCGACAATAGCGGCTTGCCGGCGACGTCGGCGCCGCGGGGACGGTTTGAGCGATGATGTGGGCGAGCCGGGATGGACCTGCTGCCCAAGAGCCTCGCAAGACCAGTGACCCGCCTCGGCGCGGTCGCGCAGAACGCGCTCGAGGTGGCGCGCTTCGGCGGTCTGGAGACCGACGAGGTGCACTCGCCCTACCAGGTCTTCACCGAGCAGCGGGTGTACCGGCTGCGGCGCTATTTCCCCGGCGAAGCGGGGATGGACGGCGGCGGCCCGCCGGTCCTGCTCGTGCCCCCGCTCATGCTCGCGACCGAGGTCTACGACGTCTCGCCCGCGACGAGTGGGGTGGCCGTGCTCCACGAGCACGGCGTCGACCCCTGGGTCGTCGACTTCGGCGCCCCAGAACACGAGCCCGGCGGCCTCGAACGCACGTTGACCGACCATGTGCTCGCGGTATCGGACGCCGTCGACCGCGTCCGTGCCGCCACCGGTCGCGACGTCCACCTGGCCGGCTACTCGCAGGGCGGGATGTTTGTCTACCAGGCTGCCGCCTACCGCCGCGACGAGGGCCTCGCCTCGCTCATCACTTTCGGCAGCCCGGTCGACACTCGCGCCGGCGTCCCGTTCGGCATACCCGCGGCCCTGATCGAGGGCGCGGCGGGGCTCCTCGCCGACGGTCTCGGCGGATTCGGGGTGCCGGGGTGGGCGAGCAGCGCAGGCTTCCGGCTCCTCGATCCGGTCAAGTCGCTGCGGGCGCAGATCGATTTCATCCTCCAGCTCCACGACCGCGAAGCGCTGCTCCCCCGGGAGCGCCAGCGCCGGTTCCTGGGCGGCGAGGGCTTCGTGGCCTGGCCCGGCCCCGCCCTGGCTGAATTCATGCGCCAGTTCGTCGCCCACAACCGGATGCTCGAGGGCGGGTTCGTGATCGAGGATCGGCTCGTCACCCTGGCCGACATCGAGACCCCGATCCTCTCCTTCGTGGGCACGGTCGACGAAATCGCTCCCGCCCCTGGCGTGCGGGCGATCCGCCAGGCCGCCCCGCGCGCCGAGGTCTACGAGGTCGCGCTCCGGGCCGGTCACTTCGGGCTTGTGGTGGGCTCGACCTCGACCCGGACGACGTGGCCGACGGTGGCCGCATGGTCGCTTTGGCGCTCGGGCGAGGGAGAGATCCCCGAGGAGGTCGAGCTCGTGCCCGACGACGGCGCCGCCGAGCTTCCGCCGCCCGCCGGGAGCAGGCTCGGATACGGCCTCGAGCTCGCGAGCGGGGTGGGGACCGAGATCGCGCACTCGCTCGCGGGCACCACCTTCCGCACGCTACGGGGCGTGCGCGAGCTGACCCGGGAGGCCGCCGGGCAGCTGCCGCGGCTCGCGCGCCTGGAGCAGATCCAGCCGCGCACCCGGATCTCGATTGGCCTTCTCGTCGAGGAGTCCGCACGCAAGGCCCCCGACGACGTCTTCTTCCTCTGGGAGGGACGGGCCTACACCACCACCCAGGTCGGCGAGCGCATCGACAACATCGTCCGTGGCCTGATCGCCATCGGCGTGCGCCGGGGCGAGCACGTGGGCGTGCTCATGGGCACGCGGCCTTCGGCCCTCGCCCTCGCGGTCGCACTCAGCCGGCTCGGCGCCGTGTCGGTACTCCTGCGCCCCGACGGCGACCTCGAACGCGAGCTCGAGCTCGGGCAGGCCGACAGGATCGTCGCCGACCCCGAGCGCGCGGCGCTCGCCGCCGGACTCGGGACCGTCCACACCTTCGTGCTCGGCGGGGGAGGCGAGCCACGCGCCATCGGCGTTCCCCTGACCACCGACATGGAGCAGATCGACCCGGACGCGGTGGAGCTCCCAAAGTGGTACCGGCCCAACCCGGGCCGGGCCAGCGACGTCGCCTTCATCGTCTTCACGGGCAGCGGCGCGGATACGCGGATGAGCAGGATCACCAACCGCCGCTGGGCTCTGTCGGCGTTCGGAACCGCCTCCTCGGCGGCGCTGTCGGCCTCCGACACCGTCTACAGCGTGACCCCGGTCTACCACCCGTCGGGGCTGATGATGAGCATCGGCGGCGCCATCGCCGGCGGCGCCCGGATCGCGATGGCGACGAGCTTCGATCCCGCCACCTTCTGGGACGAGGCCAGGCGCTACGGCGTCACCGTCGCCTCCTATACCTGGACGCTCCTCCACGACATCGTCGAGGCGCCGCCCCACCCGGGCGAGCGCCATCACTCGGTGCGACTCTTCATCGGCTCGGGGATGCCCAGCGGCCTGTGGCGCCGCGTCCAGCAGCGTTTCGCGCCCGCCCGCGTGCTCGAGTTCTATGCCTCGACCGAGGCGGGCGCCATTCTCGTGAACCTGCGGGGCACCAAGCCCGGGTCGCTCGGACGTCCCCTGCCCGGGAGCGCTCAGGTCAAGCTCGCGGCCTACGACGTCGAGTTGCGCCAGCTCATCCCCGGCCCTGGCGGCCTCGCCCAGGAGTGCGAGCGCGGGGAGGTGGGCCTGCTCCTGGCGCGGATCGAGCCCGGCGTGCCCACGGGCACGATCCCGCTGCGAGGGGTGTTCGCGCGCGATGACGCATGGCTGAGCACCGGCGACCTGTTCCGGATCGATGCCGACGGGGACTACTGGCGTGTGGATGCCGTGACGGACACCGTCCTGACCGCGGAAGGGCCCGTGTTCACGGGTCCGATCCGCGACGCGCTCGGCAGCCTGCCCGCCGTCGACCTCGCGGTCGCCTACGGGGTGCCCGCGGGCGGTTTCGAGACCTCGGTGGCGGCGGTGACCCTCCGCGCCGGGCGAGAGCTGGACGCGCGCGACATCACCGACGCGCTCATGGGCCTCGAGCCCGCCGAGCGGCCGAGCATCGTGCACGTCGTCGAATCGATTCCGGTCACGACCTGGTACCGCCCGGTGACCGGTCCGCTGCGCGCGGCCGGGATCCCTGGGGCCGAGGAGTCCCGGGGCGCCTGGTATCGCGACCGGGACCAGGACGCCTACCGGCCGCTCTAGCTCTGGGCCCAGCTCTCCCGGGGATTGTGGATCGGAGTGAGGGTCGGCTCGACCTGATCGCGCAGGTGCTCGAAGGCGGGCGGAAGTGAGAGCTTCTCGCCGAGATGCTCGAGCGGCTCGTCGACGGTGAAGCCCGGGCCGATGGTCGCGATCTCGAACAGGACGCCGGAGGGCTCCCGGAAGTAGATCGAGCGGAAGTAGAAGCGGTCGATCACCGGCGTGGGGTCGACGTTGGCGTCGACCACGAGCCGGCGCCAGCCCTCGTGGTCATCGAGGTTCGAAGCCCAAGCCACGTGGTGGACCGTGCCCGCCCCCGGGCGCCCGGGCTCGGCCGGGGCCGGGTCGTAGTCGTAGCCCCCGCCCCGAATCGCTCCACGCGCCTCCCAGCCCTGGCCGTGCGGGGCGAAGAGGAGCGCATCCTCGAGTAGGTGGCGGCTGAAGTTCGGGTCGACCGCGTAGGCGCGGACGCCGTGGAAGCCCTGGAGGGCGAGCTCGGCGGGGATCTCGGGATGGTTGGCGATCAGGGGCTCGTCCGTGGTCTGGACCACCCGGAGCTCGTGGGCGAGGCCTTCGGGGTTCTCGAAGTACAGCGAGTCGCCCTCGCGGACGGGGTCGGCGCCGTGGCGTTGCAGGCGCTCGCTCCAGAAGTCCAGCGCCTCGGTGGAGGCGACGCGCCAGACGATCCGGTGGACCATGCCCGCCCCGGCGCGACCCGGCGCGGCACCCGGGTACTCGAAGAAGGTGATGTCGGAGCCCGCGTCGCCGCGCTCGTCGGCGTAGAACAGGTGGTAGACGGACGTGTCGTCCTGGTTGACCGTCTTCTTGACCAGCCGGAGGCCGAGCACGCCCGCGTAGAAGTCGACGTTGCGCTGGGCGTCGCCGGTGACGGCGGTGATGTGGTGGATGCCCTCGAGCTTCATGGTGCTCCTTGATGGAAGTGGTGCCTTGACGGTATCACGGCGATGATTGTGGAGTCAACTACCTTGGGTGAGGAATGAACTCAGCGCGTCCTTGCCGCCGCCTACGATCGGGTCCCCGTGCGCCAGGAGGAGGTGATCGAAGTCAAGCGCGAGCAGGCCGCGGTAGGCATCGCGCAGGCCCGCTTTGGTGTCCTCGGGGTCGTCCATGAGCTGGTCGGGGACGTAGGCGAGCTCGTCCTGCCCGAACCAGCGCACTACGCCGTCCGCGCACGCCAGCGATCGGTGGGCGGGGAGGTGGAGCGCGGTCTCGTCCGGGCAGATGGCACCGACCTCGTGGGCGACGATGCCGCCGGGGAGCTCGTCGCCGAAGTCGAACGCTTCGACCGGACCGCGCCCCTCGAGCTCATACACGCCGCTGCGCACGACGTGCACGGCGCAGCCGAAGGCCTCGCGCAGCCGCCACGCGTCCCGGTCGTGGTGGCGGTTGGTGAGCAGGATGTGCTCAGGCCGGCCGTGCTCCTCGAGCCAGGCGAGCCCCTCCGGGGGAGTCAGCGGATCAATCAGGACCCGCTCGGCCGGCAGGTAGTAGGAGCTCACATCCTTGCCGATGTGCTCGTGAGGCGCTGTCCAGTGCCACAGGCCGGGGGCTATCTCGCGCACGGCGCGCAGGCTAGCGCTTAGGGCTTACCCCGGGCCGCCGACGCTGGTCGAGCCCCTGACGATCCCGCCTGGGAGCGGCGAGCCGCACACCTTCTGGGCTGCCTTGAAAGCGGGCGAGGAGGGATTGGCGCCCGCTCCGGTGAGCTGAAGCCGGGCGCCTCCCCCCGAGAACACCGGGTCGGGGAAGTTCGGGACGCCGTGGCTGCGCATACAGGCGGAGAACTTGAGCGCCTGCTCCTTGGCCTTGGGCGGGATGGCGCCCGCCGGCCCCGACCCGCCCCCGGGCGCGAGCTTGGCGCAGGCCTGCTGGGCGGTGGAGAAGGACGGCGCGGAGGGGTCGAGCTGGCTGCCCGGGCCGCCGTGGATGACCAGCGTGCTGCCGCCGCCCGCGGTCGCGGTCGGATCCGGGAAGGAGGGGACGCCGTGGGTGCGCATGCAGTCGGAGTACTTGAGGGCCCTCTGGTACCCCGATCTCGCCGACGCCGCGGGCTTGGATGCGGTGCCGCAGCCGGTCGCTAACGCAGCCGCGGCGATGATCAGGGTGAGCGCGCGCGGACCCCTCCGATTACCTGTACGAAGAGCGGTCATCTCGCCTCCTTGAGTCGGGATCGGCATGGCATCAGGGTTTACGCCAACGCCGGTTACCGGGCCGGAACAGCGACCGTTACCGCGCTGTAACCTCGGATCCGCGACGCTGGCAGCGTGCACCGCTCCTTCCGCGGAGCGCATCGCCCGCCAGGCCACCACCCATGCGCGTCCTGATCGTCGAGGATCACGAAGAGCTCGCCGAGACGGTGGCGCTCGGGCTCCGGCGCGAGGGCATGGCGGTCGACACGACGCTCGACGGGGAGACCGCGCTGCGCAAGGCCACCGTCGTGAGCTACGAGGTGATCGTCCTCGATCGCGATCTGCCCGGTTTGCACGGCGACGACGTGTGCCGGGCCCTGCTCGAGCGGGGGTCGGGGGCCCGGGTCCTGATGCTCACCGCGGCGGGGACGATCGGCGACCGTGTCCACGGGCTGAGCCTTGGCGCCGACGACTACCTGTCCAAGCCGTTCGCCTTCGCCGAGCTGGTAGCGCGCGTCCGCGCCCTCGCTCGCCGCGCTCAGCCCGCCGTCCCGCCCATCCTCACCAAGGGCGATCTCAGCGTCGACTCGGCGCGGCGGATCGCCACGCGGGCGAGCTCGCGCCTCGACCTCTCGCCCAAGGAGCTCGCCGTGCTCGAGATCCTCCTCGCCGCCGACGGCGCGGCGGTGTCCCCCGAGGAGCTGCTGGCCCGGGCGTGGGACGAGGTCGCCGACCCGTTCTCGAACGTCGTCAAGGTCACGATCAGCCGGCTGCGGCGCAAGCTCGGCGACCCGCCGTTGATCGAAACCGTCCCCGCGGCCGGATACCGGATCGCATGATGCTTTCCCGGGGCCCGCTACACCTGTGGCCGGCGCTCCCGCGCCGGAGCGTGCGCCTGCGCCTCACTCTCCTCTACGGCGGGCTCTTCCTGCTCGCGGGAGCCGTGCTCCTCACCATCACCTACCTGCTCGTCGCCAACCAGCTGAGCGGCGGCACCGCGACCGTCGTGAACCGCAACGGGCGTATTCTCATCAGCGTGGGCTCGGTCGGGCCGGTGTCGCTGCCCACCGGCCCACCGCAGGTCCTGGGTCCCAGCGGGATCCCGCCCGCCGCCGCCAAGGCGACGGTGAAGCTGCGCAGCACCTTCCAGAAGGTGATCAGGGGCGAGCGCACGAGCGAGCTCCGCGATCTCCTCATCTGGTCGGGGATCGCGCTCGGGATCATGGCGCTCGTGTCCGCCGCGCTCGGATGGCTGATCGCCGGCCGCGTGCTCGAGCCGCTGCGGACGATGACGGCCCGAGCGCGGCGGATCTCGGAGGACAGCCTCCACCAGCGCCTGTCCCTCGACGGTCCCGAGGACGAGCTCAAGGAACTCGGGGACACCTTCGACGCCGTCCTCGGCCGTCTCGAGGGCGCCTTCGACGCGCAACGGCGCTTCGTCGCCAACGCCTCCCACGAGCTCCGCACGCCGCTCACCCTCGAACGCGCCATGGTCGAGGTCGCGCTCGCCGACCCGGAGGCCGACGCGGCGTCGCTGCGCGTGACCTGCGAGCGCGTGCTTCATACCGGCGAGCAGCAGGAGCGCCTGATCGAGGGGCTGCTCACCCTGGCGAGCAGCCAGAGGGGCCTCGAGGAGCGCGAGCCGCTCGACCTCGGCGAGATCTCGTCGCACGTCGTGGGCGCGTTCGAGACCAGCGGCAACGGCGACGGGGTCGTGCTCGAGTCCGACCTCTCCGCGGCCGCGATCTCGGGCGACGAGCGATTGCTCGAGCGGCTGGTGGCCAACCTGGTCGACAATGCCCTTCGCCACAACGTGCCCGGTGGATGGGTTCACGTCTGGACCGGCCTGCGCCACGGCCGGCCGACCCTCGAGGTGTCCAACACCGGCCCGCTCATCGCTCCCAGCGAGGTCGACGCCCTGCTCGAGCCTTTCCGCCGCGCCGGCGTCGACCGAGCCCGCCATCAGGACGGCCACGGGCTCGGGCTCTCGATCGTCGCCGCCATCGCTTCCGCCCACGGAGCGGCGCTGCGGGCGCGGGCCAGGGGAGAGGGGGGACTCGAGGTCGAGGTCAACTTCGGGGCGCGCCCATAGGCGCGCCCCGAAGTGC
>Ga0302325_10007988_pt1 | contig 23341 bp, 22 predicted proteins | sample Palsa_T0_2_FD_201948 | JGI IMG/M metagenome (GOLD analysis project Ga0302325, IMG submission 201948) | Peat permafrost microbial communities from Stordalen Mire near Abisko, Sweden - Palsa_T0_2 | ecosystem: Environmental > Terrestrial > Soil > Palsa > Peat permafrost | place: Sweden: Abisko... | reverse complement strand
TCGCCACTGTAGCGAACGGATCCTCGCGGTGTCGAGAAAGATAAATGGGCTGTCGCCGATCCAGCCGCGAACGCCGCCGGTGTACTGCACCTGCGGCTCGACGCCCAGACGACGGCAGATCCAGCCAAGCGAGTCGTTGACGGTGCAATATTCCTCCGCACCGAGATTCAATATGTTGACCTGTCCGGACGCGCGCTGCAGTGCGGCGAGCATCGCGCTGATGCAATCCTGCACATAGAGGTAGCTCTTTCGCTGCCGGCCGTCGCCGAGAACGGTGATCCGCGTGGGATCGGCCGAGAGCTGCTGGAGGAAATCGAAGACGTGACCGTGGGAATACCGCTCGCCGAGAATCGACACGAAGCGGAAGATAAAACCGCGCATGTCAAATGCGGCGCAATACGCCTCGATCAATGCTTCGCCGGCGAGTTTGGAGGCGGCGTAGAGAGACGTCTGCACGGGAAACGGCGCATTCTCCGGCGTGGGGAACACGTCAGGTTCACCGTAGACCGATCCCGTCGACGAAAATGCGATCTGTCTGACGCCGGTCTGGCGCATCGCTTCGAGAACATTGTGCGTGGCGATGGTGTTCTGTTCGAGATCGCGACGGGGATGGTCCGCTCCGAAACGCACGTCGGCGTTGGCCGCGAGATGGAAGACGACATCGTGCCCGGCGACGGCGGAGGTGAGCGCCGGCACATCGAGCAAATCCCCCTGAATCAGCTGAAACCGCTGCTGGGGAAGCGCGCTTTTGAGAAAGTTGCGCTGCCCGGTTGAGAAGTTGTCGTACGCAGTCACGTCATGCCCGTCGGCAAGAAGCCGATCGACGAGATTGCTTCCGATAAATCCCGCGCCGCCGGTCACGAAATAGCGCGATGGTTGAGCCATGCTGCCGCGGAGGGTTCGATGGGATCAAAAGTCCTTCACGAATTCGTAGAAGCCGATGCCGTCGCGCTTAAGGTGTCCCTTTTCCGCAAGCTCCTCCCAAATCTCCCGGCCGAATCCGGCGGGTGGCTGAATGGAGACAACCTTCTCCCGCGACCCGACGCTCATCGGCCCGTGGCCGATTTTCGAGTCGTCGTCCAGTTGCGTGAGTTTCATCCGTTTCTTGAATGCTCTGAGCGCTTTTTTGAGTTCCTCATCGGTGCTGGGCATATACTCGCTCCTGCGATAGATGATCGGACCAGGCCAGTTCGAGTTGCCCAGATTACCCAATTAGAAAGCCAACGTCATGAGTCGGCCATGACTGCGGTCTCACCATAGCGCGCTGACGGTGCCGGCGGAACAGGCGTCATACAGCAGCGCCGCGGACGGCAAAATTCGAGCGGGATTGTCCCCGCCCCCGGCCGCGATGCGCAGCGGTGATAGATTTCAGCAACTAACAAGGGAGCTGAAATGTCTGAAAGCGTTCACCGTTATTTTCTCTATCACTATCCTGCCCTGCCTGGCGGCGGCGCCACCGTTGGAGCGATCTTTTTGATCATGCTCGTGCTCTTCATGCTGTACCGCCACACAAAGTGGAGCGGCTGGCTGGCGTTCTTTTTCTCAGTCGGGTTCTACACCATCCCGCTGTTGACGGAGTATCACAAACACTAGCCGGTAATTGCAAATCCGACTCCCAAAATTCTTCCCCCTCCCCTGGCACTCCAGGGGAGGGCTGGAATGGGAGGTTGGTGAGAGGCGGTTTCAGTACCGACGAACGGAGTTACGACGCCCGTCCGGGCAACTCCACGGCCTTTACTCGGACGATATTCGGACGTTCGCGCAGTTTCGTCAGCAGCGCGTCGGTGGGCCGGCTGTCGGTTTTGATCATCATCATCGCCGTGGCAGTTTCGCCGCCAAGGTGACGACTGATCACCATGTCGGCGATGTTGACGTTCGCATCGCCGAAGCTGCTTCCGACCATTCCGATCACGCCCGGCTGATCCTTATTGACCAGCAGGACCATGTGGCCTTCGGGGATCATGTCCATCGCGTAATTATCGACGCGGAGAACGCGCGGCAAGCCGTCGGCATAGACGGTACCCAGCACGCGGTGGCTCTCCCCATTGCCGGAGTCCACGCGAATGCCGACGATATCCCCCACAAGCCCGGCGGGCGGCGCAGGCTCGTTGATCTGCACCAGCTCGATTTCCCGGCTGCGGGCGATGTGTTCGACGTTGATGACATTCACCGGCGTGTCCAGGTGCGGCTTGAGCAACTCAACGGTCGCCAGTCGCAGCAGCGTGTTCATCAGCTTGGGCGCCCGCGTGCCGCTGGCGCGAATCGTGATCGTCCGGTAACCGCCATCGCACAGCCCCGCGAGCAATGCGCCGATCCGGCTGGCCAGCTTGGCGAATGGCGCCTCGTCCGGGGGAAGGTCCAGCTTGATTCCCCCCGCGTTCACCGCGCCGCGGATTTCCCCGCTCTTCAGGTACGCCACGATCGACCGGCAGGCCTCAACACTGACCGCGGTCTGCGCCTCGTCAGTGCTGGCCCCCAGATGCGGAGTGAGCACCACGTTCTCCAGCGCAAAAAGCGGATGATCCTTCGCCGGGGGCTCGGTCTGATACACGTCGATCGCCGCTCCGGCGATTTTCTTTTCCTTCAGCGCCTCGGCCAGCGCGAATTCATCGACGACTTCGCCGCGCGCGTCATTGACCACCAGCAGGTTGGGCCGGCACTTCCCGCCCATGAGGCGCTCGCGGTTGAGCAGATGCCTGGTCGCTTCGCCGCCGGGCACGTGGAAGGTGATCACGTCGACTAACGCCAGGAATTGATCGAAGTCGCGGACGAGCTTCACTTTGCCGTCCAGAGCGCTCTCGCCGCTGAAGAACGGGTCGAAACCGACGACAGTCATTTCCATTGCCAAGGCGCGGGTCGCGACGGTGCGGCCGATGCGGCCAAGGCCGACCACGCCAAGCGTCTTTCCCGCCAGTTGGGTACCTTGAAATTGCGTCTTTTTCCACTGCCCCGAACGCACGTGGGCATGCGCTTGGGGAATCTTGCGGGCCAGGCTCATCATCAGCGCCAGGGCATGTTCGGCAGTGGAGAGCGTGGAAGCCTCGGCGGTGTTGAGGACGAGAATCCCCTTAGCTGTGGCCGCCTCCAGATCGATGTTGTCGACACCGACACCCGCGCGGGCGATCGCCTTGAGTTTGCCGGGATTCTCCAGGACCTTCGCGGTGACGGTGACGCCGCTACGAATGATCAGGGCATCGTACGACCCAACGACAGCGGCCAGCTCCGCCTCTTTGAGGCCAACCTTGTTGTCGAAGGCAAAGCCGGTGCTCTTGAGATATTCGAGACCTTCAGCCGCGAGCTTGTCGCCGACGAGAATCTGCTGCGCCATGGTTGCGTTTCCTTTCCGCCGAAAGCGGGCGATCGTAAGCATAGGGCCGAATCGAGGCAAGGCGGGGATGGGTGAGAGGGTGATTGGTGATTGGAACGTGACGGGGGGAAGGCACGAAGTGAGGATGGGGGGAGGAAAGCTGTTGCCGGATCGCCGATGATCGTTCGTTACTGGCTTGCCCTTCGCGGAGGCTGCCTCCATCCCCGTCTTCACTTCGTCCCTTCGTGCCTTTCTTCCCAATCGAGTAAGATTCCCCCGCTTCATATGGCTCGTTCCTGGGAATATTCACCTCTGCGGCGGGTCGCGATGCAGATCGCGATGTGGACGGTCCTCGCCCTCACGCTGGGGCTGGCAGGGTTCATCTCCCGTCAAAAACGACAGAATTTCTCCGTTATTCTGGGTAATCCGACTCCGGTCGGCGATTTGACGATTCGCCTCCCCGTCGGATGGCATTTCCTTGAATCCCGCTCGGAAGATGGGCTGGCCATTCGCGGCCGGGAACCGGTCACCGGAGACCAGCGTTCCCTCCGAGCGATCGACGTGACCCAGGAGCGGCAGAGTGATCCTCTCGTCGATGCCCAGAGCTATCTGTCCAATAATGTGCTGGATGCCGGCGCGCTCACGCTGCCGATCCGATTCACGGGGCTGAAATCTGATGGGGTTCTCGCGGAGATTGAAAAGCCGCCAGAGGCCGATGCTGCTGGGAACACGGCTCCTCCGGGCTTCTACGCATGTGCGGTAGTGCCGCTGCCGGGGGAAACAAAGCTGGCGGTGGTGGTATCTGTTGAAGACATCCCCCCGTTGACCCCTGCTGATCGCGAGATGCTTCGCCAGATTGTCGAAACGATCACCCTCGCGCCGCGGCTGATCCCGCCGGCGTCGGGAGGTTAAAAATTCCCGTTGTGCGACAAAAATCCCGCCATTTCCCAGGCGATCCGATAAGATGCTGTGCGGGTGGGATTGGCAATTGAGTTGCCAACGAGCGCACAATTTTGAGGAACATGATGAGTAAGTCGTTGTGGACCACGTACAGAGCTGGCAGGGGCGGCGCGGGTTTGGTTCTTCTGGCCGCCGCCGGCCTGAGTTTCGCCGCCTATGCTGCCGCACGCGGCGCCGATGACGCTTCATCGCCTCCGACGCTGGATCCGCTTTCGAACGTGCAGCCGGAACAAAGCCCGACGACTAACCCCAGCGAAGACCTCTCGCCGGCGTTCAACAGCACCATCGGCGGAATCTCGCTGCGCCCGCCGGCGGGAATGGAACTGGTGGTGCGGATGGATCCGACGCACCTGGCCCAATGGAGAGATACCGACAATCAGCGCAGCTGGTCCATGGTGTTGAGCCGGATCGTGCTGCAGGACGCCACCCCGCTCACCACCGAAAGACATTTCGGCCAGCCCGTCAGAGGATTGCTGGAGATGACGCTTGAAAGTCTCCAAAACGCGCTCCCCGGCGCCAGGATCCTGCGCAACGACGTGACGAATCTTGCCGGCGCCGAGCTTCCGGGACAGGACGACGCCGACAATTCGAAAGACGGCAAACCCAAGCCCAACGTCGGATTGATCGTCGCCAGGTATACCGCCAGCGGCGTCCCGCAACTGAAGCAGCAGGCGATCATTCGCGGCAACGATCATTTGTACTACATGGTGGAGTTTACGACGCCCGGCAGCAAAGCCATCGACGACAAGTCGCCGGAGGATCCGCGCGAGCGGGAAGCCGTGACGATCTTCCAGAAGGTGCTGGACAACGTGCACCTGCTGGACACCAGCAAAGTAAGAGAAGAGCAGGAAAAGCGGTTGTTCGCCACCCGCGCGTTCTTAACCAATCTCACTCCCGGCAAACTGCGCAGGGCGATCGTTCCCGAGCAATGGTTCCGGATTCTGATACACGGAAAGGATGTTGGATACACCTACGTGGTAGAGCAACTGGCCGGCGGGCTTCCCGAGCCGGACGAGGACCTGGTAAAACGGGCCCGTGAAGGAAAACTCAGCGACGACGAAAAAAGCCGCCCGCTGCTGCTCCCGAGGATCACGCCGGGCGATGACATCCTGATCGGCGTCAAATCACGCCTGATCGCCGACGGCCCGCGATCCGACAAATCCATCGGCCCGATCCAGACCGACAGCGAGACCTGGATGTTCGTCACCGCCGACCGCAAACACGAAGACTGGTCGCGCCTGATCGTGCAGCACGAACAGACGCGCAAGAAAGACGCCTTCGCCGAAGAGCTCGGCACCAGCGACCAGCATCTTGTGGGTCTCAAGGTAGGCGCGACGCTCACCGTTACGCAAAACGCCAACGCGGTCAATTTGCCGCCGATCAATCAGGAAGTCCCACCATTTTTTCTCCCCGCGGCCGTCGCGCATCTGCTCCCCCGCCTCTTCGACGTGAGAGAGCAAAAGCAGTACGCCTTCGCTTCCTTCGTCGGCGAGCGGCGCGAAGTAGTCATGCGCTACGTCGATGTCGGCCCCGCTCAGGAAGTGGAGCTCGACGGAGCCGTCTGCAAAGTGATTCCCATCACCGACCGCATCGGTTTTGATGGTCCACCCACCATTCATTACCTCTCCGCCGACCCCGGCCCCGACGGCCATCGCCAGGATCTCGGGAGCGAAAACAAGCAGACGAGCACGGTGGTGCTGACAAGCGACTTTTCGTCAATCCAGAAGATTTGGGCCAGCGCCGGCAATGCGCATCGCGCCGACCAGCCTCCCGCGCCGGCCCAGGACAATCCGAGCCCCAGCTCGGCACTGGTGAATCCACAGCAATGAATGTTGAGGGCGCAGCAACACTTCGGAGTCCACGAGGCGTTTGTCATCTGGATGAGCCGGGGCGTCCTCGCCCCGATCCTTCGGGCTGAGGACAGCCCGGCTTATCCTGCAAACAGCGACCCTTGTGTAGGGTCCGCTGGATGGCGCCGATGCAGTCGGAAAATTCCGAACAACGCGGTCGCCATCCTGCGGACCATTCGCCTGCGGGCGCGGAAAGTCCGCAGAAGCACCAGCGTCGCCCGTCGTGAAACCAATGCGTGTTGAGTCGCGTAGGGTCCGCTGGATGGCGCGCCAAAGCGGGCAGAAATTCCGAGTGGCGCGGTCGCCATCCTGCGGACCGTTCGGCCGCGCGCGACGAAGGTCCGCAAAAGAGCCAGCAGCGCGCCTCATGAAATCAATGCCGGTCGGGTGGCTCTTTAGCGGACCCTACGGGAGACGTCATGTACATGCCGATAATCTGATTGTGAAGCGCGCGCTGGCGAGACTGTTCTTCCTCCCCCTGCTGTTATTGACGGCGCTTCTTGGGTTCCAGGCTTACCGCACCCATCACAGCGTCGAAGCGCAATTGCAAGCCGAGAAGGAGAAGACCGAGACGCTGCAGGCGATCGTCGAGCGCCTCTCCAGCGAACGCCGCGTCGCGGATGTGCTGGTCACCGATCAAACCACCGCCGCCAACGGCGAGCTTCGCACCACGCTCTTGTTCGTCGAATACGACGGCCACGGCGACCCCCTCCCGGCACGGCGGTTTGTCATCGTCGGCCAGGAGGTTCACATCGACGCGCTGGTGGTGAAATTCGACGGCAAATTCGTCCAGGAAAACGATCCTCTCCGCGGGCACAGTGTCGCCCTTTTTACGCGCATCTATGGCGAACATCAGTCCCCCGACAGTGCCGACCAGATCGACCATCCCGGGCAGATTCCCCCGACCTATCGTGGCGCCGATTTCCGCGTCAACAACTTCGAGAGTCAGCTTTGGAACGACTTCTGGCGGCTCGCTGACGACCCCGCTTACCGCCAATCCATGGGCGTGCGCGTCGCCCAGGGCGAGGGCGTCTGGCGACCGTTCCAACCGGGCTACCTCTACACCGTCACCCTCGAATCCAACGGCGGCCTCAACATCACCTCGGAAAAGGTCCGCGGCATCTATAGCGAGTTGCTTCCGCAGAGGGCGCCGGCGAAATAAGATATCCCGCGACATGCAGATCACGGTCAACGGCGACGCGCGCGACATTCCTGACGGCGAAACCGTCCGCGCGCTGGTCGCGCGCTACAATCTGACGGTGGAGAAAGTGGCCGTCGAGCTCAATCGCCGGTTGTTGCGCTCGGAGAAGTATGACACGCCGCTGCAGAGCGGCGATCAGGTGGAAATTGTGACATTTGTCGGCGGGGGGTGAGGCGTCGCCATGGAACCGTTGAAGATCGGAAAATTCGAAGTTCGCAACCGGCTGTTCGTCGGGACCGGAAAGTACGCCGACTACGACGTCATGCGGCAGGCATTGGACGCCAGCGGCGCGCAGGTGGTGACCGTTGCGGTGCGGCGTGAGCGGCTGGTCGACAAGCAAGGGCGCAGCCTGCTCGATTTTCTGGACCTCGACCGCTACGTCATTCTTCCGAACACAGCCGGCTGTTTCAGCGCGGAAGATGCCGTGCGCGTGTCGCTGCTCGGGCGCGATTTGCTGGAAAAACAGAAGAATCCGGGCGCCGGCTGGGTGAAGCTGGAGGTGCTCGGCGACAAGAAAACGCTTCTCCCCGATCCGATGGGCACGCTCGAAGCCACCCGCGAGTTGGTGAAGGAGGGCTTCACGGTTCTGTGCTACACCAGCGACGATCCGATTGCCGCCAGGCGGCTCAAGGAAGCCGGCGCGGCCAGCGTGATGCCCGCAGGCAGCCCGATCGGATCGGGGCAGGGCGTGCTCAATCCGCTGAACATCTCCCTCTGTCTGGAGACGCTCAAGGAGAACGATCCGACCTACCCGGTGATCGTGGACGCCGGCGTCGGCACCGCCAGCGATGTCACCATCGCCATGGAGTTGGGCGCCGACGGCGTGCTGCTCAATACCGGCATTGCCCATGCGAAGGACCCGGTGAAGATGGCGCAGGCGATGCGGCACGCGCTGGAGTCAGGCCGGCTGGCGTATCAAGCCGGCCGAATTCCCCGCAAAAAGTACGCCACTGCAAGTTCGCCCTTTGCGGGCGTCATCAGCTATATTCCCGGCGAATGAACGACCAATGGACGGCCCTGGCCGCCAACGCCGGCCGCGCCTTAGACGCTTCGCAGCAAGCACTTCTGGCGCTATATCTGGACCTGCTCCTGGCCGCCAACGCGAAGATGAATCTGACGCGGATCACCGACCGCGCCGCCGCCGAGCTGCATCACGTCGCCGATTCGCTCACCCTGCTCCCGCTGCTTCCATCCGGCGCGTTTTGCCTGGCCGACGTGGGAACCGGCGGCGGTGTCCCCGGCATTCCGCTGGCCATCGCCCGGCCGGATGCCCAGGTGCTGTTGATCGAATCGACCCGGAAAAAGGCGGCGTTTCTGCAGTCCGCGGTTGCCGAATTGGCCCTCTCCAACGTAAAAGTGATCGATCAACGAGCCGAAGACGTCGCCCGAACGAAGCATCGCGAATCGTTCGATGCAGTGGTGTCCCGCGCGGTTGCCACGCTCGATTTTCTCGTTGAATATTGTCTCCCGCTGGTCAAAATCGGGGGGAAAATGCTGGCGATGAAGGGCCCGAAGGTCGCCGATGAGCTTCCCGGCGCCCTCCGCACCATTCGCATGCTCGGCGGCGGGGATCCACAGGTCCACCCGGTAGCGCTCAGCGGAGCGGATCAGCATGTCATCGTGGAAATCCCCAAGCGCCGGCCGACTTCCGAGAGGTATCCCCGCCCTCCGTCAGAGCAAAAAGGGCGTCCGCTCGGGGGCTGACCGAACGCATCCAAGCGCCTATTATTACAACAGTTTACAGAGGATTAACCATGTTGGTGCTCGCCCGCACGCGCGATCAGACGATCATGATCGGTGACGAAATCGAAGTCACCGTGGTTGACGTGCGCGGTGAGAAAGTGCGCCTCGGCATCAGCGCTCCGCGCAAGGTCCCGGTACATCGCAAAGAGGTTTATCTCGAAATCAAAAAAGAAAACAAAGCTGCCGGCGAGCTCACGCCCAAAGAGGTTGGCGACGTTTCAGAGCTGAAACCGGCCGCCGCACCCGATCCATTCATGCTCGCGGCAATTGAAGAGGCGAAGATCGGATTATCCGAAGGGGGCCTGCCGATCGGATCCGTCCTGGTGCGCGGCGAGCAGGTGATCGGCCGCGGACACAATCGCCGGGTGCAGAACAACGATCCCATGGCGCACGCCGAGATCGACTGCCTGACGCGCGCCGGCCGGCAAAAGACCTATCGCGACACGGTTCTCTATTCGACGTTGATGCCCTGTCATCTCTGCAGCGGCGCTGTTGTTCAGTTCGGCGTGCCCAAAGTCGTCGTCGGCGAGTCGGTGAATTTCGCCGGCGCTCCCGGCTTTCTCAAATCGCACGGCGTGGAAGTCATCGATCTCCATGACCCGCAGTGCATTCGCATCATGAAAGAGTTCATCGCCGCCCACCCGCACCTGTGGAATGAGGACATCGGGAAGTGAGGGATGGGGTTCAGGGTTCAGGGGAGAGCAAGATCGCAATCTGGGAATAACGAAGCTCGAATCCTCGAATCAAGCTCGAATGTAGAAGCAGGCAGAAGACGACGGAATCGTTTTCCTGGGAAGATCCGTCGCAGCACCAATGACGCCGCCTTTGTTTCTTCTTCATTCGAACTTCTACATTCGAGCTTGATTCGAGGATTCGAGCTTCGTCATTCGAGCTTGCAGCAGGCGCCTCCGCATTTCGCTCCCACGCGGTAAGATGGAGAAATGCCCGCCGCCTTGACATCGATTCTCGCTTTAGACGGCGCGGTGGCGCGCCGGCTCGGCGACCGCTACGAGTTTCGCCCGCAGCAACTGGAGATGGCCCAGGCGGTGGAGCGGGCGCTGGCGGACGAACATCACCTCCTGGTGGAAGCCGGCACCGGCGTCGGGAAATCGTTCGCTTACCTGCTGCCGGCAATCGACTTTGCCGTTCGCAGGCGCAAACGCGTCGTCATTTCCACGCATACCATCTCGCTGCAGGAGCAACTGATCGAGAAAGACATCCCGCTGCTTCAGGCCGTTTATCCCGACGAATTTACGGCCGTGCTCGTGAAGGGCCGCGGCAACTATCTGTGTCAACGGCGTCTCGAGCAGACGCGCAGCCGGCAAAATTCCCTGTTTGAGCAGCAGCGCCAACTCGAATCACTGTGGAACATCGAACAGTGGGCGAATGAAACCACCGATGGTTCCCGGTCTGATCTGAAAGCCGAGCCTGAGCCGGGCGTTTGGGACCGCGTCTGCGCGGAACACGGCAATTGTCTTGGAAAAAAATGCAATTACTACGACCATTGCTTCTGGCAGGCCGCCAAACGCCGCATGCAGGGGGGAACGATTCTTGTGGTGAATCACGCGCTGTTCTTTGCCGACTTGGCGCTGCGCATGGCCGGCGTGAATTATCTGCCGAAATACGATGCGGTGATTCTCGACGAAGCGCACACGGTTGAAGACGTCGCGGCCAACCACTTCGGCTTGAACATCTCCGAGAGCGGCGTGCACTATCAGCTTCGCATGCTTTTCGATCCCAAGCGCGGCAAAGGACTGCTCAGCACCCACGGCAGCGCCGCCAACGACGCGATCCATGACGTGGAAGAGCTTCACGTCCTCGCCGACGCTTTTTTCGATCGCTGCGCCCAGTGGCAGCAGGAACAGGGCCGCAGTAACGGGCGCATCGATCGGCCGGACATCGTGGAAAACGACCTGTCCCCAAAATTGCGCAATCTCTCGCTGCATTTGAAAGCGATGCTGCCGGCCCTGACAGAGGACGCCGAGATTTCCGAGGTGAGCAGCATCGCCGACAAAGTTACCAACACCGCCCAGATGCTCGATGCGATGATCGGCCAGGCGGTGGAGGAAACCGTCTACTGGATGGACCTCGCCAGAGGCCCGATGCGCAAACTCACGCTGCATGCCGCCCCGGTGAACATCGCCTCGGGCTTGAAACAGCACCTGTTCGAGAAGATGAAAAGTGTCATCCTGACCAGCGCCACGATGTGCACCAAGAAACCGAACGCGCCTGCGCCCCGCGCCAACTCACCCCGTGGCACGGGCGTCCCGCCCGTGTTAACCGCTCCAGAGGTAGAACAATTCCAGAAACAACACGGCGCCAACCCGCCCCGTGGCACGGGCGTCCCGCCCGTGTCAGCCGCCCTAGAGGTAGAACAGTTCCAGAAGCGGCAAGGCGCCTACCTCCCCCACTGGACGAAAGCCGGCTCAATCTACGCAATTTGCTTTCGCCTGGCCGATTCCCTGCCTGCTGCGGTGCTGGAGGCCTGGCGTTCGGAACGACTCCAGATCGTCCAGAACGCCAAACGGGACAGGCGTCCCCTTTCGCTGGAAGAGTCCAATCGGCTGGAAAAGCTCCACTCCGAGCGCGTCGAGTCGTATCTTGATGCGGGTCATGGCGAGTGCTTGCTGGCGCGACCCGAAATCGCCCAGATCACGATGGACGCTCTGCAGCACTTCGACGGCCGGCGCTATCACCTTCTGGCGTGGTGCATCATGCCGAACCATGTGCATCTGGTCGTTCAGCCCCTTCATGCTGTGAGACTCCCCGCGCTGATTCACTCATGGAAAAGTTGGATGGCAAAAGAAGCAAACAAGCTGTTGAATCGAAACGGGGAATTTTGGCAACCGGAGTATTACGATCATCTGATCCGCGACGAGCAGGACCTGCGCCACGCCGTGCAATATGCCTTTGAGAATCCGGACAAGAGCGGTATCTCTAATTGGCCATGGAGAGGAAAGGACGTCGAGGCGATCGGCGCGCTATTCGAGGGTGCGGATGACGGGCACGACCCACATGGGCGGGACGCCCATGCCACAGGGGAACGCGGGGATCCGGCGTTCAACTACATGCGCAGTCGTCTCGGAATTGAAAACGCACAAACGCTCCAGCTCGGCTCGCCGTTTGATTATGCCTCGCAGGCGACGCTCTATCTGGAAACCGATCTTCCTGAGCCGAGCGACACGCTGCGTTTTCTCCCGGCGGCCTGCGAGAAGATCATTCACTATCTGAATCTCACCGGCGGGGGCGCATTTGTCCTTTTCACCAGCTACGCGATGCTGCGACAGGCCGCCGAGAACCTCCGCCAGCGCATCGAGTCGCGCGGGTATCCGATGTTGGTCCAGGGGGAAAACACGCCGCGAAGAACGCTCATCGACCGCTTCCGCTCTGCCGACAACGCGGTCCTCTTCGGCACCAGCAGCTTCTGGCAGGGAATCGACGTTCAAGGAGATCGGTTGCGCAACGTCATTATCGTGAAGTTGCCTTTCGCGGTGCCGGACGAACCCGTGGTCGAGGCTCGGCTCGAAGCGATCAAACGCACCGGCGGCAATCCATTCATGGACTATTCCGTGCCGGAAGCCATCATCAAGCTCAAGCAGGGCTTCGGCCGACTCATCCGCAGCCGCTCGGATAAGGGCATCGTCGTGATTCTGGACAGCCGCGTGCGCACCAAGCGATACGGAAAGCTGTTTCTCGAAGCGCTGCCGGAATGCGGGTTGGGGAAACTGTCCCGCTGACGTTTTCGGGCTTTACGTTGCTTCCGCGAAGGGCAGAGCCACTGCCAAACCATCGGCGAACCCGTGGCGGCAATCTCACTTCGTGCCTGCGTGCCGCCGTGCCTTCGTGCCTTTCCCCGTCACGTTCCAATCACCAATCACCGGGCCCAAGTGCCGCGGGCTTTCCGATTGAAGGATGTTGCCGTATCCTTGGGGTTTACGAACCGGAGCAGTTATGTGGGGCAATCAACGCGGCTGGATTCTCGCGGCAATTATCGGGCTGGGGATGGGCGCGTTGCTCTGTTTTGCCGTCATTCCGCCGGGAATCACCAGGCCAACGGGAACGCTTACACTTGCGATGAAACCGGCGGTTTTCGCTACTGACCCGAACACCATCGTCCCTCCCCCCACGGGAGACACCGACGCCGGGCCGATTTACCTCAAGGCCGGCAACGAGTGGAGCGACCACCAAATGGTCTACGAGGAAATGACCCGAAACATCACCGACACGAGCAAGAACGTTCCCGACGCCGTGAAGGACATCCTTTCCGCCGCCGACTGCGGAAGAATGACGCTCTTTACCAATGATCTGGATGACGTGATCAACTACCACGACCGGCGTCCGGCGCTCGAGGGGCTCTACAACGCCGGCGACCTGCTCAATTCCCTGGCGCTGCTCCACACCACGGATCATTACAAGAATCCGAAGAGGGCCACGCAGTACGCCCTCGCCGAATTCAATCTCGGGCGCCACTTGTACGAGGAACGCATTGTCTTTGCCGAATGGATGGACGGCCTGAATCTGATGGCCAACGCCGCCCTCGTGCTTTCCAAGACCGAGCCGGATAAAAACAAGGCAGATGCGGACAAGGACTTCGGCTTTGCAATCAACGATTTTCTCAAGGGACCCGTGCAGAAGCTCTGGCAAATCATCAGCGGCATCGACGACCAGGAAACGGCGACCTATGCCGGCGATATCTTCCAAATCGCCCGCGAAAGCCCCGAGAGGATGTGGCGCGTGGAAGCAACGTTGAAGCTAGGCAGATTCCGATACAACGCCGCCACCAAGGGCGATCAGATCGGGGCAAGACACGCGGTTCGTGAGATGGCAGCGGCGCCGACTCTCTCGAGCGATCCGCTCACGCAGACGACGGTGCATGCGGCGGCGCTGGCGGCGGCAAATCTCACGATCGAGGATTATCGCAACCAATAGCGTGTCGTCGCCAACCATCGCTGTTACCGGGCAAAAGGAGGTGCCGCCGGGCGTTTTGCCCGACGTGAGCGCCGTCTCCACGGCCGCGCTGCTTGCCTGGATGTTCAGCTTCCTGCGCCCGGTCAGGTCGCAGGTTTTCTTCGCCTGCAGCTATCTCGCCTTTGCCGTCGGCGCGGAAGTGCTCGCCGTCAAACAGACCGGACGCGCGGCCAACGCAATTCAGCGCCTCGCCCCCATCCCCGGCCGGGCTCCCGGCTTCATACAGTGGTTCCTGGGTCCGACCGGCCGGCTTCCGTCGCTGGCCGAGGTCCTGCACAATTTCTCCACAGACACGTCCAGTCTTTCGGCTTTGCTGGTGGGGCTGGTTCTGATCACCGCGCTGTTCCTGTTTCTGCGCTACCGCCGATTCGTGGCCGAAGCACGCCTCAGCATGATGATGGTCTTCTACATCCGCGAGGCCGTCTACGACAAACTCCAGCGCGTCGGGTTCGGATTTCACGACGCCCTCTCCTCCGGACAACTCATCAACCGCGCCCTCACCGATCTGCAAAACGTCCGTGCGTTCGTCCAAACCGCCGTGCTCACCACGCTGGAAATCGGGCTGATCGTCGGCGGATACATGCTGCTGGTCTTCACCCTCTCGCCCGTCGTGGCGGCTCTCTCGCTGCTGCCGCTCCCGATCTGGACCTGGTACATCCTCCGCTTCAGCCAGCGCGTGCAGCCGGCGGTCAAAGCGGTGATGGAAGCCGACGACCGCAACGTCTCGATCATCGCGGAAAACATCGCCGGCGTGCACGTCGTCAAAGCCTTCGCGATCGAGGACCAGGAAATTCAGCGCTATCGGGCGCATTGCAAGACCTTCTTTGAACGCGTGCGCAATCGGATCGTCATTCTGGCCGACTTCATGCCGGTGATCCGCGGAATCGCCTCGGCTTCGTATCTGATTCTTTTTCTCGCCGCCGGCCTGCTGATGATTCACGGCAAGCTGCGCGCCGGCGATTTTCTGATCCTCGGCTCGGCGATGGGCCAGATTCTCAGCCGCCTGCAGGCGGTCAGCGTCATCAACGAGCAATATCAAAACGCGATCGTTTCGGCGCGGCGTCTTTACGAGGTGCTCTATGCGCCGCCGACCGTGCCGGAAAAGACTGACGCGATCGCAATCCCCCCCGGCCCGGGTGCGGTCCGCTTTGAGAGCGTCTTCTTCGGCTACGACCAGACTAAACCGGTCCTGAGCGACATCAGTTTCGACATCAAAGGCGGCAGCCGCGTCGCGATCGTCGGACCGACCGGCGCGGGCAAGACCACCCTCGTGAATCTGATCGCCCGCTTCTACGATCCGGGGGCGGGGCGCATCCTCATCGATGGAATCGACCTCCGCGACCTGTCCCTGGCGAGCCTGCGAACGCAGGTCGCCTTCGTCTTCCAGGAAACCTATCTCTTCAGCGACACCGTCGCCGCCAACATCGCCTACGGCCGGCCCAACATCAGCTTCGGCGATGTCGAAGCCGCCTCCCGGCTCGCGCAGGCCCACGAATTCATCGAGCAGCTCCCCGCCGGCTACGAAGCCATGCTGGGCGAGCGTGGATCCTCCCTGTCCGGCGGACAGAAACAACGCCTCGCCATCGCCCGCGCGATCCTCACCAATCCCCGCATCCTCGTTCTCGACGACGCGACCGCCAGCGTCGATCCGGAGACCGAGGAACTGATTCGCCGCGGCATGCGCTTCGTCATGCAGGGACGCACCACGTTCACCATTGCCCACCGCGTCAGCAGCGTCAAACAGGCCGACGTGGTCATCGTGCTGGAGCAAGGGCGCGTGACGCAGATCGGCACCCACGAACAACTGATGCGCGCGGATGGGCATTACCGCGAAATCGCCCGGGTGCAGCTCTTCGGGGACAACAACGAAGCGATCGTCCTCCCCGCCGGCGCGGACCTGGCGGCACAACAAACGGGGAATCAGCCATGACCGCGCTGGTTCGTTTTTCACGGAAAAAGCCGGCGCGCCCCGCCGCTGCGCCCGCGCGCCCTCTGGACGACGACGAGGAGGAAATTCGCTACCGCCCTATCGATCGTAAACTGCTCGGCCGCACGCTCGCCCTGCTGGCGCCATACAAAAAGCTCTACGCGCTCGGACTCACGCTCGGCACTACGCAAACGGTGCTGGACATGCTCTCGCCGAAGTTCACGCAATGGATCATCAACTATGGCGACCGCTACGTGCGCGCCGCACAAGCCGGCGCAGTGGCGATCTCGCGCTCCACCGCATCGTGGCATATCGTCCAGCTCGTCGGCTGGTGGGGCCTGGTGCTCGCCGCCGCCATCATCCTGCAGCGCTTCACGATCGTCGTCATGATCGGCGCCGGCGAAAGCGTGCAGTTCGATATCCGCCGCCGGCTGTTCGAGCATCTCCAGCGGCTCTCGATGAGCTACTACGACAAGACCAAGCTCGGCCGAATCATCAGCCGGTGCACCAGCGACGTGAACGCCATGCGCGAAACCAACGTCTGGGGCATGCACACCATCGCGGTGAATCTCATCTCCATGCTCATCGCCGCCATCATGCTGGTCACCACCGACTGGCGGTTGTTTCTCTCCGTCGCCTGGCTGGGACCCGTCCTCTTTTACGCCAACCGCGTTTATCTCCGCCACGCCGCCCTGCAATGGCAGACCGTCCGCGAGGGATGGACCCGCGTCAGCACCAACATGGCGGAGAACATCACCGGCATGCGCGTGGTCATGGCGTTCAACCGCCAGGAGCCGAACCTCGGCGTCTTCAACACGCTCCAGGAAGCCAACACCAACAACAACGTCGACATGGCCAAGCTGAACGGCATCTATCTGCCGCTGCTGCAGCTCATCGCCTTCATCGGAAAAGTGATCATACTCGGCTTCGGCGGTTATCTCATCGTCACCGGCCGAATGACCAAAGGCGTCGGCGCCGTCGTCGCGGCATTTCTCTATTGGGATTCGTTCATGAACCCGATCCAGAACTTCGGGAACTTCTACAACATGCTCATGCAGGCGATGGCCAGCGCCGAGCGCATCTTCTCCCTGCTCGACCTCAAGCCCGAAGTGCACGACACGCCCGAAGCCAAACCCCTGCCGCGCATCGTCGGCCGCGTCGCTTTCGAACACGTTACGTTCGGCTACGACCCCAATCGCCCTGTACTGCACGGTGTCAGCTTCGAGGCCACGCCCGGCCAAACCATCGCCCTGGTCGGCGCAACCGGCAGCGGCAAGAGCAGCACGATCTCCCTCATCGCCCGCTTCTATCAGCCGCAGCAAGGCCGCGTGCTCGTCGATGGCCACGACATCCGCTACGTCACCGGCGAATCCCTGCACAAACAGATGGGACTCGTGCTCCAGGTGAACTACCTTTTCACCGGCACCGTGATGGAAAACATCCGCTACGCGAAACCCGGCGCCACCGACGAGCAGGTGATCGCCGCGGCCAAAGCCATCGGCGCCGACGACGCAATCCAAACCCTCCGCGACGGCTACGCCACCGAAGTCGGCGAGCGCGGCGCCAACATGTCTTTAGGGCAAAGGCAACTCATCTGCTTCGCCCGCGCCTTCCTGGCCGACCCGCGCATTTTCATGCTCGACGAGGCCACCAGTGCCGTCGACACCGCGACCGAGCTGCTCGTGCAGCAATCCCTCGAAAAACTCCGCGCCGGCCGCACGACGTTCGTCGTAGCTCACCGCCTGAGCACGATTTTGCGTGCGGATTGCATTTTGGTGATCGACCACGGGCGCATCATCGAACGCGGCACCCACCGTGAGTTGCTCGCCACCGGCGGGAAGTATGCGCATCTGTATCACGAGTTCGTGCGGAGTGCGGAGTGAACGGCGCGCGATAAGCGGATCGCGACTTTCAACCTCCGAACTCGTGGATCCCATTTTCACCGCCATGGTCCACCAGGACGCCAGCCCATCGTAAATTCCTGACCACTTACAAGGGTCTCTGTGACGGGCGCAAGGAACGAGTGCAAAAGACTCAGGATCGCATCTAGCGGCGGGGGCCCATTGACGAGTCGTCCCCTGGCGACGAACGCCGTCCATTGCGACCGCTTCGATCCATCTTCTGCAAAAGCGGTGGTCAGGGCGACTCTTCACCCAATTGCTTCCATGTAAGGTCGCATGACATTCGCGACGCGGCACACTCGCGCCGCCGCCCACAGGTCGTCCACCGTTGCCTTCCTTTGCTTTCGGCAGTCTCGAAGCGCTTCGAGGGCAACGTCGAGTCCGATCTTATTTCGGTACTTGAAGCAGTCGGCGACAGTTTTTGCAGCATCGTAAAGACGAACCTCAACACCCTCGATCTTTCGTCTCTGAATCCCCACTGTCAGAGAATCGCCGGAAAATCGGACGATCCGAAGCGGGGGGTGGTCTACCTTCGGCTTTCGGGCCTTTCGATCCATCGCCATCCAGACCTCATGCGGCATCTGCGTCGTCAGTCCGTGCAGTCGAAGGGCCGAAACAAGGCAAACGACCGCCCTAGGGACGCGCTTGCACGCTTCCGCGATCGTATGGTTTTCCGTTACTCTTTGACCTTCGATCGTGTAAAGCCCGCGCCCGGCTCGATGTATCACTCCGGCTTGCTCCAGAATACGGAGGTACTGCCGGGGAGTTTCGTGCTGATCGAGATCGCGCGGACGCAGCACTCCGGCTTGGCGTACGAGCTGCAGAGTTCTTTCGGTGTAACTGGCGGCCATTGTCATTCTCGCAACCATTACATTTAGTCGCCACATTGTATTAAGTGACGACATATTGTAAAGATCGGCTGGATTGGCCGTCTTCATCACGCGCCGTCCACAGCCACCAGTGCCGTCGACAACGCCACCGAGTTGCGTGCGCAGCAATCTCTGGAAAAACTCCGCGCCTGCCGGACGACGTTTCTCGTCGTCCATCGTCTGAGCACCGTTCTGCGAGCCGATTGCATCCTGGTGATCGACCACGGCCGCATCATCGAACGCGGGACTCACCGCGAGTTGCTCGCCACGGGTGGGAAGTACGCGCATCTGTATCACGAGTTCGTACGGAGTGCGGAGTGAATAGCTGCTCCTACACCAACCCACCAGATCGTATGTCACCAGATTATTGATGCGGGCTGCGATAGAGGATCGGTCACACTCCGTTCGAACGTCCGTAACTGGGACCGGCTGTGTCTGGCACCAACTGAATTCTGAATTCTCGGAGGCCAGGTTCAATTGCAGTGGGTCGCGCACCCGCCGAGTCTTGACACACGTTTGCCGATCTGCGAAGAAGGTTGCCACCTGGAGACAAATGCGTAGCGAGATTTTGTGTTCAAGTATTCTTGGGATTTGTGGGTTGGCGGGGTGTCAAACAAACTATTATTACAAGCTCACCGACAATTACACCCACAAGGACTTTTTTACGGTGCTTCCAACGCCCCCGGCACAGCTTCCCCCATCGATTGCTCTCACCGACCCAGAAACTGGTGCCACGACAGTCACCACGGCTTACACAGTTACACCGATTAGCCCGGAAGAGTACGAGGAACATCGGCCGAGATACAGGAACCCAAATGCCGCCGTCAGCCCGAGCGACAGCAGTCACTAAGACGGGGATTGTAGCTCGAATCTAGAATATGCTCAGCAATCGCCTCAATTCTGGACTGCTTGTTCGACACTTTGCCATCGTTATTACCGTTTTCGCACTCGGAATTTCAGGCTGTAGTGTCGTTCCAGTTCAGGGCGGCTTTCAGCAGGTGTGCGACAAGCTTGTGGCAATGGGGCCAGCGGAACGAGCCGGCCAGATGGGGGCGAATGGCGCGTATTACGATCGTATTTATGGCATCAAATACGATGCCGTGACAGATGCCCTGTATACGGTTGATACTACCGGGAAGCGTGAGTACATATTGACGGGAGACCTGCTCCGCGCTACGTTTCTTATTGATCGACGGGCGAAAACCGGTGACTCCGCAGGACGATAGGCCGTTCGTGGCCAGCGAATGGCAAGGGCGAATGTTTCACGCAAGGAATCGGCGAATCGCTTCGGTCGGTCAACTTCGCCGCTCTTGCACCAATTCAATTAATCGACCCCAACTCGGCTTTCAACATAGATTCCTCGGAATTGTGCGCCCGGCTCTACATCCGAGGTCATGTTCGTGCTGGACGAGCGGAGCAATTTTTCTATACAGCGAGGCATGGGCTGGGCAGTACATTCCAATGATCTTCATAGCTCTTAACCGTTGTCCAAGCGAGGCCAGCTTCCATGTATTTGGTTCCGTCACGCTTGACCGTTGGGTACTTACTGAATTCAGCCTTTGTTTCTGCGTGAGATAAGATGAAGAAGCGAAATGGTAAGGAGGCGTTACCACGAGGCTCGACGGACGGAACAAGCACGACGATCATGAATAGGTCGGATTGGTCAGCAGCCTCGAAAAAGCCCTTCTGGACGTAGAAATCCCATTCGTCGGAAAGCCCTTTTACCTGTACCTTAAATGGCTTACCATCCGGCACCGTACAAATTAGATCTATGCGCGCAGTGTTTCCGAATGTGAAGGCGACGTCGTATCCCCTACTGGATAACTGTGCCCCCGCAGCCAACATCGCGGCCATAGCCGTTTGGTTTCGTGGTCTTTTCCGGCTTCCCATAACAATTTTGGAATCTTACCTTACGGCCGAAGAAATGTCACGAATTTACGGAAGCTCACACGAAATATAGGCGTATCGTCTCCAGACCGTCCGAAATTGTTGCCGGAACCGCATGATCAGGCTAGAGTTGTTGGGATACGTATTCGCGGGCTCGCGTCACGAGTTGCAGCCGGACCCGCGCAGAGAGGTATCCGTTATGACCATTCGAGCTCGGTCGCATTTTCGCCTGCAGGCTCGCGTTTTGGCTGATTGGCTGGATCGGCAACGCGCCGCATCATGGTGGAGTGTGGACGGTGATCCGATCCTCACTGAGCGATTGCACTTTCCGTGCCCTTGTGACGAACTAGCCTTCGAGTTGCGGCGAATCAATCAGCCGCTGCTGGTGCTGGCGCCAGGGAACCAGGTGGCAAACGGGCGGGAGCTGGCGGAAAACGAGCTTGATCCCTTAGCGCAAGTTGACAGGTTCCGGGACAGGGCGTTCCAACTCTGCTGGGAAAATGCGGATCCGGAAATCGACTGGATCCTCTGTGAAGATGTAGAAGTCGGCGAGCGCAGCGTAGAATCAAGCAAGGCTTAGCATCGTCATGCCCCGCCCTGCTGTCGACTACGACGCCTATGTAAAACCCATCCCCCGGCACACTTCACCGCTCCCGCCGGAGTCGTCGGTGCCGATCCGTCATTACGTGCGTTCTGCAAATGATTCATGGAATCTTCTCGTTTACGTGGAACGCAATCTGGAGACCGCGAATGTTTACGAGGCTTCGCTCAATCGGCACATGCAGAATCTCCGGGTAATGGTCCTCCTGTCGCTGGTTGAAGCGTTCGAGCGATTTCTCAAGGAGTTGGCCGCTGCATGTATAGATCATGTGGGTGCGCTCGTATTGGACTCGCGCCTGGATGTATTCACCGGCAAGGGCAGCAACTTGGCTTGGCACTTCACCACGACCGGATCGCTCGGACGAGTGCTGTGTGAGTCGATGACCTGGTGTGATTGCGACGAAGCGAACAAGAGGTTTCGTTCCATTTTATCCGAGCCCTATCAACCCGGTAACTTCTACGTGTTTCCGAGCGGGACACAACTCCCTGCCGCGTTGCGGGACAAACAGGAAGTGATGGACATCGTGTGGCAATTACGGCATTCGATTGCTCATAACGGCGGGGTTATTACGGCCTCGGACGCCTACAAGCTCCGCGTCTTATCCAAAGCGAATGTTGTTGGGAACAGACGACTTGACCCGACAAAGGGTGACGTCTGGTATATCAAATTGTTTCTCGACGAAACGGCCGAGAACATCAACAGGGAAGTTGGAAATCGGCTTGCCGCCTTGCTCACAACGCTGCTCGCCGGCGATCCGTCGCTGTTTGATGCCCGCCAGAAAGCTCAAGACGTTGCAAACCTGTTTCGCCAGGCAGCGATCATCGCTACCGAAAGTCGAAACCCGATTTAACTCATAATGACCATGACTGTTCCCGCGAAGAATGAATCACGCTCTCGCACAAAGGCACACAAGTCGATGACTCGCCTCCGCGCTGCGCTGGCCGAAGCGATACAACCTGACTGCGTGGACCGCTGGCTGGACGAGCCGAACGAAATGCTCGCCGGTCTCAAGCCGGTGGAAGCCATCGAGCGCGGACGGATTGATCGAGTCTGGCAGATAGTCGAAGGACTACGTTCGGGTTCGCAGCTTTGAGTCGAAGCAGCAGTTAGCTAAGCCATGATGGAATACAAGGGATACATCGGAAAGGTCGAGTTTGATCCCGACGCCAGGATTGCGCGCGGCGAGGTCGTCGGCATCCGCGAGGTCGTCACCTTCCAGGGCCGAACGGTAGACGAAGTGGAAAAGGCGGTTCCGCCATTCGGTGGATGACTATCTTGCCTTCTGCCAGAAGCGTGGTGGACACCCTGAGGCGCCGGCCATGCCGTCGGCCTTTACAAAAACAGCCCCGCGTCAACCTTGAACCGTTGAGTGATGCGGCGGATGTGTGCCTTGCTGAGTTGGCGCGAACCATTGAGGATCTTTGGCCCCAATTCACGGTTGCCCAGAAGCCGCCCCAAGTCTGACCCGCTCATGCCATTGGATTCCAGAAGAAAACCAAGGACGTCCAAAGGAGAGAGGTGGCTTGTCTGAATCCGCTCATGTTCTCTTTCGTACGCTTCAAACAGGATGGTAAGCGTTTCCAGATACTCAACCTGGTCGGCGGTACGTCTCGGGAGGGACGTAAGACGGTCGATTATTTCCTGCGTGTTGGCGTAGCCGACGTCATCATGAATCGCCTGCGGAGGAAAAAGGCAAACCAAGTCGGCGAATCGCGTCGGTAGCTTGCCGGATCGCGTTTTTACTCGCGGCATGATCGTCCTTCCATCGGTTGGTGTCATATTCACAATCGGTGAACACCATTTTAGTGCCCTCGCTGAGTCTGAGATGGCGCAATTTCTTGTTTTACCAACGAGGATTTCTCCCTTCGATTCAGGCGGCTGGAACTGGATCGTGCTGCTCATGAATTGCGGAACCGTCATCCCCGTCTCCCGTCTTTCAATTTGCAATTTGAAATTTTCATTTTGCAATCCCCAGCTCCCCTCCCGCTCGAAATCACCCTCACCCCTGCCCTCTCCCGGGGTACCGGGAGAGGGGGTAGCGTTCCCAGAATCTCCGTCTTCCTTCGCGGCTCTTCCTCTTGCGGCTTGTCCGCTGGCGAATCGCCGGTTCTTGCCGATAATGACAAT
>Ga0302325_10007987_pt1 | contig 23344 bp, 21 predicted proteins | sample Palsa_T0_2_FD_201948 | JGI IMG/M metagenome (GOLD analysis project Ga0302325, IMG submission 201948) | Peat permafrost microbial communities from Stordalen Mire near Abisko, Sweden - Palsa_T0_2 | ecosystem: Environmental > Terrestrial > Soil > Palsa > Peat permafrost | place: Sweden: Abisko... | reverse complement strand
CGGCGGGTCCAACGCACAAGCGTCTCACGCTCCCCATCCGTCAACTCGATCGACACCGCAGCAGGACCCCGTGGCACCCACAAAGCATACCACAAACCACCACAGAACTAACGACTCAAGACACTAGTCGGCCCGTCGCTGTCGACAAGGCTGGGAACCCCGGTGTAGTCAACAACTCTCCCTGCGGTACATAGAGTTCACTTCCCAGAAAGATCCCCGCTTTTTGAGGGGATTGCGAGAAACGCCGATTTTGCCGGTCATATCATTGATATGCCGTTAGCATTCCCAAGCTTGGGGTCGCGGGTTCGAGACCCGTTCGCCGCTTGCAAGTTCGGCTCGCGGTGACGCGAAGGGGATCAGCCCAGCACATCGTGGCCGGTTTCGCGCAGAGGAGATGTGACGCGGCGCACCTGCTGGCTGATCAGCTCAGCGGGCCGGCGATGGCGGCTTGGTTGCGCGCCGCGATGCCTTCGCCGCGCGCCCCGGTTTCTTCGTCGTTCGCCTCGAAGGCCTGTCGGGCTTGCCGTCGCCGGCGCGGCCCGCCTTGCCGCGGCCGGCGCCGTCGGGCGTGCCATCGCCGGCCTCCTCCGACCAGCGCTCGAAGAACGCCTCGGTGGCGGCGGCGTCCAACGGCCGCGCGAACAGGAAGCCCTGTCCACTGTCGCAGTCCTCCGCCCTGAGCAGCGAGAGCTCGTGCTGCACCTCGATGCCCTCGGCGAAGGTCTCGAGCGAGAGCGCCTTGCCGAGCTGCACGAGCGTGTGGATCAGCGTCTCGCCCTCCTTGTTGTTCTGCAGTCCCGTGATGAACGACCGGTCGATCTTCAGCGCGTCGACGGGGAAGCGTTGGAGGTGCGCGAGCGAGGAGTAGCCGGTTCCGAAGTCGTCGATCGCCACGCGGACGCCCAGCTTCTTGATCGCGGCAAGGCGCTCGGCGGTCTCCTGGACGTTGCGCATGAGGGTCGTCTCGGTGATCTCGATCGTGAGCGCCGCCGGATCGAGGCCGCTCTGGGCGAGCGCATCTTCGATGTGGACGATGATCGCGTCGCTTTCGAGCTGACGTCCGGAGACGTTCACCGCCATCATGATCTTGCGTCCTGCCCGCTGCCAGGCGGCGGCCTGGCGGGAGGCCTCTTCGAGCACCCACCGCCCGACCTCCGTGATCAGTCCGGTCTCCTCGAGCAGCGGGATGAACGCGTCGGGTTGCACGAGGCCTCTCACGGGGTGCTCCCAGCGGATGAGCGCCTCCACGCCCGTGGGCCTCATCTCACCGAGATCGACCGTGGGCTGATAGGCGAGCAGGAACTCCTGTCTCTCGAGCGCGTCCCGCAGGTCCGCCTCGAGTTCGACCCGGGTCTGGACGGTCTCCTGCATCCCGGTCTCGAACACCGCATAGCGATTCCTGCCATCCCACTTCGCGCGGTACATGGCGATGTCGGCGTCACGCAGGAGGTCCCCCGCGGAGGTCTGCTCACCGGCGGCGATGCCGATGCTCGCGCTCACGGTCAGGCAGATGTCCTTGTTCTCGCCGAGCTTGAAGGGGGGTGCCAGCGCTGTGAGCAGGCGCTCGGCCACCAACTCCACGCCGGCGCCAGGCGAGACTTCCTCGGCGATCACCACGAACTCGTCGCCGCCCAGGCGTCCGAGCGCGTCCGCCTGACGCACGACCCCCTTGAGTCTCGCCGCCACCGATTCGAGCAGCTCATCGCCGACGGCGTGGCCGAGCGTGTCGTTGACGCTCTTGAAGTCGTCCAGATCGATGAACAGCGCCGCCGTCGGTGTCTGTGTCCGCGCCGAGCGCGCCAGCATCCCCTCGAGGCGCGCCAGGATCAGGGTTCGGTTGGGAAGCTCCGTCAGAGGGTCGTGGGTGGCGAGGAACGCGAGCTCCTCCTCCCGTCGGGTGAGCTCTTCGTCGGTGCGCTTGCGCTCGGCCTCAAAGGATTCGCACACCCGCAGCAAGCTGAACTCGAGGCTCGCCTGGAGCATGTCCAGGGCCGTGTACAGCGCCTCCTGGCCGACCTCCAGCTCGGTCGCGCACTCGCGGAGCACCTCGGCCATCACCTTGCGCCACCAGATGCTGCGCCTCGTGACCTCGTGCAGCGATGCCGCTCGGTGCGCGGCGAGCTCGCCGAAGATCTTCGAGCTCTCCTTGCTCGACTCGACCGTGACCTCGAGACCCTCGCCGGCGATCCAACGCGCGACGGCGGGCGTCGTCTGCCTGCAGATCTGCTCGAAGCTCTCCTGGATCAGGGAATCGACAACTTCGCCCGATCGAATCGTACGGTCCACCGTCCGCTGAACCACCTCAGCCGAGCGAGCCCCCAGGGCCTCCCCGAGACGACGCAGCTCATCCGCCGGCGGCGCGATCGAAGCCGGCGCATGCCCGTTGTCCTGCGCAACGCTCGACCCCCGTCTCGCCATGTCAGGTGCACAGATCGGCTGGATGGAGCGATTACTTGAGTTACACAGTCGTCCAGCAGCCACGCTTACCGGTGCGCGGCTGGGTGGCGCTTTACGACATTTGACTACGTCAAATTTGCCGCAGGGAATGAGATCGACGACGCCCGCGGCGCGGTCGCGCCCGGTGCCTAACGCCCGCGCCGGGGGCTGCCGATGATATGCCAGGCTCCGAGCGAGCTCGCGCCGTCGGCGCGGCGCGAGGCTCGCGGCCCGAGGGGACCCATATGCACGGATTGCTGAAACATGAATGAGCTGTTTGGCGGAGAGCTTGGACGGGTTGGGCTCGAGCGCGTGGTCGAGCTCGCGCACCGCCACCTCGGGCTGGACGTCACCTACATCGTCCAGTTGACAAGCGCCGGTGAGGTGTATCGTGCGGCTGCCGGACACGTGGCATCGTTCAACGTGATCCTGGACGGTGAGCCGGTGGCGACCACCACGTACTGCCGGCGCCTCGTCGACGGCGATATCCCCAATGTGATCGTCGACGCGGCGGCAGACGAGCGACTTGCCGATCTCGCCAAGACCCACGGCGCGCAGATCGGCGCCGTCATCGGCGTGCCGCTGCGACTCTCCGATGGCCGGCTGTTCGGGGCGCTGTGCGGCCTCAGCCGCACACCCCGCCCGCAACTCGACCAACGCGACGTGCAGTTCATGTCGATGCTCAGCGAGTCCAGCATCAACGACCTCGACGAGCTGCACAGCCAGGACGCCCTGCGCTCGGACATCCTGCGCCTGGTCGAGCTCGAGGACCTCAAGGTCGCATACCAGCCGATCGTGGCACTGAACAACGACGAATGTCTCGGCATCGAGGCGCTGGCGCGCTTCCCCGAGCCGTTCACCCGACCCGATACGACGCTCGCCGACGCCGAGCGGTTCGGCCTCGGGCTCGAACTCGAACGCCTGGTCATCCGTCAGGCATGGAAGATCCTGCCGGTCCTCGGTCCCGGGCAGTTCCTCGCGCTGAACGTGTCCCCCGACGCGCTGGTGGAGCTGGCCCGGCGGGCGAACCAGCGCAAAAACCTTCCGCTCTCGCAGCTCGTGGTGGAGGTCACCGAGCACTCCGTGGTCGACTGCTACGAAGCGCTGCACCACGAGCTCGCCCCCTTGCGCGAGCAAGGGCTGCGCATCGCCGTCGACGACGCCGGCGCAGGCTACGCCTCGCTGCGCCACGTCCTCGAGCTGCGACCCGACTTCATCAAGGTGGATAGGTGGCTGATCCACGGCATCGCGCGCGACCATGCCCGGCGCGTCGCCGTCGGCGCGTTCCTGTCGCTCGCGCTGGACCTCGGCGCGGACGTCGTCGCCGAGGGCGTCGAACGGCCAGAGGACCTTCGGGTCGCGCATGAGCTGGGGCTCCACGCCGCGCAGGGATATCTGCTCGGCAGGCCGACCACCGATCTGGAGGCCGTCCCGCGATGGCTCAGCTCGCCAGGCCGGGAGAAGGCGCCCCAGCGCCGGCCGCCGAAGCGAAGCGCCCCGAGCTCACTGCGCCGTCAACCGGCGTCGGCCCGTCCCACCTGAGGGCGCGATTGCGCTCGGAGCGCCCGAGAGCTCGTGCGTGGGCACCACACCCACGCACGCTCCCGGTCGGCCGCTGTGGTGGCCGGCGAGGCTACAGCTAGCTCACCGTGATCTTCTTGTCGCCCTTCGGCCCTTTCAGGCTGTCGTTCCCTTTGACTGTGACCGTTCCGAATTCCCCGGACAGCGCTTTGCCGCCTTCGAATTCGAGCACGCTACTGCCGACTTTGGGGTCCAGCGATCCCGTGAACACACCGAATGACATGCCCTTCTTGCACCTGAACCCGAGCGCAATGCCTTCGATCACGTCCCTCACCACGGGCGGTTCGCTCACCAGGTGCGAATGCCACGGAAGGCCGAGGGCCGTGACTTCCATCACGGTGGCGCACAGCGGCGCCGGGCCCACTTCCGTGCAATGGGAGAGCTTGAACGCGGTCATTTCGTCGATGCCGGGCCCACCGCTGGGCGGATTGGTGATCGTCTCGGTGTCTTTCACCTTGCACGTGACGGTCACGCCGAATTGCGTCAGATCAAACATGAGAGTGCCGCTGGTCTTCACCGATACCGGCCCGCCGACTATTTCCTTGCCTTCGCTGAGCCAGTGGGGGATGGTTTCCGCCTGGGCGGACAATGCCATCGTCCCAAACATGGCGACGATCAGCAGTGCAACGCGCGTGTGGCGCTTCTTCCTCATCGTGTCCTCCTCGTGCTGTTTGCCGGAGCGCGTACGCATGTGCGGGAGCCTCAGGCTGTGCCTGCACGATGCTCCAACACCGGACCGCTGAACCACGCCGTCGCGCCCCTCTCTGTTGCCGGGCCCTGTGGACCCGGTGTCCGCGAGGGTACTCCTCGGCTGCGCCGGCGGCGAGCGCCCTCGCTACGCGGAGCACCGGGAAACAGAGAGACACTAGGGTGGTCGCGTGAACGCGTTCGTAGCAGCCGGGGCGGGGTTCCTGGTGGCAGTGCTGTGGTTCGACCTGATGTTCGACGTGCAGGTGGCCCCCCACCGCGAAGGCGTGCTGCCAGAGGCGGTGCTCGCATCGATCGCCGCCTACTACGCGCGGGTGACGACGGCCGCGCATCCCATGAACCGGCTGGTGGCGGGCGTGATGTTGGGGACGCTGGCGGCCATCGTCGTCGAGATCGTCAACGGTCATCCCGCCCGCTGGGTCGGCCTCGTGTCGCTCGCGCTGGCCGCCCCCGCGGTGGTGCTGGCCGCCGCGCGCATCGTGCCCGGCGCCGTCGAGCTCGGCACTCGCCGCAAGACAGCCGATGGCCAGAGCGCGCTCGCGCGCTCGATCTTCCGGGGGCACGTCTTCTGCGTGCTCGCCATGGCCGGGGTGCTGGTCGTGCAGCTCGGCTTCGGCTAGGGGAGCCCGCCTTTCGCGCCGAGCGTATGCGAACATATGTTCGCATGGGCAACCCGCCGTTCAGGCCGCTACGCGAGATCGAGCACGAGACCGAGCGCGGCGACCTGCGCATGGCCGTCTCCCTGAGCCGCGACTACTCGCGCGAACGCGGCCACCCGATCCCGCTCGGCGTGGCGCTCCGGCTGCTGCCGCTGGTGGCTCGGCAGAGTCCGGTCGAGTACGACACATGGGCGTTGCGATGGCTGGCCCGGTGGATAACGGAGACGCCCGCGGCGACGATCGCGAGGGCGGTCGAGGTCGCGGTGGCGCTCGCGGATCTGCCGGGCGATCCCGACGCCTTCGAGCTCCTGCAGGAGATGTGTCGCTGGAGTCCTTGAGCGTGGACGGCGGCGGTCGCTGGAGCCTGTGAGCCTGGATGGCTGCGTTGAGCGTGGTGGGCCGTGATCTGAGCGCCGCTGCGCCGAGCTCCACATGTGAAGAATCTCCTCCCGGCGGAAGGATCGTCCACCGGCGAGGTCTGTAGCTGGGACCAAGGACTGGGCCGTGGCCCGGGGGCTTCTGTGCGCCCTTGGCGGGGGCCTGTCCAACCTAAAAAAGGAGAGACGTAATGCGGACATCGAAGCGCACCGCCGTCGCGCTGCTCACAGTCGCTGGATTCGCGATCACCGCCATGATGGCAACGAACGCCCTGGCAAGCCCGAGCATGGAACCCATTCTCAAGAGCTCGGTGGACCCGAGCGTGCCCACCGACCCGGCCCTGCACGGCGTGGAAGCCGGATCGGCGCCCTGGGTGCTGGAACGGGGTGTGATCAGGCTCGCCAGCAACGGTCACCTGAAGGTCGACGTCAAAGGCCTGATCATCCCCGGGCTCGGCACGCCGGGTCCGGTCACCTCGATCGACGCGTCGATCTTCTGTGGCAATGAAACCACGCCCGCGGCGACGACCGGCACCTTTCCTCTGTCAGGAGAGGGTGACGGCCTTATCAAAGCCACGGTGAGCCTGCCAGCGAGCTGTCAGACCCCGGCCGTGCTGATCAACCCTCTGGGCATCAGCTCGATCTACATCGCCAGCAGCGGCTTCCAGCCCGGCTCGGACACCATCGACACACTGTTCAGGAGCCAGGTGGAACCGAGCGTGCCCACCGATCCGATCCTCCACGGCGTGGAAGCCGGGTCGGCTCCCTGGGTGTTGAGGCACGGCTTCATCAGGCTGCGCGGCAACGGGGAACTCAAGGTCGCGGTTCAGGGCCTGATCATTCCCGGGCTCGGCACGCCGGGACCGGTCACCTCGATCGACGCGTCGCTCTACTGTGCCAACGAAACCACCCCCGCGGCCACCACTGCGACCTCGCCTCTGTCATCCAAGGGCGACGGCACGATTGAAGCGATGGTGAGCCTGCCCGCGAGCTGCCAGACGCCGGCGCTGCTGATCAACCCTCTGGGTCTCGACTCCATCTACATCTCGACCAGCGGCATCAGCGGCTGACACGCGAGCGTCGTGTGGTGAGGACCCGGCTCGACTAGCTCCGGGTCCTCACGCACGGCACGCGAGGGCGCTGCACCTACTCCTTGTGAATCTCGCGCGCTATCGCCGCCCACGACCCGGCGCACCCCTTCGTCTACCAACGACCACGGCTGCGCAGGCTCGACGCGACCCGGCAAGGCTAGAACGCACGCAGACGGATGTCTGCACGCGTCTATGACCCCGGTGCCCGGTCAACGGGGAACCGCCCGCGCTCGCCGGTCAATGGGCTGGCGCGCGGGTGCTCAAGCCGCCGGTCTCGCCAGCGCCCGCTGTGCGCTCCAGTTGCGCAGGAACGCGGCCGTGTCGGTCGCCTCGAGCGGGCGGGCGAGCAGGAAGCCCTGGCCGCTGTCGCAGCGCTCGCCCTGCAGCAGGGTGAGCTCGTGCGCCTGCTCGATGCCCTCGGCGAAGGTCTCGATCGACAGCGCCTTGCCGAGGCGCACGAGCGTGCGGATGATCGTCTCGCCCTCCTCGTTGTTGTTCATCTGGGTGATGAACGAGCGGTCGATCTTGAGCGCGTCGACGGACAGCCTCTGCAGATGGGCCATCGAGGAGTAGCCCGTGCCGAAGTCGTCGATTGCGATTCGCACGCCCAGCCGCTTGACGCTGGCGAGGCGCACGGCGGCCTGCTCGATGTCGCGCATCACGGCTGTCTCGGTGATCTCGAGCGTGAGCGAGTCCGCGTCGAGCCCGCTGTCGGCGAGCGCCCGCTCGACGTCGGTCACGAACTCGTCGCTGTCGAGCTGGCGCGCGGAGACGTTCACGGCCACGCCGACCGTATGGCCGGCCTCGCGCCAGCGCACGCACTGGTGGCAGGCCTCGCAGAGGACCCAGCTGCCGACGTCGACCACCAGCCCGGTCTCCTCCAGCAGCGGGATGAAGTCGTTCGGCTGGACGATGCCGCGCGTGGGGCTCTTCCAGCGGATCAGCGCCTCCATGCCCGTGGGGCTCATCTCCCGCAGGTTGAACGTTGGCTGGTAGACGAGGAAGAACTCGTCGTGCTCGAGCGCCATGCGCAGGTCCATCTCGAGCTCCATCCGCGTCTGCACCGCCGAGTGCATGCCCGATTCGTAGACCACGTAGCGGTGGCGCCCGTCCCACTTGGCCTGGTACATGGCCACGTCGGCGTCGCGCAGCAGCTCTTCGGCGCATTCGCGCTCGCCGCCGGCGATGCCGATGCTGGCGGTCACCTTCAGCGGCGTCTGCGGGCAGCCGGCGATCACGAAAGGCTGCTCGAGCGCTTCCAGCAGGCGCTCGGCGACGAGCTCCGGACCGGACGCGAACGACAGCTCGCTCGCGATCACCACGAACTCATCGCCGCCGAGCCGCCCGACGGCGTCCGAGTCGCGCACCACGGCGGTCAGCCGTTCGGCCACCGCACGCAGCAGCTCGTCGCCGACCACGTGACCGAGCGAGTCGTTGATGCTCTTGAAGTTGTCCAGATCGATGAACAGCGCGGCCAGCGGGGTCTGCTCGCGGCGGGAGCGCAGCATCAGCTGCTCGACGCGATCGAGGATCAGCGTGCGGTTCGGAAGTCCGGTGAGCGCGTCGTGGGTCGCCAGGAACGCGAGCTCGCGCTGGCGGTGGGCCAGCTCCTCGTCCGCGCGCTGGCGCTCTGACTCGAAGGACTCGCACATGCGCACGAGCGTGACGTTGAGGCTGCGCTGCAGCATCGCCAGCGCCTCCTCCACCACGACCGGGCGGATCTCGAGCTGCCGGGAGCAGTCGTGGACGATCTCACGCGCCGCGTCGCTCCAGCGCAGGCAGCGCTTGGTCACCTCGTTCAGCGGCGCCGCCCGTTGGGAGGCGAGCGCTCCGAAGATCTGCCACGCCTCCTGTCCGACCTCGCGCGCCACTTCCGGGCCCTCGCCCGCCATCCACCGGGCCACCGCGATCGTCGACACGGCGCCGACCCGCGCGAAGCGCTCCTCGACCGTCGCCTCGAGCTTGCAGCCCGACTCGTTGGTGCGTCGCACCATCGCCGCGACCACCTCGTCGGTGCGGGCGTTCACCGCTCGCCCGAGTTGACGCAGCTCGGCGGCCTCGGAGATGGGTCGTGCACGAGACATCGCTCCAGCGGATCGGCACACGGCGAACCGTGCTTGATCACTTGACCGATAGGCCGCTTGCGTTTGCTAACGGCCAACTGCACCGGGCACGGCGACGGCGGGCGGGTGCAGGGAGCCCTGCGGCACGCTCTCACCGTATGTGCGCGCGACGAACGCGCACAGCGCCTCCACGACCGCCGGGTCGAACTGCGCCCCGGCGTGCTCGACGAGCTCGGCCAGCGCCAGCTCGCGGGGCATGGCGCTGCGGTAGGAGCGGTCGGTGGTCATCGCGTTGAACGCATCGCAGCAGGAGATGATCCGGGCCTCCAGGGGGATGGCGCTCCCGCGCAGGGCGTCGGGATAGCCGCCTCCGTCCCAGCGCTCGTGGTGGCAGCGAACGATGCGTCCCACGCTGCCCATGAACCCGCCGACGCGGTCGAGCATCCTCTGGCCCTCGACGGTGTGGGTCTTGATGATCTCCCACTCGCTCGGGTTGAGCTTGCCGGGCTTGTTGACGATCTCCTTGGGCACGGCGATCTTGCCGATGTCGTGCAGCAGCGCACCGAACTCGACCAGGCGCTGCTGGTCGGCATCCAGTCCCAGCTCGCGCGAGACCTCGAGCGCCAGCAGAACCACGTCCTTGCAGTGCTCACCGGTGTATGTGTCGTCGGCCTCGACCACGTCTCCCAGCAGCAGCGCCGTGCCGCGGTAGGCGTCGTTGAGCTCGATCAGTTGCTCCATGCGCACGCGTCGCTCTTTGGAGAACCACCTGAGCACCCCGAACAGCGGCACGATCAACAGCACCGCCCACGGACGCTGGTCGGCGGCGATCGCCACGGCGAGCCCGAGCGGTGCGAGCGCCAGGTCGATCAGGTACACTTGGCGCATCTCCGTGGCCATCTCTCTGATCGTCAGGCCGTTGCGCAGGTGTTCCCAGGCGGCGTTGGAGCAGAAGTCGCAGGTGAACTGGGCGAGCAGCGCGAGTATCAGCACGCCCCAGCGCCCATCTGGGTTGTGATCGTGTGCGAGTGTCAGCACGAGCGAGGGTCCCATCGCGAACCAACTGTTGCCGGGTGCCGTCAACAGCCGCGTGACGGGGGCCCGCCCGGCGAGGATCGCGGGCAACATCGCCAGCGCGAACGCGCTCGCCACGAACAGCGGCACCAGCGAGCTGGGCACGGCGAACACCATCGGCACGAACACCACCTGCGTCGGCACGGTGAAGCCGTGGCCGATCTCGACGTGCACCTCGCTGGCGGCCGCCATCCCCAGCAGGTACAGCCCCGCCAGGGGCAGCGACCACGTCCCCTGGGGGCCCGACAGCAGCGCCAGCGCAACCGCGGCGAGCAGGAAGCCCGTGCCGATGATCAGCGCCGAGCGCCGCTCGGTGTGCGCCATGCGCTGCTCGCGTCCGGCGAACGACGCGCGCAGACGCTCCGATTGTGTGAAGGCGTGAACGGACATGTGCGTCTTGCGGGCGTATCGTCACGAACGCGCCGCTACCCAATACGGATCTACGCAACGGTGCGCATCTGCCGAGCGAAAAGCCAATTATTGGAACTTGCGGGCCGGAGCAGGGCCGTGCCGTCGAACAAGCGTCCGCTCGGCTTGCCAGCAGGCGGGCGGTTTTGCATGCTGCCCCGGACCGCACAACACGACTGCAAGGGCAAACCCACCGCGAGGTGGGGACGCAAAGCGAGAGGTCTCGGGCACGAGATGGCTCAGCCGCCAGCAAACGCATGGAGGCTACCCAGTGCTCTCGCTCCCCCCGTACCTCACATCCTTCCGACTCCGCTCCAGGCTGGCCCGCGCCCCGCTCGCCGTCGCGTTCGCCGCGAGCCTGATCAGCGTGCTGTGCGCGGCGCCGGCACAGGCGGCGCTGATCAGCACCGGCGCGTGCAACGAAGCCGCCCTCTCCCAACCGTTCCTCAGGTGGGGTGACGCGAGCTCCTACGAGCTGGTCGCCGGCGGTGACTTCGAGGGCTCGCTCGCCGGCTGGACGCTCAGTGGCGGCGCCCAGCGGGTGCCCGGCAGCGAGCCCTACGGGGCCAGCGGCTCGGTTGGCGCCTACTCGCTCGACCTGCCCGCGGGGGCCTCGGCGCAGTCCCCCTTCACCTGCGTCGACGCGGCCTACCCGACGTTCCGCTTCTTCGCCCGCAACGAAGGACTGCTTTCCACCGTGGTTGCCCAGGTCGTCTACAAGACGGTTCTCGGCACCGTCGTGCTGCCCCTCGGCGCCGTCGCCCTCAGCGAGGAATGGGAGCCGACGCTGCCCATGCTCACCGGTTCGATCGTCACCGGTGTGCTCTCCGGCGGCACCGCCGAGGTGGCGCTGCGCTTCACCGCGCTCACGGGCGCCAGCCGCATCGATGACGTGTTCGTCGATCCGCGCATGCACTGAGCTCGAGGGCGGAGCTCCCTTCAGGCGGTGTAGGAGGCGGGAGCAGGCGGGTCTTCCCGGGTGTCGGTGAGCAGTTGCAGGAGCTCGGCGCTGGTGGTGCCGCCGAGCACCCGCACTCGGTGCAGGCGGTAGGGGTCATCGCTCGGGTGCGCCCACCCGGGCACCACGGTGGTCGAGCCGATGAAGCCGGCCGCCTTGACCGCGGCTTCGACGGTCGCGTCGTACTGGCCGGAGGGGTAGCAGAACCAGTTCACGGGGACGTGGTAGCGCTGGCGCAGCGTTTCCCGTGCCACCGCCACCTGGTAGTGGAGCTGTTCGGCGTCCAGCGTGATCAGGGCCGCGTGGCTGATGCCCTGGGTGTCGAGCTCCCAGCCGGCTGCCAGCAGTCCACGGATCTGTTCCTGCCCGAGCCCACCCTGCGAGGGGGGCAGGCCCGACAACTGCAGGTTCTCGACGCCCACCCAGCCGAGGCGGCGCAGCACCGGCAGCGCCTGCGTGTACTGCGAGTTGTAGCCGTTGTCAAAGCTGACCACGACCGGTTTGCCCGCGCCGAGCGGCACGCCCCGGCGCCAGTAGGCCTCTACCTCATCCTGCGTCACCGCGTGCCAGCCCGCATCCTTGAGCGCCTGCATCTGTTCGGCGAACTCGGCCGGTTCCACGTACAGGCCCGGAAACGGTGCGCCGCTGGGCGGGGCGGCGATCACGTGGTAGATGAGGATCGGGACCGGCTCCTGTCCGGGTGGCCCCGTCGGCTGGCTAGCAACCGTCCTCGTCGGCGCCCCGGCGCCGCGCTCGTGTGCCCTGCCCGTGTGCGCGCCGGCGCTCGCCACGTCATGTGCGTGTGGGCTCGAGCCCGAGCCGCCCGTCGCCAGCACGGTCACCGCCACAGCGGCCACCGCGGCCACCGCGGCCACGATCACCGCGGTGGCCACGCGCCGGCGCCGGCGGATCGCGCGGCGGCGTTGCTCGCGGCGCGCGTGCAGTCCGTCAATGTCCATCGCTCACCTCAGCCACGAAGGTAGCGGCTGCAGCGGCGGGCGGATGCCCCAGTGGCGCTCGCCGCCGGCGGGTTTGCGATGCGCTCGTGGGGGTATCGTGGGCTTGACACATGAATGGGGATTCAGGTGCGGAGAGTCAAGCGTGTCCGCGCTCGCGGGAGCGCGAGCGCGGACAGACGTGCTCCGCACGCGCTCTCGCGCCGGGACGGGCTCCTGCCCGTCGGTGGGTCCCGACAAGCTCATCACGACAAGGAGGGGTAGGGGAGCGATGAAACCGAAGTCGGAGGGGCCCGAGGAGCGCACGATCCGTGCCCGCAGGTGCACGGCGGGCGCGCTCGCGATCGCTGCGGCGGTCGCATTGGCGAGCATGGGCGCCGCGCCGTCCGCGCTGGCGTCCTCGGCGGTCAAGGAAGAGTTCGCGCCGTTCGCCGACTGTCCGGTGGAATCAGCTGCCGTGTGCGTCCTCGCCACCACCACGGGGGGTGAATTCGTCCTCGGCCGCAAGGCGGTCACGATCGACAAGACGATCACCCTCCAGGGCGGGCTCGCCTCACACGCCGTCACTGCGCAGCCGCTCATCGGCGCGGCGGACGGCAACACGCTGTCGCACACGCCGCTGACGGTTCCCGGCGGGCTCGTGGGGATCGAAGGGCTCGGCGGAGAAGTCACGGCGACGGCCGAACTGGCGGGCCCTCCGAGCTCGGTGATCATCAGCGAGGCGGGCTTCGTGTTCGGCCAGGAACCAGCGGTGACGCTGCCGCTGAAGGTCAAGTTGAGCAACGAAGTCCTCGGCGAAGACTGCTACATCGGCTCGGACGCCGAACCGATCGTCCTGCACCTCACCACCGGTACCACCAGCCCTCCGTCCCCGACGCAGCCGATCAAGGGGAGCAAGGGGACCTTCGCGGGCGAGGACAAGAACAGGATCGGCACCTTCCAGAACACCTCGCTCGTGGACAACGACTTCGCCGTCCCGGGAGCCAGCGGCTGCGGCGGGGAACTGTCGCCGCTGGTGGACCTGGCGGTCGATGCGGACGTGGGTCTTCCGGCATCCGCGGGGCAGAGCACGGCGATCATGAACGGCACGCTCGCGGAAACCTCGGCGGAACTCGCCAAGAAGTACCTGCCCAAGCAAAAAAAGAAGAAGAAGTAGGCGGCCCCTGAACATCTCGTCGCGGCGGGCGCGCTCTCGGCCGCCGCGACGAGCGGTCATTCCGTTTCGGGGCCGATCTGCTCGATGAACGCCGCGAGCTCGGCGACCTGCTCCGGGTGCTCGTCGAGGTTCAGTCGTGCCACTGCGTGGAGCATCGGCGCCGGGTCATATCCGCTGATCTCGTTCGCCGTGGGGTCGAGCAGGCCCGCGCGCACGAAGCGTTCGTCCACCAGCACGCTGCGCCCGTCGCTCAGCTTCACGCGGTGACCGGCGAAGCTCAGGAAGTCCGGGGCGATGCCGGGCGCGCTGGAGTCGAGGTGACACGCCGAGCAGCCGTCGCTGACGACCAGGTGTGCGCCCTGCGCGACGAGCTTCTGCTCGTGGCTGAACGGCGCGGTCACGTATGCGGGCACGCTCGTCCGCGTCGAGCCGGCGGTGGCGGGCGCGCTGGCGCCGCAGCCCGAGAGCGCGAGCGCGAGCGCGAGCGCCCCCGCGAGCGGCCCCACCCGCGAGCGAGGCGGCGGGGTCGGGTTCACCACCGTGGGAGCGTATCGTGCGCGCGCCGAAGCGCGCGCGCCTACCGGTGCGGCCGGCTCGCCAGCCCGCGCGAGGGCAGCCGGTCGAAGAAGCGTCCGAGCACGTAGCTCGGAAGCGCGGCGATGGCGATGATCGCGAGCGCGAACGGCGCGGCCTGCCCGTAGGCGAGGTTCTGCTGGTAGGCCCAGAACTGGGTGGCGAGCGTCTGCACCCCGGTCGGGATCAGGATCAGCGTGGCGGTGAGCTCGGTCACCGCCGAGAGGAACACCAGGCAGAAGGCGGCCGCCAGGCCGGGGCCGACCAGCGGAAGCGTCACCCGCCACAGCACGCTCGCTCGTCGCTGGCCGAGCGAGCGGGCGACCTCGTCGAGGCGAACCGGCGCCTGCGCGACCGACGCCTTCACACCGACGAGCGCGAGCGGGAAGAACAGCACCGCGTAGGCGATCACGAGCAGTGGGGCGCTCTGATAGAGAAAGCCGCCCGCGTAGCGCTCGGTGAAGTACGAGAACGCCAACGCGATCACGAGGCCGGGCATCGCCAGCACCAGGTAGGTGCTGCGCTCCAGGAGCTCGTAGGCTCGTCCCCGATGGCGGACGGCGAGCAGGGCCACCGGGACGGCCATGGCGGTGGCGAGCAGCGCGGCGAGCCCGCTGTAGAGGGCTGTGTGCCAGGCTGCGTCCAGGAGCGAGACGCCGGTGAGAAAGGCGTGGCCGGCCTCGAGCATCCAATAGATGCTGGCGCCCACCGGGACGCCGAGCGCGAGCGCGACGAGCGCGACGAAGCCGGCGAGCACCGCGGGCGTCGCGCGTCCCAAGCGTCGCGGGTGGGCGACCCGCTGCGCGAGCGGGCCCGACCTGCTGATCCGCCCGCGGCCGCGCGCCAGCCTCTCGCCGAACAGCACCAGCAGGCTGACGAGCACGAGCACGAGCGCGAGCGCGCAGGCCGTCGGCACGTTGAACGAGACGTTGAACTCGGTGAAGATCTCGGTCGTGAAGGTCTGATAGCCGAGGATCTCGAACGCGCCGTACTCGGCGAGCAGCACCAGCGTCACGAGCAGACAGCCGCCGAGGATCGCCACGCGAGCCTGTCCGATCGTGATCCGCCAGAACGTTCGCAGGCGCCCGACGCCGAGGCTGCGCGCCACCTCCTCCTGGCCGGGGTCGGCACCGCGGAAGCTGGCGGCCACCGGCAGATACACGAGCGGGTAGATCGCCAGGGTCATCACGAGCACCGCGCCTCGAAACCCCTGAACCCACGTGCTCAGCGAGGCCCAGCCAAAGCTCACCACGAAGTCCGGAATGGCGAGCGGGAGCACCACCAGCACCGCCCACACCCGGCGCCCCGGCAGGTCGGTGCGCTCGACGAACCACGCCGTCGCCGTGCCGATGACGGCGCACAGGATGGTGACCACGACGGTCAGGCGGATCGTGTTCCACAGCAGGGTGGCCGTCAGGGGCCTGAAGACGAGGTTGACGATCGTCGAGATCCCCGCGCCGTGGGCCTCGATGAGCAGGAACACGAGCGGCAACGCGAGCACCACGGTGACCCCCGCGCTGAGCGTGATCAGGACCCACGGCCGGCGGGCTCGCCGGCCGCGAGTGAGCCTGCGGCGATGGCTCGCGGGCTGCGCTCCGGCGGCGAGCGGCGCCGGCCTCGCCATCACCCAGCGCCTGCGTGCGAGCCGTGTCTCACAGCAGCCCGGCCTTGCGCAGAAGCGCGATCGCGGTCGCGCCGTCGCCGAGCTGCGGGATCGTGATCTGGTTCGGCTGCAACTGGTCGAAGGGGGTCTCGGGCTGGGTGGTCGTGACGCCGGAGGCGATCGGATACTCGAAGCTGATCGAGTGGTTGATGATCTCCTGGCCCTGCTTGCTCACGAGGAAGGCGAGGAACTTCTGCGCCGCCGCCTTGTGATCGGAGGACCTGAGGATCCCGGCGCCGGAGACGTTGATCACGTAGCCCGGGTCGCGTGGCGCGAAGTAGGCGATCTGCGAGTGCACGTTCGACGCGCCGAGCTCGGCCCGAAGTCGATACCAGTAGTACTGGTTGACCACGCCGAAGGCCACCGCTCCGCGATTGACCTCGTCCGCGATCGTCTCGTTGTCCGGGTAGACGTGGGCGCCGGCGTTCGCGTCGATGCCCTGGAGCCACTTCAGCGCGGTGGCTTCGCCGTAGGAGTGCGCGACCGAGGTCACGATCGGCTGGAAGTCGGTCTCGCCCGCCGCAAACGCGAGCTTGCCCTTGAAGCGCGGTTCGGACAGCGCCAGCACCGTCTTGGGAAGCTCGCTCGCGCTGATCAGGCTCGGGTTGTAGATGAGCACGCTGACCCGGGCTGAGACGCCCACCCAGTCGCCCTGCGGCGAGTCATAGCGGCTCGGGGTGCGCGCGAGCGTCGATCGGTCCACCGGGGCGAGCAGGCCCTTGTCCTGCAGGTACTCGAGCGCGGGCGAGTTCTCCGTGTAGATGACGTTCGCGGGCGAGCTCGAGCCCTCGGTCACGATCTCATCGGCGAGCGTGTCCTCGTCGTCGCTGCGCACGTTCACGGTGATGCCGGTCGCCTTTTCGAAGCCGGCGACGAGCGCGTCGGTCGTCTGCTCGTGCTGGCCGCTGTACAGCGTGATCGACTGGCTGCTCGAGCTCCCGCAGCCCGCGAGCAGACCCAGCGTGAGCAGCAGCGTCGCCGCGCGCAGGCGGACGTTCGGAGCCCGGAGCGTGGCGATCACGAGGCGGCTCCCGGGCAGATCGCGTTGACGGTGTCCGCGGCGGCGCTGACAGCGCTGTTGGCTGCGCTCCCCGCCCGGTGCTCGGCAGCGAAGGCGTCGTATGCGGCCGCCAGCCGGGAGATCGCTTCGTGCAGCCGCTCGTCGGAGGTGCGGATCTGGCGCAGCGGGAGAACCTGGGCCTGGGCGTAGCCCACCGGGTCGGCTGCCGGTTCAGGACCGTCGCTGAGCACCGCTTCCACCTGCCTGCACGTCCGCTCGATCTCGGCCTTGCGGGTCTGTGAGGAGGACGACCCGCAGGCGCCGAGCAGCGCCGGTGCCAGAGCCAGGGAGAGGAGGATCGCCCCTCTGCGCAATGGCCTCGCGGCCGACGGGCGCTCGTGCCCGGAAGGCGGCTGCGGCTGTTGCGGGCGCTGGTGGATGTGGGGCATTGTGCGGACCGTCGGGCGGAAATCCGACTAAAGGACTCGGGTATGCGGACCGTATCACAACTTAGGGCACCCTAATACGGTGGCGCAGGCGCTCGCTCGAGCGGCGCGACGGGCCCGTGGGCGGCGACGTTGACGGCCGTGCCGACCGGCAACGCGTGCCCGCCGTGGACGCGCGCGAGCAGCAGCTCCGCGCCGCCGTCCTGGTCCGGGCGGATGTGCAGGAGCGCGTCGTGGCCGTAGTAGCGGCACTGCTCGATCCTCCCGCGCAGGCCCGACGGTGCGCTCGCGCCGGCGCCGTCCCCCGCGCACGGGCGCACATCGAGCTGCTCGGGACGGACCATCACGATCCCCGTCCGCGGCGCGGGTCCCGCGTGCGCATCGCCGTTCGCCGGGGCGCGGCCCAGCTCGAGCGTGCCCAGGGCGGTGTGCGCGACACCGTCCTCGAACTGCGCAGCGACCACGTTGACCGCGCCGAGGAAGCGCGCCAGGCGCGCATCGACGGGCCGCTCGTAAAGCTCGGCGGGCGCGGCCTGCTGGACGATCCTCCCGTCTCGCAGGACCGCCACGACATCAGCCAGCGACAGGGCCTCCTCCTGATCGTGGGTGACGAGCACGGTGGTCACGCCCTGCTCGCGCAGCAGCGCGTGGACCTCCTCGCGCACGTAGCTGCGCAACGACGCGTCCAGCGAGGAGAAGGGCTCATCGAGCAGCAGCGCGTGGGGGCGGCACGCGAGCGCGCGGGCGAGCGCAACCCGCTGCTGCTCGCCGCCGGAGAGCTCGTGCGGGAGGCGCCGTGCCAGCGGCGCGATCCCCACCATCTCCAGCAGCCCGGCCACGGCGTCGCCGCGACGCTCGCGCCGAGAGAGACCGAAGGCGACGTTCTCCTGCACGCTCAGATGGGGAAACAACGCACCCTCCTGGGGAACGTAGCCGACGCCGCGCCGCTCGGGCTCGAGATACGTGCGCCCGTCGTCGAGCGTCCGGCCGCCGAGCGACACCGAGCCGCGCTCTGCTCGCTCGAAGCCCGCGATCACCCGCAGCAGCGTGGTCTTGCCACAACCGGAGAGGCCCAGGACCGCCGTCAGCGATCCCGCCGGCACGTCGAGATCGACGCCCTCGAGGACGGGGGTGTCCGCGTAGCCCTTCCACAGCTCGCGCACCGACAGGCTGCTCATCGCGGCGGCCCCCCGCGCGCGAGCGTGCTGACAGGGGGGAGCTTGCCTCGGTTCATCTAGCAAATCCGATCTACGCGGTCGGGATGACCGCGAAAGCACCGTAGCACAGCGTTAGGGTTGCCTAACCGGCGCATGTGGCGGGGGATGGCGCCGGTGCGCCGCCGAATACGGGAGAATCACGTCATGCACGTGACCGCCAAGGCCGACTACGCCGTGCGCGCGGTGATCGAGCTCGCCGGTAGTTCCCAGGACGCGCCGCGCAAGGTCGACGAAGTCGCCCAGGCACAGCACATCCCGGTGTCCTTCCTGGAGAACATCCTCACGCAGCTGCGCTCCTCCGGCCTCGTGCGCAGCCAGCGCGGTCCCGAGGGCGGCTACTGGCTCGCCAAGCCCGCCGACGAGGTCAACCTCGCCCAGATCATCCGCGCGGTGGAGGGCCCGCTCGTGGGGGTTCGCGGGCAGCGTCCCGAGGAGGTCGAGTACGCCGGGTCGGCCGAGAGCCTCAAGCAGGTGTGGATCGCGCTGCGCGCGAACCTGCGCAAAGTGCTCGAGCAGGTGACGGTCGCGGACGTCGCCACGGGGAAGATTCCCAAGGACGTGCTGGCGCTCACGCGCCACGAGGAGGCTTGGCAGACACGCTAGTCGAGCTGTGTGTAGAAGCGCGGGAGCCAGCGCCGAGGCCATGCATGCACGAGCCGCTTGGGCTAGGCTGTCAAGGGTCACGGCGAGACGGTGTCAAGGATTGCTCGGCCCCCGCCAGAGCCGATAATCCGTCCTAGCGCAAGCCAGCCGCCACCACCACGCAAAGGAGATCCCCCACCGATGTCCGCTCCGCCTACAACTTCCTCCGACGTGACCCCGACGGCGGCCGACGCCGCCGAAGCGGCAGTTGCGGCGAGTGCCGACGCGGCCGGCCAGGAGGTGACGTTCTCGCTTGCGCTCACACAGGACCAGAAGGACATCCGCGACTGGGTCCACGGTTTCGCCGCCGACGTCGTGCGCCCGGCGGCGCACGAGTGGGACGAGAAGGAGCAGACGCCGTGGCCGATCATCCAGGAGGCCGCCAAGATCGGCCTGTACGGGTTTGAAGGGCTCGCCCAGTTCTTCGCCGATCCCACCGGGCTCACCCTGCCGATCGTCAACGAAGAGCTCTTCTGGGGCGATGCCGGCATCGGCATGTCGATCATGGGCACGGCGCTGGCGGTGGCCGCGATCTTCGGACAGGGCTCCGGCGAGCAGATCGGCGAATGGATCCCGCGCTGCTTTGGCAGCGAGGATGACGTCAAGGTGGCCGCCTTCTGCGCCTCCGAGCCGAACGCCGGCTCGGACGTCTCGGCCGTGCGCACGCGGGCGAAGTTCGACGAGGCGGCCGGCGAGTGGGTCATCAACGGCCAGAAGGCCTGGGCCACGAACGGCGGCATCGCCGACGTGCACGTGGTCATCGCCACGATCGACCCCGAGCTCGGCTCCCGCGGGCACGCGGCGTTCGTGGTGCCGATGAGCGAAGCCAAGGGCATCTCCCAGGGCACGAAGGTCTCCAAGCACGGCCTGCGCGCCTCGCACACCGCGGACGTGTTCCTCGATGACTGCCGCGTGCCCGCCGGCAACGTGCTCGGCGGCAAGGACAAGCTGGACGAGCGCATCGCGCGCGTGCGCGAGGGCAAGAGGGGCAACTCGCAGGCTGCGATGCAGACCTTCGAGTCCTCGCGCCCGACCGTCGGCGCGCAGGCGCTGGGGATCGCCCGCGCCGCCTACGAGTACGCGCTCGAGTACGCCAAGGAGCGCGAGCAGTTCGGCCGCAAGATCGTCGAGAACCAGGCCGTGGCGTTCACGCTCGCACGCATGAAGCTCGAGATCGATGCCGCGCGACTGCTCGTGTGGCGAGCGTCCTGGATGGGCAAGAACCAGGTTCGCTTCGAGAACGCCGAGGGCTCGATGAGCAAGCTGAAGGCCGGCGAGGTCGCCGTGTGGGTGACCGAGCGCGCCATCCAGATCCTCGGCGGCAACGGCTACACGCGCGAGTTCCCCGTGGAGCGCTGGCATCGTGACGCGAAGATCTACGACATCTTCGAGGGCACCGCCGAGATCCAGCAACTCGTGATCGCGCGGGCGATCTCCGGGATGCACATCCAGTAGCCCTGTAGAGCCAAATCTGGAGAATCCGCGTCGCCGGGAAGCACTCCGTTGGGGGTGCTCAGTCAAGCTACGGCGCACGCCTCGCGCCAGTTCTCGCGCCAGTTCTCGCGCCAGTCGCGCGGTCTTTCGCCGTGTCTGGTCGCAGGGGCGACCATCTAGTCATTGGCGGGCTCACAGCCCAGATGCACGGCGGCCTGCGCACAAGTGACCTTTCCCACGAGCCCCTGTCCCGGTCAGGCGACCCTACGATCGTCACCGGACAGCAGGCCCAAACGGTATTTCATGCCCGTAGTCTGTCCTTGGCGGTGTGCGCCGGCCGCGGGAGCCGGTGAGCGTCAGCGAGCGGCGAGCGAGCAGCCCAAAGGGCTGCCGGCCGGCTGATACGACGCCTGGGTCGGTGTAGAGCCGACCGCAGGGAAGGCTCGGTTACAGCGGGCGGAGCCCGCGTGCGGTATCTGGTCGTTTGCTGGTGGCCGTGGTGCGGCGCGGCGGTCGCCGGCGCGGCGATCTGAGGGGTGATCAGACCGGCTGAGCGAGCTTACGATTCAGGCTGCGGCGAGGATGGGTTCGAGTGCGTCGGCTCCGAGGTGCTCAGGTGGCAGCGTGAGCGTCAGCCGCCCGTCGCGTTCCAGGATGTGACGGACGTTCAGCAGCGTCAACCCAATCACCGCGCCGCTCTCGTCATAGTGAATCGCGTGTCCGTCGGGCGTCTCTAGGCCGCGTGCTGCAGGACGGGGCTCGCCGACGTTGAGGTAGAGCACGTCGCCGCGCTCGTCGTAGTGGTGATGGTCGAACGGGATGCCGGCGATCGTGATGGTCATGATTTCCAGCCGCGCGGCGGGTTTTCCTGGACCAGTGCGGTCACGACCCACGCAGGCTCGTCATTGAAGTCTACGACCACCCGCAGCCACCTTCGGGGATCGACGTGTCGCCGATAGAAGTGCTCGCGGCCTGGGATGGCGTCATCGATGCGGTGGTCGGGATGCGCGACGGTGCCGAGGATCAGTTCGTACTCGTCTACGAGCTCCGGCCGACCCAGGGACAGGTGCAGACGGGTGCCGGCGTCGAAGACGACAAGCCGTCCGTCGGGATCAGTCGCGCTTGGATCGCTCTCGGCCACGCAGACAAGCTACGAGCAGCGCCAGACACGGCCGTATCGATGTGGCGAGCGCTCAGGGGAGCTTCGCCTTGTCGAGCATCTCGATGAGGGCTGGGCGGCGGCGGTGCTGCTCGCGCAGGTCAAGAAGCTGGTCTGAGAACCAGCGATCCTGTCCGGCGGCGCCTGCGGCACGGCGTGCGCGCTTCAGAACCGCTATTGCCCGCGCGTATGCGCGGCGGCCTGTCTGGAGCAGCTCTTCCCCGGCGACGAGCATGTACAAGGAGAGCGCCTCGTCTGGGTGTGTGGGCTCGCGTGCTTGGGCGAGCCGGGCGCGGCGATCGCCGCCTGGGTCCCAGGTCGGGTTCTCGGTTGCGATCGCCCAAGCGGTCTCAACGTCGCCCTCCTGAAGGAGCGCGTCGACGTAGCTGCCGCGGTCGCGCTCGCGCAGCGCCCGTCTGGCGGCGTCGCGCTCGAGTCCCCAGGCATCGAGCGCCTCCGCGGTGCGCCGCAGCGTTGAGTAGGTGCTTGCCGATGGTGTGCGCTCGTGCTGCTGGCGACGCAGCGCAAGCGCTTCGACCGGCGCGCCGCCGCGCTCGTGCGCGCCGCAGGCTACGTCATAGAGCTTGTCGACCTGCCAGCCACTCGTCTCGGCGATGCCGCGCAGCGCGAACGCGAGCACGTCGTCCTCGCGCTCAAGCTCTGCCATCGCCTCGCACACGGCGATGAACTGGTGCGGAGCGCTGAGGTCCCCGCCAAGCAGCGCGACGACGACCTCGGTGTCGCCGTCGAGCACAGCGAGCCGCTCGCGCGCCCGCCGCACCGCGAACAGCTTGCTGCCGTCGGCGTGGCGCTGTTCGATCGCTTGCCTGTAGGCGGCGAGGCCACTCTCACCCAGCGCCTCGCGGTAGCGGACGGGATCGACCTCGAAGAAGTCCTGATCGTCGCAGCTGAAGCGCACCATCCACTCGGCGAGCCTCACCGGGTCGGCGACCCGCGCGTCGCACAGCTGCGCATGCAGGTCCAGTAGCTCGCGCGCGAGATCGCCGATCGTTCCGTTCGAGTCGTCGGCGTGCGTGATCACCTTCACGACGTGCCCGACTGCGCGCTCGATGAGAGCGAGAAGCTCAGCCGAGGGTGAATTCTCTGCGGCGAGACGCAGCTCCTGGAGCACCGGCTGTGCTGCCCGCGCCCACCCCGAGCTTTCGTGGTAGTCGAGGAACCGGCGTGCGCGCAGCCCACGGTCGACCTCGCGGCGCAGCTCGCCGAGGTCCCCTTCGCTGCGGGCTGCCGCGAGCAACACGTGGCGTTCTACGTCGGGATGGCGATCGACGGCGGAGCGCACGATCTCGCGAAGCTCCTCGGTTGGCAGGCTGCGCACGATCTGGTGAACGTCCTTGGCCTCGCGGCGAGCTGTCGTGGGCACCGCGCCATCGTGCCACTTCGTCCGGCGGCGTGAGGCATCGGTAGGAGGCTACGATCGCGCGGTGAGCGCGTCGCCTGAGAGGCCCGAGATTGTGGTCGTCTCACCGCTGAAGGAGTGGACATGCTCTGCGTGCGGAGACACCGATGCCGGCTGGCTGACGATGGATGACGGCGGCCCGCTATGCCTTTCCTGCGCGGACCTCGCGCACCTGACATTTCTTGGCGCCGGAGAAGCGGCGTTGACGCGCAGGGCACGCAAGCACAGCCGGCTCTCCGCCGTCGTCGTGCGTTTCAGCCGTGCGCGCAAACGCTACGAGCGCCAGGGCGTGCTCGTCGAGGAGCCGGCACTCGAACAGGCCG
>Ga0302325_10007986_pt1 | contig 23345 bp, 19 predicted proteins | sample Palsa_T0_2_FD_201948 | JGI IMG/M metagenome (GOLD analysis project Ga0302325, IMG submission 201948) | Peat permafrost microbial communities from Stordalen Mire near Abisko, Sweden - Palsa_T0_2 | ecosystem: Environmental > Terrestrial > Soil > Palsa > Peat permafrost | place: Sweden: Abisko... | reverse complement strand
TTTCCGCAGCCTTGCTTGCCACGCTGCTGCAAGGAGTCTTCTTTACCACGGCGGCGATGGACATCGCGCTCCCCAGCGTATTTTCGCGCGTGAATCAGTATTTATGCGAGCGCAGCGGCGACGACCGATACGCCACGGTTTTCTACGGTGTTCTGGACAAGATGGGGCGTTTCGAATACGTGAATGCCGGCCACGTCCCCCCATTGCTGCTGCGCAAGGCGGGAGGGTTGGAAGGATTGGGATCGGCTAATTTTCCGGTTGGAATGTTTGCGGAGGCGGAGTATCAAAGTACCCGCGTGCAGGTGGAGGCCGGCGATTTTTTGGTGATTTACACGGACGGCGTTTCCGAAGCGTCCAACAATAGTAACGAATTGTTTGAAGAGGCGCGGCTGCGGCGCATTATGGAAGATTTTAAGGGCACCACGGTAGAACAATTGGGAGACACGATCCGGGAAGGCATGAGAGCCTTTACCGAAGGCGCACCACAGTCGGACGACATCACGATCCTCGTGATTCAATACAAGGGAAATGGCGGATGAAGCGGAAGACAACGGCGCGGATAACTCCGGCGACGGCTTTGGAGACTCTCGAACAAGTTGTATCGGTTCTGAACCCGGAAATCGAGCCGGGAGAACTTGCTGCGCAGATGGTGCGCGTGTTGGCGGCGCCCGGCCGGCTCGACGGAGCACGCCTCTGGCGCGTGGTCAATGGCACACCGACGATCTGGCAAGAAAGCGGTGAGCTTCCTGCAGCGGACTTGGCCGGGATAGAAAAGATTTTGAAAGGTAAAGCTCCCGGCAAGAACGGAAAGAGCCGCACGTGGCTCCTGGGACGCCAGGGAGATCCAGTTGGTGTTCTTGAGGCGTCGCTGAAAGAGCCGCTCGACGAAAAAACGCGAATCTGGCTGGATTTGTTCAGGCGATACGCGGAGGTGGCGCTGGAAAGCAGCGAACGCCGCAATGCGGTTATCGAACTCTCCACGATTGTCGAAGCTACCAAGCGTCTGAATTCCACGCTCGATCTTGCGGAATTGCTGAACATCATTCTGCAGCTCACAACCCGCCAGACGGGGGCAGAGCGCGGGACAGTTTTCTTGATCGATCACGAGCGCAATGAAATCTGGTCGCTGGTGGGAATGGGCCTCGACCAGCATGAAATCCGGCTACCGATTAGCCGGGGGATTGCGGGTTGCGTGGCGGCGACCGGCGACACAATAAATCTGGCTGACGCCTACGCGGACCCGCGGTTCGAATCGGAAGTCGATCTGCGTCTCGGTTTCCGCACGAAGTCGCTCCTTTGTCTTCCCATTCGGAATAAGGATGGCGAAACCATCGGAGTTTTGCAGCTTCTGAATAAGAAAGCCGGCCCATTCACGCGCGCCGATGAAGGCATGCTGCGGGCAATTTCCGATCATGTGGCCCTTGCGCTGGAAAATGCTCAGCTTCACCGCGAAATGATTCACAAGCAAAGGATGGAGCGAGACCTGGCGCTCGCGCGAAGCATTCAGGTGGGTCTGCTGCCCGAACACCCTCCGCACTTGGAGGGCTTTGACATCGCGGTCTCGCACAAGATGTCGCTGGAAGCGGGCGGTGATTATTACGATTTCATTCCTCTGGCTCCGGACACGATTCTGGCGGTGGTCGCGGATGTGGAGGGGAAGGGCGTGGGCTCCGCCATGGTGATGGCAAACCTTCAGGCCACGCTTCACGCGCTGCTGGCACACCTCCATTCGCTCGAGCGGCTGGTTGAATCGCTCAACGATATGATTCTGGCGGATACGCGCGGGCAGAAGTTCATGACCATGTTTGTCGGCTTGCTGGACCAGCCGCATCGCACGTTACATTATGTGAATGCGGGGCATGTGCCGCCTGCGGTGGTGCGCGCGGACGGCTCCGTCGAATATCTGCGGGAAGGCGGAATGGTCGTCGGGCTCTTTCCGAGCGTGCATTACGATCGCGGACATGTTCGGCTCAACCGGGGCGATCTTGTGGTGGCTTGCACCGACGGTATCACCGAAGCAATGGATACCGAGTCCGAAGAGTTTGGCCAGCCCAGGCTTGTGGAATTGGCCGTGCGCGAGCGCGCGAAGCCTGCTCAGGAAATTGTCGACATCGTGCTCAAGGAAGTGGACCTCTTCTCTCGTGGCGGCACGCACGAGGACGACCGCGTTATCATGATCCTCAAAGTAGTTTAGCTTTCCCCTTCACCGCTTCATCTCACCGATTTCCTCAAAGAATGAGCCATGTACTGCTTTGCCGGTCCAACCTTTGCGGTAGTGCTCTGGGTTTTAGGAGCCCGTGGAAGAGTAATGACGGGTGCCGATATTCCACACGGAGATTGCGAGAGTGAGAAACACGAGAGCAACAACCGGAACGAGCGGCGCGTACTCGGGATGCACGGTGCGGCCGAGCATGCGCACGCTGGGATAAAACGAGGCGAGTCCGAAGGGAATGATCCAGCACAGGAAAAATTGTACGGCTCCGCTGTAGATGGAGAGCGGGTAGCGTCCAAAGGCAATCACGTTCCAGACCGGTGGGTGCACGCCGATGCGGTCTTCAAACCAAAAGGAAACTGTACTGAGCAGCAAAAAAAGCGAAATGTAAATAATTGCAGCACAAAGGCCGAAGAAGAAAAGCATCGCGAATTTCGCGGGCGTCCACGCGAGGCCCAGGTGCCTGGAAGCCCACCACAGACAAAAAATGCCGGTGGCGACCTCCTGCAAAGACTCGATGCGAAACGTCTCGAACAGCACTTGAAAGAGGGAAGAAATCGGGCGCAGCAGAACGCGGTCGAATTTCCCTTCGATGATGAAGTTGTTGCCGAAGTCGTAGAGATTCATGCTGACGATGTTGAATATGCCGTAAGGGATTAGCGAGAAACCGTAGAGAAACAGGACTTCCTCGAATCGCCAGCCCGCGAGCTGCGTTGCCTTATGGAACAAAATAACCACGAACCAAAGTGCGAAAACCGTTGCCGCAAAACTGGTTCCCAGGCTAATGAAAAAATCACCGCGATAGCTGACGCGGACCTTGGCGTACTGCGTAAAGTAATCGAAGAACAGCAAAGCGTGGCGCTTTGCGGCGGCAACAAGGTTGGCGAGGCCCATTTTTTCTTCCGCCACATCTCCAACGGGCAAGGAACGATTCATCAGCCTAACCCCCGTGAATGGTGATGTCGCGCAGCGAGCGGTTCCACCAAAGATGTGCGAGCACCAGCAGCACGACCACCCAGAACCACTCCGTTGCCAGCGCGCGTAGAGCGTGGATGCGGTCGAGCTTGCCAAGATAAATCTGCAGCGGTGTGTAGGCGATGTGCTCGAAGGGCAGCCACGCCAGTACTTTCTGAATTCTTTCCGGGAAAAACGCCATGGGAATCAGCAGCCCGGAGAGCAGTTCGATCAGCCAGTACTTCGCACGAATGAGCGCCAAAATCGATTTCAACGGAATCGCGCAAGTGCCGATCATAAAGTTGATTGCACCCATCAGGAAGAAACTGCCCAGCACAGCGACCAAAAACAGGAAGAAGTGTCCGCGTGATGCGGGGCCTTGAACGGGAAAAACCAAGGCGACGACAACCGCAGTCGGCAAGGTCAAAAGACCCAAACGGAACGCCGATTCTCCCATCGCGCGGAAAATCCACATCCATTGGATGGAGACCGGCTTGATCAGGTCCATGGCGATCTTGCCTTCGATTACTTCGTAAGCCATTTCCTGGTCGATGGTATTCCAATAGAACGACCGAATCATCCAGCCAACGCTGACGTAAGTGATCATCTGCGCAAGGCTGTATCCCGCGATGGGCTGGCCTCCGCTGTAGACCGCAGTCCAGATGAAGTAATACACGGTGACGTTCAGGAAATAGGTGATGATGCCGGTGAAATAGCGCAGGCGGAACGCGAGGATGTTGACAAATCCCACGCGCGAGAATTCGACGTACGGCACCAGCGCCTGGGCCCAACTGCTCATACCGCGACCTCGGGGAGGGCTTCGCCGGCGTAGATGCGTTTGATGATCTCTTCGATGGGTTCGTCCTCGATTAGAATGTCGCGGACTTCGACGGCGCCGAGGATCTGGCGGATAAGATCGGCAGTCGCCACTTTCACGCGGTCAAAGCGAATGCGGTAGGTGAGTTCGTCCACCTGCTCTACCTCAAGGCCCTCTCGCGAAAACTGCTCAACACCCACCGCTTGCGCGCGGTCTTTCAGGGCGAATTTGATTTGCTTGGTGCGCAACAATTTTTCTTTCAGATGGCTTAGCGGTCCGTCGTAGAGCACTTTGCCATGGTCGATAATCATGATGCGGCGGCACAATTCTTCGATATCGTCGAGGTCGTGGGTTGTGAGCAAGACGGTTGTGCGGAATTCACGGTTGATGGCCCGGAGGAAATGGCGGATGTGGTCTTTCGCGACGACGTCTAGTCCAATCGTCGGTTCATCGAGGAAAAGCAACGGGGGATTGTGCAACAACGCCGCGGCCAGGTCGCAGCGCATTCGCTCTCCGAGGGAAAGCTTGCGTACGGGAGTGTGCAAATAATCGCGGATGCCCAGGATTTCGTCGAAGCGTTCCATGCGCGCATCAAAATCGCGCTGCGAGACGTCGTAAATGCGGCGCAGGAGTTTGAACGATTCGATGACGGCGATGTCCCACCATAGCTGGGTGCGCTGGCCGAATACCACGCCGATCGTCTTCACGTATTGCCGGCGCTGGCGATACGGAACATAACCGTTGATGCGGATTTCGCCGCTCGTCGGCACCAGGATGCCGGTCAGCATCTTGATGCTCGTCGATTTTCCGGCGCCGTTCGGGCCGATGTAGCCGACCATTTCCCCGCGCTCGATCGAAAAACTGACACGGTCCACAGCCGCAACCGTGCGGTAGTCCCTCACAAATAGATTTTGAATTGAGCCCCAGACGCCTTCACGGCGCTTGAAGGTACGGAAGTGTTTACATAATTCGTGGACGTAAATTAGCGAATCAGCGCTCATGAATCACTGGATTCTAACATTAGCGTCGCGAACGTGCGCGTCTAGCGGCACCCCTGCCGAGATTAGACGCACAGAATTTCTTTTAGTCGCTCTGGAGATTTCTGAAAGTGAGGTTGTTTTCCCGGCGGGATTCGGATTCGGCAACGCACGATCGGATAGGTGGACTATGGGCAAAGATACTTCCAGCCGGACTTGGCACGGCACTAACCCTTGTGGCAAACAGCACAATGTTTGGCTTCGTAGTTCTCCATGGTGACTTCGAACATGTTATTGCAGCCTATGCAGACGCGATGGATTTTAGGCGGTTTATTGCCCGGCTTGGTCTCGTCTGTGGCGCCAGAATGCGGAGTTGAGTGCGGCTCGTTCATGAGCGAATTCTAACACGCTCTAGGGGTAGTGCAAGAAGGCCTCCAACCCAGCAGGGGCAGAAGTTGCCTAGAGTGCGAATCCGGCACGCATCGGTGTTTGCGTAGGCATGCAGCAAACGGGTCTGCTACAATTTTACGCTTCGGGGGTAGCTGCGCGTTCGACCGCGCGGCCGATGATGGCAGAAAATACCAAACGAAAATGGATTGTGATAACGCTTGCTGTGGCGCTTGTCGTCATAGTTTTAGTGGTTCTCGCGGGGCGAGATCAGGCTCCAACGGTGGCAATCGCCCAAGTGTCTCGCGAGGATCTGACTGCGTCCATTACGAGTAACGGAAAGATCGAACCGATTTCCCCAGTCACGGCTCGCGCCCAGTTTCCGACCTTCGTGGATAAAATAATGGTCACCGAAGGGCAAAATGTCCATCGTGGGCAGCTTATTCTGAGCCTCAATGCGGCAGATATTCAGAGTCAGCTGGCGCAGGCGCGGCAAGATTTGCTTTCCGCTCAAACCATTCTGCAAAACGCTCGCGCGGGCGGCCCTCCCAATGAAGTAGCGCAGCTCGCGGGAGATCTGCAGAAGGCGCAAGCGCAGGTCGCCAACCTTGAACGCACGCAAGCGGCGCTCGCCGAACTTGTGACAAAACAAGCTGCCACGCAGGACGAACTCGCCAAGAACCAGGAGGCTCTCGACGAGGCTCGCGCAAACCTGCAAGCATTCGAGCAGAAGACTGCAGCATTAAAGAAACAGACGAACATCGACGCCGAAGCTGCTGGTCTGCGCGTAAAGCAGGCGGAAGGTCAGGTTCAGTCACTCGAAGAAAAACTGCGTTCGGCGACGGTTACGGCGGAAAGTGACGGCACGGTTTATTCATTGCCTGTGCATGCAAACGATTATGTGAAGGTGGGTGACATTCTGGCGGAAATGGCCGACTTGCGCCAAGTGCGCGTTCGCGCATTTGTGGACGAGCCCGATCTCGGATCGCTCGCACCAGACGAAGAGGTAACAGTGAGTTGGGACGCCATGCCAAACCGCACATGGACGGGGAAGGTCGAACAGGTTCCCAAGCAGGTGGTTGCGCGAGGGACCCGCAGCGTAGGTGAAGTTCTGTGCTCGGTGCAGAATGACAAGGTCGAGCTTCTTCCAAATGTAAATGTTGAAGTGCACATCCTCGTCCGCCAACGGCCGGGGGTTCTGGTGGTACCGCGGCGAGCCGTAAGTTACGAAAATGGACAGCACTATGTCTTTGTGTTCGACGGTGAAAAAATTCATCGCCGCCAGTTTGAAGCGGGCGTCGCCAGCGATAAAAACTATGAAGTGGTTTCGGGGTTGGCACTGGGCGACAAAATCGCATTGCCCGGCGAAATAGAGTTAAAGGACGGCATGGAAGTTCGAGCCACGGAGGCCAAATGAACCGGCGGTTCCCCTGTATTCCCAGATTTTCAGTGGCGCTTTTCGCCGGTTTGGCTATGCTCGCGACAATCGCACCGCTTGCAGAGGCGGTAGAATCTCCTTCCGTAGCGGCATTGGATGCGTCCGGGGCGATTCAAACCGCGCAGCACCAGTTCAACTTGGGAAATTACACTGCTGCAATCAAGACGCTGCAATCCGTGCCGCAAGTTTCAAACAATGCCGAGGCGCAATATTGGCTCGGACGGAGCTATTACGAACTCCACGATTATGACAACGCGATAACCGCCAGTGAGAAATCCGTCGAGCTTGATCCGAAAAATTCCGTCTACCATCAATGGCTCGGCACGATCTATGGAGGCAAAGCAGACCGCGACCGCAGTTTTTCGTACGCGCGGAAGGTAAAGAAGGAATTTGAAGAGGCAATTCGACTGAATCCCTCGAATGTGGAAGCTCGCCGGGACCTGGAACAATATGACATGGAAGCTCCCTGGGTGGTCGGCGGAAGCAAAGATGAAGCTCGCGAACAAGTGACGGCGATTGAGGCCATCGACCCGGTAGAAGGCCATTTAGCGCACGCCGCTTACGAGATGAACGCGAAGAAGTTCGACCTTGCGGAGAAGGAATATCGTGAAGTGCTCTCCGCAAAGCCCAAGCGCGTCGAGTCCTATTTCGACGTCATTCGTTTCTTTATCCATGAGAACAAGCCTGCCGATGTAGAAGCGACGATTCAGGCAGCGGCGCAGGTGAGTCCGAATGACCCACGCCTCGGCTATTACCGCGGAGTATCACGAGTGCTTTCCGGAACGGAACTGCCGCGTGCCGAAGAGTATTTGAAATCCTACCTCGCGAGCGCGCCCGACAGAAGCGATTGGCCGTCACACGCGTCCGCCCGTCAGTGGCTGGGAAGACTTTACGAAGCAGAAGGAAAACGGGCGGAAGCGGCAGAGCAATACCGTGCAGCCCTGCAACTAGATCCGGGACAGAAAGAGGCAAAATCCCGGCTGGAAAAACTCGAGAAGTCAGCGCACTAACGCTGGCCTATGGCTGGAAACTCTCATTCGCGCAAGCGCATCCCACTAGCTGGCAAACCATATGCAACCTCTTCGCGGCTCACCAACTGAATGGCGCGAGACCTGGCAGCTTGCTCTGCAAGCCCTTCGTGCCAATAAAGTGCGCGCCATGCTGACGATGTTGGGCGTGATTATAGGAAGCGCTTGCATCGTGCTGGTGGTGACCGTTGCCCTGTCGGGGAAGCGCTACATTATCGGACAGATAGAGGGAGTAGGGGCGAATCTCGTCCATGCGTCGGTAATACACTCCGGCGGGGCGGTGACGGTCGCGGACGAAGTGACGCCGGCGGACCTGGAAGCGGTGAAATCGAGTATTCCCAATGTGGTGGAAGCGGCAGGGACAAATGACATTTCGATGTTCACGAGCGTAAATGGCGAGGAGCATCCCGTTTATCTGGTCGGCGTGACGGCGGGTTTTCAAAAGATCCGTAACCTGCTTGTTCTGCAAGGGCGGTACTTAGACCAAGACGATTTAAGAACGCAAAGCAAGGTCTGTCTGCTGACACCAGCTCTCGCCAATCTGCTATTTCCAAATGAGAGTCCGCTGGGGAAAGATATTGGCATCGGGGAGTTGCACTTCACAGTGATCGGTGTTTACAAGGAACGAGTGAGTAGCTTTGGCTTGTCCGAGATTCGCCCGGAATCCGTGATCGTTCCTTTTTCGTTGATCAAGTACTACACGGGCACTGAATTCTTCAAATCGTTTTACGTGCAGGCAGACAAGCCTGAGGACGTCCCGATGGTGACAACTCAGGTCGAGCAAGTCTTGCTGAGCCGGCATCGTTCTGGGGCTAGGTACAGGGTAGAAAACCTTTCCGGAATTCTTGAGACGGCCCATAGCATTTCGCTGGCGCTGACAGTTTTATTGATTCTGGTGGCTTTGATCGCTCTCACTATCAGCGGCATCGGGATCATGAACATTATGCTGGTCACAGTGACAGAGCGAACCCGCGAGATCGGGATTCGCAAAGCCATTGGCGCTCGTCGCGACTCGATCCTGTATCAATTTCTGATGGAGGCTTTGCTGATAAGCGGCACGGGAGCGCTGGTGGGAATCGTGATCGCAGTTTCCATTCCCATCATCATCAATTCCTTCATCCGATTCATTCCTGACCTGCGGGGAGTTACTATTCCTGTGTCGTGGATCTCTGTATTGCTGGCGTTCGTAGTATCCTGCTCAACGGGCCTGCTGTTCGGTTATCTCCCAGCGAACCGCGCGGCGCGCCTTCATCCTACGGAATCACTGCGCTATGAATAAAAGCTTGCGAAAATTAGCTGTGACCGGCGCGTTGGCGGCGTTCCTGCTTGTCGGAATCGCGAGCGCGCAGGACACCGGGACGTTGACGATGCGTCAAGCGGTCACGCTGGCGCTGCAGAATAGCCGGGATTTAGCTTTGGCGCGGGTACAGTACACCGTTGCCCTCAACGAGGCTGGTCTTGACCGGTCCGCATTCCTGCCCAACCTCTATACCGGTTCTGGCGCTGCGTACACGTCCGGGTTTCCTTCCATTGCGGGCGGACCGCCGGCTGTTTTTCAAATGAGCTACAACGAAGCAGTTTTCAATCCGTTGTTGAAGGGCCAGCAACGCGCCGCAGAAGACCGCGCGAAAAACATGAAACTTGAGATCGATCGAATGCATGACAACGTCATCGTGCGGGCCGCGACGGCTTATCTCGAACTGGCCGAAGTGCGCCATTCGCTGGAATTGATGCGTAAGGAAGAAGCCAGCGCAGAGAAAATTCTGGGTGTGACGCGCGATCGCGTGGCAGCCAACCAGGAGCTGCCTATCGAAGTGACTCGCGGCGAACTCGATCAAGCGCGCGTGCAGGAAAGAATCATCAAGCTCGAAGGCCGCGATGAAACTCTGACGCAACAGATTCGCGATCTCACGGGCCTTTCCGATGGTCAAGCTATTGAAGTGGACACGTCGGAGCCGTCGTTCGAAAATGATCTCTCGGTGAACGACATGATGAACGCCGCTATCCGGTCCGATCCCGGCATTCAGGAGGCAGAAAACGAGCGTTTGGCACGCCAGCAGCTGTTGCGCGGCGCGCATTTTAGTTACTTTCCCACCGTGGCTTTAGTCGGCCAGTACAGCATTCTGAGCAAGTTCAATAATTACGATGAGTTTTACAAGAAGTTCGAGCGCAATAACGTAAGCGTGGGCGTTCAGATCACAATTCCTCTTTTCGCTTCCAAAACCAAGGCGACTGTCGCGCTGGCGAAAAGCGAATTGAACGTGGCCGAGCTCACTCTGGGGAACAAGCGCCAGGAAGTCCGGCTGGACATCCAACAAAAAGCCCGCACCGTTCGCGAACTGGACGCCACTCGCGAGGTCGCCCGCCTGGACTTAAAGCTGGCCCAAGAAACCCTGCAACTGAACCAGTCCAAATTTGACGAAGGACGCCTTACACTTCGAGATATCGAACGAGCGCGTTTAGATGAGAGCGACAAATGGGTGGCGTTCCTCGACGCCGATTTTGCGCGTCAGCAGGGGCAGCTAAGTCTATTGCAGGCAACGGGTCAGCTGGCGAAGGTGTTTCAGTAACGAACTTCGAACAAGCTGTGCTTGGGCTTGTCGCCGAAACCGGGTAAACTATAGATATTGAACAGAAGCTGAAATTATAAGGTTCTTTGTAACCCTGAGGGGGTACCAGTAAATATGCCGTCAGTAATGAAAACTTTGTTTCTAAATCCGCCCAGCTTCGAGAAGTTCGACGGCGGAGCGGGTTCTCGCTGGCCTGCCACACGTGAGATTGAATCCTATTGGTATCCGGTTTGGCTGGCCTACCCGGCGGGTATGCTTGCCGGGAGCCGCTTGCTTGACGGGCCGCCGCATCACATAACGCCCGAGGAAGTTGTGCGCATAGCGCAGGACTACGAGTTCGTCGTTTTGTTTACCTCCACGGTAGGTTTCTTCAGCGACTTGCGCATGGCTCGCGCGATGAAAGACAAGAAGCCAGGTATCAAGATCTGCTTCGTCGGGCCCCAAGTGCAAATCAAGCCGGCGGAAAGTCTGCTGGCAAGCCAGGACATTGATTTCGTCGTTCGCGGCGAATTCGATCACGCTGTGGTGGAATACGCGCAAGGTAAGCCGCTCTCAGAAATCCTGAGCGCGAGCTACATGAAGGACGGCAAGGTAGTCCACAATCCTCCGCGCGCGCTGCTGCAAACCGCGGAACTTGATGAATTGCCTTTCGCCACCGAAGTCTATGAGAAGAATTTGAAGATCGAAAATTATAACGTTCCATTCCTCCTGAATCCCTATGTTTCGTTTTATACGGCGCGAGGCTGCCCGGCTCTGTGCACGTTTTGTCTTTGGCCCCAAACGCTTTCCGGCCATGCTTGGCGCGTGCGGTCGGTGGACAGCGTGGCGCGCGAGTTTAAGCAGGCGCACAAAATGTTTCCGCAGGCCAAGGAATTTTTCTTTGACGACGATACCTTCAACATCCGCAAAGATCGCGTTCTGGCTCTCTGCAAGGAATTCAAACCCGTCGGCTTCCAATGGTCCTGCACTGCTCGCGTCCATAGCGACTACGAGACGCTAAAGGCTATGGCCGACGCCGGAGCTCGTTTATTGATTGTTGGCTTTGAATCCGGCGATCCGCAAATCCTGAAGAACATCAAGAAGGGCGCGACGGTCGAAATGGGCCGCACCTTCGTGCAAAACTGCAAGAAAGTCGGCATCCACGTCCACGGCGACTTTATCATCGGATTGCCCGGCGAGACGAAGCAGACCATCGAGAAAACTATCGAGTACGCGAAAGAGATTGACTGCGAAACCATTCAGGTTTCCATGGCACATGCTTACCCGGGCACCGAACTCTACGACCAGGGCATGCGCGAAGGTTTTCTAGCCGGCGAAGCAGCCACGGACGTGAACGGCCACCAACTTCCCCATCTCGAGTATCCCGGCCTCTCGCGCGAATACATGGTGGACTCGGTCAACCGTTTCTACGACAGCTATTATCTGCGCCCGCGCGTCGCCTGGCGCATCGTCCGTGAATCACTTTGGGATTCACACGAGCGCAAGCGCTTGTTCCATGAGGCCGTGGACTTCATGAAACTTCGCCACGAGCGCCGGAAAGTCGCGAAGAAAGGCGTTCAGAAGCGGGTCCTTGTCGAAGCGCCGCCCGTGGAACCGCGTTCGAACGTCGGAGTGCCCAGCGAATCGCAGAGCGCATGAAGTCGGCGGAAGGGCTGCATTTTAAGACTTACGTCCTGTTATTCCTGATGGTCACCTTCGGCCCGGTAGGGGACGCACTTCTGGGCAAAGGCATGAAAATCGTCGGTGTTCCTCCTGCGTGGACGCCGAATGAACTCCTCCACTTTTTTTCCCGCGCTTTCACCTCCGGAATAGTCTGGCTCGGAATTGCATCGCTGCTTACGTTTTTCATTTCCTACACTTTGGTGCTTTCCTGGGCCGATTTTAGTTACGTCCAGCCGGCCTCTGCGATTGCTTACGCAATCGTAGCCTTGCTTGGCCATTTTGTACTTGGTGAGTACGTCAGCATTACGCGATGGATTGGCATCGGCATCATCTGCCTCGGCGTTCTTTTCGTGGGGAACACGGCGCTCAGCACTACAGAGCGCACCTGATGTTACTAGAGGCGATTTTGCTTCTGCTGATCGTCTTGGGCAGCACGGCCGGAGAACTTTGTATTACGCGTGCCATGAAGGTCATTGGCGAAGTGAAGGATTTTCGGCCTTTGGCCCTCTTGCGGGTTTTCGGCCGGGCGTTGAAAGTGGGATGGATGTGGCTCGGTCTGTCGCTCATGGCTATCAGCTTTTTCGCCATGCTGACGATGCTATCGATGGAAAACGTCAGCTTCGTTGTTCCCATCACCGCCTTGAGTTACGCTGCGGGTGCCTACGGCAGCCGCTTGTTCTTGGGGGAGCGCGTCACCCGTCTTCGTTGGGCGGGAGTTTTCCTCGTTTGCGTTGGTGTCGTCCTCGTGTGGCAGGGCAAAGGGTAGCGGTCTATGGCGTGGATGGTGGTTCGCGACGCGATTCTCGCGCTGGCGTTTGCGCCTGTCATCTACTACTTAATCGCGATCTTTGCAGCGGCGGAATTTTTTCGCGTCAAGCCTGCCCGTCACGCCGAAGGGCCCACACATTTCACTCCTCCCGCCAGTATTCTGAAACCCATTCACGGCCTGGATCGCGAAGCTTACGAAAACTACGCGAGCTTCTGCAATCAAGATTACCCGGAATTCGAAATTCTACTTTGCGTGGGTGATGAACACGATGCCGCGGTTCCTGTAATCGAGAAAATAATCGCCGATTTTCCTCAGCGCTCGATCCGATTGCTCATCGGTTCGGAGCCGCTGGGCGCCAGCGATAAAGTCAACAAGCTTTGCCGCATGGTTCGCGAAGCGCGGCACGACACCGTGATCGTCAGTGACAGCGACGTTCGCGTTGGGCCGGATTTTCTTCGCGCAGTGGTGCAGCCGTTTTCCGAGGCAAAGGTGGGTGGAGTGACGTGCCTTTACCGCGGCTTGACGGACGGGGGATTCGCCGCCGATCTCGAAGCTCTGGGTAATAGCGCCGATTTCGCGCCAGGTGTGCTCGTCGCTCGTCTTTTTGGCGGGCTCGACTTCATGCTCGGCGCCGTGATGGCCACCACGAAAAAGCATCTGGCCGAAATCGGCGGATTCGAATCGCTGGCGGACTACTTCTGCGATGACTACGAGCTTGGCAATCGCATCGCCGCACGCGGCTATCGCGTCGAGCTCAGCCGTTTCCCCGTGGACATCGTTTACCCGCGAGAAACGATTGCCGACGCATTTCGCCATCAGCTGCGCTGGGACCTGAGCATCCGCTATTCGCGGCCCTGGGGACATCTTGGACTGATTTTCTCCAACGCGCTGCCCTGGGCCGCGCTCGTTGGTGCTCTTGTAACCTGGAGGGTCGCTGCCGTTTACCTTGCGATCGCACTGTTTTTTCGCATCATGGTGGCAATTTCCGTAGGACTACGCGGAATGCGAGATCGTCTCGTACGGCGAGATCTCTGGATGCTGCCGGTGCGCGACGCGTTCGCATTCGTGGTCTGGCTGGCGAGTTTCTTTCCGCAGCGCATTCACTGGCGCGACCGCCAGTTTCGGGTCCGCGACAAGCGTCTGATTCCGGTGGCGCGGCGTGAACTACGGTAGAGCCACACCAACTGAACCGCCCAAGCGCGACTCCGGCAATGTATCGAAGTGAAGTGCGAGGAACGATTCCGGGGCGTCAACGAAAAGTTGTAAGTCGAGGATTTAGTGCGTAACTTGAGTGACGGCTCTTCGCGTCTCTTTCTTGCGAGAGCCAGGCGTTGAGGTTTGCGATTAAGCCGGGAGTACTTCAATGAAGCGATCGTGGATTTCCAGAAGCCTGCTGTCCTTGCTGCCGATTGTGATCATCGCACTGTTGTGGAGTCACGACATCAGCTCAGCGGGAGAAGCACGCACGCAAGCCGAGACCTCCGCGCAATCCGTCCCTGGACCTCAGCAGCTCAGCCCCGAGGGCCAAGCTTCTTTGCGTGGAATTATCCAAGCAGGAAATCTCTCGGACCTGCGCTGGCCCGATTTCAGCGATTACGGCAAATTGATGACGGAATTCTATCAGTCGTACGGGTATTCCCTGCCGTGGGTCAGGGGAATGGAGCCGAGCGCCCAGGCGCGGCAGGTAATTGCCATTCTGAAGAACGCGGACCAAGAGGGACTATTCGCAGAGGATTATGACGGGTCGCGCTGGGGCGACCGGGTGGCAAGACTCAAGCCCACCGCTCCGCAGCCATCCGAAGCAGACGCGGTGCGATTCGATGCTGCGCTAACCGTTTGCGTGATGAGGTATGTCTCGGACCTTCATATCGGCAAAGTGAATCCGAAGCATTTTGGCTTTGGTTTCGACATCGAGGCCAAGAAATACGATTTGCCCGGATTCCTGAAAAAGGATGTTGTGGACGCTTCCGATGTTGCCGGCATCCTGGCACAAGTGGAACCGCTCTATCCGGGTTACCGGCGCACGATTAAAGCTCTGCAAACCTATTTGGAGCTTGCGAAGGAATACGACGGCCAACCGCTTCCGGCCGTAAAGAAAACGATCGCACCGGGCGATTCCTATCCGGGCGTCCCTCAGTTGATCCGATTCCTCCGTCTGGTGGGCGACCTTCCTGCCGACGCCAATGTTCCGGAGGATGAAACGATTTATCGGGGTCCGCTCGTGGACGCGGTCAAGAGTTTTCAGAGCCGGCATGGCCGGGATTCAGACGGACGAATCGGCGCGCAAACATTGGCCGACCTAAACGTTCCGCTAAGGCAGCGTGTGCGCCAGATGCAACTGACTCTCGAACGCTGGCGCTGGATGCCCGACGCTTATCAAAAGGCGCCCATCGTTGTGAATATCCCCGAATTCCGCCTTCGAGCCTACGATGAAAAATTCAAGATCGCTTTGACAATGAATGTCGTGGTCGGGAAAGCCTACGACCACAGCACGCCTGTGTTTGAAGAGAAAATGGCGTATGTCGTATTTCGACCCTACTGGAATGTTCCCTATTCCATCGCGAAGGCTGAATATTTTTCGCGCATAGCTCGCGATCCGGACTACCTGGCGAAAAAGGGATTTGAGGTGGTAAACAGCCGCCAGGAGGTGGTCACGTCGGGAACGGTCACGAGCGACGTGTTCGAGCAACTGCGGGCCGGCAAGCTCTTCATTCGGCAAGCGCCGGGCCCCAAGAATTCGCTCGGACTCGTGAAATTTATTTTCCCGAATGACTACAGCGTGTACATGCACGATACTCCCGCGCAGGAATTCTTCTCGAAGTCCCGGAGGGATTTCAGTCATGGTTGTATTCGACTGGGAAAGCCCGCGGATCTGGCCGTCTGGGTGCTGCGCGATAATCCGGGCTGGAACATGGATCGGGTCCGTGCAGCGATGAATGGGGGCGCGACGCAGCAGGTAAACCTTGCGCATCGGATTCCGGTTTTAATCGTCTACGGCACGGTGATCGTGACGGAGGACGGAACCGTTCACTTTTACGACGACATCTACGGGCACGACGCCTCTCTGGAAGAAGTACTTGATAAGGGCTACCCGTATCCGGGTTAGTCGCCGGTGGTCAAGCTGGCGGGACAATCGAAACACCACTGACGGACACGACCGGTGTCGACGTGGATGAAGTCGGAATGAGGATAGTAGCCCACGCCCCCGCGACGCAGCGCGAGTGCCGCCTGGCGCAGCTTGAACGTATCGACGCCGGGCATGCGCAGGTCGATTGCTTCCGCTTGAATGTGAAGGCTGTTCCTGGCCACTCCGGTGGTGTGAGCGCGAAGGGATTCATTCGTCGACGGAGTGCGGTAGCCGCACACGATGTCGATCTCGCCGTCGGGATGTCCGATTGAAAATGTGAGATCGGACAGAATATCGTACAGGCGCGGGTCGAAATGGCGGACGTCGCCCGTCCGATGATCGCGAAGAAAAAAATCAAGCTTGGCGAGCGCGCCCGAAATGTACTGATCGCCGCGGCGGTAAACAATATCAATTCGCTCAGCAGTGTGCGTGTTGTAAAGAAGCAGGCGATGATCCTGGCGCTCCGGAGAAGGCGGCTCTTGAGGAGACACCGGGCGCGATTGGGCATGCGCGCTGCTCGACGCAATCAGAAGCAGCGCGCCCACAACCCACAGACTCCGCGAATAATTTCTAGATCTGCACATAAATGTTCTTCAATTCAATTTTAACATAAGCAGGTCGCTCGCCCAATTCGTCCGTGCCAGCCAGCAGTGAGTTGCGCGCGCCAGTCATTTCAGGTAACGTCCCTATTTCCATGCATTTGGGTGGATACTTCGACGGCTCGACAGTTTGATTCTTGCCGGCCTTTGAGAAAGCGACGAAGGAAATGTGCATCACTTTGCTGGACGGTTGACGAAGCCGTTCCCGAACGGTAGAGTAGTGCAGGGTCGTGCTCACGGCCCCTTTTTTTTGTCTCCGGCCTGCTGGGAGGTCGTACAATTGGCAGTACATCAGATTCTGGATCTGATTATCTAGGTTCGAGTCCTAGCCTCCCAGCCAATCTTCTGAAATAAGTCTCCGTTGACGCAGTCTCAGGCCTTGTTCTGACGAACGAAACTCGTAGCTGTGACTTCAGCTTTTTTTTCGTTCCAGCTCAGACCAACGCTCGTATAAATTATCGACTGTCTTCTGTGCTGCTTCCATCTCAGCAAACGCGATTTGAAGGCGAGACGCATCACTGGCGATTTCGCGATCTTCCAATGCGGCCCGCCTGTCGATGAGCGCCTGCTCGGCCTTTGCCATTTGTTTTTCGATGGATACGAACTCGCGGGCCTCGGTATGTGTCAGCCTGTTTTTTGTTACTCCGGATGGAGTTTCGGCTCTTGTTGCCGGAAACTTCGTCGCAGTCGTTCGTTCGGCCACGTTCCCGGCCTTTTGCGCGTTTTGCCATGCGTCCCACTGCGAATAGTCGGCAAAGCGTTCCGTGTTCCCGAGGCCGTCCAGGCCAAATACAATTGTTGAGACGCGATCCAGCATGTAGCGATCGTGGGTGATCAGCACCAGCGCTCCGCGATACTCCAGAAGGTTTTCTTCGAGTATTTCGAGCGTGGGAATATCGAGATCGTTCGTCGGTTCATCCAAGAGCAGCACATCGGCGGGCTGCAACATAAGTTGCGCAACTAAAACGCGCGCGCGTTCGCCACCGGATAGGCGGCCGACGGGCCGGTTCAAGTCTTCAGCGTTGAAGAGAAATCTCGCCGCCCAGGACGCCACATGAGTTATTCGGTCCTGATAAATCACCGAGTCGCTGTCAGGCGCTAGCGCGCGTCGCAATGTCAGGTTAGGGTCAAGTTCGCGATTCTGATCGAAGTAAACAATTTTCAGCGAATCCGCCTTGCGGACCGTGCCGGCCGTAGGTTCTATCTCGCCGCGCAGCAGGCGGAGCAACGTCGTCTTGCCGCTGCCGTTCGGCCCAACCAGGCCAATGCGCATCCCGGACGTCACGGTGAAATCAATCCCTTTGAAAAGCGAACGGCCGCCTATCGAGTAACCAACACCATCCAGTACGACGAGCTGTTTTGTTTGCCTATTCGAAGCGGAGAAATCTATCTTCGCTGTGACGGTGCGGCTTCTCGCATTCAGGTCTGCCAATTCGCCGATCATCTTATGCGCTTTATCAATTCGAGATTTTGATTTGGTCGCCCGCGCCTTCGGACCGCGCCGCAACCATTCGATCTCCGTGTGCACGCGGTTCGCCAGCGCATCCTGGCGGTTACCCTGGGCATGCAAATGCGCTTCCTTCGCCTCCAGGAAGATGCTGTACTTTCCTTTTACGCGGAGAAATCCTTCCTGGTAGGCGCGATCGAGTTCGACCATATCGTTAGCCACATTTTCCAGAAAGTAGCGGTCGTGGCTGACGACCACGCACGCGAATTCCGCGTCCTCGAGCAAACTTTCGAGCCACTTGATTCCCTCAAGATCCAGGTGATTGGTAGGCTCGTCCAGCAGCAAAATGTCCGGTTCCTGGACCAGTCCCTCCACAATCGCCAGCCTTTTGCGCCAGCCGCCTGACAAAGCCGCTGCATGCGTTTCAAAATCCGCGAAACCTGCGCGACTAAGCGCTTCTTCCGCCCGAAATGAACACTCTGACTCCGGCACGCCCGAGCGTTCCAAGGCGCCTTCGATAACGGATCTGCAAGTCGTTTCCGGGGCAAAACGCGAAATCTGCTCGACAAAACTCAGCTTCGCGCCTTTGCGTATCGCCACTTCTCCGTGGTCGGGTTTCACCCGCCCAAAAAGGATTTCCAGCAAAGTGGATTTCCCGGAGCCATTCGGACCGATCAGTCCGATGCGTTCACCCTCTGATACCGTAAACGAGATGTCCTCGAATAGCGGCGCGAGTCCGTATCGTTTCGACAATCCCTGGGCATTGATAATCGGAGCCAAAAGTTTCGGTCTTCTCCTGCAATTAGTTTACCCTTGAGCATACCAGCAGCGGCATCCAGAGGCAGGTCAATCCGTAAATTCGAGAAGGCACTTGGCGCAAATAACAATTCACAAATTTGACGCTTTGGTCTTGGGTGCTGGAGCTGCGGGACTGATGTGCGCCATCGAAGCCGGAAAACGTGGGCGCAAGGTCGTAATTCTGGAGCGGAGCGAGCGCGCCGGTAAGAAAATTCTTATCTCTGGTGGCGGGCGTTGCAATTTCACAAATCTTTACTGCCAGCCGGAGAATTTCATTTGCAGCAATCCGCACTTTCAGAAATCCGCGCTGGCTCGTTATACGCCTGCAGATTTTATCGCCCTGGTAGAAGCCCACCGCATTCCGTACCACGAGAAAACGTTGGGCCAGTTATTCTGCGATCGTTCCGCGCAGGACGTGATGGAAATGCTCGAAGTTGAGCGTCAATCTGCCGGCGTTAAGGTTTTTCTCAACACTAAAATCCGCGAGATTAAACGCACAGGCGAGTTTCAAGTGTGTACGGAGTCCGCCGAATTTCATGCTCCCATTGTCGTGATCGCCACCGGCGGCCTTTCGATACCGAAAATGGGAGCGACGGCATTCGGATATGACGTCGCTCGTCAATTTGGACTGAAGATCCAAAAAACAAGACCTGCGCTCGTGCCACTCGTTTTCGGCGCGAACGACCGAAAACAGTATTGTGACTTGGCCGGCGTCTCGGCCGAAGTAATCGCTTCCACTAACGGCCAATCATTTCGCGAGAACATGCTGATCACTCATCGTGGCTTGAGCGGCCCGGCGGTTCTGCAAATCTCATCGTATTGGGAAAAAGGCCGACCGATCAGCATCGATCTGGCGCCCGGTCGCGACGTGTTGGCTAGCGTGAGCAGAGCCAAGATTCGCGACATCTCTGCGGCGCGATCTGCCTTCCAGGGACTACTCCCCAAGCGTTTTGCGACGCGCTGGCTGGAATTGCACGCACCTCCGAGCTGGAGCAACCAATCGCTTGCAGAAACGGAGAAGCAGATTCATGAATGGTCGTTGCTCCCCGTCGATACGGAGGGCTACGAAAAAGCTGAAGTAACCGTGGGTGGCGTCGATACGGATGAACTGTCGAGCCAAACGATGGAAAGCAAGAGAATCCCAGGCCTGTTTTTTATCGGCGAGGTCGTTGACGTCACAGGCCACCTGGGTGGTCACAATTTCCAATGGGCGTGGGCTTCAGGAGCGGCAGCGGGAAGAGCTTTGTAAAGTCGGAATACTTAAGCTACGTGTAATGTTTTGCGCCGCGTGTACGCAGAGAATCCAAGGAGCAGGAAGGCAGAGAAGATCGAGATAGCGGAGCCCGCAGTGCGGTCCCAAGTTCGTCGGAACTGGACACTCACGGAATGCTCGCCCGCGGGTACTTCAAGCGACAATTGCGCAGTCTCCGGAAGTGAATCGCCACCCACGATTTTTCCATCCATTTGGATTTCCCAAGCCGGATAATTTATAAGTCTGAGAGCCAGTGCGACCGGCTGGCTCGTCTTCGAGGTGAACAATCTTGTTTCGGCGGTCCAGCTGTTAACGTGGAGGTCGTCGCCGTTCAGCAGCATTACGGCTCCGGATTCGGGATCAATCTTCGCAATCTTGGGCGTTGCAGTTTCCGCGGATTTACTGAGACTCGGAACCGGCGTGTCAGAACTGTCCGATGAGGCAGATGGCTGTCCAGGCAATTCATAACGGTCGCAGCCCAGCGGTTGATATTCGTCCGTGCCCTCGTAGCCATGCCCGGAACGAATTCCGTCCGCAAGTACCGGGATGTCTTCGCTATCCCACCAAGCGTCCTTGACGAAAGTTGTTCCGATTGCCGCGGTAGCAATAAGAATTGCAAACAATCCGAGCCGTTGTTTCCGCGAGCTTTGCAAAGCCGCGGCCACGAAGAACGCAAGCGCGACATCGAGCGGCAAGAGACATCTCCAGGGAAATTGCACGAACTGAAGTTTCGGCAAGTGTTCCCAAAAGAAAACGCTCGGCGGAAACATTAGAAATGAGGATGCTAAAGCGAGCGTCACAAGCACCCACCAAGGCTCGAAAAGATTCCGGCGTTGGCGCGCAACGAAAACGGCGGCAATCCCAGTCACCATGATAGTTGCCAGCGCTACTGCTGAAACTTTCCAGTTGAAGAGAACGAATTCGGGATCATTCGAGTGTGCAAACAGAAAATTCTGGCTGGGGCGAAGATTTTCCGCCAGCGCCTGCGAGATCTGAACCCATCGCTGTTCCCAGCCTGCGGGCAAAATATAAAAAGCCGCCAAACCAAAGCCGCCCGCCATAGCCGCTCCACCGCGTAGGACAGGCCATATATTCCGATACAATGCGCATCCCACCGCGAAAATCAAAAGCAACGAGTAAGTTGCAATTACTGCCGCTGGCGCGTTCGATAGCCATATCAGCGCGAACACCAGGGCAAGACCTGGCACACGATTCCAACCATCGCGTGCCACACGGAGAGCTCCCAGAACAGCGAGCGGAAATAGCGCACTTGCGAGGAGTTCAGCGAAATCGCTTCGGTAATAGACAATCACGAGATGATACGGATTTACGGCGAATAGCACTGCTGCCAACAAGGCCTGTCCGTTTGGAAGCCATTCGCGCGCCAGTCGCCACATGCCGAACCCTGCAAGAAGCAGCGCCAGCCAAATGAATGCTCCCGGAACGATTCTCCATGGCAGCACCGAAGCCAAACCTGCCCCCAGCATCCACGATCCCGGCGGATAGAAAATAAATCGCGGCTCACCAAAGCCCCAGTTCGCCCACTCCGCCCAACGCGGATACGCGATACCTTCGCGCCACTGTCCGGCGACGTCCATCCACGACGCGAGATGGAATTGAAAATCATGGCCGGAGGCGTTTCCCAGAAATAACATCGGGAAAACCACGGCCGATGCCGCCGCCGCTGCGCACAGCAGCGCGACACGTCGGGAAGATTTTGTGATGTCAGCCGCAATTCGCTGCGCAGAGACTCCTGTGAGAGCTGTCTGAATGAGTGAACCCTTTCACCCGAATGTATCGTCACCGGCTACGCATTAGAGAATACAGAATTGCGCATTGCTTGTCTTACTATGCTGCGCTTTACGCGTGAGATATCTCCGGTGCCGAACACATTCGCGCAAAGTTCGCGGATTTAAAGCCCTCTCGCGGTAGCATGGATTCGATGACCGACGAGCCAAAAGAAAAAGACCGGGCGGCCACTGCGGAAGAGCTAAGGTTGCAGGCCAGCGAGGATCGCGAAGTACACTGGAAGCGCTGGGGTCCTTATCTATCAGAACGCCAGTGGGGAACAGTTCGCGAAGATTACAGCCCGGACGGCGACGCCTGGAAGTATCTTCCGCACGATCATGCGCGCTCCCGAGCGTATCGCTGGGGCGAAGACGGCATCGCCGGCTTCTGCGATCGCCACCAGCACATCTGTTTCGCGATTGCTCTTTGGAATGAAAAAGACCCCTTTCTGAAAGAACGTCTTTTCGGCCTGACCAATACCCAAGGGAATCACGGCGAGGACGTAAAGGAATACTATTTCTATCTGGATGCCACGCCCACAAGTTCGTATCTAAAGTGCCTCTACAAGTATCCACAAGGGTCGTTCCCCTACGATCAACTCGTTCAGGAAAATGCAAAGCGGACGCGTCTGCAACCCGAATATGAATTGGTAGACACGGGCATCTTCTCTGAGAATCGCTACTTCGACGTTTTCGTCGAATACGCCAAAGTCTCGTCCGAGGACATTCTGATCCGCATAACGGCCTGGAATCGCGGCCCGGATCCGGCTCCTCTCCATCTGCTGCCCACGTTATGGTTTCGGAATCGATGGGACTGGGGTGAAGGGTATGACAAGCCGCAAGTGGCGCGGGTACAGGGCCTTCAAGGTGGGGAACTATTCGCCCTAAACGAATATCACTACGGCAAGCGCTGGTTGATCGCCCAGGGAAAGCCCGAACCGCTCTTCACCGACAACGAGACCAATACCGAGCGGTTGTTTGACAGTAAGAATGCTTCGCCGTATGTGAAAGACGCTTTCCATCGTTACCTTGTTCAGAGCGAGCGTGGGGCCGTAAATCCGGCAACGACCGGAACGAAAGCGGCTGCACATTATTCCGAAGTAATTCAACCTGGGAAAAATCTCACCATCCGCCTTCGCTTGCTGGACAAAGATCCTGGGCAAGGCCACAAATCAGCGCAGGACTTTTTCGGTCCCGCTTTCGACCAAATGTTTGAGCAAAGAATGAAGGAAGCGGACGAGTTTTACACTCAGCGTGTCGGCCGTTGCGGAAGTGAGGACGCGCACATAGTCCAACGCCAGGCTTTCGCCGGCCTGCTGTGGGGCAAGCAGTCCTACCACTACGACGTTCGTCGCTGGCTTGAGGGCGATCCCACGCAGCCTCCCCCTCCGCCCGAGCGTCTCGACGGCCGGAATAGCGAGTGGACGCATCTCTACAATTCCGACGTGATATCCATGCCCGATAAGTGGGAGTACCCGTGGTATGCGGCGTGGGATTTGGCTTTCCATTGCGTGGCGATGG
>Ga0302325_10007985_pt1 | contig 23347 bp, 24 predicted proteins | sample Palsa_T0_2_FD_201948 | JGI IMG/M metagenome (GOLD analysis project Ga0302325, IMG submission 201948) | Peat permafrost microbial communities from Stordalen Mire near Abisko, Sweden - Palsa_T0_2 | ecosystem: Environmental > Terrestrial > Soil > Palsa > Peat permafrost | place: Sweden: Abisko... | reverse complement strand
ATCCGCAAGCTCGCCGCCTTTTGCGCGCGCCATGCGGCGCAGCCAGGCTGCGAGGAACGCCGTCGCGCATGAACGCGGATCACCGCGATGTTGACCGCATGCGGCTCATGGACTGCGGGACCGCCGCGTAGACCGCCTGCTCCTGGCGTGAATGGCAGGTGAACGCCGACACACGACCGGCGTCTAAACGCGCGGAGGCTGCGCGGAGAACCGGTATGGGCGGCCGCGGAGCGCGGACGGTATCTTGGCAATAGTCGCGGATGCGAGGCGGGTCACGCTTAAATAAGTAGAATCAGCCCTTTAGGGTTATTTCGGGCAAACTGACGGGCACACCGGACCGTGCGGGATTGCCGCCTCCAAACCACAGACTCGAGAGATAAGTTTCATGTGCGGAATCGTCGGAGCGATCGCCGAGCGCAACGTTGTTCCCATCCTGATGGAAGGACTGCGCCGGCTCGAGTATCGCGGCTATGACTCGGCGGGCATCGCGGTCCTGAACGGGACGCAGCATTTAAAGCGCACGCGCACGGTCGGCAAAGTGAAGATGCTGCAGGAGGCTCTCGAGCAGACGCCTACCCCCGGCAACCTCGGCATTGCACACACTCGCTGGGCCACGCACGGCGTGCCGAGCGAGAGAAATGCCCACCCGCATATCTCGCGCGACGGCCTTGCCATCGTGCACAACGGCATCATCGAGAATCACGATGAGCTGCGCGCGGATCTGGAGCGCCTGGGATACACCTTCACCTCGGAGACCGATACCGAGGTGATCGCGCATCGGATTCACTACCACCTGGCCACTGTCGCCGACTTGTTCAAGGCCGTCAGGGCCACGGTGGCGGAGCTCGAAGGCGCGTATGCGCTCGCGGTCGTCAGCGAACATGATCCTGACCGCATCATCCTTGCGCGCGAGGGCTGCCCCGTCGTCATAGGCTTGGGCGATGACGAGAATTTCGTCGCCTCCGACGTGGCCGCGCTCCTGTCGGTCACGCGCCGCTTCGTATTCCTGGAAGAGGGCGACGTTGCGGAAATCCGCCGCAAGTCGATCCGCATCATCGATCGCGAAGGCAACACGGTCGAACGTCCGATTCGCGAAAGCGCGCTGAGCGCGGATGCCGCGGAGAAGGGCCTGTACCGGCACTTCATGTTGAAGGAGATTCATGAGCAGCCAAGCGCGGTGGCGGACACTCTGCAGGAGCGCGTCGCCAATGGCCGGCTCCTCGAGGCCGCCTTTGGTCCCGCTGCCACTGAGGTCTTCAAGCGCACGCGCCACGTTCACATCGTCGCCTGCGGCACGAGCTACCACGCCGGCGCCGTCGCGCGCTACGTCATCGAGCAGGTGTGCAAACTGCCCTGCTCCGTTGAGATTGCAAGCGAATACCGCTACCGCAATCCCGTCGTGCCTGCGAATTCTCTGTTTGTGACGATTTCGCAGTCAGGTGAGACCGCTGACACTCTGGCTGCGCTGCGCCTTGCCAAGCAAGCGGGCTACTTGTCGTCGCTGTCGATCTGCAATGTGCCCGAGAGTTCGCTCGTGCGCGAGTCCGAACTTGTGATGCTGACACGCGCGGGGCCTGAGATCGGCGTGGCCTCCACCAAGGCATTTACCACACAGCTGACCGCGCTCGGGATGCTGGTGATTGCGCTCGCCAAGCACAACAGCGCGGACAGCGAGCGCGAGCGCGGCCTTGTAATGCGGCTCATCGAGCTGCCGTCCCTGATCGACAAGACCCTGGCGCTCGATGGAGTCATCGAAGAACTTGCCAAGCGCTTCGCCGACAAGCATCACGCGCTTTTCCTCGGCCGCGGCGCGCTTTTCCCGATCGCCATGGAAGGCGCGCTCAAGCTGAAAGAGATCTCCTATATCCACGCGGAAGGCTATCCCGCGGGCGAACTCAAGCACGGGCCGCTCGCGCTCGTGGATGCGGACATGCCAGTCATCGCGGTGGCACCGAACAACGACCTATTGGAGAAGCTCAAGTCGAATCTGATGGAAGTGCGCGCGCGCGGCGGCGAACTCATCGTATTTGCCGATCCGGAATCCGGCATTACACCGAGCGACGGCGTTACCGTCATTCAAATGCCCAAGCACGTGACATACTTTCAGGCGCCGGTGGTGTATACGATCCCGCTGCAGCTGCTTGCCTATCACGTGGCGATCCTGCGCGGCACCGACGTCGATCAGCCGCGCAACCTCGCCAAAAGCGTCACCGTCGAATAATAGGACCGGAGAGCGCTGCTACCGTGGTCTTCGGTTGGTGACTGACGCCGATTTTCGGCACCAAATGGAGGGGGGCATGCGCGGATTGCTGCGAGCTTTGCTGTTGCTCGCCGCCTCGACAGCCATCGCCGAGCCGATGACCGATGCGACGACGCGCCGCCTCGCAGTCGACATTCTCCATGAGCTGGTTGAAATCAACACCACCGAGTCCGTGGGCAGCGTAACCCGTGCATCACAGGCCCTGCAGGCGCGATTCCTCGCGGCCGGCTTCGCCGCCAGCGATATTGCTCTGGTGGGCGCAGACCCGCGCAAGCAGAACTTGGTTGTGCGACTCCACGGTACCGGAAGGGTGCGGCCGCTTCTCTTGCTAGGTCATCTCGATGTCGTCGAGGCGCGGCGCGCGGACTGGACGGTGGATCCGTTCAGGTTCATCGAGAAGGATGGATATTATTATGGGCGCGGCACCTCTGATATGAAGGACGGTGATGCGATCATGGTGGCGACGCTGATCCGCCTGAAGCGGGAAGGCTTTCGCCCGGACCGCGACATCATCCTCGCACTCACCGCGGACGAGGAGGGAGGCGATGCGAACGGCGTCGCGTGGCTGCTTGCTAACCGACGCGACCTAATCGATGCCCCATACGCGGTCAACCCCGACGGCACCGAGGTCGACACCCGCGGCGGCAAGACAGTCGCGGTCAACGTCGGCGTTACTGAGAAGGTGTACGCCGATTTTGAGCTCACGGTAAAGAATCGCGGTGGCCACAGCTCGGAGCGCCGGCCGGACAACGCCATCTATGAGCTCGCCGGCGCACTCGGCCGACTACAGCACTACGATTTTCCGTTCGAGCTCAACGCTGCCGTGCGCGCCTACTACACCGAACTCGCGGCGAGCGAGACCAAAGCGCGCGCCGCCGACATCCGCGGCCTGCTCGCCGCGCCGCCCGATCCGGCGGCGATCGCCCGCATGTCAGGCAACTCCGACGACTACATCGTACTGCACACGACCTGCGTCGCTACTCGCCTCGACGCTGGACACGCCAATAACGCGCTGCCGCAGTCAGCAAAGGCGATTGTCAATTGCCGCATTCTGCCCGGGCACGAGCCCGAAGAAGTTCGCCAAGTACTGATTCAGGTACTTGCCGAACCGAAACTTATGGTTCGCTACATCGATGACGCTGGACACCTGCACGATGACGCGAGCAGCAAGCACGGCTTCGCAACGCCAACGCTCCCTACGGATGTCATCGGTGCCGTGCGCGCGGCCGCGGCGCGAATTTGGCCTGGCGTACCCGTGATCCCGGCGATGAGCGGCGGTTCGAGTGATGCCGCTGCCGCCGCTCCCTTCGGCCTGCCGGTGTACCAAGTCAGTGGCGAGGCATGTGAAATCGGCCAAGATCGCTCGCACGGCCAGGACGAGCGCATCGGCGTCGAGGCCTTCGCTCGCGGCGTCGATTTCTACTACCGCTTTCTACATGCACTGGTTTCTGGCGGCTGACAGTCAATACCTGGGGCCGGCGCTGGGCCGGATCGACGTCGATGCCGACCCCGGCCTAAGGGTTTTCTTTGAACGGCCGGTCGGGATGCATGAAGAACGATAGGCCGGCGCCCAACAACAACAACCCGATCGATCCATAGAACGGTATCGCCCAACTGCCGGTCAGGTCGAGCAAGCCACCGAAGACCACCGGCGAGATGATCCCGGCGATGCCGAAGCCGAAATTCATCATGCCGCTCGCCGATCCGGCGTACTGCGGGGCGATATCCATCGGCACGGACCAGATCGGCGCAACCACCAATTCGGAAAAGAAACACGCCGCCGACAGGCACAGGGCGACGGTGGTCAGATCATGCGTCAGCACCACCGGAATCAGAAAGCAGAAAGCGCCCAGCATGCCGACGACAATGAGGTTGCTGCGCGCCACCTGCAGGCTCCCGGTCCGACGGTATAACCAGTCGCTGATGATGCCGCCGACGGTGTCGCCGATCACCCCGCCCAACAGCACGCCGGAGGAGAACAAGGCGGAGTGTTTCAGATCGAGGTGAAAATTCTTGAAGAAGAAAGACGGCAGCCATGTGAGAAACACCCAAAGCGTCCAGCCGTAGCAGAAATCGACGGCCGTCACCGGCAGCATGCGCCGCGCGAGCTTAAGCCAGGGGACGCAGGGCGCATTGCCGCTGGCATTGCGCGACTGCGCCGGCGGCAGCCGTGCCAGCTCTTGAGCCGTGATGCGCTCATGCTGGCGCGGATCATCGCGAAACACCCACCACCAAAGGCCAACCCAACCCAGGCCCGCGAGACCCAGCACCACGAACGAGCCACGCCAGGAGGTATAGGCCAGCAATCCCACGACCAGCAGCGGCGTCAGCGCGTTTCCGAGCCGGGAGGCAGAATGGGTAATGCCCTGTGCGAATCCCCAGCGGGCGCGCGGCATCCAAACCGACAATGCGCGGGTCGCGGTGGGAAAAGCAGAGCCTTCGCCGAAACCCAGCACGAGGCGCGCCGCGATCAGCGAAGCTAAGCCGCCAACCAAACCGGTGCAGATCGTCGCGCCGCAAACCACGAGGCCCGAGAGCAAAAGCGCGCGGCGCGGCCCGAAACGGTCGCTCACCCAACCGCCGATCAGTTGAAACAGCGCATAGGGGTACGAAAATGCCGAGATCGCGAGGCCAAATTGCGTGTTATTGAGCCCCAGATCGGCGGTCATGCGCGGTGCAACCGTCGCAATGTTCACCCGATCGATGTACATCACGAGGTACATCAGGCAGAGAACGGTCAGGACCTGGTTGGACAGGCTGATTCGAAGCAGGCGCCGCGGGCCGCGCCCGGGAGCCGCGCTGTCAGGCGGGTTCATTCCGAAGGGCGCGCCTGGGCCTTGATCTGGGTACGGTGCATAACGCGCCTTGCTGCCGGATCGAACGGATCGCGACGATGCATGGTGCAGCGATTGTCCCAAAGAACGAGATCGCCGACCTGCCAGAGCGCCTGCCAGGCGAATTCCGGCCGGTCGGTATAGGACCAGAGCGTGTCGAGGAGCGCTTCGGAATCCGCCAACTCGAAGTGCTCGATGTAGGCATTGCGGCGGCGTCCCAGATAGAGCATCCGCCGCCCGGTTTGCGGATGGGTGCACACCAGCGGATGGAAGACGCCCGGCGATTCGCGCGGATCATCGCTCGGCGCAACCCCCTGCCGAACGTAGCCGCCACTATTATAAGTGCCGTCGTGCTTGACCCTGAGTCCCCCGAGACGCCGTTTTAGGTCGGCGGGTAACGCCTCATAGACCGCATACATATTGACGAATCCGGTATTGCCGCCCGTTGGCGGAATTTCGAGAGCGTAGAGCATGCTCGCCATCGGCGGGTCGGGAAGATAGGACATGTCGGTATGCCAAACCGCCTCGCCGTACCCGAGGCTACCAATCGGTTCGCCGTCTTTGATGACATTTGAGACGATGTAAATTTCGGGCATGCCCTCGACGAACCGGCGTCCGCTCTCCTGAACGGGAGCAAGGTCGAGCTCGCCGAAGCGCCGACTGAAGGCGATGAGTTCAGCGTCGGTAAGTTGCTGGCCGCGAAACAGCAGGACCAGGTTATCAAGCCAAGCACGGTGGATGATGGCGAATGCGTCGTCGCGCAATCGCCGCAGATCCACACCGCGAATTTCCGCTCCGAGTCCGCCGCCGGTCGGAACGATGAGCGGTTTGTCCATCAATTGCGTCTGCAAATTGGCCAAGTCCAAAACTCGCTATGAGTAAACATGCATTGCCCGCGGCGAAATAGCCTTCGGGCCGCACACGATTCGGAATTTGCGTCTCGCAAGAGAACACCTTTCATTCCGACGGGATATCAATTCAGGAGTCGGCTGCTCAAGTCATAGGCATCGGCGCGGAGGATCTTCACATCCGCCCAACTGCCTACGGAAAGTGCGCCCGCGCCCGCGATGCGCACCACGCCGTCGATTTCAGGCGCATCCGCGCTGCTCCGTGCAGTGGCAGTGTCGCCGTCGATTGCGTCCACCAGCACACGCATGCGGCTGCCGACGTGGCGTTTGAGTCGCGCGGCGCTGATGGCGCTCGCTCTTTCCATGAAGCGCGCGTAGCGCTCTTCCTGGAGCTCGGCCGGCACGTGATCAGGCAGCGCATTTGCGGCCGCGCCCTCGACCGGGGAGTATTTGAAGCAGCCCACGCGGTCAAGCTGCGCGGCATCGAGCCAGTCGAGCAGCTCGTTGAATTCGGTCTCGGTTTCGCCGGGGAATCCCACAATGAAGGTGCTGCGGATCGCAAGCTGCGGACACACCCGGCGCCACGCTTGAATACGCGCCAAGGTGTCTTCGGCATGTGCGGGACGGCGCATGCGCTTCAGGACGCTGGGACTGCCGTGCTGAAACGGCACGTCAAGATAGGGCAGTACACGCCCTTCGGCCATGAGGGGAATGACGGCGTCGACGTGCGGATACGGATAGACGTAGTGCAGGCGCACCCACACGCCCAGGGAACCCAGGCCGCGCGCCAGATCTATGAAGCGCGTTTCGTAGCTTTCATCGCGCCACATCGCCGATCGATAACGCACATCCGCCCCGTAGGCACTCGTGTCCTGCGAGATCACGAGGAGTTCCTTCACACCTGCAGCAACCAGCCTCTCGGCCTCGCGCAGCACCTCGTCGATGGGCCGGCTCGCGAGCCGGCCGCGCATCGACGGGATGATGCAGAAGCTGCAGCGGTTATTGCAGCCTTCGGAGATCTTCAGGTACGCATAGTGGCGCGGTGTCAGCCGGATACCCTGCGGCGGCACGAGATGGACAAACGGATCGTGCCGCGGCGGCACATGCTCATGCACCGCATCCATTACGTCCTCGTATGCGTGGGCGCCCGTGACTTTAAGGACGCGCGGGTGGCGCGCGAGAATACGTTCAGGTCGGGCGCCCAGGCAGCCCGTGACGATCACGCGGCCGTTTTTCTCCAAGGCCTCGCCGATGGCATCCAAGGATTCATCGACAGCCGCGTCGATGAATCCGCAGGTGTTGACCACGACGACGTCCGCGGCAGCATAGCTTGCAGAGATTTCGTACCCTTCCGCGCGCAGCCGCGTCAGGATGCGCTCCGAATCAACGAGCGCTTTGGGGCAGCCGAGGCTGACGAATCCGACTTTCGGTGTACCGTCCAGGGAAGGTCCTTGTGTGCGCCGGTGCGCGCGGCTTTGGAAAAAGGGTTGCCATGCTACCGGGAGCGCGCCGCGGGCGCACGATTGTCCCGGCTAGCGCACCGTCCGCAATGGCGCCGGAGGCCTGATTTCCGCCTAAGGGCCGTCCCGAACGGTGCGCAGTATAAAGAAGAGCGCCAGGGCCACTAGCGGTATGAGGAGCCAAGGCCACACCGCGGCAACGCGCTCGCCGGGGGCGCGAGAGGGCTCGGAGGCATCTTTGGCCATCGGCGCTCAGCGCGAGTAAAGCGCGGTGATTTCAGCCTCGCCGATCGCATTCGCGTGCACGTTGAAGGCGATGAAGGCGGCTGATGCGTCACCTGGAACTTCCACGAGCTTCGGCACCTTCAATGCGTAGAGCTGGAAGTGATAGTGGTGCACCTTCCCCGGCGGCGGGCAGGGGCCGCCATAAGCGTAGCTGCCGAAGTCGGTCCGGCCCTGCAAGGTGCCGGAGGGCAAGGTTTTAGTCTTGGGATCGCCCGCTCCGGCCGGTAGGGAGTTCGCGGTCGCGGGTATATCGTAGACCACCCAATGCCACCAGCCGCTGCCGGTGGGCGCGTCGGGATCATGGACCAGGAGCGCGAAGCTCTGCGTGCCCTGCGGCGCGTGAATCCAGCTCAATGCGGGCGAGACGTTATTGCCGGTGCAGCCGAATGAGTTAAATACCTGCGCAAGTGCCATCTTGCGCCCCGTAGCGATGTCGGGACTGGTAAGCGTAAAGCTGCCAGCCGGCTTGGCAGCATCGGCGGTATGCAGAACCGCTGTCATTGCCAAGGTGCCCGCAATCAACGCCGCTCGCCACATGGTGCCCTCCCATTTTTTTGCGTGGTGAGCCCTTAGTTTGACGGTCACGCGCCTGTCTCGCAAACCTTTACCTGCTCGTGCATAGTCGCGCCCGAGGCTTCCCGGGCAGGGCGCTCCTCATGGCGAAAATACTCGGAATTGCGGGGAGTCTGCGCCGCGCGTCCTTCAATGCGGCGCTGCTGCGCGCGGCAGTGGAGCTTGCGCCGGCCGGCACGAGTATCGAGGTCGCCTCGATCCACGACATACCGCTCTATGACGGGGACGTGGAGGCGCAGGGGATTCCTCCCGCTGTTGCCGAGCTCAAGAATAAGGTAGCTGCCGCCGATGCCCTGCTGCTGGTCACACCCGAGTACCTCAATTCGATTCCAGGGGTCTTCAAGAACGTCATTGACTGGCTGTCCCGGCCGCCGGCCGATGCGGCACGTGTGTTCGCCAATCGTCCGGTGACGCTCATTGGGGCTTCGCCCGGCAGATTCGGGACGGTGCAGGCACAGCGCTCATGGCTGCCGGTACTGCGCACTTTGCGCACGCGCCCGTGGTTCGGCACGCCGCTGTACGTGTCAGCGGCAGCGAGCGTGTTCGACGCGCAGGGCCGCCTAGTCGACGCGGACGTGCGGATGCAGCTGGAGGAGCTGCTCAGGGATTTTGTAAAGGCGATCGGCTGAGCAAATCAAGCGCAGCGCTCGCGCGTTACGCGCTCGCTCGATGCCGGGTGCCTGACGAGCGCGCCTGGCGGCCGGATCGGCCGGCGCACGAGCTCGCCGCCGCAGTTCGGACACCTGCCGCTCAGGACCCCGTGTGCGCAGGTGCTGCAGAAGGTGCATTCGAAGGAACAGATCAGCGCCTGCAGCGAATCAGCCGGAAGATCGCGGTCACAGCACTCGCAGTTGGGACGCAGTTGCAGCATGCCAAGCCCCTCCTCTACAGTGAATCGGTAGATGCTACACGCCCGCTTCCAGTTGCGAGCAGATCCCGCGCCGACGCGCTTCGATCGCGATTACTACCAGCGCTATTACTTCAACCCGCGCACGGCAGTCATCTCGCGCGCGGAAATGCGCGCTCGCGCCGCCCTCATCGCCGCATACACGCAGCATATCGGCTTGCCCGTGCGGCGCATTCTCGATGCCGGCTGCGGCACCGGTGCCATGCGCAGTACGCTCGTACGGCGCCTGCCGCGCTCGACGTATGTGGGGCTGGAGACGAGTATGTACCTGTGTCAGCGCTATGGCTGGGAGCAGGGTCGCGTGGAGGCGTATCGTCCGCAGGCGCCTTTCGATCTCATCGTTTGCTACGACGTCCTGCAATATCTTGATGATCGCGGCGCGGCTGCTGCGATTGCGAATCTGGCGCGACTGTGTCGCGGTGTTCTCTACTGCACGGTGTTGACGCGACAGGACTGGCTGCACAACTGCGATCGCAGGCGCACGGACGCGAACGTCCATCTGCGCACGGGACAGTGGTACCGCGCGCGACTGCGCCGCGGCTTCCGCGAGATTGGCGCGGGCTTCTGGCTCGCCCGCGCGGCGCCGCTTACGATCTGGGAGCTTGAATCGGCGGGACGCTAGCGGGAGAGGAAAATTTCGATGGCGAATTATTCGGCAAAGATCAGCTGGCTGCGCGGCAGTGCAAGCTTCATTGACAATCGCTACAGCCGCGCACATTCCTGGCTATTTGACGGCGGCGTCGAGGTGCCGGCATCCGCCTCCCCGCATGTGGTGCCGGTGCCCATGTCGGTCGAAGCCGCGGTCGATCCGGAGGAAGCCTTCGTCGCGGCGCTTGCGAGCTGCCATATGCTCTGGTTTCTTTCGCTGGCGGCGGCGCAGCACCTTCTTGTCGACCGCTATGTGGATGAGGCCGTCGGCGTCCTCGGCAAAAATGCCGCGGGCAAGGTCGCGATGACCACGGTGACGCTCAAACCGCGAGTCGAATTCTCCGGCGAGCAAAGGCCGACGCGCGCCGCCTTCGAGGCCCTGCACCACAAGGCGCACGAGAAATGCTTCATCGCAAACTCCGTGACGACCGAAGTGCGCTGCGAACCGGTGATCGAGTGAACGCCCACCCGGCCGCACCATTCAAGGACCATTTCTCCGGCGTTGCGACGACCTATGCGAGCTTCCGGCCGCGCTACCCGCCTGCGCTCTTTGAGTATCTGGTGCAGTCTTGCAGGCGCCAGGAACTTGCGTGGGACTGCGCCTGCGGCAGCGGGCAGGCGACGCTTGATCTTGCCGAGCGCTTTGATGCCGTGCTCGCAACCGACGCGAGCGCCGCGCAGGTCGCAGCAGCGCCACCGCACCCCAAGGTTCGTTACCGCGTAGCGCCCGCCGAGGAGAGCGGCCTGCAGGCGGCGAGTGCCGACATCGTAACTGTCGCGCAGGCGCTGCACTGGTTCGAGCTTGCGCCCTTCTACGCCGAGGTCGAGCGTGTGCTGCGTCCACGCGGCGTGCTCGCGGCGTGGACCTACGGTGTAATGCATGTGGCGGGCGAGCACGTCGACCAGAGGGTGCAGGAATTTTATTGGGACACACTGAAGACCTACTGGCCGGCCGAGCGACAGCTCGTCGAGGGCGGCTATAAAACTTTGCCATTTATCTTTGCGGAGTTGAGCGCGCCGACTTTCGAGTTGCAGGAGGACTGGTCGCTGCCTCAGTTCATAGGCTACGTCCGCAGCTGGTCCGCCACGGCTCGTTATGTCGAACGCAACGCTGCAGATCCGGCGGCAGATCTCGAGGAGAGTTTGGCGCCCCTATGGGGCGAGCCGGATGAGTTGCGGCGGATCAGTTGGCCGTTGAGACTGCGCATCGGCGTGAAGCCGTAGCGCGGTTTTCTCCACCAGCACTGTGCCGGCGATGAGCCCTCTGGCGGTTGTTCAATTCAGCGGGCCGACCGAGTGCCGGCGCGACGGTTGCGGGCCGCTCGGGCTCATTCTATCCGGCCATACGACCAATCACCCGCGGCAGCTCACGCATCTGTCCTTCGCCGGCACAGCGCCGGCGGATCTGCCGCCGATTCTCGAGGATGCGGACGTCACGCGCATGGGCGATGAGAGCTACCGCATCAAAAGCGGCGCGCGCGCCTGGACGCTAAGCGCGCGCGCCGTGCACCTGCATCGGGAGGTCGCGCGCGAATTTTATGAGATCGTGCCTGGAGAGCCCGTGCGCTGGACGCAGCGGCTCTTCTGGCGGATCGTACTCGCACTCGCGGCGACGTCCGCCGGGCGCTGGCTGCTCGGGGTTTGGCGCGGCGGCTAATCCAAGATCTGGAGTCCTCATGCAGTTCTCGCCCTATCTCCTCGCTTTCATCGCAGGTGCACTGCTCACCGTCCAGGTCGGACTGAACTCCACCCTGGGGCGCGCGGTCGGCCATTTGCGCTTTGCCGTCCTCATGAACTTTCTCGTGGGGTCAGCGGGACTTTTGGTGTATGTCGCCGTAGCCGGCGGCGCCTGGCCGACCCGTGAGGGCCTGGCTGCCGTGCCGGCATGGGCCTGGTTCGGCGGCTTCCTGGGCGCATTCTATGTGGCGGTGGCAACGCTGATCGGCCCGCGCATCGGCGCCGCGGCGCTTCTCGCGCTGACCGTTTTCGGGCAACTCCTCGCCTCGCTCCTCGTCGACGAGTTTGGCTGGCTCGGCTTTCCGACGCAGCCGATTTCGCTCACCAAGCTTGCCGGAGCGGCCCTGCTCCTGGGAGGCGTCGGGCTCATCGTGCGCTGACGCACAAGGCATTGCATGACAGCTGACAAACGCATTCCCGTCACGGTGCTGACCGGCTTTCTCGGCGCGGGCAAGACGACGCTCCTCAACCGCATCCTCGCCGAAAAGCATGGCCAGCGCATCGCGGTGATTGAGAACGAGTTCGGCGAAGTCGGCGTGGATCAGGAACTCGTCATCGGCGCAGAGGAAGAAATCTTCGAGGCCGCCAATGGCTGCATTTGCTGCACGGTGCGCGGCGATCTCATCCGCGTCCTGGGGCAGCTTCTCAAACGCCGCGACCGCTTCGACTACGTCATGATCGAGACCACGGGACTCGCCGATCCGGGTCCCGTGGCGCAGACCTTCTTCGTCGAAGAGGACCTGAAGGATCAATTTCTTCTCGATGCCATCGTGACCGTGATCGACGCCGCGCACATCGAAAAGCATCTGGATGAAATCGATGCGGCAGGCGAGCAGGTGGCATTTGCAGATGTGATCCTGCTCAATAAATCCGACTTGGTTGCAAGCGCGGACCTGGTGCGCATCGAGCGTCGCATGCGCGCGATCAACAGCACCGCGAAGATCCTGCACACGCGCAACGCGGACGTGCCCATCGAGGCGGTGCTGCAGGTGGGCGCATTCGATCTCGAGCGCGTGCTCGCAATGGAAGGTGAGTTTCTCGCGGCAGCCGCGCCGCACGAGCATCACGGCGCCGATCACCATCACGACGATGAGATTGGCTCGGTCGGGATCGTCGATCCGCGCGCCCTCGATGCGCAGAAGCTCGAGGCATGGCTCGCATATTTGTTGCAGAGTCGCGGCCCGGACATCTTTCGGATGAAGGGCGTGCTCAACATCAGCGGCGAGAATCGCCGTTACGTGTTTCATGGCGTGCACATGAGTTTCGATGCCCGCTTCGAGCGGCAATGGAACGGCGCACCGCGTGGCAACCGGCTCGTATTCATCGGCCGCAAGCTTGATCGGCAGGAACTCGAGGCCGGCTTCGCATCCTGCATCGCATGATCGATGCGCATCTAGCGAAGCGCGCGACTCTTGCGCTCGATACTTATATCGTCGACTGCGATTGGTCGAGCGACAGCGCGGCGGTTGCCATCGCGGGCGGCGAAGGGGCCGTGCTGGTCATTGATCGCGCAAGCGCGAATCCCAGTATCAGAAAGCTCGGAGAACATCCGCTCGGCACTCTCGCCATCGCATGGCAGCCGGGCAGCCGCACCATTGCATCATCAGGTCAGGACAGCGCAGTCATGCTGTGGAATGCGGATGCGGCGGCGCCCGCAAAGCTCCTGAGCTCGGGCAGAACATGGACGGAGCACCTGGCCTATGCGCCGGACGGCAAACTCGCCGCAGCCTCGGGCAAGACACTTCTTATTTGGAGTCGCGAGGCAGAACAAATCGGTGCGCCTGCGCCGCACGCGAGCACCATCGCGGCAATCGCCTGGGATGCATCGGGACGGGAGCTCGCGGCCGCGACCAATCGCGCCATGTGGGTTCACCGCATCGAGCCGGCGCCTGGCACCGCGCACGCCCATGAGGTTTCCGCCGCCTGCCTCACTGCGGCCTACAGCCCCAACGGTCGGATGCTCGCGTCCGGCATGCAAGACGGGGCAGTGCACTTGTGGTACCGCAGCGCCGCGCGCGATTCGCACATGCGCGGCTACGGCGCGCGCGTTGCGCTGACGCGCTGGAGCGCCAACAGCCGGTACCTTGCAACGAGCGCGGGCGCGCAGGTCGTCGTTTGGGATTGTGGCGGCAAGGGTCCGGAGGGATCAACGCCGCTCGAACTTTCAGCCCACACTGATCGCGTTGATTGCCTCGCCTATCAGCCCGGCGGTCCGTGGCTTGCCTCCGGCGGCCGCGACTGGCGCGTCGCGCTGTGGTGGCCTGGAAAGGCGCAAGCGCCGGTGGATGTGCAACCCTGCGCATCCGAGGTTTCGGTGCTGCGCTGGTCGCCCGATGGCCGTTTTCTCGCCGTCGGCGAGCGCGGCGGTCAGCTCTCGTTCTATGCGCTCGTTACGAAGTCGGCGAGCCCATCTCGATGACCGCGGGGGGGGCGACGGGCACGCGATGCGTCCCGAGCAGATTCGCATAGATCGCGGTTTGCGTATGAAATGCCCGCGTCCAGGTGAACTGACGCAGCACGCGCTCGCGGGCCACTCTGCCCACGGCCGCGACATCGCGCTCATAGAGCGCGACAATCGCCTCGGCCATGCTGTTTGCACTGCCGGGCTCGGCCAGCATCCCGACCGACGCATCGATCAATTCGGGAATTGCGCTGGCGCGCGCCGCCACCACGGGAAGTCCGCAGGCCATCGCCTCGAGAATGACGAGGCCGAAAGTCTCCTTTGTACCCGCGTGCACCAGAGCGTCTGCGGAGGCGAGCCATTGGGCTAGCTCGATGCTGTCGCGCCGGTACGGAATCAGCGAAATATTCGGCATCGGGCGCGCCTCACGCTCGCCGCCGATCATCAAGAGGTGGTACGGGTGGCCGAGACTTGCAAACGCCTGCAGCAGCACCGGCAGATTTTTTTCCTTGGCGAAGCGTCCTGCGTAAACGAGGACGCGGGCATCGGCAGCAAGCCCCAGACGTGCGCGCAGATCCAAAGTGGCGCGCTCGGGACAGAAGATCGCAGTGTCCACACCGAGAGGCTGATGCATGGTGTGCCGCACGCCCAGGCCGTTGAGGAAGTCGCACATCGAGCGGCTCGGCGCGAATACCACATCGCAGCGCTCATAGAACCAGCGCACGTAGTGACCGAGCGTGCGCTCGCTCAACGAGCCGATGCGCCGTCCGATGATCTGCGGCAGGTTCGAATGATAGAAGGCGACGAGCGGAATGCCGCGACGCTGCGCGACGCGCCACGCACACCACGCCGAGTGGAAGGCATCCCCGACCTCGATGAGGTCCGGCTCGAGCTCATCCAGCAGCGCCGCCCAGCGGCGCGTGTTTAGCGGCAGGCGGTAGTTGAACGTGCCCGGCAGTGTGAAGCCCGGCACGGTGCAGATACCGCCGCGCTCCACGTACTCGGTGTCGCCCGGAACCACCATGGAGTGTTGCCATGACGTGTGGCTGCGAAGCCATGCGTGCTTCGCGGTGAGGTAGCGCTTTACCCCGCCGCTCGTCGGCGAGTAGAAGACGGTCGTGTCGACGACGTGCATGCAGTTTCTAGGCCTGTTCGTGCATCTTATTAGGAGGAGTCGGCGAGCTTCAGGCGCGCATTGCACCTTTATGACGTACGAGTGTCAAGCTCGCATGGGGCTGCCCAGGGGCGCCCATGGTGGGCAGCACCTTGTGATCCGCCAGGCGCCTCAGGCGGCGCTGGAATGCAGCATGCCGGTGGCGCGTGCGGCAGCGATAGCCTGCATGACTTCGTGCGCGTCGGCGGTGCGCGCGGCACGATCTTTCGCGAGCATCCGGGTGATGAGCTTTTCGTGGTGCGCGAGGCTCTCCGGAAGTTGCGGCACCGGCGCATTGACGTGCTGTTCCAGCAATTCGATGGCGGACTGGCCCGCATAGGGTCGCTTTCCGGTCAGGAGCTCGTAATAGATGACGCCAAGACTATAAAGATCGGAGCGGGCGTCGAGTTCCTCGCCCAGTGCCTGTTCGGGACTCATGTAGTACGGCGAGCCGCGCAGCACTCCGGTGCGCGTGCTCTTCAAACCGCCGTCCAATTGTCGCGCGAGACCGAAGTCGATAAGCACAATCGCGTCGTTCTCGCGCAGCATGACGTTGGCGGGTTTCAGATCGCGGTGCACGATGCCCGCATCGTGCACGACGCGCAGCGCCGCTGCGATTTCGCCCACGTAGCGCAGCGCATCCTCTTCCGAGACCCCTTGGCGCAGCCGCGCTTTGAGATCGCCGCGCGAAAAATAGTCCATCGCCAAATACTCATGCCCGGCGCGCGAGCCATAGTCGTGGATCTCGACGATCGCCGGGTGTCGTATGGCGGCAAGCGCGGCGCGCTCGCGCGCCAGCACCTGCGGCTCACTCACGCCGTTGGTGACCGTCGTGCTCACTTTCAAGGCGACGTCGCGCTTTAGCGCGAGGCTCGTGGCGAGATACACCACGGCCTGTTCGGACTCGCCGATGGTCTTGAGGATGCGATAGTGTGGAATGAGATCGCGCAGTGCCGCGCCGCTGCGCGGCAGCGCTGCGGAGGCATCTGCTGCGGACCCACTGCTGCGCGTCCGGTCGGCATTCGCAAGTCGCGCAAGGCTGCGCGCGACGCGCCGCTCGATGCGCCGCAGCGCAGATCGAACCGTCGCATTCAGGCGCTGCGGCGTGAGGAGTCGTTTGGGCAGATAGTCGAGCACACCGAGACGCAGTGCGCGCACGGCCGTGAGCTCATCGCCGCTGTCGGCGATCGCGATGGCGGCAGGAAAGTCAGTGCGGCGCCGCATTTGGCGCAGCAGATCGATTCCCTCGGCCGGTTCCACATCGTCAGTTGCGCCGAAGGCGGCGGACAGGATGAGCAGGTCATAGTCGCGGTGTGTAAGCGAGTCGAAGCGCAACAGCAGCTCGCTCATCTCAATCAAGGTCACGGTGGCGTCCGGGCAAAGCACGGACAAATGGTGGCGCAGCCACTCTCCGTAGCGCAGATCGCGTTCGACGATTAAGAGACGTGCTCGCATTGCAGTGCAACTATTGAAGAGCAAATCGGATACGCAGCTGCGCGCGCTGCTCGATGGGATGTCCGTCGCGTTCTGCCGGCTGATAGCGCCAGCGGCGCACAGCCGCAACGGCTGCCGCATCGAAGATCTCCTTGGGGTCCGAGCCCAGAACCGCGATGTGCGTGACGGAGCCGTCGGGCTCGACGTCAAATGCAAGATCCACCCAGCCGCTGGTGCCGTCGGCGCGCGCGCGCTCCGGATACTCCGGAGCGACGTAACGCAGCCGCTCGAGCGTGGCGGCGCTCACGACCTTGCCGGCGCTCGCCGGCGCGCCCTGTGGTGCCGGGACTGCCTGCGTCTGCGGCGCCTCGGAAGGCGGCGCCGCTGCGGCTTCGGCAGCGGGTGCCGGGGTGGACTTGGCGAGCGCCTCTTTCATGCGTGCAACGAGCTGCGCGCCCTGCAGGTCGCGCGTCAGCGTGTCGACGGCATCGCGAGCGACACCCGCAGCGGCGGCGACGCCGATCGCGCGGGCGGCCTCATCCAGGTTTCCGCCGCTCAGGGCTGCGCGCGCATCAGCGATCAGTTGCTGCTGCCGCTCGAGCTCATCGGCCTGCTGCTGCTGCTGTTGCGCGTGTGCCTGCGCGCGCAGCGCACGGTCTTTTTCGCGTGCGATCTGGGTCGCGAGGAAAGAAACCCGCGCGGACTGCGGCGCGATGGCGCGCGCGGCCGCATTCAGATGCTCGGCCTCATCGAGATGCTGTGCGAGCAAATCCTGCTCGGCGGCGGAGAGCACCTGGTCGACGACCTTGTCCAGGCCAGCGAGCGCCTGGGCATCGCCGGCATGGCGCTCGAGCGCCTGGTGATAGAGGTCGGCTGCATTTTCGCCCGGCGGCAGCAGCAAGTCGCCGCGCGCAAGGGCCGCGCCTGCGCGCTCGAGCAGCTGGCTGAGAGTCGAATCGGTCGGGACTGCGGGCGCCGATTTGAGCTGCGGCAGTACCACGGCGGGCGGCGGCGGCGAACTCTCCTGAGGCGTGCGCTGTCCCATCAGCCAGCCGACAATACCCGCGGTCCCGGCGACCATGACCGCCGCGACGGCGAGCGTGCCTGGTGGCGGGCGCCGCCCTGGAGCGGGCAGGGCCAGCTGCGCCACGGTGCTGGTTGCGCCGCTGGCCTCACCAGTAGCGCGCCGGCGCCATGCCGCGTCGATGAAGAGCCGCAGGCGTTGCTCGGATGCGGGCTTGTGCAGGAATCGATAGACATCGCCGCTCGTGACTTGCGCACTGAGCGCAGCCTGCTCGGCGGCGCCTCCGGCGACGACCAGGATGAGATCCGGAAACTGCGCTTTCAAACCCTGGGACAAAGGCGCGATCGAGCTTATGGTGGCGGCCGTATCCAGTACCACGACGCCCACGGAGCCGGACATGAGACGGTTCGCAAGATCCGCTTCCGCGCCGACGACGACGAGGTCATGTTCCGAAGTTGCGACGGCGCGCACGGCCGCAGCGAACACCGGGTCGCGCGTGAGCACGACCAGAGTTTCGCGCAGCAGTGTGCCGAGCGCGCGCGCAGGAGCGCTCACGGCGGGCACATCGGCCGGGTTCACCCCTATGGCGCTGTTCAGTGGAATTTGCAGCTCCTCGAGGAACGCCTTGGCTGCCAGGCAGTGGATAGGTACAGCCTCCCTGACGATGCGGCAAATCGCCTCCTGTTGTCGCCACCGGTGGGGCGATTCTGTGAAACTCGTCATCTTGCGGCGGCAGCATTTTTTAGCTAGAGCTGAACAGCGGCATTTTTGAGTGTCCCGGTGCGTTATGTCCGCGGCGGCCGCAGGTGCGCAAGCGAGGGAGCTGCGTGGAGATTGGCCTTTTATTGATGTTCGCCGCCTTGGTTGCGACGCTCGCCAGTGCGGCCGCCCCGCGCTTCTGGGTCGCAGACCTTGCAGTGCACTTTCGCCTGCAGTGGGCTGCACTTGCGCTCGCGGGCTGTCTGATTCTTGCGGCCGCCGGTCATCCGAGCTGGGCGGCGCTCGCCTTGGTGGTCGCGGCCATGCAGGCTCTCCTCAGCGCTCCGCTGCTGCATGCACGCGCGCCGGCGCCCCCCGATCCCGCAGCTGCGGCGCCGCTACGCCTGATGGCGATCAATGTTTGGTGCCGCAATCATCAGTATCAGCGAGTCATCGACTACATCGCCCGCGAGCGACCCGACGTCGTCCTGCTTGCCGAAGTCACGGCCAAATGGGAGCAGGCTCTGGTGCCGCTGGAGCAGAGTTATGCGCACCGTTACGCGACGCGCGGAGTGGGCCGCATGGGTCTGCTGCTGCTGTCGCGCTGGCCCATGGAGGCCGCGATCCTGCCCGGATTTTCCCGCGTCGAGCCCGCGATCGCGGCTCACCTCCTTCTCAAAGATCGCCGTGTGCAGATCTTGAGCGTGCATACGAGCTGGCCGCTTGGACCTGCAAGCTCCGCGCTGCGCGATCGGCAGCTCGCGCTAATCGGCGAGTTCGCGCGCGCGGCGGTCGGACCGCTCATCGTCGTGGGCGATTTGAATGTGTCGCCGTTCTCGCCGCATTTTCAGGCGCTGCTCGCCGGCGGCAATCTCAAATCTGCGGCGCAGGGACTTGGGTGGCAACCGACCTGGCCGACTTTTCTGCCGCCTGCCGGCATCCAGATCGATCATGCGTTGACGGGCCCGGGCGTGTTCGTCACAGGTTTCAAACGTGGATCGCAGGTAGGTTCGGATCATCTGCCTATCGTCATCGATTGCCTCCTGTAGGCAATATTTGCGGCAGAAAAGGTCTGCTCCTGATTATTTGAGCGGCGCAACATGCGGCGTCACGACGTTCATGCGGTGACGCGCTGGAGGCGGATTTCGCACGCCGTGGCGGATTACTTCGCACGCGGATCCAGCAGGGATCGAGTTGGATTGCCGGTCGTTGCGATGACATTCGGGTCGACGAGCGCCCGGCGCCGCAGGTGCCGCAGGGCGTTCTGCACGGTTGATTTCGACAAGCCGGTGCTGCTTGCGATGGTCTGCAGACTTGCCCGGACCTCGCGCCTGCCGTTGTTGGTGCGCGCGTGGCGGAGCAGGTACAGGTACACCAGGAACGCAGCCGGACGCCGGTCATGACCCACGAGATCCGGTAGTAGCACATCGATCACGTACGCATCGAGTGTCAAGCTTCGCATACCGATAAATACTATAGTAATTATTGATCCATCGGAACAGGCGAGGTCTGGTAATTTTACTGTTCCAGATTCGGTCGGAGGTCGGGGAAATGATTACGCATGTCAAGTTCGTGGGGATACCGACTCGCGATCAGACGCGGGCGTTGAAGTTCTATACCGAAGCGTTGGGCTTCGAGGTCGCCACGGATCAGCCGTTCAATGAGAAACAGCGCTGGATAGAACTGCGGATTGCGCATTCGCAAACCCGAGTCGTGCTGTTTACACCGGAAGGCCACGAAGAGCGCATTGGCACATTCTTCAACGGCTCCATCGCCTGCGATGATGTCGAGGCGACCTACCGGCAGTTGCGTCAGCGCGGCGTGGAATTCCTTCAGGAACCCCAGAAGCAGCCTTGGGGCATGTTTGCAATGTTTAAGGACCCGGACGGTAATCAGTTCGTCTTATCGTCAGCCTGAGGTAAGGCTCCTGCCGCCTCGGATGCGCCACGGCATCGCGCCCGACCCAAACTCGCAAGGGTGCAACACTGGATGCCGGGTCGGGAGATATTTGCTCCGGGTCATTCGTGCTCGAGAATGAATTTTGCGCCCTGGTAGGAGACCACCACGCCCTCGGGCGTAATGCTCTCGACACGCACGCCCTCCGGCAGCGCTTCACCCTCATGCAGTCTGTGCATATTGATGAGCACGAAGCGCTCCTCGGGCTTTGCGGCGTAGACGTGCAGGTCGACCCGCAGCGCCGGCAGGTGCGCGTCTGGATTCGCTGCGGCGTCCGCGTAGTTCTTCAAGCCGCTCTCGGTTCCGCTGCGCACGTGTGCTTCGGCCTGATCCGCAGTTCGTTTACCGGGGAGTACCGCGGGCTCGTAGTCATCGGGATTGAGAGAGGCGTCTTTGGCATCGGAGTTTGACAGCACTGGTTCAGGCTGGCCTGCGGAAGTGCGAACGGGGGCGGCGGCAGGTGCAGGTGCTGCCACTGCGCTTGCGGCCGCCGGTGGTACGGGTGCAGCGGCGGCAGGCGCGGCCTGCGGTGGCACGCTCTGCTGCGCCGCGCTTGCGCTCATCGCGGTAGTGTCGCCCTGCGCAGGTGCGGGCGGCAGGCGGTGCAGAAACACCCAGGCGCCGACTGCGATATTGATGACGAGTAGCACCGCCAGAGCCAGTGCCCAGTAGGGAAAGCGTGGTCGCGGAGGCGTCACCTTGACCTCAAACAAGGCGGGGCCGGACTGGCGCTGACGGTCGCTTTCGGATTTCTTCAGGGCGTCGAGAATAAATGACATGGTTCAGCTGCCGTGCGTTGCGTTGGCGCTCAAGAGGGGTGAATCCGGTGCCGCGACAGCGCTTGCGAGCACGATTTGAGTCTGAACACCGGCGATGCCGTCGACGGCGAGCCGGTGCTGACGCTGAAAGTCCATCACCAGATGGGAGAGCTCGGTGTCAAACACGTCGCTGACAGGCTGTCCGGCGGTGACGCCCTGCAGGCGCTCCAGACTTTCTCTCAGCCAGCGGACCTCATCGCCGCGCATGCCCAGTGACAACGGCTTCACTTTCTGCGTGCCCGGTCGCCACAGCATCACGAAGTCCCCGAACCAGTAGCGGGACAGCTCACCGATGCCCACCTGCTGCGTCTGCCCGGCGAGATCGATGCGCGCGTGCTCATCGTCGAGTCCCGCGAGCACCACCTGATGCTTAGTGCCCGCGTCATCGCTCAGCATGAGAATGGCGGGGCGGTTGTACACGCGCAGCTGGCCGAAAGAACCGCGCTGCACGAGACACTCCAAGCCCTGTTGCGCCGCCTGCGTGCACGGATCGGTGTTGCCGGCGACGTAGTGCGCGCCCCAGAGGCCAAAGAGCCGCTGGAAGGCGTCATCCGTGCCGGTGGCGTCGTTGTGTTGCGTCAGGAGCGCCTGTAGAGAGGGCGGGCTTGCGGGGGTCGGAGCGGCTGCGACTGCCGCGGCAGGCGGCGGGGGCGGATCCGCCGCCGCCGATTTGACGGTCTCGCGATGCGGTGCGGCCTCTTTGATGGCGGCAGTAGTGGCGACGGGCGGCTGCCGGGCGAGGCGCCAGCTCGTCATCGGCCACATTCCCCAAACCGTGGCTGCGAGCACCAGCGCCGCTGCCGCGGCGCCAAGCCAGGGCAGCCAGCGCGGCGCGAACCGCCGGCCAAATACTTCAGCGGCGGCATGCCGGACCAAGCCGCTGGTGACGCGATGACGATCCTGAGTGTAGGCACCGAGAAGTGCGCGATCCGCGACGACGTTGATGACGCGCGGTACTCCGCCCGAGAGGTGGAAGAGTTCAGCCAGTGCCATGCTTGAGAAAATATCGGACGTGGCGCCGGAAACGCGCAGGCGGTGGCGCACGTACGCGGCGGTTTCTGCATCGGACAGCGGATGCAAGTGATAGCGACCCGTGACGCGCTGCGCCAATTGCCGCAGCTCATTGCGCGCCAAGAGATCGCGCAGCTCCGGCTGACCGATCAGGATGATCTGCAGGAGCTTCTGAGTATTGGTCTCGAGGTTGGTCAGGAGCCGTACCTGCTCGAGCACGTCGGGAACGAGGTTCTGCGCCTCATCGACCACGAGCACGATACGCCTGCCTTCCGCGTGCGCGCGCAGCAGATAGTGATTGAGGATGTCGACGAGGTCTTTCCTGCTGCTGGTCGACTCGTCCGGCACGCCGATGCCGAGCTCCTCGCAGATCGTCAGCAGGAATTCAGGTGCGGTCATGCGCGGATTCAGAATCAGCGCGATCTCCGCGTTCTTTGGTGTCTGCGCCAGCAGCGAGCGGATGATGGTCGTCTTGCCGGTACCGACTTCGCCGGTCAGCTGCACGAATCCGCCCGCCTCATTGATGCCGTAGAGCAGGTGCGCGAGCGCCTCGGCATGCCGCGCGCTCAGGTACAGATAGCGCGGATCAGGCGTGATCGCGAAGGGCTTTTCCAAGAGGCCAAAGAAAGACAGGTACATGTCTGGATGCTACTTAAGCGTGTTGCCGCGGCGCAGCGCCCGCTCGCCAAAGCGCGCCTGCGCCGCATCGAGCGCCGCGTCGAGCCGCGTGATGTGGGGCGGCGTGGCCTCGAATAGGGGAAGTTGCGACGCCGCGCTCAGATCACTCAAGACCACGCCCAGCAGCCGAAGTTTCGCACCGGCATGCTCGGCCAACCACCTGGCCATGAGCTCATTTGCCACGTTGGCGATGGTACGCCCATCGTGTGTCGGCGGCGCAACCGCACGTTGGCGGGTGGAGGTGGTGAAATCGTGGCGCCGGATCTTCACCCCGATGCATCCCGCCATGAGCTTCTTACTGCGCAGCCGTTCGCAGGCGTGCTCCGCGATCCGGGCCAAGTGCGTTCTGAGTACGCGCGGATCTGCAATGTCGGTCTCGAAGGTATCCTCCGCACTCAAGGATTTCTCCTCGAGGTCGCACAGTACCGGGCGCTCGTCGATGCCCGCCGCCCGCTGCCGTACACGCTCGGTGTAGCGGCCGAACAACGGCCATAGAATCGCATCCGGCGCGACACGCAACTCGGCAAACGTGCGGATGCCCGCCTCTTCAACCCTCGCGCCGGTTTTGTGCCCGAGGCCCGGCAGGCGCCGCACCGACAGAGGATCGAGCACCTCGCGGAT
>Ga0302325_10007984_pt1 | contig 23347 bp, 21 predicted proteins | sample Palsa_T0_2_FD_201948 | JGI IMG/M metagenome (GOLD analysis project Ga0302325, IMG submission 201948) | Peat permafrost microbial communities from Stordalen Mire near Abisko, Sweden - Palsa_T0_2 | ecosystem: Environmental > Terrestrial > Soil > Palsa > Peat permafrost | place: Sweden: Abisko... | reverse complement strand
TGGCAGAGCTGGACGCCTTCGAGTTCCTGTCGGTGGTACGCGCCAAGATCAAGCTGATGCAGATCGACGAGAGTTTCCTCAGCCGCGGGGTGAATGAGGGATTTTCCGGCGGCGAGAAGAAGCGCAATGAGATTCTGCAGATGCTGGTGCTGGAGCCGAAGCTGGCGCTGCTGGACGAGACCGACTCCGGCCTGGATATCGACGCGCTCAAGGTGGTCGCCAACGGCATCAACACATTGCGCGCCGCCGAACGTGCCATCGTGCTGGTGACGCACTATCAGCGCATGCTCGATTACGTGGTACCCGATTACGTGCATGTGCTGGCACGCGGCCGCATCGCGCGCAGCGGCGACCGCACGCTGGCGCTGGAACTCGAGAAGCGCGGCTATGACTGGATCAGCGAGCAGGCTGCGGCCTGAAAACTTAAAGTCGATGCCAACGCCCACCACCACACATCGCAGCGACATGATCGATCGCATCATGCACGACTACGCAGCCGTGGCCGCCCGATTGCCGGAGGCGGCCGTGACGCGCGACACGCGCGCGCGCGCGATGCATGAGCTGTCGCGGCTGGGCTGGCCGAGGAACAGTGACGAGCAGTGGCGCTACACCAATCTGCGCGCCTTCGAGCGCCTGCCGGCATTCGCCCCGGCAGTGCTGGCGCGCACCGGCGGCGACGCGGCCGGGCTCGAGCTACCGCCGGCGCTGCCCGGCTTTGAGCGGCTGCTGTATATCAATGGCGTGCGCGCCGTGCCGGCCGCGCGCGCGCCCACGCAAGCCGCCGTCGTGCCTGGCGCGCTTTGGCCGGCCGAGCAGCGGCTCGGACTGCTGTGCGACATGTTCGCCACCGACGTTGCTGCACTTCAAATCCGTGGCAGTAGCGCGATCGAGGTGCTGTTCGTCACCAGCGCCGCCGCCGCGGGCGCCGCCTGCTACCCGCGACTGCAGCTGGCGCTCGAGCCGGACAGCCAGCTGCAACTGGTTGAACGGCATCTGGGGGCTCCCGATGCCCCGACCCTGGTGTGCGCCAGTGTCGCGGTTGATCTGGGCCGTGGCGCTCAGCTTACGCACTACCGGCTGCAGCAATGCGGCCTTCATACGGTGTTCACCGACACGCTGTCGGCGCAGCTGGCCGAGGAGGCGAGCTACCGCGTGCGCCAGGTCGCGATCGGGGCCGCCAGCGCGCGCACCAGCGCGCAGGTGCAGCTCGCGGGCCGCGGCGCCGCATTCAGCTGGCAGGCGATCGCAGTCGGCCGCGGCCAGCAGGTACACGACACTGCGCTCAAGGTGGAACACCGCGCCCCCGGTACCCGGACCGAAGAGGTGTTTCGCGGCATTGCCGATGAGCGGGCCCGCATTGCGTTCAGCGGCCACATTCATATCGCAGCCTCCGCCCCCGGTGCCGACGCGCGCCAGTCGCTGCGTGGACTGATCGAGGGCGCCGGCGCGGAGATCGACCTGCGGCCGCGGCTGGAAATCAATACCGATGAAGTCAAGGCACAGCACGGCGCGACCACCGGGGCGCTCGACGAGAATCTGATGTTTTATCTGCTGGCGCGGGGCATCGATCGCAGTACCGCGCGTGCGCTGCTCAAGTGGGCATTTCTGGGCGACGTGCTGCGCGCCATCGAATTGCCGCAGCTGCGCAGCGCCGCCGAGCACGGGGCGGCCGGTCAGCTGCCGGACATCATGGCAATCGGAGCCCTGACATGAGCATCAATGCCGCCGCAGCCCGAGCTACGCCGCCGCCGGCGCCGTACTACGATGTGGCCCGGGTGCGCGCCGAGTTCCCGATACTGGCGCGCCAGATCAACGGCAGGCCGCTGGTATATCTCGACAGCGCTGCGTCCTCGCAACGGCCGCTCGCGGTGTTGCGCGCCATCGAGCTTTACGAGACCACGATGCACGCCAACGTACATCGCGGCGTACATACGCTGAGTCAGACGGCCACGGATGCGTTTGAGAATGCGCGCGAAATCGTGCGCCGCTTTCTGCACGCGCGCTCCACGCGCGAGATCGTGTTCGTACGCGGTACCACCGAGGCCATCAACCTGGTCGCGAACAGCTGGGGACGCACCCATGTCGGCCCCGGCGATGAGATCCTGATCACCTACCTGGAGCACCACTCGAACATCGTGCCCTGGCAGATGCTGTGCGCGGCAACCGGCGCGAAGCTGCGCGCCGCGCCGGTCAAGCCCAACGGCGAGCTCGACCTCGAGGCGTTCCGCACGCTGCTGTCGGCGCGCACCCGACTGGTTGCGGTGGCACATGTCTCCAACGCGCTTGGTACCATCCTGCCGGTACAGGAAATCGTGCACCTGGCGCACGCGCGCGGGGTGCCGGTGCTGCTCGACGGGGCGCAGGCGGTGCCGCATCAGGCGGTTGACGTGCAGGCGATCGACTGCGACTTTTACGCCTTCTCCGGCCACAAGATTTACGCTCCGACCGGCATCGGCGTGCTGTACGCGCGCGAGTCGCTGCTCGCCACGATGCCTCCCTGGCAAGGCGGCGGCGACATGATCCTCTCGGTCGGCATCGAGAGCAGCACCTACAACGACCTGCCCTGGAGATTCGAAGCCGGCACGCCGAACATTTCCGGAGCGGTCGGGCTGGGAGCCGCGCTCGAGTACGTGGAATCATTAGGATCTACGGCGATTGCCGCGCATGAACATACGCTGCTCGAACTGGCGACCGGGCGCCTGGCGGCGTTGCCGCGGCTCAAACTGATCGGTACCGCGAGTGCCAAGGCCGCGGTGGTGTCGTTTACCATGGATGGTGTGCATCCGCACGATATCGGCACCATTCTCGACAGCGAGGGCGTCGCGATCCGGACCGGCCATCACTGCGCGATGCCGATCATGGAATCATTCGGCGTTGCCGCCACCGCCCGTGCCTCCTTTGGCTGCTATAACAATGCCGAGGACGTCGAGCGGCTGGTCGAGGGCTTGCAGAAAGTGCGCAAGCTGTTCGGTTGACGGCATAGGTGGCGCAGGCATGGATTTGAAAGAGCTGTATCGCGATGTGATTCTGGATCACAACCGCAGCCCGCGGAATTTCGGCCGCCTGGAGCCGGCCGACGCGCAGGCCGCAGGCCACAATCCACTGTGCGGCGACAAGCTCACACTGACGCTGCGCATGCAGGGCGATCGGGTGCAGGATCTGCGTTTCGAGGGCCAGGGCTGCGCCATTTCCACGGCCTCGGCTTCACTGATGACGGAAGCGGTCAAGGGCCGCAGCCGGCAAGAGATCGCGCGCCTGTATGGCGAGGTGCATACGCTGCTGACGGCGCCGACCGGCGAGCTCGCCCCGGAGCTCGGCAAGCTGCTGGCGCTGGCCGGAGTGGCCGAATTTCCCGCGCGTGTGAAATGCGCCAGCCTGTGCTGGCACACACTGAATGCGGCCCTGGAACGGGCACCGGCCCCGGTATCGACGGAGTGAACGATGCGGGCCAATGAGAACGAACCGGTGGTGATCCAGCGTGACGTCGAGGCCATCATGGTGCCCTCGGGCCAGCCGATAACGCTCAAATTGGGGCTGGCCGGTTACATCACACAGGCGCTCGGCGGCAGCTTCACGCTCTATGTCGAGGGCAATCTGTACCGCATTTCCGGCGAGCAGGCCGACGCCATCGGCAAGGAAGTGGCGCGCCGACCGCAACTGCCGCCCAATGCCACCGAGGAGGACGTGCGCGAGCTGGCCTGGGAGCAGATGCGCGCCTGCTTTGATCCGGAGATCCCGATCAATATCGTCGATCTGGGGCTGGTGTACGAATGCAAGGTCGAGCCGAACGAGGATCAGACGCGCGACATCGGCGTCACCATGACGCTTACCGCCCCCGGCTGCGGCATGGGCGATGTTCTGGTGGAGGATGTCAAGGAAAAGCTCACCGCCATACCGACAGTGCGCAATGTGAACGTGAACCTGACATTTGATCCTCCCTGGAATCAAACCATGATGTCGGAGGCGGCTCGCCTGCAAACCGGAATGACCTGGTAGCCGTCATCGCCGGATGAATTCCCTTACCCTGTTGCTGCTGCGACATGCCGAGGCCGACGCGGCGCAATCCGGTCTGGCGGACATCGAGCGTCCTTTGACGGCACGCGGGCGCACCGAGGCGCTCGACGCCGCCGATTGCATCACGGCCGCCGAACTACGCATCGATGCGATGCTCGTGAGCCCGGCGCTGCGCGCCCGCGAAACCGCCATCATCGTCGCCGCCAAGCTGGATATCACCGATGATTTACGCTTCGAACCGGCACTCTACCTCGGCACGCCCGATGAGCTGCTGCCAACGGTACGGCGCTGCAGCGCCGATACCCATACGGTGCTGATGGTCGGCCACAATCCCGGGCTCAGCGCGCTGGCACGGAAATTCATGGGTGGCAGCCAGCGCGTTGAGCTGCGCCCCGCCGGTCTGTGCCGCGTACAGTTCGAGCACGCGTCCTGGCAGCAGGTGCGGCCGGAGGTCGCCGTGGCGTGCACGATACTGCGGTAGCGGCGCGCCCGTGAACCATGCCCCCGACAATCGGCACGACATTCGCGTGGTGCTGTTCGATGTCGGCGGCGTGCTGGTTGAACTGGGCGGCGTGGCGACTCTACTGGGTTGGCTCGGGGCCAGGATCACGCTGCCGGAGCTGTGGTCGTTGTGGCTGCGCTCGCCCTCGGTGCGCGCGTTCGAGACCGGTCGCATCGACGCCGGACAGTTCGCGGCCGGTGTGCTTGCCGAGCTGCGGCTGGACATCGATGCAGAACTGTTTCTGGAGTCGTTTACCCGCTGGCCCAGTGCGCTGTACCCCGGCGCCCTGGAAATGATCGGACGCATTCCGTCGCATTATCGGTGCGCGCTGCTGTCCAACAGTAACGTGCTGCACTGGCGGCGTGTGCTGGACGAATTGGGTCTGGGAGCCATATTCGAGCACCAGTTCGCCTCGCACCTGATGGGAAAGATAAAACCCGATGCCGAGGCATTCGAGCACGTACTCGAGTCGCTCGGCTGTCAGGCCGCGCAGATCCTGTTTCTCGACGACAACATATTGAACGTCGAAGCTGCACGGAGCATCGGCATGCGCGCACAGCTGGTGCGCGGCGCGCACGAGGCGCAGTGCTCGCTGCAGCTGGCCGGCGTTATCACTGCTTGCTGACTTCGACCAGCCAGTCCACCCCCGACTGCACCTTGTGAGCGGCCGCGTAATTGCCCAGGTTGAGTGCCACCGCCACATTCAGCAGGCTGTTGATGTACACCAGCGGCTGGCCCGAGGGTACTTCGCCGAAGGTGCGCTGATAGGGCGCGACCGTATCGTCCACCAGCTCGCCGTTGTGCGAGATGCGAACGCGCACCGGCTGGCCAAGCTGCACGTGCAGCTGGTCGAACAGCTCCTTGGGGATATTGGTCCAGACATTGCCGAACTGGATATCCAGCACCGGAATGATGCCGGTCACTTTGTCGCCCAGCCGTTCCGGCTTGCGATAGGCGATCGATACCAGCGCCGATGGGGGTAGCGCAGGTCCCACCTGCTCGAAGCTGATCACCCCGGCCGCAAGGCGCGCGCCGGTATAGCCAAATACGTCGCGGCCGTGGAAGGTATGGGACTGCTCGGACCCAGGACGGCGGTTGACCTTCTCGTCGATCTGGCGCAGTGCTTCGATGCCGTCGCGCTCCGCCACCAGCGTCAGCAGCCCGTTGTTGGGAGCAACGAAGTAGCGTCCGGTGCGCGTCTTGAGCACCACCGACAGCCGCGCGGTACCCACGCCTGGATCGACCACCGCGACGAACACCGTGCCCTTGGGCCAGAACTCCTCCGTCTGGTAGAGACGATACGCCCCGGTGAAGATGTCCGGATTGTCATGGCTCAGGTCGGAGATCAGCAGGTCCTGCGACACGCCGTAGGCGACGCCTTTCATGGCCGATACGGCGCCATCCTGGGTGCCGAAGTCGGTCATCAGCACCAGCGGGCTGCGCGCGCACACGGGCATCGACGCCAGCGCCGCAGCGATCAGCAGATAGCGGTGTATTCGTGTCATCAGTGGAAGGTCCGTGGATAAATTCGCAGTGCGCGGTTCCGGCCAGTATACCGGCGCTCGCCCTGCCTGCGATGCATCGGGTATTCTGCAGCGCCCCGCAGCCTTAAAGACCGGAGATAGCAATGCCGTTGTGGGCTTCCTTGACCCCGATCGCGGCCGCCGCGCTGCTGGTCGCCGCACTCCTGTTGCCGGGCAGTCTCGCACTTGCCATCGCCTGCGTGGCCGCGCTGCTCGGCGCCGTCATCGCCGCCGTGCATCACGCCGAGGTAATCGCGCATCGTCTGGGTGAGCCGTTTGGCGCCCTGGTGCTGGCGGTGTCGATTACCACGATCGAAGTGGCGCTGATCGTCACGTTGATGCTCACCGGTGGCCCGGACCAGGCGACGCTGCCCAGGGATACGATTTTCTCCGCCGTCATGATCGCCGGCAACGGCGTCCTCGGCCTGTGCCTGCTGATCGGCGCACTGCGTCACCGGGAGCAGGAATTTCGCGTGGTCGGCAACAATGCGGCGTTGGCGGCGCTGGTCGCCCTGACCACGCTGTCGCTGGTGCTGCCGACGTTCACCACCAGTTCCGCCCGCGCAACCTATACCGGCGCGCAATTGACTTTCGCCGCCCTGGCGTCACTGCTGCTGTGGGGCACGTTCGTGTTCGTGCAGACCGTGCGGCATCGGGACTATTTTCTGCCGATTGAGAATCGGGCGGACGAACAGACTCACGCGGCAACGCCATCGGCTGCCATGGCCTGGATCAGCTTTGGCCTGCTGTTCGTCGCCCTGACGGCGGTGGTCGGCCTGGCGAAGCTCCTGTCCCCGAGCATCGAGACCGCAGTGGCGGCCGCCGGCGCACCCAAGGGGGTGATCAGCGTTGCCATCGCGCTGCTGGTACTGTTGCCGGAAACCTCGGCCGCACTGCGCGCGGCCTGGGCTAACCGCCTGCAGACCAGCTTGAACCTGGCTCTGGGATCGGCGCTGGCCAGCATCGGCCTGACGATCCCCGCGGTCGCATTCACCTCGATGCTGATCGGCGTGCCGCTGGTACTGGGCCTGGACGCCAAGGACCTGGTACTGCTGCTGCTGACGTTCTTCATCACGCTGATCACCTTCGTCTCCGGGCGTGGCCACCTGATGATGGCCGCAGTGCACCTGGTGATCTTCGGCGCCTTCCTGTTTCTGGCGCTGGTCCCATGATCTGGGATCATCGGCCCGATGCCAGCGCCTGGGGATGACGCAGTCGGGGGCAGCGCCGCGGGCGCCGCGCCCGGCGATGCGACGCGCGCGCAACCCTGGGTGCTCGCAGCCACGATCGTTGCCTCGAGCATGGTGTTCATCGACGGCTCTGTGGTCAATGTCGCCCTGCCATCGATCCAGGCGAATCTGGACGCGCCGGTCAGCCAGGCGCAGTGGATCGTCAACGCCTACGTGCTGACGCTCGGCGCCCTGATCCTGGTCGGCGGTGCGGCCGGCGATCGCTTCGGGCGTCGTCGCATATGCATCGCAGGATTACTGCTGTTCACCGCGGCCTCGGTGTGGTGCGGCCTGGCCGTGAGCTCCTCGATGCTGGTGCTGGCGCGCGCCGCGCAAGGCATCGGCGGAGCGCTACTGGTGCCGAGCAGTCTGGCCATCATCAGCGCCTCCTTTCCCGGCCGGCAGCGCGGCCGGGCGATAGGCACATGGGCCGGCGCGACCGCGCTCACCACGGCCTTGGGACCGATCGCGGGCGGCTGGTTGGTCGACACGCTGTCGTGGCGTGCGATTTTTTTCATCAACGTACCGCTAGCGATCGTGGCGCTGCTGCTGGCGGTGCGATGGGTACCGGAAAGCCGCAATGAATCCACCGCCGGCGTGGACTGGACTGGCGGCGCGCTGGCGGTGGTCGGACTTGGTCTGCTGGCGTATGGTCTGACTGCGGCCTCCAGCGCCGGATGGTCGCAGCTGCCGGTACTTGGCTGCCTGGCCGGCAGCGGCCTGTCGCTTTTCATACTGATCTGGTGGGAACGGCGCGCCCCCGCTCCGATGCTGCCGCTGGCCTTGTTTCGCTCGCCCACCTTCAGCGGTGCCAATGCCATCACGCTGCTACTTTATTTTGCATTTAGCGGCGAATTATTCTTCCTGCCGTTCGATCTGATCGACATCCAGGGCTACTCGGCCACCGCCGCGGGCGCGGCGTTCCTGCCGCTCACGCTGATCATGGGCGGATTGTCGCGCTGGTCGGGCGGCCTGAACGAGCGCTATGGCTCGCGCGCGCTGCTGCTCGTGGGCTCGCTGGTGGTCGCAGCCGGTCTGGCATTGTTTGCCGCCCCGGTGCGCGGCGGATCCTACTGGAGCACGGTTTTTCCGGCCATGGTGGTGTGGGGATTCGGCATGACGTTGATCGTCGCACCCTTGACCACCACGGTGATGCGCGCCGCCGGCGACAGCTACGCGGGTGCGGCCTCAGGCATCAACAACGCGACCTCGCGCATCGCGGGCATGCTTGCGGTGGCATTGCTCGGCGCGGTCGCCGTGGGCGTGTTCAGGACAGCGCTGGATGGGCGCCTGCAGGCCCTGCACGCTCCGGTCAGCGTTCGGCAGGCGCTGCAGCCCGAGGTACAGAAGCTGGCGGAGGCGCAGCTGCCGCGGCAGATCGAAGGCGTGAGCCGGCAGGCATTGCGGCGCGCGTTGGACGACTCGTTCGTCTACAGCTATCGGGTGGTCACCCTGATGGCGGCGGTCGCGGCGCTGCTCAGCTCCCTGTGCGCCTGGCTGACCATCGATCGGGAGCGGCCCACCTTGAGACGCTCACGCCATCATTCGATGGTGCAGAAACAATAGGCGTAAATTGAATTCGGCGACGACAGCCGTGCCCAGCGCGCCAGCTCCAGATCGAGCGGCTTGAGCCGCTGTACCAGCTGCGCCGCGCCGCTGCGCGCAAGTCCGATTCGCTCGAGCATGCGATCTCCAGTCGAGCGCAGCTGGAACAGCAGTTGCTGCGCCCAGCTCAACTCCGGCTCGATGCGCCGTACGCCGTAGCCGGCCTTCAGTCCGGCGCGCGTGGCGGCCTCGGTCACCGCATCCTCGTAATTGCCCAGACGATCCACCAGGCCCTGCTGCCTGGCGTCGCTGCCGGCCCATACCCGGCCCTGGGCGATGGCGTCTATGGCCTCGCGAGTCTTGCCGCGACCTTTGGCCACGCGCGCGAGAAATTCCTCGTAGGCGTGATCGACCGTGATCTGTATCAGCCTGCCGGCATCGGCCGACATCGGCCGGTCGAGCTGCGTCGAGCCGGATAATGCCGTGGTGCCGATTCCATCCACGTTGATGCCAAGCTTCGCCAGACTACGGCTGAATGTCGGTATGCCGGCAAACACGCCGATGGAGCCGGTGATGGTATTGGGACTGGCGATGATCTGATCGGCGGCAGCGGCGATGTAGTAGCCGCCCGAGGCCGCGACATCGCTCATCGACACCACCACCGGTTTGCCGTCTTTCTTCAGTGCCAGCACCTCGCGATAGATCTGCTCGGAAGCCAGCACGCTGCCGCCGGGGCTGTCGACCCGAAGCACCACGGCGCGGATCTCATCGTCCTGGCGCGCTTCGCGCAGCAGCTGTGCGGTCGACTCCCCGCCCACGGTACCGGGCGGCTGCTTGCCATCGAGGATCTCGCCGCTGGCGATGACCACGCCCACCGCCTGACCCTTGCCGCGTTGCTTGTCCTCGGCGTGCGTAGCGCGCAGGTAATCCGCGACGCCGACCTGCCGGTAGGATTTGCCACCGCTATCGGCGCCCACCAGATCGATCAGCCGATCTTCGACCTCCTGCTGCGTCTTCAGCCCACTGACCAGCCCGCTGTCCTTGGCCACCTTGGCGGTATCGCCGCCGGCCGCAGCCACCGCACTCACATAGCCGTCGGCGTACTGCGCGACCGCTTCGGCCTTCATGCTGCGAGCGTTGGCGATGGCGCTGCGGTAACCACGCCAGAGCGCCTGCAGGTAGACATTGCTCTCCTCCCGATCCTCGGGAGACATGTCGTGCCGCGTGAAGGTCTCAGCCGCACTCTTGAACTTGCCGGCACGGAACAGGTGCATGTCGATGCTGAGTTTGTCGAGTGCATCCTTGAAGAACATGCGATAGCGGTCGTAGCCGTCGAGCAGCACGAAGCCGAACGGATCCAGGTACACCTCATCGGCCTGGGCTGCGAGGTAATACTGGCCCTGCAGGAAGTAGGTGCCGCGGGCGATGATCCTCTTGCCGCTATGCCGGAAGACGCCGATCGCAGCGGCGAGTTCCTCAAGCTTGGCCTGCCCGACGCTGCCCATGTCATCGGTGTCGATGACCAGCACCGGGATGCGCGGATCGGCCGCGGCGGTGCGAATCGCGGTGGTCAGATCCCACAGCAGCGTCTGCGGTACGCCTTCACCCTGGGCCTCGTTCAGCGCGCGCTCGATCGGCTCGCCGCTGAGCTGCTCGACGATATCGCCGGAAGGACGCACCACCAGCGCGGCTTTGTCCGGCACGCGCGGCGTCGACTGCCGCAGTGCCCCGATGACGATGCCCAACAGTGCCAGCAGCAGCAGCAGATGCAGGCAGCGGCGCAGCACGTCGAGGCCACGCCATATGCCATACATGAATCTGCCTAAGTAGTGCATACGAGGAAAAGGTCTGGCCTTAAGCGATCGGGCGCGTCCCGGGGAAGCAAATCAGTGTACGTCCGGCATCACCTGGATGAATCACACTATAGAGAGAATTTTTGATAATAAAAATTCTCTCTATAGTGTGATTCATCCAAGCGGTTCCTGAGGCGCACCGGTATCGCTGCCGGACGCGCCCGCAAGCAGCGCTCGAGACTAGACCTTTTCCTCGATGCGCGCGGCTTTGCCGGCCAGATCGCGCAAGTAGTACAGCTTGGCGCGGCGCACACTGCCGCGGCGCTTGACCGCAATCTCGGTGATACTCGGGCTGTAGATCGGGAAGGTGCGCTCGACACCCTCGCCATGCGATATCTTGCGCACCGTGAAGGAGGAATTGAAGCCGCGATTGCTGCGCGCGATGACCACGCCTTCATACGCCTGGACCCGCTCACGATCGCCTTCGACCACCTTGATCTGTACCACGACCGTATCGCCGGGCTTGAACGCCGGGACCTTGCGGGTCATGCGCTCGGCTTCGAGAGTCTGAATAATATTCATCGTCGTCTCCTCAAGTCTCGCCCGCGCTGTCGCGCGGCCGCTGCAAAAATTCTTCCAACAGGCCCGTGCGCTCCGCATCGAGCGGCGCGCGGCCGATCAACTCCGGCCGTCGCAGCCAGGTGCGGCCCACGCTCTGCATGCTGCGCCAGCGCCGGATCGCGGCATGGTCGCCGGAGCTCAGCACCGCCGGCACCTGCCGGCCCTGGTACAGCTCCGGCCGCGTGTAGTGCGGCCAGTCCAGCAGACCATCGCCGAACGATTCATCGACGCTCGAGCGTTCATCGCCCAGCGCTCCGGGCTGCAGTCGCGCCAGCGCATCGATCAGCACCAGCGCCGGCAGCTCGCCACCTGACACCACATAATCGCCGATCGACAGTTCCTGGTCGACCGCGAGCTCCATCACCCGCTCATCGATGCCCTCGTAGCGCCCGGCGATCAGCACCATGCCGGGCAGGCTCGCCAGCCGCGCTACCTGCGCCTGCGTCAGCAGCTGCCCCTGGGGCGACAGCGCGATGCGCGCACTGCCGGGAGGCAGCCGCCGCCAGGCGGCCTCGATGGCCGCGCACAGCGGCTCGGGCTTCAACACCATGCCCGGGCCGCCGCCGTACGGGCGGTCATCCACCGTGCGGTGCAGGTCCTGCGTGTGCGCCCGCGGATCTTCGGTGCCTACGCTCAGCAGCCCGCGCTCCAGTGCCCGGCCGAGCACGCCGTGACGCAGCGCATCCTCGATCAGGGCCGGAAACAGCGTGACCACCTCGATACGCACGCCTATAACTCCGCCGGCCAGTCGACCTCGATTTCGCGCCGCTCAAGATCCACGCGCTTCAAGTGCGGTGCGCTCGCAGGCAGCCAGCGCTCGCGCTCGCCTTCGTCCTTCACCACCATCAGCGCACCGGCCGGCGCCTCGAGGAAGTGCTGCAAGACCCCCAGCAGCGCCCCTTCGGTATTGCGCACCGTGAAGCCTTCCAGGTCCTCACGGTAGTACTCGCCCGGCGCCGCCGACGGCAACTCGTCGCGCTCGATCAGAATCTCGCAGTCACGCAGACTGGCCGCGCTGTCGCGATCGGCTACGCCCTCGAGCTCGACGCGCATCGCGTGCCCATCCCACTGCGCCTGCAGCACCTGGTACTCGATCTCGCCGCCCTGCGGCCGGCGCAGGCGCCAGCGGCGATGCTGCAGTAGCGATTGCGGTGGATCGGCATAGGACCAGACCTTCAAACCACCGCGCAGGCCATGCGGCGCGAGGATGCGACCGAGTACGAAATAGCGGCTCAGGCGGCCGCAACCTGCTTACTGGCGTCCTTGCGGTAGCCGGACACGAGCTGGCGCACCCGGTCGGACTCATGCGCTCCGATCCTGAGCCAATGATCGATGCGCTCCAGATCGAGCTTCAGGCGCGTATCTTTGCCCCGAGCCACCGGGTTGAAATAACCCACCTGCTCCAGGCTCGAGCCACCCTGGCGCTTGCGGCTATCGGTCACCACGACGTGATAGAAAGGCTGATTCTTGGCGCCGCGGCGCGTCAAACGGATTGTGACCATAGTCGAACTTCAGTGAGGCCCAAAAAAGAGCGCGGATTCTACGCAAATTCGTCGCAGGAAGAAAGGCTTATGCCGCCAGCGGGCGCGCGACGATCCGGCTTTGCGCTGCCGCTCTAGCGCCGCCGCGGCACACCGGGCGGGGGCTTGCCGGCAAGACCTGACATCAGGCGGCCAAGCTGACCGCCTTTCATGCCTTTCATGCCCTTCATAAGACGCTGCATGTCCATGAATTGCTTGAGCAGGCGATTGACGTCCTGCACCTGCACGCCGGCGCCGGCGGCGATGCGGCGCCGGCGTGAACCATCAATAATGCCGGATTGCCGCCGCTCCTGGAGCGTCATGGAATCGATGATCGCCAGCTGGTGGCGCAGCTCGCGGTCGGCCTGATCTCCCTTGGTGGCGGCGCGACCGGCCAGCTGCGCGGGCAGCTTGTCCATCACCGCGGCCAGACCGCCGAGCTTGCGCACCTGCTCCAGTTGCGAGCGCAGATCGTTCAGGCTGAAGCCCTTGCCCTGGACCACCTTGCGCGCGAGTTTCTCAGCCTGGTCGACATCGACCTGGCGCTGCACCTGCTCGACCAGCGACACCACGTCGCCCATGCCGAGGATGCGCGACGCCATGCGTTCCGGATCGAACGGCTGCAGCGCCTCGACCTTTTCCCCGACACCCATAAAAATGATCGGCTTGCCAGTCACGTAGCGCACCGACAGCGCGGCGCCGCCGCGAGCATCGCCATCGGCCTTGGTCAGGATGATGCCGGTCAGATCCAGCGCATCGGCAAAGGCGCGCGCGGCATTGACCGCGTCCTGGCCGCCCATGGCATCCACCACGAACAGGCGCTGATGCGCCGTCACCGTCCGGTCGATGGCGCGCATCTCCTCCATGAGTTCGGCATCGATGTGTAGCCGGCCGGCGGTGTCGATGATCAGCGTGTCGTACACGCCGCGACGCGCCGCTTCCAGTGCCGCGAGCGCAATTGCCGCCGGCTGCTCGCCGGCCGCGCTGGGAAAGAAGTCGACAGCGACGCTCTCGGCCAGCCGCTGCAGCTGCAGAATTGCCGCCGGACGGCGCACGTCGGTGCTCACCAGCAGCACCCGTCGGCGCTGCTCCTGCTGCAGCCAGCGTGCCAGCTTGGCGGCGGTGGTGGTCTTTCCCGCCCCCTGCAGCCCGGCCAGCAGCACCACCTGCGGCGGCTGCACATTGAAGGCGAAACCGGCCGCAGATGTGCCCAGCACCCGGGTCAATTCGCGATGCAGGATACCGATGAACGCCTGGCCCGGAGTCAGGCTCGCGGCCACTTCCGCGCCTAGCGCCTCGGTTCTGACGCCGTCAATGAAACTCTTGACCACCGCCAGCGCGACGTCGGCCTCCAGCAGCGCCATGCGAACTTCGCGCAGCGTTTCCGCGACGTTCTCTTCGGTCACGCGACCGCGGCCGCGCAGCGTTTGTACGGCGCGCCCGAGGCGCTCGGTCAACTTATCGAACATGGTGCGAGTGCGGCGGAGCCGACCTATACAGCTGTCAGACTACCGATTATAAGAGACCACGTGGATAAAGCGCCGACGATCCTCCTGATCCTGATCCTGCTCGCGCTGCTGCTGGTGATTGCCTTCTCCTCGGGCACGGAAGTGGCGATGCTGTCGGTGAACCGCTACCGCATTCGCCACCGTGCGAACCTGGGGGAACGGCGCGCGCGCCTGCTGGAGCGCCTGCTGGCGCAACCGGATCGCTGGCTCGGCGCCAACCTCGTAATCCTGGGACTCGCCAGCGTCGCCGCTTCCACCGTGGCAACGCTGCTGGCACTGCGCACCGGCGAGCAGCATGCAATCTCGGTCATGATCGTGCTGCTGACGCTGGTGGTGATCGTGTTCTGCGAGCTGGCACCGAAGATCTTCGCCGCAGCACATGCCGAGAGCGTTGCGCTCAACTGCGCCTTTGTCTACCGCCTGCTGCTGTGGGCCACGTGGCCGATCATCTGGCTGGCGAACAATGCTGCGCGCGGCTTCCTGCGTGTGTTTGGCGTGCGCCGCGGCAGTTCCGCAAGCCAGGCGCTGTCGGCCGACGAGTTGCGCACCGTGGTCACAGAAGCAGGCGCCCTGATCCCGCAGCGCCACCGGCAGATGCTGCTGTCGATCCTCGACCTGGAGCGGGTCACGGTGAACGACATCATGATTCCGCGCCAGGAGATCTCCGCCATCGACATCTCGGTAAGCTGGGACGACATCCTCAATCGGTTGCGCCAGACGCCGCACTCGCGCCTGCCGGTCTACGATGGCGAACTCGACAAGCTGATCGGCATCCTGCACATGAAGCGCGTCGCGCAGGAGCTGGCGCGTGGCACGCTGTCGCGCGAGCGGCTGGCCGACATCTCGGCCGCGCGTGAACCGTACTTCGTCCCTGAGGGCACACCACTGACGCAGCAGCTGGCGCAGTTCCAGCGCACGCGCCGCCGGCTGGCATTCGTGGTCAACGAGTACGGCGACATCGCCGGCCTGGTGACGCTGGAGGATATCCTGGAGGAAATCGTCGGCGAGTTCACCAGCGATCCGGCCACCGTCACCCATAAAGATGTACAGCTCGATGCCGCCGGCAACTGGCTGGTGAATGCCAGCGCCACCATCCGGGCGCTCAATCGCGCGCTCGGATGGCAACTGCCGGAACTCGGGCCGCGCACGCTCAATGGCCTGCTGCTGGAGAAGCTCGAGACCATTCCGACGCCCGGCACCGCGCTGCGCATCGGCAACTATGACTTCGAAGTACTGCAGATCGCCGACAACGCGATACGCACGGTACGGGTACGCTCCATTCCGGTCAGCGCCGACGCGTCGGGCTGACGGTAGCGCACCGGGGCGACCAACTGTTAGCTTTCGGTGAAGGCCGCGGCCAGCGCCTCGGCAAGGCTTGCGACCGGATGCAGCACCAGACCGGCCGGCGGGCTGCGAGGCAGATTGTCGCGCGGCAGAATCGCGCGCTTGTAGCCGAGTTTCATCAGCTCGCGCAGCCGTTCCTCGCCATGCGCCACCGGCCGCACTTCCCCGGTCAGGCCCAGCTCGCCGAACACCACCGGCGCGGCCGGTAGCGCGCGCCCGCGCAGGCTCGACGCCAGCGACAGGGCCAGCGGCAGATCGGTCGAGGTCTCGCTGATCTCGATTCCGCCCACCAGGTTGACGAACACGTCATATTCCGCCAGCGGCAGCTCGGCGTGGCGGCTCATGATCGCCAGCAGCATCGACAGCCGATTGACGTCCACCCCCTGGGCCACGCGGCGCGGCGCGGCGAAGCGAGTGCGGTCCACCAGCGCCTGCACTTCGATCAGCAGCGGCCGCCCGCCGTCGCGTGCCACCATGACCACGCTGCCCGGCACCGGCTGTGGGTGGCGCGATAAGAAAATCGCCGACGGGTTGCGCACCTCTTTGAGGCCGGTCTCGCTCATGGCGAAGAAGCCCAGCTCATTGACCGGGCCATACCGGTTCTTGGTCGCGCGCAGCATGCGATAACGACTGCCGGCGTCACTCTCGAAATACAGCACCGTATCCACCAGGTGCTCGAGCAGCTTAGGTCCCGCGATGCTGCCGTCCTTGGTGACGTGGCCAACGAGGATGACCGCGCAGCCGCTGAGCTTCGCGTAGCGCACCAGCGCGGCAGTGCAGTCGCGCAATTGCAGCGGCGAACCCGGACTCGATTCGGTCGCTGCCAGGCGCATGGTCTGGATGGAATCGATCACCAACAGCGCCGGTTCGCGTTCGGCCGCGAGCGCCAGGATGGCATCGAGCGAGCCATCGCTGACCAGCAGCAGCTGCGCGCCGGCGAGGCCGAGGCGCCGGGCTCGCAGCCCGATCTGCGGCACCGATTCCTCGCCGCTGGCATAGACGATGACCTGTTCTGCAGCCAGCGCAGCCGCCACCTGCAGCAGCAGCGTTGATTTGCCGATACCGGGCTCGCCGCCCAGCAGCGTGACTGAACCGGCTACCATTCCACCGCCGAACGCCCGATCCAGCTCCGCCATGCCAAAGGTCAGGCGCGTCTGTGCGCCGGCATCGGCAGCGCCCTCGCCTAAGCCCGACGAGGCGGCCGAGACGCCGGCCCGCTCGCGCGTCCCGCGTACCGCGGTCACCGCCTCAAGCGAGTCCCATTCCCTGCAGTGTGCGCACTGACCCTGCCATTTGAGCGCCTCGCCGCCGCAGGCCCGGCACACGTAGAGGGTTTGGGTTCGCGCCACGGGGATGAATGCTACACCGGGCGGCCGGCAGCGTGTCTCATGTCGCCCCCATCCAATTGTGATCAGGGCCGCGCATTGCCTGTGCCACGATGCTAAGTTATGCATTCCTATCAATGCCTCCGGACGGTGCAGCTTGGGCGCCACGCAACTACCTTGGGTTCGGGTTGGGCATCAGGGCATCGATAGATATAAAGTGTGACGCAGTTCAAGTTTTGATGAATAAAGGAATTATGCCGCGCGCACGAGGCCGGATAAGCCTCAAAGGGAAGTTACGTTGTGTGGGCCTGACCGACACCGGTCGGGTTCGTGATCACAACGAAGACACCATCGCATACGACGCCGACATCGGCCTGCTGGTGCTGGCCGACGGCATGGGCGGCTACAACGCGGGCGAGGTCGCGAGCGGCATCGCCGTCAAGACCATCGTCGGCCTGGTGAAGGACGCGGTGGAGCGCGAGGATCTGCGCATCAACGACTCTACCGCCGGCCTGACGCGTGCCTCGATCATCCTGCGCGATGCGATCCTGCGGGCCAACAAGATCATCTTTCAGACCGCGCGCACCCAGCCACAGTGCGAGGGCATGGGCACCACCGTGGTGGGGGCCCTGTTCTTCGACAACAAGGTGTCGATCGCCCACGTTGGGGATTCCCGGCTGTATCGCCTGCGGTCCGCCGGCCTGGAGCAGATGACCATGGACCACTCGCTGCTGCAGGAACTGGTTGACCGGGGTTTCTATTCCCCGGAGGAGGCGCAGCGGGCCGCCAACAAGAACTACGTGACCCGTGCCCTGGGGGTGGAGTCCAACGTCGACGTCGAGGTGCAGGAACACCCGGTGCAGAAAGGTGACCTGTATCTCATTTGCTCCGACGGCCTTTCCGATATGGTTGAGGACGACGACATTCACTTAACCATAAGCACCTTTGGTGCTAACCTTGAGACCGCCACTAAGCAACTGATTCAGTTGGGTAACGATAATGGTGGCAAGGACAATATCTCGGTGGTGGCGGCGGAGATCCTGGAGTCGTTCCCGGCGCCACGTGGAATACTCGACAAGATGTTGGGCTGGTTCAGCTCGACCTGAGGCTAGAAGCACATGGCTAGGTTGATACTGAGTCTGGATGGTTCCGTGCTTGCGGAATACAACATGAACAAGGAGCGTTACACCATTGGACGCCTCCCTGACAATGACATCCGTATCGATAACCCGGCAGTCAGCGGCCACCATTCGTTGATCATCAACATCCTCAACGATTCATTTCTCGAGGATCTGAACAGCACCAACGGCACTTACGTCAACGGCAAGCTGATCAAGAAGCATGCGTTGCAACACGGCGACGTCGTCACGGTCGGCCATCACCAGCTGCGTTTCGTAGAAGACGACGATGCGCACCAGGATGAGTTCGAAAAGACCATGGTGATTCAGCCTTCGGCGCGCCCGGTGGAAAAGATTCGCGCCGCCGTGCCGGATACTTCCAGCACCACGGCGAGCCGCCGCGCACTCGGCACCGGTCCGCCGGTACTCAAGAAGGCCAAGCTGCAAGTGCTGTCGGGCGCATTCGCCGGCCGCGAACTCGAACTCACCAAGGCGCTCACGACGCTCGGCCGTCCGGGCGTGCAGGTTGCGGCGATCACACGCCGCTCAGAGGGCTACTTCATCGTGCACGTGGATTCCGACTCATCGAACAATCCGCCGCTGGTCAACGGTGCGCCGATCGGCGAGCAGGCCCGCAAGCTGGCGGATAACGACGTGATCCAGCTCGCGGGCGTGAAGATGGGCTTCTTCGAGGGCTAGCGCGCCGCTGGTGAGCGGCGCTCGGGCCGCTCCGCCATGCGATCCTGCAGGGCCAGCAGCAGGTCGTGGCGCCAAACCTCGCCCAGCAGCACCGGACTCCAGAGTCCCGACACCACCGGCAACGCCTTGGAGCGGTGTGCAATAAAAGCGTCGAGCGCGTCCCCGAGCAGCATCTCGGGGATCAGCACCGGTGGCGCCGGCTGCATCAGCACCGCGACCGTGAGATGCGGATCGGTGGCCTGCAATCGTGACTGACGCCGCAGCTCCTGGGCGGCGACCTGGCCCACCAGTTGGTTCTGTGAGTCCACGATATACACCGTGTAGTCACCGCGCGGCGGCAAACTCTCGAGCGACCCGGCCAGTCGCTGGTCCCGCTGCAGCACCAGCGCCGGCGGCCGGATCAGCGCCGTGATCTGGCGCAGCCGCCACTCAGCTTCATCGCCGGGACCGCCGGCCTTGAGTGCACGCGTATAGACCGATTCCCCGCGCCGGTAGATGCTGGCCACGTAGTGGGCGGTCACACAGGCCAGCATCAGCGGCAGCACCACCTCATAGTCCAGTGTCATTTCGAAGATCAGCAGAATTGACGTCAATGGTGCATGCGTGGTGGCCGCCAGGAACGCGCCCATGCCGACCACAGCGTAGGCCGCCAGCTGCGAGGTCAGATGCGGGTCGATGACGTGCAGGATGTCGGCGAACAGCGCGCCGAATGCGGCACCCATGAACAGGGTCGGCGTCAGGATGCCGCCGTTGGCGCCCGATCCCACCGAGGCTGCGGTGCTGACCAGCTTGGCGACCAGCACCAGGGCCAGCAGCTTGAGCGTCAGCTTGTCATTGAGCATATCGTTGACCACGCTGTAGCCGTTGCCCCAGACCTGGGGCACCCCGACCGAGATCACGCCGACGACCAGTCCGCCGATGGCGAGCGTGACCGGCAACGGCCAATGCAGGCGGCCGAATGACAGCCGCGCGCGCTCCAGCAGCGCCAGGTACGGCGGCGCGCCATGTCCGAGCAGCACGCCGAGCAGGCCGTACAGCGCCAGCTCCCAGGAAGCGCCGAAATTGATGTGCGGGACCTGGTAGACAGGCCCGTAGCCCAGAAAGTGGCGCGTGGTCGCATCCGAGACCACCGAGGCGACGATCAACGGGCCGAAACTCTCCATCGCAATCGAACCCAGGACCACTTCCGCGACAAACAGGGCGCCGGCGATTGGCGCGTTGTAGGCGGCGGCCACACCGGCGGCCGCGCCGCAGGCGACCAGCAATCGCAGCCTGGGCACCGGCGCCTGGGTCCATTGACCGATCTTCGAGGCGACGGTCGCTGCCATCTGAACCAGTGGGCCCTCGCGGCCGATCGAAGCCCCCGACCCGATGCTGAAGAACGAGGACGCCGCCTGCAGCATCGCGGCGCGGCTGCTGAGCTGGCCGTTGCCGACCGCGACTGCTTCCATGTAGTCGACGCGGCGCGTCTGGCGCAGCACCCGCTGGCCTGCCCACAGCAAGGTGCCGGCAATCACCCCGCCCACGGCCGGCACGGTAATGCGCGCCCACCAGGGGAGCAGCTCCGCGGTCTCGACCAGGCCGGCCGATGAGCCGGTCAGCAGGTGCTGTACCAGCCGCACACCGGCCCGGAATGCGACGCCGGTAAAGGCACCGCAGACGCCGATCAGGGCGGCCCAGAACACAATGCCGCTGAGCTGCTCGTGCTTGGCTGCGACCAGGGTAGCGCGCAGCAGCCGCTCGGCGCGGCCGAACAGGCGCGTACCGAGTTGGACGATGGCCTCCACCATTGAATACTACCTGCGAACGCTGCGGCCGCTTTTCGCTTCAGACCAGTTCGATCGGCACGCGCTGACTGACGCCGCACAGCAGTTCGTAGGCAACGGTGCCGGCGGCGGCGGCCAGTTCCTCGACCGGCAGGCGCGCGCCCCACAGCTCGACCCGATCGCCGACCGCGACCGGCGGCAGATCGGTGATGTCGACCGCGATCATGTCCATCGATACCCGGCCGGCCAGCGGCGCGCGCTGACCTGCGATCCATACCGGCGCGCCGCTGGGAATGCTGCGCGGCAGGCCATCGCCATAGCCGGCGGCCACGATCGCCAGCCGTGAGGGGCGCGGCGCGCACCACACACCACCGTAACCGACGCGCTCGCCGGGCGCGACTTCGCGCAACGCGATCACCGTGCTTTCGAGTGTCATTGCCGGTCGCAGTCCAAGCTGCGAGCCGCGCTGCGCAGCGAACGGGGACACCCCGTAGAGCGCCAGTCCCGGCCGCACCCAGCCGCCATGGGTCGAGGGCTGCGCCAGGATGGCGGCTGAATTGGCGATGCTCAGCTCAACGTCGAGGCCGGCGACCAGAGGTCGCAGACGCGCCAGCTGCTCGGCGGTGTAGCTGCCGTCAGCGTCGTCGGCGCAGGCCAGGTGCGTGAGCACGCGCAGCTGCTGCGCGGCGGGCTTGAGATCACGCAGCCGCTCCCAGGCGGCGCGAAAATCCTGCGGCCTGAAACCCAACCGGTTCATTCCGGTGTCGACCTTGAGCCACAGCGCAAACGGCTGCGGCCCGCGAAACTGCTCCAGCAGCTCGACCTGCAGCACGTGGTGCACCACCAGATCGAGTTCCAGCGCCGCGGCCTGCGCCAGCTGGACTGCATCGAGCACGCCCTCGAGCAACACGATACGCCGCTTCAATCCGGCGTCGCGCAGCGCCACCGCCTCCTCCAGTCGCGCGACCGCAAACGCGTCGGCATCGGCCAGCGCCAGCGCTGCCGGCACCAGCCCGTGACCATAGGCATTGGCCTTGACCACCGCCATCACGCGGCTGCCCGGCGCGCGGGCACGAATCGCCTGTAGGTTGGCCCGCAGCGCGGCGCTATCGATGCGCGCGCGAATCAGCCGCGTCACCGCAATACGCCCTCGGCGTAGGTGTCGGGTGCGTAGTTGACGAAGCGCGTGTACTGACCCTGGAACGTCAGTAGAAAGGTGCCGGTCTCGCCGTTGCGATGCTTGGCCAGATCGATCTCCGCCATGCCTTTTTTCGTAGTGTTTTTGTCGTAGACCTCATCGCGGTAGATCAGCAGGATCATGTCAGCGTCCTGCTCTAACGATCCAGAGTTGTGACTCGCAATTCCGTCGGCGAGCCAATTGGAGGGGCCCGGCACGGTCAGGTCGTAAACATCTTCCTCACCATCCGACAACACGGCAGTTACGCGATCCCAGAATATATCGGTCTCACACGCCGTCTGAAGCGATTCGTCACCAAGCAAGTCAGCATATCTACGCAAATAGTTTCGTGATGGCGCGAAACGAACACGCGAATTTGTCATCGATGAGCCGCGCACCCGGGCGAGCCGGCCGTCGTTCGCGGCGAGTGCGTTTACCGCCTCGCGCGCTCTGTCGAGCATTTCATTCGGCAAAGTATCAACGTTAGTGTTCTCGCTCGTTTCCATCAGATAGCGCTTCACTCGCATCATCGCGTCGAGGCGTGGTCCATGGCCCCCGACATTCATGACGAAGCGACGCATGGCATCGACACCGCTGACGAAGACGGAATATTGTGGGCGTGCCGCCTTTGCGGTGATCACCGTGCGAATGCGCGCCACGATTCCCAAACGCAACAGCAGCGCGGCTACGTCGAACGCCAAACGCCGGCTGCAGCTCGAATAGTAAATACGCGGCGATGGCCGTTGACCCGACGTGCGCAAGGTTATCGAGCCATCGGTCGCCCACAGATGCCGCAACAGGCACGCGACCTGATCGTCGGCGAGACTGAAGACTTCCGCGGGCAGGTGTTTCTGGTGGGAACGCTGGCCGAATATCCCCAACTGCTTCAGCCATGCACCGACGCCGGCAGGATGCCAGCGATTGCCGTTGCCACTGATGACGAGTTGATGCCATGTGCCGGTGGGGCCCTCGTGCCTCGTCACCGTGCTGCCGAAGGCTTCGGCGGCCGCGCGCACCACGGCGCTGTTTTCTTCCGAGATCGTTGTGTAGCGCAGCGGCTGATGCACCGGGTAGCTTCCGTCGCCTACGAGATGGCCGAGCAGGATCAGCCAATGTTCGGGCCAGCGCTTAGGTTCTACCGGTGCGGGCAGACGCCGAGCCGTTGCCATTCTATCGCCAAGCTTGAGCTCGCTGACTGTCGTCCAACCGGCCCCGGCGAGCAGGCGATGTTCTGCCGTCGCCCGGATGCTGCGCCCGCTCGCAAGCGCGACGCGAAATACCGGCTTACGGCCGACGTGCCAGACCTTGTCGGCACGCGCAGCATGCAGCCGCTGCGCTTCATCGAACGACCACACCTCGGGCGCCGTGCCTACCAGTTCCCGTATCGGAACGCGCCTGCCGTCCGTCACGCAAACCAGCGTATCGCCGGTGACGCACTCGCGAAGATCCGACATCACCGGCTTCTTCTCATTGCACTGCTCGACCGCACGATTGAGCTGCGACAGCGCAATCACCGGCACCGCGAGTTCCTTCGCCAGCGCCTTGAGTCCGCGTGAGATCTCGGCGATCTCGGTGGCGCGGTTCTCCTTGGTGCCCGGTACCTGCATCAGCTGCAGGTAGTCCACCACCACCAGATCCAGTCCGTGCTCGCGCTTCAGGCGGC
>Ga0302325_10007981_pt1 | contig 23349 bp, 24 predicted proteins | sample Palsa_T0_2_FD_201948 | JGI IMG/M metagenome (GOLD analysis project Ga0302325, IMG submission 201948) | Peat permafrost microbial communities from Stordalen Mire near Abisko, Sweden - Palsa_T0_2 | ecosystem: Environmental > Terrestrial > Soil > Palsa > Peat permafrost | place: Sweden: Abisko... | reverse complement strand
GGAGGTGGACCTGGCCCGGCTGGAGCAGGAGCCGGCGGTGTACGAGATGTTGTCACGGGCCGACTCGGTGGGGGTGTTCCAGGTGGAGAGCCGGGCCCAGATGGCCACCCTGCCCCGGCTCAAGCCGCGGGAGTTCTACGACCTGGTGGTGGAGGTGGCGTTGATCCGGCCCGGGCCCATCCAGGGCGGTTCGGTGCATCCGTACATCCGCCGGCGCAACGGGGACGAGTCGGTGACGTACCTGCATCCGCTGTTGGAGCGCAGCTTGAAGAAGACCCTGGGGGTGCCGCTGTTCCAGGAGCAGCTGATGCAGATGGCCATCGACGTGGCCGGCTTCACCCCGGCCGAGTCGGACCGGCTGCGCCAGGCTATGGGCTCCAAGCGCAGCGTGGAGAAGATGGAGCAGCTGCGGGCCCGGCTGTACGCGGGGATGGCCGAGCGGGGGATCGTGGGTGCGGTGGCGGATGCGATCTACAACAAGCTGGTGGCGTTCGCCAACTTCGGGTTCCCCGAGAGCCACTCGGTGAGCTTCGCCTACCTGGTGTACTCGTCGGCGTGGCTGAAGTACCACTACCCGGCGGCGTTCTGCGCCGGGCTTTTGGATGGGCAGCCCATGGGCTTCTGGTCGCCGCAGACGATCGTGGCCGACGCCCGCCGGCACGGGGTGGTGGTACGCCGGCCTTCCGTGAATGCGAGCGGGGCGAAGTCGGTGCTCGAGCCGGGCGAGGCCGGCGCCGGCAACGCGGCGGTGCGCATGGGCATCTCGTACGTGCGGGGGGTGGGCGACACCCTCGCGGAACGGATCGTCGCGGGCCGGCCTTACCGCGACATGGAGGACGTGGTGCGCCGGACCGGGATCACGGCTGCCCAAGCAGAGGCGCTGGCCACCGCGGGGGCCTTCGGTTGCTTCGGGCTGACCCGCCGGGGCGCTCTGTGGAGTGCCGGCGCCGTGGCCGCCGCGGGGGCGGGGCCGGCGCCTGACGACGGATTTCGATCAGTAGGGGACCATATACGGCCCACTACTGATCACAATCCGGATCGAGGACGGCCGGCCCGGCCCGCCGGCCTGGCCCGGCAAGCCCGGTTGGGGGGCCTGGTCACCGGGGCCGACGCCCCGCCCCTGCCGGGCATGGACGCGTCGGAGACCAACCAGGCCGACCTGTGGGCCACCGGGCTGTCCCCTGACAGCTACCCGACCGAGTTCGTCCGGGCCGCGCTGGCTGCGGCGGGGGTGGTCACCGCAGCCGGGTTGGTCAATGTCCCGGCAGGGGAGCGGGTGACCGTCGCGGGGGTCGTCACCCACCGGCAGCGGCCGGCGACTGCGCAGGGGGTCACGTTTATCAACCTGGAGGACGAGACCGGCCTGATCAACGTGATCTGCTCGGCCGGGGCGTGGGCCCGTTACCGCCGGGTCGCCCGGGCCAGCCCGGCTCTCGTCATCGACGGGCGCCTGGAGCGGGTGGAGACGGTCATCAACGTGGTGGCGGAACGGATTCGTCCCCTGTCATTACGACCGGACTCTGCTGGTGGCCCCGGGCGCCGGCCCGGCGGCGAGCTTCGCTCCCGGGACTTCCGTTAGGGGTACAAACCGCCTAAGCTGATGCACATGGTCGGATTTCCCTCCCAATACCGACGGGTGTTCTCCTTCCCCAACCCGGTCAACGAGATCTCGGCGCGCATCGTCGCCGGCGGCGTGGTGCTGTTGGCCGCCGCCACCATCATTTTCGATCAGCCCTGGCTCACCATCCCGCTGGCCTACGGCTTCGTAGCCCGGGTGCTCAGCGGGCCGACACTCAGCCCTCTGGGTCAGCTGTCGGTGCGGGTCCTGACGCCGTTGTTGGGGGCTGCACCGCGGCCGGTGCCCGGTCCGCCGAAGCGTTTCGCCCAGGGCATGGGGGTTGCCTTCTCGGTCACCGCGGCCGTGCTGGCCCTCGGCTTCGGGCTGCGTGGCGCCGCCTATATTGTGCTCGGCCTCCTGATCGTGGCCGCCACCCTGGAGTCGGTGTTCGGGTACTGCATGGGGTGCAAGGTGTTCGGCTTACTCATGCGCGCTGGGATCATCCCCGAGACAGTGTGCGAGGCCTGCAACGACATCAGCCTCCGGGTGCGCCCGACCAGCGCGACCTCGGCGTCCAACTGACCGCGAGAGCTACAGCGTCAGGGTTTCGAAGTCGTCGGGGATGACGACGTCCGCCAAGTCGGTGGCGTCGATGCCCTCGCCCAGGTGGGTGAGGACGAACGGGACCCCGGGAAACCGGTCTCGCAGGGCACCCACGCTGTCGAGGTCCATATGCGTGACCGGAGGCGGATGGGGACCGTTGCATTCCAGGACGAGGACATCGGACGCCCCGGCCAGCTCCTCGAGCCCCGGGCACGGGCGGGTGTCGCCCGAATATCCGATGGTGTGTCCGTCGCGATCGAAGAGGTACCCGAAGCAACGCAAGTGGGGAACGTGGTCGACCTCGACGGCGCGGAACCGGACCGGGCCGGCTTCCTGCCACATACCGTCCACCTCCACGTAGCGCATGTCGAAACGACGCTGGGCGTCAGCCACGATGCCGGAAACGGAGCCCAGCGCCATCATGTCGGCCAGGAATCCCTCGAGGTTCGGCGGGCCCACTATGTAGAGCGGGCGGTCGGCGGCTCGGGTGCGGATGATCTCGAGCAGAAGGAACGGCCAACCGAAGGTGTGGTCCGGGTGGAAGTGGGAGATGACGACGGCGTCGAGGTCTGCGACCGCCAGCCCGCTGCGCCGCAGGTGGGGCAAGGCCGTCGGCGACGGTTCCACCAGCACGGTGCGGTCGATGACGAAGCTGTTCCAATACCGGCCCGGCGCCAGGAAGTTACCGGTACCGAGGAACGTGACTGACGCCATCTTCGTATGTTGGCACAGCGCCAGGGCCGCACCACGCGTCCGGGCGCAGGGTGGCAGGCTGTGGCGATGCCGGAAGAGCCCCGCGCCACCGGGCCTCTGCGGCCGATCGAGCTCGCGACCGCGGCCGTAATGGCGGGGGTCAGCGTGGCCCTGACCGTGATTGGCTGGTTTCTCCCGCATCTCGGGCCGGTAGCGGCCCTGGCCGTCGTTCCCCTTGGCGTCGTTGCCCACCGCCACCGGTTCCGGGCCTTGGCTGCCGCCGCCTTCGCGGCGTCGGTGGTCAGCTTCCTGGTGGCCGGCACTGGGACGGTGTCCAACGTGGTCGAGTGCGCCATCGTCGGAGGCCTGGTCGGCACGGCCCGGCGTCGGGGCTGGCCCTTCGCGGCCGTCCTCGCGGCCACGGCCCTGATCGCTCCGGCGTTGGCCGCGGTGAGCGTGGGGCTCCTCGCGGTGTTCAGCGCCCTGCGGAAGTTGACTATCGAGCAGATCCGCAACAGCTGGGACGGGCTGCGAAAGTTCGGGACCGGATTGGACAGCGCCTGGCATAGTTTGGCCAACCTGCTCCGCGGCGTCCCCGGCCTCGGCGCGGTGGTCCGGTGGATCGGCCGCCAAATTCCCAGCCCGGGCGGAGGAGCCCGGTGGGCAGACCACGTCGTGGCGGACTCGCTTCGCGATTGGTGGCTGAGCGTCGGTTTGATCGTGGTTCTGGGGACGGTCTGGTTTACCGTCCTGGCCTGGTGGCTCCTGGGCGCGGTACTGGAACGTCTGAAGTGGATTCGCATTGCCGACCGTCTGGCCTTCCCACCTGACGGAGGGCCCGTCGGACCGGTGCCGGCGAAGCTGTGCGGCGTTGGTTACCGGTACCCGGGTGCCGAGTCCGACGCCCTGGCCGGCGTGTCGCTCGAGGTCGGCGCCGGCGAGATCGTCGCCCTGCTCGGTGACAACGGTTCCGGCAAGTCGACCCTGGCCCGGGTCCTGGCCGGCCGGCCCCCCACGGCTGGGGAGGTCCGGCGCCCTGGCGGCGCGGGCCTGGGAAAGCCGGGCGGCACGGCGATGGTCATGCAGCATCCCGAGACCCAGATCCTCGGGGTGCGAGTGGCCGACGACGTGGTGTGGGGGCTGCACGACGCCAGTGGCGTCGACGTGGCCGGGTTGCTCCACACCGTCGGGCTACCCGGCATGGAGGACCGCGAGACCTCGACCCTATCCGGCGGTGAACTGCAGCGCCTGGCGGTAGCGGCCGCCCTCGCTCGCAAGCCTCGGCTGCTGATATCCGACGAGTCGACCGCGATGGTCGACGCGGACGGCCGCGAGCGACTGACCGCGCTCCTGGCCGACCTGCCCGCACGGACGGGCATGACCGTCGTCCATGTCACCCACCGCCGCGAAGAGGTGGCTCGCGCCGGCCGCAGATTCCGTTTGGCGGCCGGGCGGCTCGTCGATGAGGGCCGGGCCGGCGCCGACGTCGGGACGAGCGTCCACACCAATGAAGCTGTCAGCCCCGATCGCGGCGATGGCGCGGGAGGGGGGGACCCTTTGTCCCCGGCAGCGGGTTCCAGGCTGGAGCTCCGGGGCGTGCACCATGTGTACGGGGCCGGATCGCCGTGGTCCCAACCGGCTCTCGCCGGGATCGACTTGACCGTCGAAGCCAAGGAGGGGGTCCTGATCGTCGGCGGAAACGGATCGGGCAAGTCCACCCTGGCCTGGATCATGGCCGGGGTCCTGCGTCCGTCACGTGGGGTGGTCCTGCTGGGCGGTTCGCCGGTCGCTGGTCAGGTGGGATCGGTCGGGCTGGCGTTCCAGCACGCCCGGCTGCAGCTGCAGCGGGCCACCGTCGCACGCGACATGCGCGCCGCCGGCGCGTCCGACGACCAGGCGATCGGTGCCGCCCTCAGCGCGGTCGGCCTCGACATGGCCCAGATCGGCGAACGGCGCATTGACCAGCTCAGCGGCGGCCAGCAACGGCGGGTGGCGTTGGCCGGCATCCTGGCCCGCCGGCCGAAGGTGCTCGTGCTCGACGAACCCATGGCCGGACTGGACGAGCCGGGCCAGGCTGCCCTGGTTGCCCTCCTGGCAGACCTCAGGCTGTGCCACGGGCTGACGATCGTCGTCATCTCGCACGACCTCGAGGGCATGGACCGGGTCTGCGACCGGGTCGTCCGATTGGAGCGGGGCCTCGTGGTCGCCGACGAAACCCGAACGGTGGCCTCGTGTTGACGGCACCGCGCCGCCGGCGCGACGGGACCGAGCGCGAGCATCGCCCGGCTCGCCTCACCCTCCTCCGGGAGATCAAGGTCGATTCGCCGGTCCACCAGTTGTGGGCTGGCACCAAGTTGTTGGCGGTGGCGGCCCTGAGCATCACCTTGTCGTACTTCCCGTCGTGGGGCTCGATCGGGCTGGTGGTGGCGCTGCTGCTTGCCACTGCTGCGATGGCGCACATCCCCCGCGGCGCCTGGCCGCGCCCGCCGAGGTGGTTTTGGATTGTGCTGGGGATCAGCGGCGGCCTGGCTTCGATGGCCGGCCATTCGCCGCACCTGAGCGTTGGCCGGGTGACCCTGGGTTTCGGTGGCCTCGACGCCTACTGCCGGTTCGTGGGCGTCAGCGTCGCTCTGCTGCTGGCCGCGGCCTTGGTCGGGTGGACGACGCCGCTCGGCGAGATCGCCCCCGCCGTGTCGCGCCTGCTCGGTCCGCTGCGGTGGATCCGGGTGCCAGTTGACGAGGCCGCGGTGGCGGTGGCTCTGTGCGTCCGGAGCTTGCCGCTCCTCGTCGACGAGATGCGCACCTTGGTCGCGGCTCGGCGACTGCGCCCGGCCCCACCTCGTCCGGGTCGTTCTACGTTGCAGCAACTGCTCGACGAGCCGGTCGACCTGCTGGTGGCGGCCTTGGCGGTGTCGATGCGGCGTGCCGGCGAACTCGCCGAAGCCATCACGGCTCGCGGTGGCACCGGCCTCATCGCGGCCCGGACCCGCCGGCCCGGGTGGCATGACGCGCTGGCCCTGATCGTGGTCGCCGGCGCCTGCTTCGGGGCTACCCAGCTCCCGGGTTCTTAGCTCACCCCAAGGGTCGGGGTCCGCGCTCCTGGGCGAGCCCCACACCTGCGGCGGTCCGGACACGGAATGGGGTGACGGCCCACCAGGGGGGCAACGCCACGTGCTCCGGCGGACGGGCCCCCGCCAGGACCAGGGCGCCGCCGGGCGGTTGCTGGCTGACCGCTTCCACGGGTAGCCGGCGCTGGCGGTGAGTCGACCAGGTGACCGTCCCGGGCGCCCAGCCCCACGGCGGCCGGCTGACGCTGCGGGTCGGTACGTCGACCTCCCCGCCCAGGCGTGAAACCAGCTCGAGGGTGGCGAGGTCTCCGATTCCGGGCAGTACCAGTTTCGTCCCGAACAGGGACAGGAACCCGTCGGCCGCCGGGCCCCATCGTTGACGGGCCTGTGACAGGTCCTGCAAGCAGGCCAGCGTGAGCAATCCCTGGCCGCCTCCCTCGCTGACCATGGCCGGCAGGTCGGGCAGGGGGGCGATGTTGGCCAGCTCGTCGAGGACGAGCGTGAGCGGGACGGGGGGAGGGCGGGCGGCCGTGGCGGACACTGCGTAGGCGCCGGCCCGGGCTTGCTCGAGGAACGCCACCACGATGGGGGCGACCAAATCCTGGTAGCGGGCGGGAGCACAGATGTACACGGTGTCCTGGCCCCGGATCAGCGCCCGGGGATCCAAGTTGGGGGCCGCCGCGCTGTCGAGGACCGCGTCGGAGCGGTAGGCGGCGAGAATCCCCGCCGCGCTCGACCAAATGCCCGATTGCTCACGCGGATCGGTGGCGGCTAGGCCGGCGAGCACATCGGTTGCGATATCCACGCCGCTGGCGGCGAGCGCGGCCTGGGCCGGTTTGAGATCCTGGCGGAGCACCCAGCGCACGACCGTTTCCATCCCGAACCCGGCCAGATGGGCCGCGTGCAGCAGCGGGGCGAGCAGCGCTTCCGCCCGTTCGGTCCAGTGAGCGGACTCCCCGGTTCGGCCGGCGGGCCGGGCCGTGGTCGTCATGGCCCGGGCCAGGACTAGAGACTCGTCCCACGTGGCAGCCGAGACGACCGGCGACCAGCGCACGCCGGTCACCCCCTCCGGTACCGGCAGGGTGCCGCTCGGGTCGAGCAGCCAGCAGCGCCCGACCTCGGCGCGCGCCGCGACGGTCGCCGCCAAGAGATCCGGTTTGGTGGAGGTGGCGATCACCGGGCCGGGGGCGGCGAGCAGGTTGGGAACCGCGACCGAGGTGGTCTTGCCGGATCGGGGCGGGCCAAGGACCAGTACCGCCTGCTGGGGCTCCGCGAGAGCCAACCCGGCTGACGTCGCCCCTAGATACAGGCGGCCGCCGGCACTGGCCAAGTGGCTGCGGAGTCGTTGCAGTTCGGGGTTGGCGCTCGGCACGCGGCTCCTCCTGGCACCTCGTGGTGACGGGTCGGGCGGGGGAAGCCGTTGGCCAGCGTAGCGCCGGCGGGTCTGACAAGCTGAGGCGGTGCCGACGCCGCCACCCCGTTTGTCCGATGAAGCCATCGAGGCCGGGCTCGAGGGTCTCGCCTGGGAGCGAGACGAGCGAGACGACCGAGACGGAGATGCCATCGTCAAGACCGTGGTGCGCCCGGACTTCGTCGCGGCCCTGGCCTGGGTCAACCAGGTGGGGGAGTTGGCCGAGTCCCGCAACCATCACCCGGACATCGCCATCTCGTGGAACAAGGTGACCCTCACGCTGTCCACCCACTCGGCTGGCGGGCTCACTCAGCTGGACCTGGACCTGGCGGCGGCCATCGACGGACTGGACGGTTAGACCTCAGAAGGGTCGTATCCTCTAGGGATGCCGTCGATGCCGTCGTTGTGCCTTCTCACCGTCCACGCCCACCCCGATGACGAGGCGTCGAAGGGCGCCGGCACGGTTTCCCGCTACCACGCCGAGGGGGTGCACACCGTCCTGGTCACGTGCACCGGCGGGGAAGAGGGCGACATCCTCAACCCGGCGATGGACCAGCCCGGCATCCGCGAGCGGATCGCCGAGATCCGCCGGGAGGAACTCGAGCGGGCAGCCAAGATCATCGGTTACGACGAGGTGGTCATGCTGGGCTACCGCGACTCGGGAATGCCGGACAGCCCGGCCAATTCCGATCCGCGCAGTTTCGCGGCGGCGCCCCTCGATGAGGCCGTGGGACGGCTCGTCGAGATCATCCGCCGCACCCAGCCTCAGGTCATCGTCACTTACCCGCAGAACCAGGAGGGTTACCCCCATCCTGACCACCTGAGAGTCAACGAGATCTCCGAAGTGGCCTTCGACGCCGCCGGCGATCCGGACCGTTTCCCCGCGGCCGGACCCCCCTGGCAGCCGCTTCGCCTCTGCTACGTGCGGTGGTCCGTCAAGCGCATCCGTGCCATGCACGACAAGTTCCTGGAACTGGGGATGGAGTCACCCTTCTCCGACGAGCGCATGAAGCGGTTGCTTGACTCCGAGGCCGACGCCGCCCAGGGTGACCAGAGCGGCCGACCGCACGTGACGGTCGACATCCGCGGCCACGCCTCGGTGATGCGGGACGCCCTGCTGGCCCACGCCACCCAGGTCGACCCCACCTCGCCTCACTGGTTCGGCTTGCCGACCGAGGTCGCTGACGAGCTGTACCCCTACGACGAGTACGAGATCGCCCGTGACCTCACTGGAGTCGACTCGGCCGCCGACGACCTCTTCGCCGGCCTGGACACCGTCCCGGCGGTCTGAGGTGCCCGCCTGGTTGAGCGAGGAGTGGCTCAAAGAGCTGGCCGCCTTGGCCGGATCGCGCCCCCCGGTCCCGGGCGCCACGGGGACGGTGTCGATCACCATCGCCGGCGCGCCGGGCGGTGAGGCGGCGTATCACTGGTCCTACCGGGACGGTACTCCCGGTGAAGGTGGCATCGGCTCGCCGGCCCATGCGGACCTAGTCCTGAGCATCTCCGCGGCTGATGCGGAGACCGTCGTGACCGGCGCGGTGGAGCCGAGCGTGGCCTACATGCGCGGCCGGCTCAAGGCCACGGGAGACGGGGCGCTGCTGCTCGGGTTCCTGGCGTCGACGGCCACTGGTCCCTACGAGGAATGGCGCCGGCAGGCCGAGTCGTTGTCGGGCGAGGCCCCCTGAGTGCCCTGAACTCAAGGGCGATGGGTTTCGAACGCCGACCGGCGTTCTGCCCGGCGCAACGCCTGCGCCACCAGTTCGTCGACGAGGGCCGGGTACGAGAGGCCTGACGCCCGCCACATTCGCGGGTACATGGAGATTGGTGTGAATCCGGGAATGGTGTTGACCTCGTTGACGAGCAGACCCCGCCCGCCCTCCTCGAAGAAGAAGTCGACTCTGGCCATGCTGTCCACCCGCAGGGCCCGGCAGGCGCCGATGGCCAGCCGGCCGATTTCCTCCGCCACCCCGGCCGGAAGGGTGGCAGGGACATCGAGGGTGGCACTGCCGTCGACGTACTTGTCCTCGAAATCGTAGAATTCGTGGCTGGGCTTGATCTCGCCTGGGACCGAGGCGCGCAGCTCGGGCCAACCCAGCACGCCGATCTCCAGCTCGCGCCCCTGCACCGCCTCCTCGATGATCACGTGCTCGTCGAATCGCCGGACTAAGGCGACCGCGGCATCCAGCCCATCGGCGTCGCTCACCCGTGAGATCCCGATGGAGGAGCCCATGTTCGCCGGCTTGACGAACACCGGCCAGCCCAACTCGGCGCCGACCTGATCCGCCAGCCGGGAGTCGATCTCTGTTTCTCGGAAAAAGAGATAGCGGGCCTGGGGAAGCCCCGCTCCTTTTAGGAGCAACTTGGCTAGGCCCTTGTCCATGGCGGTTGCCGAGCCGGCGACCCCCGGACCGCAGTACGGCACGCTGGCCACCTCCAGCAATCCCTGCACGGTGCCGTCCTCACCCAGCGGCCCGTGTAGGAGCGGCAGGACCACCAAGGGACCGGCGCCCGTTTCGGTAACCGCGTCCACCGGCTCCAACGACGCGGCGATACCGCCGGCGGCGCCGGCTACCGCGTTCGGGGAGGGGAGGGCCTTGGCAGGCAGGCCGCTGCGGAGGGCGGCCGTGGTGTCCACCCAGCGGCCGTCGGTGGTGATGCCGACCACCCGCAGGTCGTAACGGGTGGGGTCGGCGGCTCGGACCACGTGCAGAGCCGAGATGCAGGAGACCTCGTGCTCGGCCGAGCGGCCGCCGTAGAGGACCAAAAGGCGCACTCGGGGCTCGGGGGCATCGCCAGGCAGGCTAACGCCCGATCTACTCAGGCAGCATTCCGTTCGAGCTGGCGGAATCGCTCCAGGTAGCGCTCGATGAGCTCGCCCGGAAGGCGACCGCGCTGACCGACATCTATTCCTCGCCGGCGAGCCCACGACCGCACCGCATCCGGTCGGGCCAGATACTGTTCGACAACCTCGGCGGAAATGCGACCCCGTTCGTTGACCGGAATGCCCCGGCTGCTGGCCCACTTCCGAACCGTTGACGGCTGAGCGAGGTACAACTCAACCAGCGCTTCAGGAATCCGTCCCCGATCTCGGACCTCGAGACCGCGTCCATGTGCCCAGGTGCGCACCTCTGCAGGTGACCACCGGTTTTCGATTTTCAAGCCATCCTCATTTCTCATATACATTCAGGATACAGGGGGCTATCAATATTCCGAAAGTCGGGGGTCATTCACTATCGTTGCTGACTACCGACGAGGAGCCGCCAGTATGTCCGATTATCCGGCGATGATCACCCCTACTAATCACGTCGAGCCGGTGCCGCGGCGTATCCGTGCCGTCTTGGCGGGAGAGACGATCCTCGATACCACCCGCGCCCTATATGTGTGGGAATGGCCCAACTACCCGCAGTACTACATCCCCACTGGTGACGTGCGCCCGGATTCTTTGCTCCCCGAAGGTGTCGACCAGCACAGTCCCCGCGGCACAGTCGAACTGCACGGCCTGCAGGTCGGCGACACCCACCGGGCCCATGCCGCCAAGGTCTTGCGCCAGTCCGCCATCGAGAGCCTGAGCGGCACCGTGCGCTTCGAGTGGGCTGCCGTCGACGCCTGGTTCGAGGAGGACGAGCGCGTCTTCGTCCACCCTCGCAACCCGTACGTCCGAGTCGACGCCCTGCGATCGACGCGGACCGTGCGAGTAGAGCTGGCCGGCGTGGTGCTCGCCGAGTCGGCGTCGCCCGTGATGGTGTTCGAGACGGGTTTACCCACCCGCTACTACCTCAACCGGACCGAGATTGACTTCACTCACCTGGTCCCCACCGACACGGTCACGGAGTGTCCCTACAAAGGAACGACCACTGGCTACTGGTCCATCCTTGTCGCCGAGAGTGTGTATCCGGACCTGGCCTGGTCGTACGATTTCCCTACCCGTCAGTTGCTGCCCATCGCCGGCCTGGTGGCTTTCTACAACGAGAAAGTGGACACCTTCCTCGATGGCTCGCCGTTAGAACGCCCGATCACCCACTTCTTCCGGCCCGGCGCGGCCTCATGATTTCGAAGACCCGCGCCACGGTGGGCCTGGCAAGATCGGGGCGATGCTCTGGACGCCGAGGGAGGTGGCCGCGGCCACGGACGGAACGGTCGAGGAGGCCGTCGCGACGCAACAGTCGATGACGGGCGTAGGCATAGACTCCCGCGCCCTGCAGCTCGGGGCGATCTTCGTGGCCTTGCGGGCCGCCCGAGATGGCCACGAGTGGATCGGGGCGGCGCTACGGGCCGGCGCCGGCGGGTTGCTGGTGGACGACGCCTGGGCCGGATCCGCCCGCAGGCCGATGGTCCTGGTACCCGTCATTACCGTGGCGGACACCGCCGACGCCTTGCTGGCTCTGGGCGGAGCGGCGCGGGACCGGCTGACAGGCGCGGTCGTCGGCGTGACCGGTTCGGTCGGGAAGACCTCGACCAAGGACCTGATGGCCGCGACCTTGGGCGCCGGCCTGCGCACGACGGCGAGCGCCCGGTCGTTCAACAACGAGCTCGGCGTGCCTCTCACACTGGCCAACGCGCCAGGTGACACCGAGGTGGCGGTGATCGAGATGGGGGCCCGTGGTCCGGGCCACATCCGCCGGCTCTGCCAGGTGGCGCGGCCCACCGTGGGCGTGGTGACCGCGGTGGCCCTCGCGCACACCGAAGTGTTTGGCGATCTCGACGCGGTCGCCACCGCCAAGCGAGAGTTGGTGGCGGCCCTCCCGGCCGAGGGCACGGCGGTCCTCAACGCCGACGACGCCCGAGTGTCGGCGATGGCCGGCGCCACCGCGGCCGGAGTACTGCGCTACTCGTCGGGGGGTGGGGGCGCGGCCGTCGCAGACGTGCTGGCCGAAGACATCAGCCTCGACGCCGACCTGCGCCCGCGCTTCGTCGCCCGCACTCCCTGGGGTTCTGTCGAGGTGGTCCTCGAAGCCCGCGGCGCCCACCAGGTCGGAAACGCCCTGGCGGCCCTGGCGGTCGCCGGCGTCCTGGGTGTCCCCCTCGACGCCGCCGCGGCTGCGCTCGCCGCGGCCGAGGTGTCCCCGTGGCGTATGGAGTTGCGCCGCACCCCTGGCGGAGCGGTGGTCCTCAACGATGCCTACAACGCCAATCCGGCGTCCATGGCCGCTGCTCTCGCGGCCCTGGCTGCCTTGCCGGCCGACCGCCACATCGCGGTGTTGGGGGAGATGGCCGAACTCGGCGACCATCGAGACGAGGAGCACGCCGCCATCGCGCTGCTTGCTGATCGGTTGGGTGTCGAGCTGCTTGCGGTGCGGACCGGCGCCTACGGCGTTGAGCCCATCGGCGGCATCGACGAGGCGGTGGCCGCTCTCGTGTCGCTCGGACCTCATGACGCGGTGCTGGTGAAGGCCAGCCGGGTCGCGGGTCTGGAACGCCTGGCGGCCCGCCTGCTGGATCAATAGTCAGCTGTGGCGCTGCAGATCGCGCAGGGCCCGGTAACCGATCAGCTGGACCCCGGACCGGGCTCCGAGCGCCCGCAGGGAATCCGCAGTCATGGCCAGGTCGTGGTCGGAGACCCGCGCCGGCCAGTCCGGCGCCACGGCCCGCAGCTCGGGAGAGTCGAGCGCCGGCCGTAGGACCACTTCGGTGACGCCCGGCCGGATGTCTGAGAGGAGCTGGTCCAGGGCACTTCGCGTGCTCTTGGTTCGGCTGACCCGGACCAGGTAATCGGGGGACACGACCCCTTCGGCGGCGGCCAGGCTGCGAAACGGGAAGCCCCACTGTTGCTCCGCCGAACTGCCCGGAAGGCGCAACGGCAAACCGAATTCGACGGCCAGCTCCAAGGCCACGTCGAAGAACTCGGGCCGGAAGTCCAGGGCGCTCAGGTGCGCGCTCAGGTGGCTCACGTCGAAGCCCCAATAGATGGACCGTTCGATCTGGGCCCGGCACTCGCGGCGGACCTCGTCGGTGTCTGCATGGTCCCAGAGGTCCTCGATGGTCCGCGGAAAGCCGCCATCACCGTCGAGCAGCGAAGGGCAGTGGGTGATGGGCCCCCAGCGGAACAGGTCGTACTCGGCGTTGAGGGTGAGGTGGACGCCGACGTCCTCGCCCCGGTAGCGCGCCGCGGCCTCGCGAGCCCAGGGGCCGGGGACGACCAGACCCCCTACTTTTCCCATTCCCTCCCGGAGCGCGCTGTAGACCCCCGAGTTGCTGGCGTGGGTCACCCCCAGCTCGTCGCATGTCACGATCAAGAGGGAGGCGTCCGGCGGGTGGCCGAGCGCCTCGACGAGGGAGCTCAACGCTCGATCAGGGTGCCGGTTCCGAGGCCGCCGCCGCAGCACATGCTCACCAGGGCCCTTCGGCCGCCGGTGCGTTCCAGCTCGTGCAGGGCCTTGGTGAGCAGGATCACTCCCGTGCCGCCGAGGGGATGGCCGAGGGCGATGGCCCCGCCATTGGGGTTGACGGTGGCCGGGTCCGCCTTGAGCTCGCGTTCCCAGGCCAGGACCACCGAGGCGAACGCCTCGTTGATCTCGAACAGGTCGACGTCCGCTATCCCGATCCCCGCCCGCTCCAGGAGGAGGTTGGTGGCGTCGATGGGACCGGTGAGCATGAGCACCGGATCCACGCCAACCAGGCAGTGGTGGGCGACGCGGGCCTTGGGAGTGAGCCCGAGCTGCGCGGCGCGTTCCGGCGTCGCCAGGAGCACCGCGGCGGCCCCGTCGGAGATTTGCGAGGACGTGCCGGCGGTGTGCACCCCGTCCGGGCGAGCCACCGGCTTGAGGGCGGCCAGGGCCTCGGCGGTCGTTTCCCTCAGCCCCTCGTCCCGGCTGAAGGCGACCGACTCGCCGGTCGGCTTCTCGTCGTCGTCGAGGACCGGTGTGTCGACCGGCGTGATCTGCGTGTCGAAGCGCCCCTCGGCCCACGCCCGGGCCGCGAGCTGCTGCGACCGCAAGCCGAATGCGTCGGTGTCCTGGCGGGAGATGCCCCATCGTCCGGCGATGCGCTCCGCCCCCTCGAACTGCGACGTGAACTCGTAGCGACCGAAGTAGGTCTTGGGAATAGGTACGCCGAAGCCCAGCTTCTTGGACGAATTGGATCCGATCGGGATCCGCGTCATCGATTCCACGCCGGCTGCCACTGCCAGGTCGACCGTGCCAGATGCGATCAGGCTGGCTGCCAGATTGGCGGCCTGTTGACTGGAGCCGCACTGGGTGTCCACCGTCGTGGCCGCGGTCGTGAGGGGGAGGCCGGCGGCCAGCCAGGCCGTGCGGGCGATGTTGAAGGACTGTTCGCCGACTTGCGACACGCACCCCGCCACCAGCTGCTGGACGGCGCCCGGGTCGACACTGGTGCGCTCGAGGAGGGCGGTGAGGGCGGTTCCGAGCAGGTCCGCTGGATGCACGTTGGCCAGGCCACCGTTGCGTCGTCCAACCGGAGTGCGTACGGCATCGATGATCACGACTTCAGGCATGGGCCGATGCTAGTGGTCGAGTGATGCGAAGCCCGTGCCGGAATCGCTCCAGGGTGGAAGTCCGCCTTGGCAGCCGGCTCGGTAGCATCAACGAATGGGCTATGGCATGACGGTTCCCTTCGACGGCGTCCCACTCTGCGAGCATCGAGAGTGGTACGAGGAGCTTGTCGATCTCGGCTATACCGACGCCTGGTCCTCGGAGGCGGACGGCACCGATGCGTTCACCCCGTTGGCCCTGGCGGCGGCCTGGGCTCCCGCCCTGCGTCTCGGCACCGCGATCGTGCCGGCGTACACCCGAGGCCCGGCGCTCCTGGCCCAGAGCGCGGCCGCCCTCGCTGAAGCCGCCCCCGGGAAGTTCGCCCTGGGCGTGGGCACCTCGTCCAACGTCATAGTCGAGCGGTGGAACGACATCCCCTTCGAGGAACCGTACAAGCGGACGCGTGACCTGGTCCGTTTTCTGCGCCAGGCCTTGACTGGTGAGAAGGTCGACGCCGCCTTCGACACCTTCACGATCAAGGGCTTCCGGCTGGGCCGACCTCCCGAAGTGCCGCCCCCGATCCTGGTGGCCGGCCTCCGTCCAGGGATGCTGCGCTTGGCGGGCCGGGAGGCGGACGGGGCGATCATCAACTGGCTCGGGGCCGATGACGTGACCAAGGTTGTCCCCGAAGTCGGGCCTGGCAAGGAGATCGTGGCCCGGATCTTCGTGTTCCCGTCAGAGGACATCAGCACGGTTCGCGCCGTGGCCCGGCGCATGATCGCGGCCTACCTCAACGTCCCGGTCTACGCGGCCTTCCACGATTGGCTCGGTCGTGGGCCCCTTCTGGAGGAGATGTGGACGGCGTGGAAGGCCGGTGATCGCAAGGCCGCTCTCGAAGCCATCCCGGACCAGGTCGTCGATGACCTGGTGATCCATGGTTCGCCGGCCGAGGTGCGCGCCGGCGTCAAGCGCTACCTGGACAACGGCGTGACCACCCCTGCCCTCGCCATCGTCCCGTTCGGGATCGACCTGCGTCAAGCCGTCCGCGACCTGGCTCCGACCGCCGGCTGATCCGGCGAGCTGCGCCGGCGACCTGCGCTGGGCCAGGCGACCTACGCCGGGGCGGCGCGGCGCGGCCAGTCGCCAGGCCGCCGGGCGCAAGGGCAGTCGCTAGGCCGCCGCCAACCGCTTCATGGTCTCGTCCAGAATCCGGCGGGCTTCGGCCACCCCGCGCCGGCCCGCTTCCCTGGTGCGTTCGTCGAGGCGCCAGTCGTCCTCTTGGCCGAGAAGATTGAGCTGTGTAGCCATGGCATCCATCATCTCAGGGGGGTGTGACAGCTTCGATCTGATCAGACTGGTATCGAACATCTGTTCGTACTCTACCCGCCCCTGGTGCTACTGGACGAGGAAATTCGTTTCTCCGATGGGGCGCTCATCGACCACTTCGATACCCGTGACCTCGGCCCGCGGCGGGCCCGTTCGACAAAATTCGACCATGGCGTCGACCGCGGCGACGTCGCCTTCGACAACCGCCTCGACCCGCCCGTCGGCCCGGTTGCGTATCCAGCCGCCGACCCCCAACTCGGCGGCTCGGCGCCGGCAGCTCTCGCGGAACCACACGCCCTGGACCCGGCCGCTAATCCACACGTGGCGGCGGACTACCCCAGCAGCAGCGCGGGCCCCGCCGGCCGTACCACCGGGACCGCCCTGACCGGCCACGGCCTCAGCGCCTCTTGCCGAGGGGCATGACACGGTATGCGGGAGTCGGATCAGCGAAGCCTTTCAACTCGAGCGGACCGAGGCTCTCCAAGGTGAAGTCAGCATCGACCCGGTCGCGGATGGACTGCGAAACCACAAGCGTCGAGGGTGCGGCCGCGCTGACGAGTCGGGCGGCCAGGATCACGACCTCCCCGTAGTAGTCGCCGTACAGGCCCACTACGGTGCCGTGCGTCATGCCGATCCGTACCGGGTGGCCTGACGTCTCGATCAGGTCCATTCCGACCTGGCAGGCTCGAACCGGATCATCTAGGACGAACATCGCCTCGTCGCCGATCAGCTTGACGACCCGGCCGCCTGCGGCGCTGACCAGGTCCCACACCTGCTCTTCGAACCGGCGCACGAGCTCGGCCATCTCCCGGATGGACAAGGCGCGCAGCGCTTCGGTCGAACCGACCAGGTCGGCGAAGCACACGGTCCGTTGCAGGGTGACCGCGGCGTTCTCGGCGTCTGGGGACCACATCTGGTAGGAGACATTGACCAGATGGCGGCGGAACACCGCAGCCATGGCGTCCACAAAGGGGGGTATACGGTCCCTGACGACTGCGGTGGTCTGCCCCGCCACCTCGTGATAGGACGTCCCGGCGCTTCGGCTGGGGACCTCGACGCTCATACGGAAGGCGCCGGAGAGCGCCTCGCTCAGACGAGCCATCGACGAGCCAAGCACCCGGGCCACCCCGAAGGTCGCGTCCTCACCGAAAAACGGTGCCATCCCGGCGAAGAACCGCAATGCCACGGCGGCATCCGGAGTAACCCGGACAGGCGAGATGTCGGAATCGGGGAGGCCCAGAGCGAGCCAGAGCCGGCGCACCAGGTCCGCGTCGAGTCCCGAACCAGCGGCAAAGGCCGCCAGATCCTCCGTCGGCCCGGGAGGCCGCAACACCAGGTCCACAAGCAGGGCACCGAGGGAGTCGGTCCGCGTTTGATGGGCGCGGACCAATTCGTCGAGCGTGGCGCCGAGGTCGAAGGCCCAGTTCAACAGGAGCGAGCGGTCAGCCGCGTCGGGAGCCGCAGGGTCGAAGAGCCCGAGCTCTTCGAGCTCGGCTTGGCTCGGTCGGGGTTCCATCCGCCACATTTCAGCGCGCCGGCGACCGCCGGCGCCGCTTGGTGGGCTCGGTCAGCCGGTCGACCAGGACCAGGACCGTGTCGACGTAGGCGTCGACGTCGAGCTCGGGATACCACGCCTGCTGGAGGACGAGCCCCTGGAAGATCGCAGCGCACACCCTGGCTCCACCTTCCGCGTCGATCTCGCCCGGCACGATGCCTTCGAGCTGCCCTCGCCGGAAGAGATCGGCGAGGATGTCGATCGGCTCGTCGAGACCGCTGCGGACGATCTCCATCACGCGGTCGTTGCGCAGGGCTTCCCCCCACACCTGGACGGTAACCCGCCGCCACCGCTGTTCGTCGGGATCGGTCAGCCGTCCGAGGGACACCTGGACCAGCTCGCGGAGGGCAGCGCCCACGTCCGCCCCGGCCTTCGCCTCAGCCAACACGGCCGCCTCCCGGCTGTGGTGCTCGGAGGCGATGGCCGCCACGATGTCCTCCTTGGCCGGGAAGTAACGGTAGATGGCGCCGGCGCTCAATCCGGTTTCGGCGACGATGTCCTGCATGGTGGTGCGATGGAAACCTTCCCGCGCGAAGCAGGTGATGGCCGCGTCCATGATCTGTCTGCGCCGAGACTCGAGGTAGCTCTCATCCACTCGCGGCAAGTCAGGTCCTTCGTGACGCTACGACGTGATAGTAGGCCGGCACCGTCGGGCAGCTCTCTGGCGGGTAGAACCGCTGCGCCGCGTCGGACACTGCTACGTCCCACATGAGTTCGAAGCCGCGCTCGGCCAGGTAGGCGGGCACCTCGTCCGGGGCGAACCCGAAGGTAAATGGCTCACCGACCCGACCCACCGCCCGCATCGTCGTCTCGGCGCCAGGAAAGCGGACCGACCCATCGAGCATGGCCCGATCCACGTAGGTGAATATGACGGGCGACCCCGATCCGAGCGCCGACTTCAGAAACCCGAAGGTGGTATCCACCGACTCGGAATCGAGGTAGTTGGTGACCCCTTCCCACAACACCAGGGTCCGAGCATCCGGATCGAATCCGGCGGTGCTGAGCTGTCGAGCCGGGTCGTCCATCCCGAACACGACAGGTACGAACGTGACGTGGGCGGTGAGTAGCCCGTTAGGAGGAAGGACGTGCTGCTTGGCAGCCTGCGTGGCCGGATGGTCAACCTCAAAGACGCGAACCGTTTTCATCCCGCCCAGGCGGTAGGCCCGGGTATCGAACCCGGCGCCCAAGATGAGTGCCTGTCGCACCCGGGGAAGCTCTGCGACGACGGTCTCATCGATCAATCGGGTGCGGGCGACGACGCCGCCACGGGCGCACGGCCAGCGATTGTCGATGACTCCCTCGATGAGGCGACGTAGGGGCGGCACGCGGGCTAGTTCGGCCAGCAGCCGGAACTCGGGGCTGAGGAACTGCACTGCCATCGGATCGTCGGCGACCCGGGCCGGAGCGGCGCGACGGGCCTCGAGGGCGCGGAACAACGCGTTCTGACGGGCCGTCCGACTCGCCTCGCCTGCGCGCATGAGCGTCTCCCATTCTCCTTTTAAAAAAGACGGACGACCGTTCACTTTACATTGGTACGCGAGGTTCGGCAACTCATTGCTCGCCAGCAGCAGCCCGTCCCTCAGCAAGCGCACCACGAGCCAGGGGGATGTAGAGGACGACCGAGACCCAACCGAGCACCAGGCCGACCACCGCAGCCACCCAGGCGAGCACCAGGGCGATGTGGTGCCATCCGACGGTCGAGTGCCCGGTCAGGAACAGCGGGAACGCACACATGAGCCCGAAGGTCCCCGCCTTGCCAATCAGGGTGACGTCGATGCGCCTCGCCCCGGCGAGAGCCAGCCCCACGGCTGCGACGGCGACCAGCCCCTCTCTGGCGAGGGCGATGACCGCAACGGAGAGGGGGATGGCACCTACGGCTAGGATGCCGACGGCGGCGGTGACCAACAACACCCGATCGGCCGTGGGGTCGAGGATCTTGCCCAGGTTGGTTACCTGGTCCAACCGGCGGGCTAGCTGGCCGTCCACCCAGTCGGTGGAGCCCAGGGCGGCCAGCAGGATGGCAGCGGTGAACCAGTCCCGGTGATGCGGTTGGACCAGCAGCCACACGAACACCGGTACGAGCACCAACCGGGCGGTGGTGACGACATTCGGCAACGACAGGATCCGGTCCTCGCCAACCCGTCGCGGTCGTCGAGGTCTCGGCATCCTCACCCGCCGACGGGCGGCCCGCCCCAGACAATCGCGCCTGCCGACCGGTCTGCCGTCACGCGGACGTCGACGACGTCGCCGACGCGGAACTCCCGGACCAGGCTCCGCGGCAGCGACTGGGTGACCTCCAGATCGAATGGCGGCTCGCCGGCTCCGGCGGACACGCGGAGGGAGAACCGCACCATGGGCCGCATGTCGATGATCGTGCCCAACGGCTTGATAGAGAGCACCTCACCTTCGGCCGGTTGGCCCTCGGCCAGGATCACCGAAGTGCGAATCGGCCGGGGCTGACCCGATGACCTCCAGGCCACGAAGGCGATTACCAGCGGGGCGACTACGAAGGGAAGCACGACGAAGAGCAGCACCAACTCCTGCGATTGCGTGACCCCGACGAGAGGGACGAAGGTTGCGATAGGGGTGACCAGAAAGGCGGCGATGGCCGCGAGCGTAGGCCCAGTTGCTTACGGCTATGCGGTCGTCGGCGTCTTGAGGGTGGCAGGGTCGTGATGGCGCAGATCATCGGAGATGATGGCTGGCCTGTTGCCACACGGTCGTTACCTGTACTGCCCCGGCGGGAGCCACATGGCCCTCTACGACGATCAGGAGACCTACTTCACTGGTCTCATCGACTTCCTCCGAGACCTGCTGGCGCTCCTGACCGATTGAACCGCCGTAAGCGAAGGGACGTGGACATTGGCATCCAGGGGTATCCGCGGCCAGAATCTCCCACCATTACTGCCGAGCCGATAGGAGCGGACATGGATACGTGGAACACCTTTCGCACCGACGGACACGTCGGGATCACTACCGAGATCATCAAGTACTCGGGCGGAGGAGGCGACCAGGTACACGCCTACGTCGCTCGACCGCACACCGACGGCCCGGTTCCCGGCATCGTGGCGGTCCACCACATGCCCGGTTGGGACGAGTTCTATCAGGAGTTCTCCGAGCGGCTGGCCCGTCATGGGTACAACGTCATATGCCCCGATCTGTACTGCCGCTTCGGCCATGGCCTCTCAGACGATGTGACCGCGAAAGTGCGAGCAGAGGGTGGAGTCCATGACGACAGCGTGGTCGCCGACTGCGAGGCGGCGGCCGGCTGGCTGAATGCCCAGCCCAACACGAACGGCAAGGTCGGCATCATCGGCTCCTGTTCGGGAGGGCGCCACGCCGTGCTTGCCGCTTCGAGAGTCCCTGGCTTCAACGCCGTGGTTGACCTGTGGGGCGGCGGGGTGGTCATGTCAGAGGACCAGCTCAGCCCGGCCCGTCCCGTCGCCCCCATCGACCTCACCAGCCACCTCGGCGCGCCCTTGCTCGGGATCTTCGGCAACGACGATCAACATCCGACGCCCGAGCAAGTGGACATCCACGAGGCAGAGCTCGAGAAGCAGAGCAACGTCTACGAGTTCCACCGTTACGACGGCGCCGGCCACGGGTTCTTCTACTACCACACGCCCATGTACCGTCCAGTGCAAGCTATGGACGCGTGGAACAAGATCTTTGCCTTCTTCGCAATGAACCTTGCCGGCTGAGCCGACCAACGAACAAGGGAGCGATTCCATGTGCACCACGATCTCCAACACGACGCCGATCGCCGGCGTCGGCAAAGGTCCCGGGGGTTGGTTTCCTCTCATCCAGGCGACGGTGGCCTACGATCACGCCACCCATTCGGTCGCGGAGCACGCCTTGCTGCTCGACTTCACCAACTACGACATCGGCACCGAAGCCCGGGTGGCATTGGAGATGGACCTGGCTTCGGGCAAGGCCCTCCTCGAACAGCTGCGCGGCGCCATCGAGGCGGCGGAGGCATCGGTCTGACTGCCCGAACCGCAGGCCCGGTCGAGGACCTTCGCGTGGTAAGGGTGAAGATCTCGACGATGAGCCGGACGAGTAGGGCGGAAGAACTCGCCGCCGAGCCGGCCTTCAGCCAAGGCGAGTTGGACAGCAATTCCTCGAAGATGAGCCCGAAGGTGTCGCCGGACAGCTGGCGGGGAGCGGTGTTAACAGGCGGAGCAAGTCGGTGAGTCGACTGGCGAGCCGCTGGTAACTCCGCGAAAGCACGAGCCGCAGCTCGGGGGTTGGTGGCTTCGACGACCATCGCGGCCGTCACCCCCCTCCGCCAGTTGGCCTCGCGCCGAGCTGTCGTCTACCAGCACGCCGACTTCGACCCAACCGGCTTGGCCATTACGGCTGGTTGGCCCAGCGAGCCGGGAGCAATCGGTGGAAGGTGACCGCCTCCGACTACCTCGGGTCCTTGTCGGCCTTCGTTCTCTCTTCGCGGGGGCACCGCCTGAGACCCCTCGGATTCTGTTCGGCACGCCGTCATGTCGCCCCATCGCAAGGCGCGGTACGAAGAGGAGATCCGAGCGGAGATTGCTGCGCTCTCGATGCGGGGAACGGTTGAGTTTTCGCTGACGTGGGGGTATAATCGAACAGACGTTCGATGCGACCCGTCGGGCGGGATCGTCGGCGGAGAGGCGGCCTAGTAGACCCCTCCACCAGTTGGACGACCCGCCATGTGCCAAGGGCTTCGCGCTCTCCAACAATCGATCACCAGGTACGCCGGCCAGTTCGACGCCCGCACCTTGACCGCGGCGCAGGCGAGCGAGGTGGTCCGGTTGTGCGCGCAGATCGAGGCGTCGGCCGCGTCGATCAAAGCCCTGGCCGCAGCCCGCTCCGCCGAGGGCAAAAGCTGGCAGGCCGACGGCTATCGCTCAGCATCTGAACAGCTCGCCGCCCAGGCCGGCATGAGCCCAGCCGCGGCCAAGCGGGCCCTGGAGACCGGCCGCCGGCTTGCTGAGCAGCCCGAAGTGGCCGCGGCCGCCCTAGCGGGGAAGGTGTCACTGGAGCAGGCCACCGCCATATCCGACGGTGTGGCCGCCGATCCGGCCAAAGCCGCAGCACTCATCGACAAGGCCCAGCACAGCTCCCTACCCGAGCTCAACGACGAGGTAGCGAAGGTCAAAGCGGCCCGCGGCGACGCCGAGCAACGCCGGCGGGACCGCCACGCCAAGCGGTCGCTGCGTCGCTGGACCGACCGGGACGGCGCTTTGCAGGCGCACCTGTACGGCCATCCCGAGGACGGCGCCAGTCTGTGGCGGATGCTCGACCCCATCCGGCGCCGGCTCAACATGCTGCGACACCAATCCGGGGCCGCCATCGAGTCCCTCGACGCCCTCGACTACGACGCCCTGATGCTGATGGCCGCCATCGCCACCGGCCGAGACGGAGAACTCGGCGTGGCCGACCTTTTCGAACTCGGCCTGTTCCCCCAAGTCGACGCCTCCACGCTGGCCGGGCGGCCCGCTCCGCCACCGACACTACCCGCCGCCGATCCCGACCTGTTCGCCACCCCCGACCCCGCCGACACCGCAGATGCCGATCCCGACCTATTCACAACCCCCGACGCCGCCGACGCCGCCGACACCGCCGACACCGCGGACGTCGACCGCACCGCTGGCGACGCCGATCCCGCCCATGCCGACCGCACCGCCGACACCGCCGATCCCGCCGACACCGCCGATCCGGCCGATCCC
>Ga0302325_10007980_pt1 | contig 23351 bp, 12 predicted proteins | sample Palsa_T0_2_FD_201948 | JGI IMG/M metagenome (GOLD analysis project Ga0302325, IMG submission 201948) | Peat permafrost microbial communities from Stordalen Mire near Abisko, Sweden - Palsa_T0_2 | ecosystem: Environmental > Terrestrial > Soil > Palsa > Peat permafrost | place: Sweden: Abisko... | reverse complement strand
CCACGCGAGCCGAGGTCCAGAAGGATGTAGACGCAGTCGTCAACCTCAATATCGGCCGGGCTCTCCAGGAAATGTTCCACGTTTCGGTCGCCGATCTCGGGAAAGCGGGTAATCATTTCCGATACCCGATCTTCCCCCTTACCGACGTGCACCTCTATTCCAATAAATCTTATGAGCTGGAAGCGAACAGCAATATCCAGTTTGTATACATCTTCTCGGTCATCGCCGTGCTCATCCTCCTGATCGCCTGCGTCAATTTCATGAACCTCAGCACCGCCCGAAGCGCCAACCGCGCCAAGGAAGTGGGCATCCGCAAGGTGGCCGGCTCGACAAAAGGACATCTCATCGGCCAGTTCCTCACCGAGTCCATCCTGCTCAGCCTTTTCTCCCTGGTCCTCGCCCTTGGCATCGCTGTCCTGCTGCTACCGATGTTCAATCAGCTTGCCGGCAAATCGCTCCATCCCGACGTGCTCTTTAGCGGCCGGTTCCTGCCCATCCTCATCCTGCTGGTGCTGCTCGTCGGCTGTATCGCAGGGAGCTACCCCGCCTTCTACCTTTCCTCCTTTCAGCCGATCGATGTATTGAAAGGAAAGATAGCCACAGGCTTCAGGAGCAGTTGGCTCCGCAGCAGCCTGGTGGTCTTTCAATTTTTTATTTCTATTGGCCTCATCGTGAGCACCCTCGTCATCTATCGCCAGCTGCACTATATTCGAAATAAGGAAGTCGGCTTCAATCGGGATCAGGTACTCGTCATCCATAATACCTGGTCGCTCGGCCAGGATGGCACGACCAATCTTCGCAGGAACCTGCTCGCCCTTGCCGGGGTCACCGACGCAACCGTGACCAGCGACCTCCCCACCGTCGGCGGCGACCAGTACCGTCAGCCTGGCTGGTTCCGGGATGCCTCGCTCGATGCCAGGAAGGTGGTCTTCATGACCACGCTCAGGGTTGACGACTATTATGTTCCTACCCTCGACATGCAGATGATCAAAGGCCGCAACTTCGACCTCGCTCAATTTCCTACCGACTCCACCGCCGTTATCCTCAATGAAGCCGCCGTGGCGATGCTTGGCGTGAAGGACCCGCTCAATCTGATCATCTACAATCGGGCGGATGAGCTCAAGCCCGATCAGACGGATCAGACGGCTCACTTCAAGCCTCTTGCCTTTCATGTCGTCGGTGTCGTAAAGGATTTCAACTATAACAGCATGCATGACAATATCCACCCCCTTGTCATGATGGTCAACACGTTTGATTGGGGCAGCATGGCCGTCCGCTTCCGCACGAATGACGCCTTCAGTCTCGTCCGGCAGGTGGAAAGTAAGTTTCATGCCGCCAAACAGGGGTTGCCCTTCAACTACACCTTCATGGATAACGACTTTGATAAATTGTATCACGCCGAGCAGCAGACCGGCCAGATCTTTATCACCTTCGCCGTCTTCGCCATCCTCATTGCCTGTCTCGGTCTCTTCGGCCTCGTTACCTATGCTGCCGAGCAACGCACCAAGGAGATCGGGATCCGCAAGATCCTCGGCGCCAGCGTCAGTGGTATCGTCGGCCTCCTCAGCAGGGACTTCACGATGCTTGTCGGGATCGCTGCGCTCATCGCTTTTCCCGCCGCGTGGTGGGCCATGTACAAATGGCTCGAAACGTTTGCCTATCGTACGGAGATCAGCTGGTGGATATTCGTCGTGGCCGGCTCTGCCGCCCTCGCCATTGCCCTGTTGACGGTCAGTATTCAGACCGTCCGCGCGGCCCTCGCTAACCCCATAAAATCCCTCCGCAGCGAATGATCGGCGAATTATTTTCGGGTCCTGAGCGCAAATGCATTGAAGCCGCTATTCAGCAAATGAAATCGCTTCTGGCCAGTCCCACTATCAAAAAGCTCTTACGGTAGAGGAAGCCGGGCGGTTAGAATTTTTTCATCTCCTGGATGAATTGCGTGGGTGTTTTGCCGAATTCCTTTTTGAATGCTTTGGTGAAGTAAGATTGGGTCTGGATGCCGACACGGACCATTACTTCCGAGAGGGAGACGTCTTCGTGCGTCATGATCTGCACTGCTGTCTTGAGGCGGACGGTGCGGATGAAATCGCCGATAGGCTGGTGGCTGATGCTTTTTATTTTTTGATAGAGGCGGGTGCGGCTCATTCCCATCTCCTGGCAAAGATAGCCGATCTCGAAGTCGGGGTTGGCCAGTTGAGTGTCGATGATCTGAAGCAGGCGGGTCATGAACTCCTTGTCCTTTTCTGAGTGAACAAGCTCCATGGCCTGTACATGGGAGTTATGGGAGTACCGCTGTTTCAGTTTGCGGTCCTGGTCGAAGCGGTTGCGGATCGTGAGCAGGAGCAGATCCATGTTCAATGGCTTACCAAAATAATAGTCGGCCCCGGCATCGAGCCCTTCTACCTGAGAGGACGTCGTGGTCCTGGCGGTGAGAATGACGACAGGAATATGACTGGTGTCAATGTCCTGCTTGATGGCACGACAGAGATCGAAGCCGTTCATGCCGGGCATAATGACATCGCTGATGATGAGGGAGGGGGAATTGGCTTTCGACATTTCAAGGCCTTCTTTGCCGTCGCGGGCTTCCGCTACGAGGTAGTTTTCACTCAGGCTATCTTTCAGAAAGTGACGGAGTTCGTCGTTGTCTTCTACAATGAGAATAGATTCAGACGAAGGTAGGTCGGTGGGCAAGTGGGCGCCGAGATCTTCGGGATCGCGCCAACCGGCGGGGTCACTTTCGAGCCGGATGCCGCCTTCGGCCGGGGTGGTCGTGCGTCGTTCATCTTTGCGATAGTCATCTTCGCCGATCGGAATTCCGATCAGGATCTCCGTTCCTTTCAGTCTTTCGCTATATACATGGATGTCACCTTTGTGCAGGAGGGCGAGGCTTTTGACGAAGGCCAGTCCGACGCCGGAGCCGAGGTGTGATTCAGTGATGCGGTAGTAGCGTTCGAACAGATGGTGGATCGAGTCTTTGGAGATGCCGATACCGTTATCGGCCACTCGAATATAGGCATAGGCGCTCCCGCGGAATTGATTTTTGAGAATCAGCTTGTTGGTGAAGGAAGGGCGGAAGGTATCCAGCGAGGGGAGGACTTCCAGGGTGATATGGCCGCCGATCTTCGTATATTTGAAAGAGTTATGCAGGAGGTTAAGTACAATCTTTTCGATGACCTGGCGGTCGAACCAGGTGTCGGGGGGAGATTCGGGGGAGGGGAGGTTCAGGGTAAAGTCAATTTCTTTCTGGATGGCCCAGTCGCGGAATTCTTCAGCGAGTTCTTTCATAAAGGCGTTCAGGCGGCTGCGCTGGACGCTGAGTTGCAGGGATCCGCTCTCCAACTTACCGAAGTCCATCAATTCGTTGATCAGACTAAGGAGGCGGTGGGCGTTGCGATACATGGTCTGGTAGTAGCGGCGGAAGGATAGGGGGACGGTGGGGTGAGGGGAGGGGAGTGCCGGTTCTTTCATCATTTTTTCGAGTGGTCCCAGGATGAGTGACAGGGGTGTGCGGAATTCATGGGATATATTGGTAAAAAATTGCAACTGGACCTGGCGAATTTCTTCTTTTTTAGCCGCTTCGAGTTCCCTTAGCTTGAGGCGGGTCCGGAAACGGAAGAAGGCATAGAGGCAGGAAAGGCCTAATGCGACGAGCAGACTGATAAACCAGTCTGTCTTCCAGAAGGGTGGGCTAATTATGACCTTAATGCTGGCTCCTTTTTCGTTCCAGAGGTCATCGTTGTTAGAGGCCTTGACCCGGAAGACGTATTCGCCGGGGCTGACGTTGTTATAGACGGCTCTGTAATCGTTGCCTACATTGTTCCAGTCTTTATCGACGCCTTCCAGTCTATATGCGTATTGATTATTCTGCGGAATGGTGTAATTGAGTGCTGCAAAACTAAAAGAGAAGGTAGTCTGCCGGTAGGAGAGACGGATCTCCGGTGTGAGACTGATATCTTCCCGAAGCGGTGAACCTTTTTCTCCGGGGAGCATTTTGACGTTCGACAATTGAAACCCGGTGATATAGACTGGAGGGATGAAGGGGTTAGACCGGATAGCGGCAGGGTAAAAACAATTGAAGCCGTTGATGCCGCCGAAGAACATTTCTCCATCTTTAGTCCTGAGGAAGGCATTGGTCTCGAATTCCAGGCCTTGGAGACCGTCGCCGGTATTGTATTTTTTAAATGTGCGGGTATCCGGGTTGAAGCGGGTAAGCCCATTTGAAGAGGCGATCCAGAAATTTCCCTGTTCATCTTCGGTGATGCCTTTGATAAATTCAGTCGCAAGCCCGGCGGTATCGGTATATAGGCGGAAGCTGTCATGGACTGCATCGAGCAAATAAAGCCCTTTCTGGCCCACCCATAGCCGGCCTTTGCTGTCGGCGAATAGTACGCGGAGGTCGGGCATTTTTTCTCCCTGATTAAAATAATGTGTGAAGGTGCGGGTTTCCTGGTGATAGCAGTTCAGGCCGCCGTCGTCGGTGCCGATCCAGATACGTCCTTCCTTGTCCTGGAGAAGGGAAACGATATTATTTCCGGAGAGGCTGGTTTTGGCGGTGGGGTCGTGGCCGATGCGGGTGAATTGGTTGGTTTTACGGTCGAAAAGGTTCAGGCCGCCGTAGTAGGTAGCTACCCAGAGTCTTCCCTCTTCGTCTTCGAATGTCTTCTGGACAAAATTGCTGCTGATCGAGTGGGGGTCAGACGGATCAGATTGAAACCGGAGGAAAGTTCCTTTATTCTTATCGAACAGGTTGAGACCGCCGCCCCAGGTGGAAATCCAAAGTGATCCGTCGTGTTCCTGCATCACATCGAGGACGGCGTTGGAGCCGAGGCTGTGAGCGTTGAATGGGTCATAAGCATAATGCCGGAATATCTGTTGGTGGCGGTTGAATAGGTCCAGGCCGCCGCCATCGGTGCCGATCCAGATGTCTCCATTGCCGCTGTAGTCCTCACAGAAGGACGATACATCACTGTAACTAAGGCTATTGGTCGATGGCTCCTGCCGGTAGAGGTTGAATTTTTCCGTGCCCGGAGAATAGATATTGATCCCACCGCGATGGGTACCGATCCAAAGATTACCCTGACGGTCTTCGAAGAGTGCCGAGATGGTGCGTTGGGAGAGGCTGGTGTTATTGCCCGGCTCGTAGGCATAGTGGAAGAAGCTGCCGGCCGGCGGATTGAAGAGGTTCAGGCCGCCGTTGATGCTGCCGGCCCAGAGCCGTCCTGTGTGGTCGGTGAGCAGGCATCTGATCATATTATTACCCAGGCTGAAGGGGGCTGTGTCGGCGTGGGCAAAGCGGGTGAAGGTCTTTTGGGAAGGGTCAAAGCGGTAGAGGCCGTCGTCTTCGGTACCCAGCCAGAGGACACCCTGGCGGTCCTCCTGGATAGCGGTGATCGTGTTGCCGCTGGGGTTGGTGATCGCCGGATTGGGGAAGGTGCTGAGCCGAGCGGTCGATGACTGGTAGGCATAGAGACCGGTTTGTGAGCCGATCCAGATAGAACCTGCGTGGTCTTCTGCCATGCAAAGGATATTGGCAGGCCCGTGCCGGATGTAAAGGAACGTACCGGTTGCCGGATCGAAGCGGTTTATTCCGCCGCCGGCGGTGCCAATCCAGAGGCGGCCGTTGTGGTCTTCCATTAAGGTGTTGATCCCGTTATGGCTGAGGCTGCGGGGATCGTCATCGCGGTGTTTATAGTGGATGAAATGATTGGTGGCGGGGTCCATGCGGTTGAGGCCATTGGTCGTGCCGATCCAGAGCTGGTGTGACTTGTCTTCGCAAATGGAGCGGATATAACTGTCGCTGAGGCTATTGCTATCGGCGGGGTCATGGCGGTAGACCTGCATGTCATGTCCGTCATAGCGGTTGAGGCCGTCCCGGGTGCCGATCCAGATAAAGCCGCGGCTATCCTGGAAAATGGCTTCGATGGTGCTGTTAGAAAGGCCTTGTTCGCCCGAGAGATGGGTAAAGCGGAGTTTGGGGGCCTGGGCGGATGCGGGGCCGGTGGGAAAGAGGAAGAGGGTCAGCAGCCAGGAGGGGAGGATGGGCAGCCATTGGCGAATTGACTTAAAAGAGAGAGAGATGCCTTTCGGGGGTAGGCGCATTGACAAACAATTTGATCAAAGGTATGGGGCATTGCCCATTTATCGGAGCTACAGGCCGTAAAATGGTCAGTTTGGACAAAGGAAATGAACGTTAGGACAAGCCCTTCCTTGCTGCACCTTCTATCTTGTGATGGCAAATCCGGGCCGGTCGCCGGCCTGGCAAAACCAAAATTAAAATGAAAAAACGATTGCTTGCAAGGATGCCTGTCATCCTGATCTTGCTGCTATTTCTTCATGGCTCCCTGATAGCTCAAAAAAGGATAATTACGGGGAGGGTGATCGATGCCAAAGACGGCAGTCCGTTACAGGGGGTCACCATCCAGCCGAAGGGCGTCCTTTCAGGGGGTGTCATCACCGGTAGCGATGGCCGGTTTAGGATTACCGTCGATGCGAATGTCAAGACGCTGGTATTTTCTTCGGTCGGGTATGGTATACAGGAGGCTCCAATCGGGGCTGGGGGGGTGCAGGTGGCGCTCGCCGCGAATATCTCCGGGCTGAACGAGATTGTCGTAATCGGCTATGGAACTACCAAGAAGAAAGACTTGACTGGCGCCATTGCCACCGTGAGTGAAAAAGACTTTCAGAAGGGCTCGATTACTACTCCCGAGCAGATGATAGCCGGCAAGGTTGCCGGTGTTTCCATTATCTCCAACAGCGGTCAGCCGGGGGCCGGCAGCACCATTCGCATCCGTGGTGGGGCTTCGCTGAATGCAAGCAACGACCCGCTGATCGTCATCGACGGGGTGCCGTTGGATGGCGAGGTTCCGGCCGGGCAGACCAGTGTCATTGCCGGGGCGGGCAACCCCCTGAGCTTTATCAATCCGAATGACATCGAGTCCTTCACCGTATTAAAAGATGCCTCGGCCGCGGCCATTTATGGTACGAGGGCAGCCAATGGGGTCATTATTATTACGACCAAGAGAGGGAAGGGTGGTCCGGTGAAGGTGGACCTCAGTTCTGTCAATTCTATGTCTACCCTGACCAAAGAGGCTTCCGTGCTGAGCCCGGCACAGTTCCGGTCCGTGGTGAATGAAAATGGGACGCCGGCGCAGATCGCGATGATGGGGGGGGCCAATACCAACTGGCAGGACCAGGTCTACCAGGATGGGCTGGGCACCAATAATAATGTGAGCATCAGCGGGGGGGTCAAGAAATTGCCTTACAGGATCTCCGTAGGTTACCAGGATCAGAATGGTATCCTGAAGACCGATAACCTGCAGCGTACATCTGTCGCTTTCGTGTTCAACCCGGTTTTGTTCGACAATCACCTGAAGATCGACCTGAACGTGAAGGGCAGCACCGAAAAGGCGCGGTTCGGCTATCAGGGGGCGATCGGGGCGGCCACGACCTTCGATCCGACGCAACCGGTACGGGTGAAGAGCGATCGGTTCGGGGGTTACTACGAGTGGCTCAGTCCAACTACGGCGACCGGTCTTGTAAACCTTGCGGGGCGTAATCCGTTGGGGCTGCTGGAACAGGAATATGACCGGGCCACGCCGGAGCGGAGTATCGGCAATCTGCAGCTGGATTACAAATTCCATTTCCTGCCTGACCTGCATCTGAATGTCAACCTGGGGTATGATGTCGCCAGAGGTAAGGGCTATTCCTATGTGACGGACAGTGCGGCAGAAGACTATATTGCCGGTGGCACCGGCGGTGCGAACAATCCTTACAAGCAGAACAAGACGAATACGCTGGCGGAATACTACCTGAGCTATGCGAAGGACCTGAAGAGCATCAAAAGCCATTTTGACGTGCTGGGCGGCTATTCGTACAATAATTACCTGACGACCATTTATTATTATCCGACGTATTATGCCAACAAGACCGAGGTGCCGAATTCAACCCCTGCCTTCCCGTTTGACAAGCCGGACCATGTGCTGATCTCCTATTTTGGCCGGGCGAACTATAGCTATGAGGACAAGTACCTGCTGACAGCCACTATACGCCGGGATGGATCGTCGCGGTTTGCCCCGCAGAACCGCTGGGGCACTTTTCCTTCGGTGGCATTGGCCTGGAAGCTGAAACAGGAAACTTTCCTGAGCGGCAATAATGCCGTATCCGACCTGAAACTAAGGTTGGGGTATGGCGTTACAGGTCAGCAGGATGGTATCGGTAACTATGACTACCTGTCTTATTATAACCTGAGTGCACCGAATGCATCTTACCAGTTCGGCAATACTTTTGTGCAGGGTTACAGGCCCAGCGGATTTTATGCCAACCGGAAATGGGAGCAGACCGCGACATATAATGCTGCTGTGGACTATGGCTTCCTGGACAACCGCATTACGGGTAGTATCGACTTCTACCTGAAGAAGACCAGCGATCTGCTGAATAATGTGCCTCAGCCAGCCGGCAGTAATTTCTCCGCCTATATCGTAGCGAATGTCGGCAGTATGCAGAATAAAGGCGTGGAGTTCAGCATCAATGTGGAACCTGTTCGGAACCGGGATATCACCTGGGACATTGGGTTCAATTTCACCTACAACAAGAATCGCATTACCAATCTGACTGTTGTGCCCAATGACACGGCTTATACCGGATTTCCCAGTGGCAGCATAGCCGGGGGCATCGGCGGGCAGTTTGCGGAGATTAACGCGGTAGGGGGTAGTAAAAATACTTTTTATCTCTACAAGCAGGTCTATGACAAGAATGGTGCGCCTATCGAAGGGGTCTTTGTTGACAAGAATGGCGACGGCATCATCAACCAGAGTGATCTGTACAAGAGCAAGCCGGCCGATCCTCAGGCCTTTATCGGGTTTAATACGAGCGTGTCTTACCGACGTTGGAGTGCCGGTACCGTTTTGCGGGCCAGCCTGGGGAACTATGACTACAACAATAACTTCAGCCAGACAGGCAATCTAAACCAGATTCTGGGTAATTCGGTGCTATACAATGCCTCGGCGAACTATCTCGTCACGAAATTCAAGGGTGGTAATGCGCAGGAGTTACTGAGTGATTATTATATGCAGAATGCCAGTTTTTTAAGGATGGACAACATCAATGTCGGATATGACCTGGGGATGCTGCCCCATACGAAGACGAGGGTGCGGCTGAATGCCAATGCGCAGAATGTTTTCATCATTACGAAATACAAAGGTGTGGATCCGGAGATCGCAGCCAATGGTAATCCGGGTAACCCGGGCATTGACAATAGCCTGTATCCGCGTCCCAGGACATACAATCTCGGTGTGAATGTTAACTTTTAAAAAGAGAATCATGAATCGAAACAAATATTTTGTCGCTGCCATCTGTCTGTTGATGGCGGCCTGTACAAAAAAACTGGAGCAGTTGCCGACGAACGACATCACTGCTTCTGAGGCGTATACCACTTCTTATGGTTATCTGGAAGGGTTGGCCAAGGTCTATGGTGCCTTTGCCCTGACGGGCAATGAGGGTGGAACGGGTAACCCGGATATCCCCACGCAGATTATTGCGGATGAAGGGAATTCCGACTTTCTGCGGCTGTATTTCAATCTGCAGGAGCTGACGACGGATGAGGCGGCGTGGAGTTGGGAGACCGATGCCGGCATCCAGGGGTTGCATGAGATGAGTTGGTCGTCGGTCAATCCTATTGTGGACGGATTATATTACCGCAGCTTTTTTCAGATTACGCTTTGCAATGAGTTTATCCGGCAGGCGAGTGACGCCAATATTGCGGCAAGGGGTTTTACGGGTGCCGTTGCAGACACGTTGCGTGGGTACCGGACGGAGGCGCGTTTTCTGCGGGCCTACCAATACTGGGTGCTAATGGATTTGTATGGTAGTCCGCCTTTGGCCACGGAGAACGATCCGGTCGGCGCTTTTGTTCCGAAGCAAATCAGCCGCAGCAATCTTTTCAGCTATGTCGAGTCCGAGCTGTTGTCGGTGGACAGCAGTCTGGCGGCGCCGCACACGGCGATATATGGCCATGCAGACCAGGCGGCAGCGTGGGCCTTGCTGGCGAGGCTGTACCTGAATGCGCAGGTGTATACGGGCACAGCGCGGTTCACGGATGCCATTACTTATTGCAACAAGATCATTTCGGCGGGCTATACGCTACATCCGGACTATACGCAGCTGATGTTGGCGGATGACAACCTTAATACCGACGAATTCATCTTCACGATCAATTACGACGGCACCTATACCCAGAACTATGGCGGCACCACTTACCTTGTGCATGGGCCATCGGAGATTCCCGGTTCGATCACGGGTTGCAATGGCAGTTGGGATGGGCTGCGATGCACGCAGAATTTTGTCAGTCTTTTCCCGGATACGAGCGGTCAGACGGATCACCGTGCGCAGTTCTACACGCCGGGGATGACCCTGGAAATGACACAGCTGTATACTGCGACATCGGGTCTGTCGACTTTCAAATTCCGTAACCTGACGAGATCGGGTGGTCCTGCGCCGGATGCCGATCCGGCGGGTAATTTTTCAGACATCGACTTTCCGTTATTCAGGTTGGGAGAGATCTACCTCATCTATGCGGAGGCGGTATTGAGAGGGGGCAGCGGCGGTGATGCCACGACGGCTTTGGGCTACGTCAATGCGTTACGGACGCGGGCCTATGGGGGGAACACTTCGGGCAATATATCTGCTTCGGGCCTGACGCTGCCTTTTATCCTGGATGAGAGGGGGAGGGAACTATATTATGAGTGCCAACGGCGGACGGATTTAATCCGGTTCGGAGAGTTTACGACAGGAACGTATTTGTGGGCCTGGAAGGGAGGGGTATTGAATGGGACGTCGGTCGGAGGTCAGTATAATCTATTTCCGATTCCGAGCACGGATCTTTCTTCGAATCCGAACCTGGTGCAAAATCCCGGCTATTGAGTGTGCAACGTTTCTGTGGGATTGTGCGGTGACGATGCATGGAACGAAAAAGCTAAAACAATAAAAATGAAAAAGATATATAACCTTTTATTTTCCCTAAGTGTGCTCGTCCTTTTATCGACGGGCTGCAAGAAGGACTGGCCGGAGACGCAGCTGCATTCCCCTGCGGCTGTCACCGGGTTTACGACATCGGCTTCCAACATTGTATTATCGAATGCCAATGATAGTCAGACGGTGGTAAGCTTTAGTTGGCCGGCGGTGAGCTATGGTTATTCGGCTGTCGTGACCTATACTTTGCTGATCGATCAGCCTTCGGATACCAGCGGCACTTCGGCCTGGGGCAATGCCATCAGGGTGGCTGTGCCAACGGATAGCCTGACCAGGAGTTGGTTGGGGACGGATTTCAACGTAGTGATGAACGAGTTGGGGTTGACTGATGGGTCGGCCAATCCTCTGGTGGTGCGGTTGGAGGTGGATGTCAAGCAGAGTAATGGGGTATCCAGCACCGTGCCTTCGCTGACCTCCGACCTGGCAATGACGGTGACACCCTACCAGATCATACTCAATTATCCCAAACTGTATGTGGCGGGAGACTTCCTGAGCCCGACCTGGACGCAGATCAACCAGCCGGGTTGGATACTGGCGTCAGTGCTGAGCAACAGTGCGTATGAAGGGTATATCAACTTTCCCAATGCGAGCAATAATTTCAAGCTTTGTACGGAGCTGGACTGGAATGGCACCAATTATGGGTGGGGTACGAGCGGGACTACTCTCAGCGCAAGCGGTAGTGCGGGTAATTGCTGGTTTGGGGGGCCAGGTTATTGCAAGGTGAACGCGGATGTGAGTGCGCTGACCATCAGCTATACGACGACGAACTGGGGTGTATCGGGAGATTTCAACAGCTGGAGTACGACGGCTACGCCGATGACGTTCAATGCCACGACCAATCAGTGGACGGTTTCGGGGGTGACGATGACAGCCGGGACCGGGTTTAAATTTCTGGGGGATCCGAGCTGGAATACTAATTTTGGGGTTGATTCCAAGGGCAATCTATCCTATAATGGGGCCAATATCCCGGTGACTAAATCGGGTACGTTTACGATCACCCTGGACCTGAGCCAGGGGGCCGGCAATTATAGTTACTCTGTTAAATAAAGGCTGACTATGCAAAGGATATTGAAGAATATGTTAGTGTTGTTGGTATTGATGCCGGCGCTGAGTCACTGCAAGAAGAGCGGGGCGGCGAGTGGGGCGGTAAAGACGGTGACTGGGGACACGCCCATCTATAAGGGTGCAGATATAAGCTGGCTGACGCAGATGGAGGATTCCGGCTATCAGTTTTACAATTCGGCGGGAGTATCGATGGACTGTATGCAGCTGATGCAGAGTTTGGATATCAATGTCATCCGCCTGCGGGTATGGGTGAATCCGGCGACGCGGTACAACGGGACGAGCGATGTGGTTTCCAAAGCGGTGCGAGCGAAGAAACTGGGGATGCGGGTACTGATTGATTTCCATTACAGCGATACCTGGGCGGATCCCGGCCATCAGACCGTGCCTGCGGCATGGGCCTCCTATGATTTCGCGACGCTGACCAATACCGTATATACCTATACGCAATCTGTATTGGATTCACTGCAGGCTGCCGGTGTCGTACCCAGCTGGGTGCAGGTGGGGAATGAGACTGATAACGGGATGTTATGGCCGGATGGGATGGCCAGTACGAATATGGCGAACTATGCTGCATTGGTGAGTGCCGGTTACAGGGCCGTCAAATCCGTCAGCGACACTATACAAGTTATTGTGCATCTTTCCAACGGGTATGACAATGGTCACTTCGAGTGGTTGTTCGACGGGCTGAAGGCAAATGGTGCGCAATGGGACATCATCGGCATGTCGCTGTATCCTTCTGCCACGAACTGGGCTGTATACGATGATTCGTGCCTGGCGAATATGAATGACATGGTGTCGCGGTATAAGACGCCTGTGATGATCTGTGAGGTGGGTATGCCGGAGAACGATGCGACGACCTGTGAATCCTTTATCACCGATCTGATCCATAAGGTGAGGTCGGTGAGTGGCAGTAAAGGGCTGGGGGTCTTTTACTGGGAGCCGGAATCCTATAATAACTGGCAGGGGTATGGGCTGGGAGCCTTTGACAATACGGGCAAGCCGACAGTGGCGATGAATGCATTTTCTAATTGAAAGATAAGACCATGAAAACAAGGCGCGTACTTCTATTGTTGGTTTGTCTGGGAATGGGAAGAGTAGTGGCGCAGGCGCAGCCACGGAAGCATATTTCACTGGATGAGGGGTGGAAGTTTCACTTTGGTGATGCAGCCGATCCATCGAAGGATTTCAATTTTAGTACCGTGTCTATTTTTGCCAAATCAGGCAAGGCTGAGGGGACAGCCATTGCCCCGGATTTTGATGACAGGGGTTGGAAAGAAATATCCGTTCCCCATGACTGGGTGGTGGAGCTGCCATTTGTTTATTCTACCGATCCCGACGTGATGGCGCATGGGTACAAGCCGGTGGGTGGATTATATCCTGCCAACAGTGTGGGCTGGTACCGGAAGCGGTTCACGGTGTCTCGTTCGGATTCGGGCCAGCGTTTTGTTATCCACTTTGACGGGGTTTTCCGGGACAGCAAGGTATGGTTCAACGGGCTGTATTGCTGCAGCAATGCCAGTGGTTATAGCGGTTTTTCCTGCGATGTAACTGACTATGTCCGTTATGGACGGGAGAATGTGCTGGTGGTGCGTGTGGATGCGTCGCAATATGAAGGTTGGTATTATGAGGGCGCAGGAATCTATCGGCATGTCTGGTTCAATGAGTACAATAATTTACATATTGCCGAGGATGGGATGTTCGTGCATTCGACGGTGAGGGGGGCCGGCCTGAGGGAAATGGGAAGAGAGATGGCGAAAGGGCCGGCGATCAGCGGAGAGGTAAGGAGGGACACAGTGGCGGAGGTAACAGTGGAGACAACTATATCCAATGATAATAGCGCGGAAGGGGTAGGAGAGGTGTCTGCCTATCTGACCGACCGGGAGGGGAAGCTGGTGGGACACAGTGAGGCGGAGTCCGTGGATTTGCAACCAGGCGAGAGCTGGACGGTGCGCCAGACTATCGAGTTGGCCCATCCGCTGCTGTGGTCGCCGGAGACACCCTATCTGTACCGTGCCGGGGCGGTGATCCGGTCGGGGGGAGCTATTGTGGACGAGGAGAAAATCCGGATCGGCGTCCGGACCATCGACATCGACCAAACGGGATTATATGTCAATGGTCAATATACCAAGATCAAGGGGGTGAACAATCACCAGGACCATGCAGGGGTTGGTTCGGCGTTGCCGGACTATTTGCAATATTACCGGGCGAGGCTGCTGAAGCAGATGGGAGCGAATGCCTGTCGTACGAGTCATAATCCGCCGACTCCGGAATGGCTGGATGCGTGTGACAGCCTGGGGTTGTTGGTTGTGGATGAGAACCGGTTGCTTAACAGTGGCTCGGAATACCTGGGTCAGTTCAAGCGGTTGATCTTTCGTGACCGGAGCAGGGCTTCGGTATTTTTGTGGAGTCTGGGCAATGAAGAGGGCTATGTGCAGACGAGGCCGGTAGGCAGGCAGATAGCGTTGACGCTGATTGCCCGGCAGAAGGAGTGGGATCCGACAAGGACCTGTACATATGCGGCGGACCTTGCGAATGTGTATCAGGGTGTGAACGAAGTTATCCCGGTGCGGGGGTTCAATTACCGGATAGCCGGGGTGGACCCTTATCATGCGGATCATCCCAAGCAACCGATCATAGGTACAGAGATGGGCAGTACGGTGACGACCCGTGGTATTTATCAAAAGGATACGGTGAAGGGATATTTGCCTGACGAGGATATGACGGCGCCGTGGTGGGCGAATACGGCGGAGCAGTGGTGGCCGTTGGCGGCCGGGCGGTCCTGGTGGATCGGGGGATTTGTCTGGACAGGTTTTGATTACCGGGGTGAGCCGACGCCTTACAAGTGGCCTGATATAAGCAGCCATTTCGGGGTGATGGATATCTGCGGTTTTCCGAAGAATATTTATTATTACTACCGGTCATGGTGGACCGATGAAGATGTACTGCATATTTCGCCCCACTGGAACTGGAAGGGAAAGGAGGGGCTGCTGATACCGGTATGGGTGAATACCAATGCAGATGAGGTCGAATTGTTCCTAAACGGGAAGAGCCTGGGCAAAAAAGCGATGCCGCGTAACAGCCACCTGGAGTGGCAGGTGTCATATGAGGCCGGGACGCTGGAGGCGGTGGCGACGAAGAAGGGGAAGAAATTTTCTGCCAGTGTGGAAACGACAGGGGATCCCTATGAGGTTGTTGTGACCCCATACAAGACCACAATACTAGCTGATGGAAGGGATGCAACAGTGATCAATATCAGTGTAGTGGATCGCAAGGGCCGGGAGGTGCCGGATGCGGGCAATGCGATACGATTCAAGGCGGACGGGGACCTGCGCATCATCGGTGTGGGCAATGGCGATCCGAGCAGTCACGAGGCGGATAAGGGGACGGACAGTGTTGCGGAGAGGCGGCTGTTCAACGGGCATTGCCAGGTCATCGTGCAGGCCGGGATGCGGCCGGGAATGTATCATTTTTCGGCAGCAGCTGAAGGTTTGCAAACGGGGGCGACGGATATTTCGCTGATCGTTCCCGGGGTGCCGCATTCGGTTTTGGGGTGGCAACCGGCGGGGGTTGGTCTGGTGGGCGGCGGGGTTGGGGGTGGGAAGGCGGCCGGGTCGGAGGAAGGCGTGAAGATGATGGCGATCAGGCCGGTGAGCAAGATGCTGGGCGCCGACATCTCTTTCCTGCCGGAGCTGGAGCAGCGGGGGGTGCATTTTGCCGACAACAAAGGCCAGCGGGATGCCATCGAGATTCTGAAAGATCATGGATTCAACTATATCCGGCTGCGGATCTTCAACGATCCGGCGCGAGATAGCGGGTATTCGCCGGGCAGAGGTTTCTGCGACCTGGCGCATACGTTACAGATGGCGAAGAGGGTGAAGGCGGCGGGGCTTCAGCTGTTACTAGATTTCCATTACAGTGACTACTGGGCGGACCCCGGCAAGCAGTATAAGCCTGCGGCGTGGAGGAATGCGGACTTCCCGCATTTGCTCGATTCAGTATATGTCTATACGATGAAGGTAATGGACGCGCTGCGGCAGCAGGGCACTTTGCCTGACATGGTGCAGGTGGGTAATGAGATCAATCATGGCATGATCTGGCCTGAGGGCAGCATCCGCCACCCTGATAGCCTGGCGAAGCTGATCTATGCGGGTGTGCGCGGGGTACGGGCCATCGATCCTTCTTGCCCGGTGATGCTGCATATTGCGCTGGGCGGACAGAATGACGAATCACACTTCTTCCTGGACAATATGCTTGAGCGGCAGGTACCCTTCGACGTCATCGGGTTGTCTTATTATCCGAAATGGCATGGCAGCCTGGCCGACCTCAAATATAATGTGGATGACCTGGCGCGACAGTATGGGAAGGATGTGATAGTCGTGGAGTATACGCAGCGCAAGCTTGAGGTCAACGATATTGCGTTCTCGGTAGCCGGCGGAAGAGGTTTAGGTACATGTATCTGGGAGCCGCTGAACACCTGGGAGCAGATCTTCGATAAGGATGGGAAGGCTAATGATTATCTATATCTTTATGATGAGCTCAGTAAAGAGTTCGTCCTGAAATAGGAGGGCGGTGTCAACTATTTTACCGAAGCCGGAAATTGGTTGGCCGTAAGATACACTGAGGCGACAAAAAAGCCGTACTTTCCCCCAAAAAGTATGCGGGATCGTCTCCTGCTCATTCTCAAATTTTTGGTGCTGGTATTTGGTCTGAGTATCCTGGTGTTTATCAAGGAGGCTTTGCCTATTATCAGTGGTTATGGGTGCAAGATATTGTGCTCGGGGGTTTTCGTTTCCGGTCGGACGCCGGAATCAGTGATCAGGGATGACCTGGGGAGTTTCCCATTGAACCTGGGGACGTATACGGTAGACAGGGCCGATAGTTCTGTGACAGGGTCGGTATTAGGGATGGCGACCCGGGTGGCGTTATATCGCTCAGGCCTGGGTGCTACGCTGGTCAGTGGGATGACCGAGGAGACGTTGAAGGAGCAGCGGGTGGAGCGGACGGGGCTGACTGGTTTCGGGTCTGATACCATCGACTGGCCCATGGGAGACAGGGTGCGGAGTGGAGATACGGCGGGTCTGGGAGTTGTGGTGGGTATGGCCTTTGGAGAAGGGGGGGAGCGGTCAACGGGGACGAGGGCTGTGGTGGTGGTGTATCATGGGCAGATTGTTGCGGAACGATATGCGCCGGGGTTTGACCGGCACACGCGGTTGACCGGCTGGTCGATGACGAAAGGCATCACCAATGCCCTGGTCGGGATACTGGTGAATGAGGGTAAGTTGAATATTTATCAGCCGGCACCGGTGGAGGCATGGCAGGAGGACCAGCGGAGCAGGATCACCATGGCGGACCTGTTGCACATGGAAAGCGGGTTTCGGTGGTGGGAGTTTTATGGGGGGCCTTCCGATGCGACGCGGATGTTATTCAAAGAAAAGGACATGGGGGACTATGCCATGAGGTCTGCGATCCGGAACCCTCCCGGAAAAGTATTCAATTATTCGAGTGGCACGGCCAATATCCTGTCTGCTATTATCCGTAAGACAGTGACTGACTCCGATTATTACCGGTTTCCGTACGAGCAGCTATTCTACAAGACCGGGATGTACAGCGCTATCCTTGAGCCTGATGCCGGGGGTACTTTTGTCGGATCTTCCTATTGTTATGCAACGGCGAGGGATTGGGCTCGTTTCGGCCTGCTATACCTGCAAGACGGGGTATGGAATGGACATCGGATCCTGCCCAAGGGGTGGGTGGATTTCACCCGGAGGGGGGACTCTGCGACGGGGAATTCTTATGGGGCGTTATGGTGGCTGAATGGGGGGCTGCGGCATCCGAAGTTGCCGGCTGATTGCTATTCCTGTGAGGGGTATGAGGGGCAATATATCTGGGTCATTCCATCGAAGGACCTGGTGGTGGTGAGGATGGCGTGTGAGCATGGGAGGAAGCTGGACCCCGATACATTTGTGCCGGCGGTGATGGGGGTGTTAAAATAGAAAAGCCGGAATAGGCTGTGCGCCCACTCCGGCCGATTATTTAAAAGTTACTTTAGAATTTATAGGAGAGGCCCAGGCTTAGGATGTTGGCGCCGAACCCAAGCTCACCGTACGCGCCGAGGTTACCGGCGAAGTAATATTTTGCCCCGGCGTAGACGGACACGCCTACTGTACTGCCATAGTTGCCCGGCAATCCTGTCGTACCCTCGCTGGAGTAGCTGAGTATATAGTCGGCCAGCATGAGGCCGCCGTAGAGATCCAGGTTATCGATGTCCAGGCCGGTGAAGTGCCAGGCACCGCGGACGCCGATGACGGTATAGTTCCATTTCTCACTGTAACCGACTCCGGTATAGTTATAATCCTTTATGCCAATATAGCCGCCGAGGCTGACGACGCCGGGACCTGCCTCCCAGAAACCACGATCGTAGTTTACGTTAAATCCCGGGCTTTGGGTGCCGTAGCCGTAGCCGGCAATAGAACTGCCCAGGCCAATACCGGCGCTGATCACGTTGGTACCGACTGCAAAAGCCTGAGCCCTGGCACTGACGGCAGAGAAAACAGAGATAGTGACGATAGCGATGCTGAAAAGGACTGACTTTTTCATGTACACACAGGTTTTGTTTATAATGATTGTTAAGTTAACATGTGTAGAACAGAGGCGTCGTTAACGGCGGTTGCGCAAGAGGTTCGCGCCCGAAGGTACAGTATTTTTTTTAATCATACTCTCATAATACGATCCGGCGTCCTTCTTTGGCAGAGCGTGTAGCGGCCTCCAGGATGCGGACGACGATAAGATTATTAGGCAGGGAGGAAAGGTCATTGCCGGGGTCCGTCTTTCCGCTGAGGACATCGGCCAGGTAGGCGATATTGTCGCGGTAGCGGAATGGATGGACTGTAACGCTATCGTAGGAGCGTTTGGTCCTTTCGAGCAATTCTTTGTCATTGAGGGCATGAAGATAGCCTGTCGTTCCGAACACTTCCCAATCTTTAATACTGAAAGGCCAGTTCCATGATGCTTCGATGATGCCCGTGGCGTTGGGATATTCGAGCAGGATAGTGGCGTCGTCTTCTACCTTGGGGTAGATAGAAGGTTTAATGTGATGGGTAAGAGCGGTGACGGAAATGGGTGCCTGGCCGTTCATGAGCCAGGTCATGAGGTTGGCCCCGTAGCAGCCGAAATCGCGCAATGCGCCGCCGCCGTTTTTGACGGGATCGGTAAGCCAGTTGAGGAAGTCGGGGCTGCAGCCGATCTCTTTGGGTCCCTGGTGACCGTCATGCACGATCATTTTGCGGGTGTCGCCGATGGCATGCTGACCGTTGACCATTTCATAGATCTGTTGATTGGTGTCGTACCACGTTGTTTCGTAATTGGTGAGGACGTGGATATGGTATTGCTGTGCGAGGGCTGCGATGCGGTTGGCGTCTTTGACCGTCGTGGCGAGAGGCTTTTCGACCATGACTGAGATTCCGAGCGGAGCGCAGATCTCTACTACGCCAATGTGTTCGGAGATGGCATTATACGCCAATACGGCGTCGGGGTGGGTGTGGGCAATGAGTTCAGGAAGGGTATTATAAAACAGCGAGTCGGGGAGCTGGTAGCTTTTTTTATAGCGGGCGATCAGTTGGGGGTCTGACTCAGCGATGCCGGCGATGATGACTTCACCGTTTTTGAACTGGTGCATGATGTTATGTACATGGTCATGCGTAAGGCCGGCTACCCCAACCCGTAGAACTTTTTGCCCGAGGGAGGGGGTGGTGGGGAGGAGGGAGAGTCCGGTGAGGAGGAGAGAAATAATAGATAAATGAATGATTTTCATATTGTTTACTTGTCAGATTCAAAAGGGATTAACAAAAAATTTGCAAGGTATAACGGTTTTTAAGCATGACTGGCTGCAATCTTGTATTATATCAGGTATAGGACAAAATTAGTTCATAAGCTTAACAGTCTATTTATGAAGAAGATTAATCTATTACTCATTTTATTATTAGCCCTTTCGGTTGGAGCTACGAGGTCTGATGCGCAAATCATCAGTGTAGGGGTCAGCATCCGTGTCGGGCCTCCTGCCATTCCTGTGTATGTACAGCCTGACTGTCCGGTAGACGGCTATCTTTGGGTGCCGGGTTATTGGTCATACGGTGATGACGGTTATTACTGGGTGCCCGGATACTGGTCCGAGCCGCCGATGGTCGGTTATTTATGGACGCCGGGATACTGGGGATATGCCGGTGGTATTTATGGGTGGCATGGCGGGTACTGGGGAACGCATATCGGGTTCTATGGCGGGGTGAATTACGGTTGTGGTTATGGTGGTGTCGGCTATGTCGGTGGCGGCTGGGTCGGCGGGCATTTCCAGTACAATACTGCGGTGACCCATGTGAACACGACAGTCGTGCATAATACCTATATTAACCGGACAGTGATCAACAATACAACCGTCAACAACCGGGTCAGCTACAATGGTGGTCCCGGCGGGGTGACTGCCCGGCCGACGCCGGCGGAAGCGCAAGCGGCCAATGAACATCATATAGAGGCCACGTCTTCCCAGCTTCAGCATCAGCGGACGGCGGGCCAGGACCGGAACCAATACGCATCCGTGAACCATGGCCGGCCGGCTAATTTGGCGGTAGCCAGGACAACGGCTTATCATCCGGCTAACACGGCAGGAAGTCTTTCGCATTCGACGGCGGTAAATCATACGACGAACAGGCCGGCGAGTCATACACCGAGTCCAACGACCAGTCCGGCCCATACGACCAGTCCTGCTCATACGACCAGTGCGCCTCGCACGGTGAACAGGCTGGCGCCAGTTCGGCACAATACAGCCCCTTCGCATCCGGCGATGCATAGCGCTCCTGCTCAGCGCTCTGCTCCTCATCCCGCTCCTCATCCTGCCCCGCATCCGGCAGCGCCGCCCCATGAAGGCGAGCACCGGCCACGATAGAGGCGGAAGGATCACGAGAATGATAACAATAAAGTTATTCTGCGAGAATGGGTTAAGCCATTCTCGCTTTTTTGTGTCCAGCAGTGATTTGGGGATGAATGACAAAAAATTATCTTTGGGTTAAGTTTGTGAGAACAATTGATTGCTAAAACGATTTTTTGCAACTTGCGGCCGTATGGACGATTTATCCATTTCTCTTTCGGCCAAACTAACAGCTATCAAGGAAGGTGATCATGAGACCTTCATTGAAGTATATCATCTTCTTCATGCGAAGTTGTTTCGGTTTTTTCTGAAAAAAATTTTCATCCACGATACGGCCAAGGAGCTTACCCAGCAATGTTTTATCCGGCTCTGGCAATACCGGCATACGCTGTCCTATGACCATCCATTGGAGAAGCAGATCTTTATCATTGCCCGCGGCCTGCTGATCAACCATATTAAAAAGGAAGCGACGCAGAAGAAGCTAAAAGCTGCGCACGGGAAGGGGTTGGACATGGAAGTGGTACCGGCGGGGGATGCCCATTTTGAAAGAGTTGATGCCGTCAATGCGGCTATAGAGACTTTGCCACCGATGCGGAAGCGGGTCATCATTCTGAAGGCATTCCACGGGTTTTCCAATAAGGAGATCGCACAGCAGATGGAAATCTCCGTCAAGACGGTAGAAGATCATGTTACCAAGGCATTCCGTCATATCCGCCAGATCATTGCATTAGTGATTGTACTATTAGCTTCCCGATTTTAAGCGTTTTCTAAAAATTTCCTTAAAATTTCTTTTTTGTCAGCAGGGGTAGATACCCTTCACAGATGTATATAGCTTGACGAACCACTGCATCACTTTATAAACCATCATGGCAGCCATTAGCGAAGAATTGTTAGAAAAATTTTTGAAAGGACTTTGTACTGAAGAAGAAGCGACTGCTGTCGAAGAATATTTTCATCAACATCCTGAAGATATAAGTCTGTTAGATGATTATGAGGAGGCGGCTGCAGGGGAGTCTTTGCCGGAGGAGTACAGGGAGGAGATGCTGGTTGCCATTCAGCAGGCTACAGTGGTGAAAGACAGGTCCGGCCTTCGAGTTATCCGGGTGTGGGCTGCTGCTGCTGCGGTGATTGTACTGATGGCCGGCTGGTGGTGGCTGGGCAAGCAGTTGAAGCCCATAAATGTAGCGGATCAGCCTGTTGTAGCGGCGGTGTGGGTGGGTAGACACAATGCAGACAACAAGAAATTACGACTCAAGCTGCCGGATAGTTCGGATGCCATCTTATCGCCAGGCGCCACGATCATCTACAGGAAGGACTTCGGGGCGTATGACAAACGGGAAGTGAAGGTAGAAGGGCAGACGGCCTTTGCGGTGGTAAAAAATGAGCAGCAACCTTTTATCGTGTATAGTGACAGAGTGAAGACGACGGTATTGGGGACTGTATTCGAAGTGACGGCGGAGAAAGACAGTGGTAATATCAAGGTGCGGTTGCTTGCGGGGAAGGTGATGGTGAGCTATGATCCGCTGGCCAATGATAGTCCGCGGCAATATATGCTTAAACCCGGCCAGGAATTTATTTTTGGCAAACTGGATGGCAGCGCGGTCATCAGGGATTTCAGGAATCATGGCGAATACCTGGCGCAACGAACCAGCAAGCGGACGGCCAGGCCGGACAGTCTCGCCAACTGGTACATGTTCAACAATCAGACTTTATCCGATGTATTTGACCAATTGGCTCTATTATATAATGCCGACATCCAATATTCTGAGAGGGAACTTCGCAACAAATACTTCATTGGCAAATTGCAAATGAAGGATTCACTCAGCGAGATCATAAGAGACATCGCTCTGCTAAACAAACTATCGGTTACAGCTTCAAACGGCAAATATGTCATAAAAAGACAAAAGCCGTGATGATAAAACCTTAATCCGCGACTCTCAGCATTTAATCCGAAAGTAACAAGGGCTTTTAAAAAAGCGCCGACAAACGGCGAGGGGGCTCCTTTTTCTTAAAAATCGAAAAATTAAAAAATGGACAACAGACTATCTGCTGGCCTTAAACGGCAAGGGTTATTTTTTGGCTGTCTTCTGACCGGCCTGCTGCTGTGTTGGGGGATGTCGCCGTTGCACGCACAGGATGCTGCAAGCGGTGGCGTCAGTGGTATTGTACGTACTGAACAGGGCGATCCGTTGAGCGGGATCACGGTAATTGCCACCAATTTGTCGACACATCTTACTGCCGGGACGATGACCGATACGACCGGGCTTTTCCATTTTCCGAAATTGCCTGCCAATGGCAAATATAGCTTCACTTTCAGCGGTGTTGGATTCGAGTCGCAAAC
>Ga0302325_10007979_pt1 | contig 23353 bp, 23 predicted proteins | sample Palsa_T0_2_FD_201948 | JGI IMG/M metagenome (GOLD analysis project Ga0302325, IMG submission 201948) | Peat permafrost microbial communities from Stordalen Mire near Abisko, Sweden - Palsa_T0_2 | ecosystem: Environmental > Terrestrial > Soil > Palsa > Peat permafrost | place: Sweden: Abisko... | reverse complement strand
GCCACTGCCACCAGAACCAGAACCAGACTACAAACAAAACTGCAGTTGCAACGGCCTCCTTCCCAAACGGCAATTGAGCCTCGAGCCCTCCTGCGAACCCCAGCACCCCCTTTTTCCCGCTCTTTCCTCAGACGATCTGGCGTGCATGCCTTCTAGAAGACGGCATTAATGGTTCTAGAAGGCATAAGGCATTGACGGTCAGATCAATTGGAACATTTGGAACATTCGATTTCCGAAGGCGATACAGTTGCAATCTTACTGTCCTTCTCCAGATCTGCGCATGTATCAAATTCCGGGGTAGACTTCCCTTCTCGGCTGTTCGCAAAACTCCTCGGCCACTACTTCACAACCCCAGAACCCCTTCCCTGTTTGTGTGACGTTTGGCGCAAGCCGGCATGACCCGCATCTTCCCCCTACAATCCTGGATCTGATTCTGAGAAGTGAGAGCGAGTCTCGGAATAACAGCCCTGTTCAAAAGTTCAAACAAGAAAACCCTCACGCTTCTTCTGGTCCTTCTGACCGCCACAGGGTTGCCTCTTCAAACTGCAGGTTGGCTGATCTTTCCAAGAGGAGGCATCTCCTTCTACCCAGGCTAGGACGCCATCGCGATGCAGGAACTCTCTCCTCGCGGTCCTCGCCGCACTCGCTCACTTGAGCACGTTGTTTCCCCACCATTCAGGCCGGTATTCCGCGCCTACATTCTGGGGTATGCCTCTTCAACGGGGCCGAGGCTTCTAACTCTGATCTTAACCCATCTAAGCCGGAGGCGGAAGAACAACAACAACGAGAACCACGACGACGACTCTTTTTGTCTTGCTCTGTTCCGTATCTTAAAAGGGGGCCTGGAGTTTCAAAGATTCCCTACATTTTGTGCTGCACTTGTTGGAGGATCAACTTTACTACAGGCAAGTAACTAGCTGGCCCCTAGTATTCACAACAACGTCTAATTCGGTGGCTTAGTTACCAGTACGTAGATTACTTACTACTTTTGCCGCGAGACTTTCAAAAGTAGCTCAGTTGAGGTAAGCCTCTCCGGAGTTTTCCGCATCTCATCAGTCTTCACATCGGCTCTCGGTGACCAGGACCTAATCATAGGCCACCCAAAGCAGACGCTCAATATCTTCAGCTAGATTTGTCCCTTATTTTTCTGTTCTATGGCTCAATACTTTTTGTGGAGCAAATCTCTGCTGGTAACACGTCTTTTGCCTGTTTTGACTAACATTCGTGTAGACTTGCAAGATGGCTTTCGACCTTTATTGCGGCATGGTTCAGTCTGAAGCTCCTTCAGTCAAAGGATAGTGATGCCTTTGTTGACTATGTTTCGGTGGATACCCCAACAGGGCGGGTTGAGAGACCAAAACGTTGGGCAGGCAGGACTATGGACTTATCCCTCTTCGCGGTTACTAGAGCCCTTGATGTAATGATTGGGGAGCTATGGTCTCAACGGAAAGCCAGAAGAACGGCGTCGGGGAAATGGAGCAAGGTATAACCTCCTCATTTTGTGACTCGAAAGTGACTGACTTTTGGCAAGCTCGACACTGCAGTGTCTACTTTCGCTGACCCCTGGATATTCTCAACCTCTTGTGCCTTGATCATGTGGGCTTGGATTTATACGCCAGACCGACTACCACGTTCCTACAATAAATGGATCAAGTCGGCTGCAGCAGTTGATCAACGGCTACTGATTGCCTTGCGCCGAATGCGCTATGGGGAGATCAAGTACGGTGTAGAGACTGGTCAAGCTCACCTCCTACAGGGCGTGTGCAAGCATTACCATTTGCCTCTGGAATATGGAGACCCAGTCAAGAGCATTCCTTTCCCTTGCGAGATAGTCCACATGGGCACTGGAAAAAACTGCGAGTACCATGCGGTGTCGAGATGGGGTAGGTCCTTTTTGTGGGCAATTTCAACCTATTTGCCCCTCAATATTCTCCTTACTTTGCGACAGCCATCGAAGAAGGCGATCACAAACGCCGTGAAGTCTTCAGCACGATCTTCTGCCTTCCTGGGAACCTTTATAGCATTGTATTATTACGGTATTTGTCTGTCCCGGACTCGAATCGGACCTCGTGTACTAGGAACATCCATACCAGCCCGCAACCAGATTGATTCTGGAATATGTATTGGAGGTGGATGTGCACTCTGCGGATGGAGCGTATTGGTCGAAAATGCGGGACGAAGAAAAGAGCTTGGCCTTTTCGTCGCGCCGAGGGCCTTGGCAACTATCCTTCCACGAAGATATTTGATGGAAGACCAATGGAAGGAGACGTTGGCTTTTGCAATGAGCACCGCAGTGGTCTTTACTTGTGTCGGTGAGAAGCCCGAGAGAGTTCGTGGTGTTTTGGGAAAACTGCTGCATGAAGTATTGACTCAGTGAGATGGATTTGCATTGGAGATTGGGTAGAAAAGTGAAGAAGCATCGTTGCATTGCATGGTCGTGTAGATTGTACTTGTAAGATTACCACCAGATCTTTGTAAATTCAGATTGAGAAAGCCGAGGTTCTATTGGGCTCAGTCATCCATTTCTGAGTATCTGAGGGCTCTATATTCAACTGGTAAGATCCACCCTTTCCTACTGACCTTGTCACCGAACAATTAAAGCTTTCATTAAGCATCAGGGGGCTGGGGTATTGATCACGTGGACTGACTCGAATCCCCCGAGTCATGAAGTCACCTGCACTGCGGTGTAGGAAACCACATCACATCACAAGAACTCGAGCCCCATCAATCACTGCAGTATTTACCCCGCTGCTCCAGCTCTCCAAGCCGGCAACGAGACGGGGTCAAGAAACGCCGTCAAGGACAAGCTTCCCCGGATTTTTCAAGTCACAGCCGCTGGCAGGGCTCCCGGAAGGAGAATCTCTCATTCACGGAAGAAATTCTTCCATCGCAAGTCCTGTATCCAGCCTTAGTTTATGCTTAATGACAGTCCTATCAGATTCCACGGAACATTCCATCTCGCTTTGTTTCGAGTTTGAAGATAATTTTAAGTTTTGAAACTCGAGTTTCTCCACCTATAATTTCCTCGTCGACTTCGAAGCCAGGTACCACATTCGGGTTGGCCCGAAGAACCATGCGCTTGACTGTTTCCCAGCAGGAAATGTAAGGAGATTCTCTAGTGGAGATATCAGATGATGAGCTTGAAGAGGCTTAGCATCCCCATCAAGTCAGTTTCTTACCAATAGACTCCGCCATCACGAACCCCTATTAGGGCGGGGCTGTCCTTAATCACCCTTTTATGGGAAAGGATTGACGCACTTGTCCAATCATACTCTATCTGAGTTCGAATTTCCAAAATACGTCCTTCAATGTTCCATGTCCAGGAGTTTCGCCGTGAAGTTAGCGTAAGCAGTGCCGAAAAAAGTAATGTTATGTCACTGATGAGACAAATGCCACTATGAGGTCGGTCCAGATACAGTAGCCCAGTGCCAACTGCCAAGATCAGATATAGATTAACTCCTCCAATTCATCTCTTGGCATCGGCAATGTGGCGCCCAAGATGCAGATTTCAGGACTCACGGTCTCCGCCTTGGTGGAAAATCTATGGATACCTCTGCCCTGATAACGCGCGTTGCTTTTTTGTTTACGAAGTAGATCAAGGTATAAGAATGACTTCCTCTGCTTTTCTGGTAGGGCAAGAATATCTTCTTCCTATATTCGCTCCTAGGCTCTATAGTACACAGGCTTCTGTCATATACATTCTTCGGTACTTCTTGTTTCTTCTTCAACCTTCACCATGGTTCAACTTTCGGCCTTGATTAGCCTTTTGGCTTCGGCCTCTATGGTTGCTTGTGCGCCTGCTGCTGCGCCAGAGCCTACTGCTGCTCCTGATCTTGCTAAAAGGTTGGTTTCCTACACCTCTCATTCTGCTGAAATACCCACAACCTCGAGCAACCAAAAAATGAGCTCTTCTGAAATATTCAAATCCTGCTTGAAAAGAGCTAGATTCTGACACCTTGATTTTCTAGAGCAACTTGTACATTCTCCGGATCTTCTGGCGCCGCAGCCGCCAGCAAGTCCAAAACTTCCTGCGCCACCATCGTTCTCAACAACGTTGCTGTTCCCTCTGGCACCACACTCGATCTGACTGGACTCACTTCGGGCACTCACGTGAGCGATACTTCCTTCAAATACAGCATTTCCTAACATTCCCAGGTTATCTTCGAGGGCACCACCACATTTGGCTACGAAGAGTGGTCTGGTCCCTTGATCTCAGTTTCTGGATCCTCGATCACCGTCACTGGAGCCAGTGGAAGTGTAATCGATGGCGGTGGAGCTCGTTGGTGGGATGGAAAGGGTAGCAATGGCGGGAAGACCAAGCCCAAATTCTTCTACGCTCACAGCTTGAAGTCTTCATCCATTACCGGGCTTAAATTTTTGAACACTCCTGTTCAACTCATGAGCATCAACTCTGCTTCTGATTTGACTGTCAGCGGTCTCACCATGGATAACTCTGCGGGTACCGCTCTGGGACACAACACTGATGCTTTTGATGTTGGGAGCTCTACGGGCATGTAAGTTTTGAGGCAGAGCGCATTTTATATTTGAAGACGGCTAACTTTTCTGTCACTCAGTACTATCACCGGAGCGAATATGTAAGTTACGATCAAAAGCTCACCAAGCCTAGGACTAACAAGTAGAAAGTCAGAACCAAGATGACTGTCTTGCAATCAACAGTGGAACCAGCATTATATTCACTGGCGGAACATGCTCAGGAGGTCACGGTAAGCACACTCCTCCTTTCTTCCTCTGGTACGAACTAATGATTACACAGGTCTCTCAATCGGCAGCGTTGGCGGCCGTTCCGACAACACCGTCAGCGGTGTCACCATTTCAAGCTCGACCGTCAAGAACTCCGAGAACGGCGTCCGCATCAAGACCGTCTACGACGCCACTGGATCCGTCTCCGGCGTTACCTATAAAGATATCACTCTCAGCGGCATCACCAAGTACGGGATTGTCATTGAGCAGGATTACGAGGTATGTCAGGATTCCTCCACATCACCAAAAAACTCCCCAAGAATGCACCATGCTAAAAGAAACCCGCAGAATGGTTCCCCAACAGGCACCCCTACAACTGGCGTCCCGATCACAGGCCTCACAGTTTCTGGCGTCACAGGCACAGTGGCGAGCTCGGGGACTAATGTTTACATTCTCTGTGGCAAGGGCAGCTGTTCTGGATGGACCTGGACTGGTAACAAGGTCACCGGAGGAAAGACCAGCACGAAGTGCGAGAACGTGCCTTCAGGGGCTTCTTGCTAGATGGCTTTGTAAGTCAGATAGCGAGCTGTCAGTGACAGAATTGGAGAGCGATGTGTTGAGGAACGTAAAAGCGGGAGATTTGGGCCTTTGCCCGCATTCTTGTTGCATATATTTTCGCTGTCCGATCTGGAGATTGGAAGACGTACTGAGTACTCTGTTCATAGTGTATGCACAAAAGCAAGTTCCTATTGTGTCATTTGGTCTTCTTCCAGCTGTTTTTGAGAGAAGTCAGGTGAGTAAGATTACAATTTAAGAGCTTCTCGTAGAGGACATGAAACGTAGTGGTGATCTGTGGGAGGTTTGACTGAGTGGTCATCATGGATTCTGAGGTTGTCAACCCACCACAGGATTACCCCCTATTTAGTTCATAGACTCGAGAGGAAAGTCACTAAATTTGACTTCATGGAAGAGCTGACGAGAGAATGATCAAGGATTGCTCTCCTTTTGCAAAATTGTCTGCATATCTCAAGATGCCAGAAATCTACATGACATATTGCTGGAATTGCAAACGCCTTTGCCACCATAGCCAGCAACACATGTGGTCAGATCTCAAAACGGTATCAATAGAGTAAAAGCTTTTCAGGTCTAGAAAGCTCAACTGCGATTAAATATGTAGCAGACATAACACCTTCCTTTATCAGGAAATATGATAAGCTAAATCGGCCATGCTGCCATCTTTTGTGCGTTATAGCAAAATTTTCGCCGTCCCAAACACCAGCACTAAATATAAATGCCGTTCCCTAGTCATCATTCACAATCCCATCGTGACTCAAGAATCAAGCTTCAGAACCACCAACTTACTCTGCAACAATCTCTCCAAAGCCCCCTCATCCAAGCAATAATGTGCAATATTTAGTGCTTTCGCTGTCCAATTCCTGCAGCCATCCTCGTCTCCCACGCAGTAAAGATCGACTGCGTGGTTGAAAGAGCGAGTAGCAATCCATTCGAGTTCTTCCTTCGGATACGGTTGATCAGTCTACCTCATCGTTAGTATGTGATTCTCGATAATAGAAAGGAATAGGTTGACCTCGGCAGCTTCTTTGGCTTGTTCATGGGCCTGATCAAGAAGCTGTTCCGCAACCTCCATATTGTCCAACATGGCAACTTGGAACAGGCAGCGCATGTATTTGGCAAGCTTCGGAACATCCATTGTATCAAGACCCCAAGCCGCGTTCACAATTTTCTTCAGAACAGATACTAAAACTATGAACATAATTAGTTCTTGTATACGAGGAGGGAGAAGAACCAGCGACAAACCTTGAGTAGGAGCTTGTGAGCAAAGAACACAGTCCGCCATCAATTCGTACATTCGTTGAGATTTGCAACAATCTGCTTTTATAAGAACCTCGGGAAGATCATCCCAAGCCTTCAGGTGACAAGCAGCCTCAAAATCAAAGACGATGAGTATCGACAGCTTCCGAAGGAGATCTTCTTCGGCTTCCTCTCCCAAGAGCCCAGTTTTGTCCTGTAGCAAACAGTCAAAGCTGTCGACATGCTTGCGAAGATCGAGATAGTCTTGCAGTTGGACTTCGATGTTATCTTCGCCACGAGCTAGGGCAAGTAGAGCAGTCGTCGCCGAGAACTCGCAAAACATCTTGCGAAGGCAGAGATCGTCTGATATTTGGTCGCTTATACCCTTTGGGTAGTGATCAATGAAGGCGATGCAGCATGTCAACATCCGTAAGGAATGGCGTGGAGACCAAGTAGAGATATTCTTGATGACAAGATTATACGAGTTCTTGGAGAACCAATCGAGCTCACGAACATCCCAGATTGTATCAGGGCCAAGCGCTTTGCGCAATGAAGACACAGCTATATTTAACGTTAGACATCTTCCGCGAAAAAGGCTAGGTAATTAGTACCTCCTTCAAATACTCTGCATAGCTTCTCTACACTCACTTCCATGTTATCCGAGGTCGTAGAATTGTGCGACTCATCTAAAAGTGATACTATGAGTTGTATTGTTGTGCGGAGTAAGGATGGTAGGTGAATCGCAGAAGGTGCACTGTAGCTATATTTTTCCAGCACGAGTTGTAGTGCAGCTATGGTTTGATGTTTGTTTCCTGATTGCTGAGCATCCAAACAGCAAGCATATAAAAGTGTGGGATCTTTCGTGGTGGCAGAACTTATGAATTGAAGACACTCGGCCGCAAGCTCGCTTTCTCCACATCTCAGCGCAATCTTATACATCAGGAATCGAGTCATTCCTTCATTCTGGGCGCTTTTCGACATCGAGGAGAATATTTCTCTGGCACCGCCGACATCTTTCCGTGCAATAGCGCAAAGGAGAAGCTTTCTATGACATGTCAGTACTTACATGGTCTTTCTGCAAGTGACTGACCTCGAAATACGAGCCATATTATGCTCGCCTGAGGTCTCGAAGATCTGATGCGTAGCTAATTTGCACCATTTCTCTGCCATTTCAAAATGTCCTGAAGTATAACTTGATTCGATACGTTTCCACAACAACTGTAGCTGTCAGTATTACAATCTCCTAATTCAGGAGGATCCACGAACAGTATGCGCCCCATGCGCAGCCGCTGAGCTTATAGGCTTTTTGACATTGGCCATGATCAACGAGAATAATTCGTGAAGAGATACAATTGCTTCTGGCCATTCTTTTTGGCTAATAGTGATCCAGAGCCGAGTTATCAGCACCTTCTCAACGTACTCTTCCCGTTCCTCTCTCAGTATTCGCAGGTTTAAGAGGTCGTCGAGCGCTTTGCAAGCTAAACTGGGGCTTTTTTCGTTCAACTTTCGTACATGGAGCATGAATAACTTGAAGTTTACATCCGATATAGGCATTGATCGTGTCATTCTTTGTAGAATATCGTTGTATTGGCTGCTGTCGAAAGCTTCCATCGAAGGGACGGATAGAATTTCGAGCTTCAGTAGCAAGACGATTAACTTGTCTCCAAACACACTTTCGAGCAGATTGACAAGACTCCGAGCTCTCTCGACTGACTCCAGATCCTTGAGGCATAGAAGGGCTTTGATTAAGCTTTGCATGATTGAAGTCCGTAATTCGCTGGCATCAATACTAAGCCTGTCTAATTCTTGACCATTCAGCACTTCATAGGATCTGTCAAGCCATTTGACAGCTAATTGGTATTGTTGCTTTTGAAGGAGGTCCTTGCCCATCTCGTACAGAACGTCTGCCAAACTCTCTGCCGTGTTCGAATCGAAAGATTGGATCGAGGACGTCGACAACTGGAACATATGCTCCGCCAGTTCGAGCTGGTCACGATGCCACGCCTGCACAGGAGTCAGTGGGACTCGAACTTAATAGCATCACGCTACTCACCAATGCTGTTCTGAGAACATAGTATTCCGGCACCAGCCTCTCGCAAGCTTCTTTATCGCCTGGCGTTACCCCAGGATCTGGTTTGATATATCCGGCCACCCTTTCGAGAACTATCTGAGCCAAATTACCCTCTTTCCTCTCTTAAACGGTATTAGCAGACATTCTTTTTCACACGAACGTTCGCGAACCTATGCAGCTCTTCCCAGCTTTGATTCCAATTTTCATCAGCCTCGCAAGGTTCCCAGGGGCGTTACGTCCGCCATCATATGCTCCATCAATTAGCAGAAAGGAGAAGACGCGAGCCAGAAGTAAAATTATGGGAATTTCTTTTGGGTTGTCAGTCTCGACATCACGTCGCAATCGGGTGCATAGATTCCAGATAGTCGTGCCAATACGATCAACCTCTTCGCATTTCGGAGTAGCGATGGCCCCAAACTTGCTAGGAAAACTCGAAATCTGATTCGTAGTCTCTTCAGATAGTGTTCCCGATTGTCTAGAAGCCGCTGCTGTAGGTAATTGGGACTCTAAATCTGCGGCAAAGGCTGTACACAATAACGAGTCAGCGGACGAAGGATGAAAGGGACGAAGCAACTTGCAAAGGATTGCCTTTAGGCGTTTATCTTTCTCCGGACGGGCTGATTGGACTGGCGCCATGTTGTTGTCATTTAGGCGATAGAAAAGGTGATGTTGGGAAGTTGATATTTCTTCGAGGCGGGGGGTAATTAACCGAGAAGACGCGAGGGTCAAACAGGAGGCACAAATCCACTTTGACCATGCAAGAGAACTGTTTGACAAGTGATTTGGCCCAGATTATCTCAATTCGATTGACATGGGAAAAGGTACGCTCCTAACATGCTGCATTCAGAGCTCAGATCGTGGCTAACTCGCAACAAGCCAAGATGTCCCAATACCAATAACGCCAGTCCTGCCCCAAAACTTTTATGTACTATCACCCTAGAATCTACATGCCATTGTAGAAAGACCTCAATGCTTCACTGGATTTTGAGGCAAGAAATTACCGACAATGAGAGAAGGGCTATATTGATCAGCAAATGATATCAAGATAGAAGGGCCAACCAGTAACCTACATCTTGTGATCGTCCCGTCGGATTGTGAATGAGAAGCAGCACTTGATCGTCGGATCTTTTGATTGGTCGTCTGGATTCTTCAGCGAGCAGAAAGTGAGGAGTGCCTTCTGAGTTGGATCGAAAGCAATGGCCCCAAACTTCTCCCAATAGTTGACCAGTGATTCCTCGGCGAGTATCTCGTGCAACGCAATTTTGCCCTGCAAAACATTAGCACTGTTTCAAAAGAGGAATTTTCTACAACACTGACATCTCTCAATTTCTCTATGGGCACATGTATCAATTCCGCCATCTCTTTATTTCCTCTAAAGATCTCGCCTGTCCTTCTCCAGCAACATGCAGGTATGGCCATACTCGCGAAGACGCGATCGTATTCCATGAGACTGCGCTCAAACCACATCTCCACATAGATGAGCTCAATGTCAGTCAACTCCTGGACCTTCTCTCTGAATTTTGGTCTGAATCGATCCAATTGTCGAAGGATCTTCTGCCTCTGGGCCGCATGCAAATGACTGTCCATATAAGCAGATAGCCGCGCGTAGCCCTTCACATAATTGAAAGGCTTCAGCATTCCAGCATCATATTTTGCTCGAAGGAGTCGTTGCATTCTCTCCTCAGGTGCATCATTGCCAGTTGGATCAGCGGCTTGAAGATAATACTCACGTGCCTTGTCAGTTGGAATAACACTCGCAGGTCGTGAAATGGAATTGCCTTGAGGATTTCCGGGAGGCTGCAAAGCTGCTTGCTGTTGCGTTCCAGAAGGACCAGCATTGTTGTTGACTCCTGAAGGCAACATGACGCCAGGTTGATCTGGATAGAAGTTTGAGGTGTCGTCTGGGAGTAATGCGCCGTCGTCAAGTAAACTATTGTTTAGAAAATCATTCAAAAGATTGTACTCGTTGTTGACCTCCGGCGCATTGAACATATATGACGGATGGTAGTTATGCATATCGTGGAATTGATTTTGTGATCCAAGCCAGTCGTTCGAGTACCCGATAACTACGTTTTCTCTTCATTACTCACTACCAACACATTGAGCAGGAACCAAGCTTACATTGATTGCTGACGCTATTGAGAGCATTTGCCTGGATTCCCGAAACTGGTGAGGGCTGAACAATCTGTATTGGCCCACCCCGGGAAGCTGCAATTGTGCCCAAGTCGAGACCGGTGTCCTGCGATTGCTCCTCGAACGAATTGTTCATGCCACTCTCGACATTGGCCTGCGATTGATCCGGCGGCGACCCAGCATCATCCGCCGCAGAACTGCTATGCTGGCTCTTCGACTTTTTCGTGGCCGACTCCGGTTCGCGAGGCTCGTCATGGCAAAGGTGTCCGATGGTGCGCTTTATACAGCGTGCACATGGGCGTTCCTGTGTGACAGAAGATGTTAGTCAGAATACATTATGTAGCACGAGTGGCTGCGTTATTGGAAAGGACGTCGTACCAAATCGCATGTCATATGCTGGTCAGATACCAGATCGAATTAGCTTCTGCCAAACACTATGCGCGTAGGCGCAGACGCCCATCGTCTTCATGTATTTAGACCCAATGCAAGACTTACAGATCGGCGACAATACACACAAGCTGCAGGAACACGTCCCAAAGTCAGTAGATGTTTCACAGAGGATCCTCGAGGTTGCTCGAGAACGTTGGCTTGCTGGACGAACCATGATTGACTTTGCGCCTCTTCTTGGGGCTTTTGTTTGCGCCAGCCGCTGGAGGAGACTTCTGCGGCTTCGCCTCCTGCCCATTGCTCGCCCCATTTTGTTCCATGACATCGGAGCCTACGCCTCAAGGGCTTCCATCGGGTTGCGACACCGCGCTGTCGTCTTCTGGACCGGCTGAGGTCTCGTGTGGAGGCGTGCTCAGTGTGAAGCTTCAAAAGTCGTTGACTCAGCTCTGAACAGCGACTGAGGCTGCTCGATCAACGGGTACCGATCCTCCAGAGCTTTCGTAACTGCAAGGGAAGCTTGTGGCATCGATTGGCAGGTCTTGCTGCCAGGTGGTTGTTGTCGAAGGTCGCGGGGCCGCGGACCAAGGCTCTAGCACACATGCAGGCCGAGAAAAAGCTCAAGGGTCCTCGGGCCCCACTGGCAGCAGCACAGAGTACATCCTGCACGTTATCAATCTACATTTGGTCCAGGTTATCTCATGTGATGCCAAAACTTGGGGTATCTTCATCATTAGGTAGCTATGCTTTGTCACTGGTGTCGTACAAATGTCATGCAATCATAACGCTAATCATCCTGAGGCACAGCTCACGGAAGCTCGTTCGAAGTGTCTTGTGCTCTCTTGCCTCTTCCATTACACATTCCCAAGCACGACTTCGTCATATTGCAGACTATCAAGGCGATCAAAGAGGGTGGCTTGAACAGCAGCTCTGCTCTTGGAAATGGCTTGAAACACGCCATGAACCTGTCGGATGTTCCCCTGGATACTGTCCACGTGACCATCTAGATCTTTCACAAGGGTCTGTAAGTGCTCGTCGTCCTGGATCTGGAGATGGTTTAGCTTCATAACTGGCACCAAGGAACTAGGATGCTTACACTATGGTCCAACAGCAGAGGAACTTGAGCATTAGTTAAGCCCACGTCATCCTTCAATTCCTCGATGTCCATTATTCCATCCTGTGGTTGAAGTAGCGAATGCAACCTTCGGGCAGCTTCGCTTCGCAAACCTGCCTCAGTCTTTGCATTTGCCTCCAACCTGACGAGGGTTTCCTGTTCAAACTCAAGACATGCGAGTTCCTTGCTCACCTGAGCTTCTAAAAGCTCATTTGCATGGAGTGCAGGAGTGAGCTGGGCCTCTAAAGCTCTATTGTGATCCAGTATCTTTTCAAAATCGAAGTCATCCTCGCGATGATTGCGGGTTCCCTGTGGGAAAGGAAGACCCTTTGATACCTTGCTGACTAGCCTGCGAGAAATCATTTGTAAAGCCGTGCTTGACTGAGTTTTCTTTCGTTCATCGTTGTAACGAATAACGACTGGTCTTTGGAGATCCTGTAAGAACTGGGATATTCGTTCAACGCAGCCAGAAGGCAAAGGTTCCCATTTGGCATCGATAATGTGACGTGACACTTTCCGCGTGACCGCTTGTAAATGTTGATACAAGGGTACTTCATCGCCCTCCGGGGTATCTTGATCCTGCGACGGTAGCTTTTCGAACCGACGACGCTTGACAAGTTCGCTTTCCGGATGTTCTACCAATATTAGAATAAAAATGAACAAGAAAGGGACCAGGCACTCACTCTCCACATTCTTCCGCTTGCGCGATTGCGTTTCCTCTTGAGCTTGTTTTTTAGAGCCTTTATTGTGAGCTTGTGAAGGTTCTGCGACCGCCTCTGCCACTGTCCCTTCAATTGAGAATCTTGTACGCCTCTTAGAATTTCGAGACTGTTCAACCAACCCAGAGCTTGTGATGGACTTCGTACGCTTCTCATGAGAAGTCTTAACTCCCTTTTCTGGTCCAGAATGATTTCTCTGTAAATTCGAAGATGTGGCTTCTACTTCGACCCTCTGGTCTCGGTGGCGGCTGTGTTTTGCTTGCTTCGATGATCCTGCCGTGGCTGCTTCTTGAAGCTGTGCATCCTGGTGACGAGTACGGATTTGGCCTCCTTCTTGCTGATCGGCAATTGATGAAGCTGTTGGTCGAACGTCCTGGATATAGGCTTCCGATCTCCGCGTACGCTTCCTCCCTCGTTTTTCATCATCTCTAGATGCCACGCCTGAGCTTGGCTTAGTCCGCGATTTGCCCTTCGTATAGTCTTCCGTTGTGGTTAAGGCAAGAGATTCCGCTTCAAGAACGTCTACGCCTGATCGACTTTTATTCTTCTTTTCTTTCTTAGGATTGCTATCATCCAACTCATCCTGGGTATGATCAGCCTCTGCCCTCTGCACAGGCCGGCGACGCTTCTGTGGTGCAATTGGATCCTCGTCGAATTCTTCAACCTCAGCCCCAATTTCTTGTTCTGCAGCTGGATGTCGTCCGCGTCTCTTTGGGACGTCATCCGGGACATTTTTGGTGATTGTCCTCATTTCCGCCGTGGGATTCGATGACCTCTTTCGCCTCGGTGAATTCGATTGCTTCGCTGCTTCTTCAACCTCGACAGGCTCGTCAACTCTTCCAACCGAACGCCTTCCCTTCCTTTTCGCCGCCGCTTTCTCCACGACTGGCTCCTCAGCTTGTTCCTCAACCTGCGCAGCAAATGGTCTTCCCCGTTTCTTCGGCGCAGATGGATCTCCAGTAGTCTCTTGTGCAACCTTTCCCTTCTTCTTACTCACTTTCTTAGAGCCTCTCGAGTTTTCGGAACCACGTAACAACTCCTCCCCACCGCCTGAACTCCTCCCCCGTCTCACTAGCTTCTCCTGCAACTCATCCTCCTCTCCATTTTCTCCATCTCCCGGCCCTTCCTTCTCCTTCACACTCTTTCCTCGATTCCCAGCCGCAGGCGCGTCTCTCATTCCCTTTACATCTGCACTTAAATCGGAACCTCCTCCGCGTTGCTTCGGCGGGGGCTTGTCGTGTTGTTGAAGGTTAATCGGAGAAGCAGCCCACCAATCTGAAGGTCGTGAACGCTTTCTTTTTAGGATTTCTGGTTCTGGTGCCTTTCAACATGTTAGATTTTGGATGTCGAAAGTAGGGAGACTTGACTTCTTACCATTGTGTGTTGTTCTGTTGAGGACTCGGACAACGGCTTGAGGTCGCGTCTTGATATGTTGTCGCGTTCGCCAATCAAATGGGGTAACCCAAGCGGCACGTGATATAGTGATGGGATGAGATGGGAACAAAGGCAGATAGTTTTCTGATCACCATCTGCTTGCTGGTCTACGATCCAGTGTCCGTTCTACTGTACAGTACTCCCAGTATGTAATGTCCCTAACGCCAGAAAATGCCCAGTAAACTCCACGCTCAAAGATACCCTGGTCATAAAGTCACATCCTACTTCACCTTGCTCATTATCGTTTCCAGCCCTCGACTGACATCAATCTGCGCTGCCCTCGTCTTGACCGCATTCAGCATACTCCGGTCAAAATCATCTCTCGACCTCAGGACAGCCTCCACCCAACTCAACTGTAAATCCCAATACTCCTCTTTGAATGCAGCAAAGACATCTGGCACCGCCGCTTTCTCAACCTCGATCAGCCCCAAGAAATTTTGCGTTACTTTCCATTTCTGTTTAATTGTGTCAGCCACATCTGGGCTTAAGTAACTGTTGTTGTTGAAGAACTCAAAAGCAGTTGAGATGTCGTTGAATAGTTTGTCTTTGAAGGGGTCTTGACGCTTGAACTTGGCGCCCTTGTTTTTGACGGATAATAGATAGCGAATCAGGAGTTCATCTGCGAGCTCTTCGATGAAGATATCTAGCAGAGAGTGATGGAGGACGCTTTTGTAGTCGCCAACATATTCCTCAAATGTGACAACCATTTGCTTCATTGCTGTTGCACCGTACCACCTTGGTGTGAAGAAGTCCGGCATAACTGTCCGGAAGTCCACAGCAAAGATTAGCTGTGCAAATTTTGCAATACAGTGTGTACTAAGATCCACGTATCCATCACGGAGTGCTGAAATCTCGACGTCGACTCGTTCGAGATATACAGGTGACACCAGAGGCTCGAATTTCTGGCGGAAACTGGTAAGGTATGCAAACCGTCCCTCCTCCTCGTTGTCGTCTATACATGCAATTTGGTCATTCGCTGTAGCGACGAGCCAATCTTGGAGAGCCTGGAATCCCTCAAGCTCAGGAGTATTGCCATAATACCTAGCCGCCTCGTCGTCGAGCATTTTCTGCCAGGTCTGCTGTCTCGTCTTAAGTCGAAGAATCATGGCATCTATCACGCCTTCCACGACATCCATTCGTTCGGAGTTTTTGGCAGCATCAACCTGTTCCGAAAGCATTCTCCATAAGTCCACTAGATTCTTTGTTCTGAAATAACCATACTCATCGGCATCAAGATTCGATCCGTCAACATTCCGCTCTGCGAAATCCTTTTGCTCTGTCCTGAAGATCCGATCAATCCACTGGTCAAGGAATTTGATGATGAGTTGGCGGAACTCCCGGACCAACTCATTCTCCCGCCCGTCCAGAATAGGAGGTTCTAACTCGTCTTGTTTGAAGCCGAGCTTTGCCATCTTCTTATAGTATTTCTCGGGCCAATTAAGAATCGCCAGAGTGTTGGCTGAGGTTGTATTAGGGTCGTCGATCATGCCCACAAGAAAATCATGCATAAGCTTATGATAGATCTTGCCATAAGTCTGGAAAATCTTCCACTTCTTCGGCATCAGAGGAACCATGCCCTGCTTAACAGCGTTGAGATCGTTGAAATACCACTTGAGATTTTTCTCCAGTTTCGAGGAATCCTCTAAGAAGGCTTGCTTTGTTTCCATGATCTGCCCCTCGGCATTGATCTGAATGGCCTGTAGAAACTTTTCCTTATAACCTCTGACGGTCTTCGCCCCATCAGTGATACTCTGGAACCGAACTGCCATCTCCTTATGATCCTTCAGCGCCTCTTGCAATGCCTTGACCCTCTTGTCGCTCTTCTCTTCGGCGTCAAGAACAACTGCCAACCTTACCACCAACCCATTATTCCCATTGATCAGCACATTGATCAGATTGAGCGCAATAGTGCCCACATGCTCGTCAAACCAGTCGATTGTCTCGTCCAACCGCGCAAAGTAGTCCTCAAGAGTAGCCTGCATACCAGCATCATCCGCTCTTGAAATCTGCTCCATGGCATCGTCCCGTATGTTCCTTAGCTGAGTCAACTCATAGTGTATCGCCAACAAATTCGGCATATTCTCCGGATCTTTATCGTCCTCTCTAAGCATTACCTCCACCTGTGCCAATCTGTCATTGAAGCTATCAAGGTTCTTCCTCATCGTTTCCACAGCGCTGAAATTCCGGTGCGTCTGAGATACCAGGTTGATATTAGGGAAATCTCGAATCATGTTCTGCGCCTCAGCACACAACTTGTCGATCTTCATCATTTCCTCTTTGATGAGCTGAACTGTTCTTTGCCCATCTGTAATGCCATTCATGCCTGATTGGGTAATCTCCAATTGCTCTTTCAGCCCGCTCCGGAGCTGGGCATCAACAGTGGCCTTCTTGCGTATATATTCGGACTTCATGGCGGGAATTTTGTCTAGATCATCCGGGTGCCGCAAGAGCTCGGCGAGCTTGATGGAAGAGCCGTCCATCGTCATGGCGGGAGCAAATGTTGCAATATCTTTGTTGTGTCTTCATGCCATATTGGGTGCTTCGACGTGAGGTTGAGATGTGGAGTTTCATTGTTTGGCCGGCTCTTCTTCGGAACATGCCGCAATCGCCAATGTCTTCTGAGAAAACTTGGGAATCCATCTTCACCATTGACAAAGGACACCGGCCTTGCAAGGCAGAGGTATGTGTGTTTAGATCTGGATGGTTTGTTCAATTGTTGACTAGAACATTGCAGTACGATGTCTTACTTCCGAATAACCCTCATGCGATCAGGCATCGGCCTGCCAAAGCGGACCCAAGGCGTCTTGAAAGCACTCGGTCTGCGCCAAAGAATGAAGACAGTCTTTTATCCAGTCACACCCGAAGTCGCAGGTCAAATCATGAAAGTAAAGGAGTTGGTGGCAGTTCAGGAAGTGGATAAGCCATTGACCAAGGAAGAATTAAAGGCAGAGAGGAAACCGGATCCTGGGTTCTACTTGGAAAGCGCGGTCCCACGGTGACGAGATTGGAGGAGAAAATTGGAATGAGTGGAAGGGTAACACGGACTGTTGTGGAGGTGCAGGCAAATTTTGAGCAACTTGAGTCGAACCTTTGATGACCTCAGAAATGGACCCCGAGGGCCAGGGGGTGAGTTGCAAGCCGGAAACGAGACATCAAGAAGTCCTTCTGGGAATTCTATGCTGCTGTACATTATGTGGAATAGCAATGGCGTTGGGAATCACTTGTTCACGAGTTTCGAGATATAACTGATTAGGGAAACTGAGATGACGACGCCAACGTGCCTTGTCGACTTAGTGATCTCTGTACAGATACAAAAACATGTCTACTTTCCTCCCAGTCTCCAGAAGCAGTAATACATTGAGAACATCCTCATATCCAAGAGTATAAGGTAACTAATCAAAGCCATGGTTCCCAGAAATCGCCGTCAACATGTAAACCCAGCCGCCGCGTCCTTCTATTTGTCTTCGAGAATTATGCTGAGACATAGCGGGATGATCTCCCACGCATGTTCCTCGTCCACATGCTCGGTGGAAGGACAATTCTATTTTGAAGACTGTTTCTGAGCTTGCAGACTCTTGAAAACTGATGGAAATACGATAAACGATTAGTTATGGCACTTGTCTTTGCTACATACGAAAATGAATGAAAACTGCATGAATGGGTACTCACTATTGCCTGCCGCTTGCTGGACGACGGGTTACCGCCTCTTCAGGATGTGATGGATGGAATCGATTGGAATAGGGAACATATCTCTATCAGTACTGAGGTTGGTAAATGAGAGGTGCCTCTGAGGTCGAGGACAGCTGAGAGATTGAGCGAAGGAGTGCTGAAGGAAGGGAATGATTTGGTGCATGAGAGCAGGAGCTGCATTATACTGGACAGGCAGCGGATTAACACGTATCTTGCAGATTGAGAGAAGCACTTTCACGAGGCATAACAGGAGTAATGCGAAATATTCTAATTCCTACAAAGAAGAGCTGCTCTAATGTCTAGAAGGTGTATCTCCCTGACCAAGCGCTCAAATGCAAGGTCTGTGATTCATACAAGAGCTGCTCTGATATCTAGAAGGTGTACTCCTAAATCAAGCGCTCAAATGCAGTGTCTGAGAGTGATGGCAGCAGTGCCACTGTGCGGTAGTCGAGTGGTCTCTTTCTACCCGAAGTGCCTGCAATGATGTTTGAAAAGGAAAATCGTAATCCGACAGAACAAAACAAAATAACGCTATGGTGTGCTCAGAGTAAGCAGGGAAAACGAGACCTAGCAGACGAACGAATCTTCCGTTTCAAAGTCCCATTCTCCAATACCGCAATACCAGTTGACGCCATACTCCATGCCAATGCTACCATAAGAAACCACCTAAAGACTCTTCGCCTTCTCAATGTATTCTTGACCGGGAATCTCATACTCGCTGACAAAATAAGTGAGATAGTTTCGTCCGAGCCAATTGGTCAACTTGGAGAGTTCCTCACGAAGACGGTTGACAGATTGGTGATCCATGTTGGTTTGCGCGATTAACTCCGGAAGTGAGACTGAGGAGTTAGCACAGCAGCGCAGGGAGAGGAAGGGCGACCTACCTAGCAGACGGCACAAATGCTCTGCACCATAAATATCACCTGGGCCCTTTCCTGCAAAATCACCAGTGTTCTTGGCTATTCCCTCGCGGACTTCGCTGTATTGGTGGCGTTCGAAGCTGTATGCATTAGCAAGGCCATGATATTTATGTAATTTAATTCTCTTACCGATAAAGGAGAATTCGGCCGAGACACTTCTCGAAGTACTCCTTCAGTCCAGCGACAACCTCGTCCAAGATGTCGGCTTGAGCGCTGCCTGCCTGTCTTCGTGGCTTTTCGTACTGGAGATAGTCATTGAGAATAAGGTTGACGGGCTTAGCGGCTGGAAGTGGGACAAGCTGGAGATTCTTCGTGACATTCTCCCAGTCATCAACGAGGATTGCCTTAATGTGGTCGGGGACGATCAGCTTGATTGAAGGTCTAGCGTGAAAACTCTCTTCCTGAAATTCACCATTATTAGTCATAAGATCGTTAGTTTGAGTAGCAAAACCAGGAAAGACGTCCGATCTGGAGTCGAGGTCTCTGACTTCAGAGCCATGTAGGTCGCTGACTTTAGAGCCACGTAGGTTGCTGACTTCAGAGCCACCTAGGTCAGGTTGATTGCGAGGGATTCCGGCGATTGGCGCGTGCTGATTACTCTCCATACCCCGATAGTACAAATATTGAGCATGTGTAGCGGTTCCTTTCTTGACAAGCTCAAGATACTTCGGGTGAAGTTCCTCGGCTTTCTGTACAAGGGCGTACTTGTTTGGATTCTTGAGCTTGCCACCGGCGGTGAGGTAGGTGTGATCGGGCTTTGGAAGAGTCAGAAGTGGATCAGGCGCCAAGCATTCATCGGAGTTGAGGACTCTCAAAATGTCCCAATCAGCGTGTCCAGGGATGCTCCAGGTCGGCCTTGGGTCCTCTGGGTTGGCTCTCGTAGTGCGAGTTCCTCGAGCTGCGTTGGAAGGCGGGACAGCCTTGGCAGGGGCTTGTGGTCTTGGTCGAAGAACTGTACCAGGAGCGAGCTCAGACTCGGGAGAATTTTGTGTCTAAAACCAAAGATGAGCACGGATTCTCAATCATATCGAGGGGATAGAAGGAGAGATGATATATACATTCGGTGTAGAGCTTGCACTGCTTTCAGCATCAGATCGAGATGCAAGCAAGTCTATGCTCTTGGCCTGTCGCAATTCTCCGTTCGTCTGGTTCTCCTTGTTATGTGATGCATTAAGATCACCAATGTTGGGGCTACTCGGATCAATTACCAGCTCACTCGATGGGAAGGAGCGAGTCTCCAGTACCCCATTCTGGTCCTCATTGCTTCTTAGATCATCGAACGTGCCTTCGCGAGGGATACACTCAAGGACGAAGCTTGTCATAGAGCCAGATAGCATCGTTACCGCAGAACCATCCTCGTTTGCAATGCAGTTGCTACCGGGGCCTGGTTGAAGTGCCATCGCAGTAGATCGAAGTGCGACGGGCTGAGGTAATCGAGTTTGTTTGGTCCCCTTGAGTAAACTGCGAGATCGACCCAAAGCACTAGGGCCGTTCCCGAGACTAGCGTCAGGTACAACTGGCAAGGATGCACCATCTTGCATTGGCAAGTGAGCTTGGGCATCAGGGTGCACTGTCCGGAGATGCCGCCTGAGCGTTTCGCTCAAATTGAAAGCGCGAGGACAATGTGTACACTTGTGTTGTCGATCATTTCTGTCTATGCACGAGGTTAGGCTGATCAACACTGGGACAAGGTATTTAACTTACGTATAACACGGTGTCGAGCTACGGCGCACTTCCATTTAAAAGTACTGGTACATTCCGGGCAATGCCATCTTCCCTCGGCATCTTTGTAGGCTTCCAATGCACTGCCGGTCTGGTGGGAGGCCATGTTGTTGCAGGAACTATTGCTGGCCAGAAGATTTTTTGACGCCAAGACCTCAATTGTGATATTCTTGGAAGATGTAATGCGAACTGCAAGTGCTTCTTTTGCTATTTGTCTGGATGTTGACAGGAAGCATGTAGTGGGAAGTTGAAGGGCTAGGAACTTAACGTGGGGTACCTAGAACGTGATTTGGACGTGACAGAAACGTGACGTTGCCTCGAGGGAGGGGGTCCTCGACGTTGCCTCGAGGGCCTCGACGTTGAATCCAGAGCTGCGACGTCGAAAACAGAGGTCGTCCTCAGTCCAACGGATTGAAGCAAGTATTTTTGTTGTCGTAGACCAGCGAGGCTAGTCATTGATCGTCCAGGTAGGGTTCCATCCCGAGGGGAGACGATTAGAAGCTCGCAATTGCAAGCCTAAGTTTTCTTTTGGCAACAAATGGACTCGAAAGGAAAGAAAAAATACAATAGAAGGAATTTACTCACATGTTCCAGATCATAATCTCTATTACGTCTCGGACCACCTCGTCCAGGAGCAGCAGCGACACTACCAGTACGCTCCTCGCTACCTCTTGCAGAGCTAAAGTCTGAACCATTCGCCCCACGCTTTCCCTGACCCTTGCCAACGGACTTTGGAGCCTTCTGCTGCAACAACTTCATTTGGTTGTGAAGCTGAGCAGCCAACTCTTTGTTCTCATCGGTGAACTTGCGGACACGGTCTTGCGGAACCCAATCATCCCAACTGGTTCCCATCACGTGGTTAGCAGGGATATTCTGGTCTTTTCTCTTTTTCTTTTTCTTTTTTTTTGCAAAGAGAGAGCCATTATTTCAAGCGTGCTGTCAAGTGACAAACAAAGAAGAACAGATGGTATTTGACGTCTGCTTAGAGTATTCAAAGCATTACGGGAGACAAGGAAGATATTAGGCGCGTTTCTTCCAACTTTGGAAGGAACGCTCACCCTAATGAAACTTTGCACTCACTACGCACATTAGTTTTTTCAACTCGTTCAAGCAAGAGTAAGGAATCATACCGTGTTCTTCCATCCTTTATAATGGATCTTGTATTGCCAACTTTGACCCTCCTCGGTCGGTCGCACATCCAGAATCTTTGCCTCATATAACATCTCATGATGAAAGCAGAGTACTCTCTCATCCTTCGCATAAGGTGCGGTGGCTTGGCTGGCTTTGCTTGGCGCCATCTCGATATCGGTGTTGTCCCAAGGACAGTTGAGGTTCGTGTCGTGATGGCTTTGAAGAGGAAGAGCACAGGATCCGGATGTGGATCGCGAAGGAGGACTAGGAATGCACTACGGATTATAATAACGCCGCGCCGAGGCAAAGCGCGTTTTACCAGAACGCGTTTGTCTCCCTTGGCTGGGCAGTTCCCTTGGCTGGGTAATAACAGGATTGTGTCATAACTCGGTTTGATTACCCTCAATGTGGACAGCTGCAATCAATGGTCAAATGCCTTTGTGTGTAGTTGGTAGCACATTCTCACATCCTCTTCCACATTACAAAATCAGTCTTGAGTCAGGACAGCAAGATCACAATCCATCTTCAACAAGAAACTTTTCAGTTCATCTACCGCAAGTTCATATCCAATTACAATGCCACCAACAGAGGCAACCCTGTTGTCGGCCTTCCTCCTTCCACCTGCTCCTCTCCCGGCAATCGTAACACTAAAGTCCTTCGCCCAGCTCTTTCCCAAATCGCAACAATCCTCACCTCAAGTCAAAGCTCTTTACCGGGATCTCCAAAATGAGCGGGCACGAATCACGGATTCCGTAGGCAAGAATATTGTTGCAGAAGTCAAGAGGGGAAATGCTCAGAGAAGGGCTGTTGTAAAGGCTAGAAGGGAAGCAGAGAAGGAGGAGCAGGACGATGAGATTGATGTCGAAACTGCTGTGAGTCTGGTAACAATAATGCCTCAAAGTATAATGCTAACAAGGAACAGCTCTTTGGACAGAATTCTAATCTCCCAATTTCCAGACCACATTCTCTTACATCGATATTACCAGAGTTGGAAAGTGCAGTTGAGGACGTGGAGGACGAGATCAGAAGGCTGGATGAAGAAGCAGAAACGCTGCTGGAAGAGATGCGGAACACAGTTGGAGGACTCAGTGATCTCCGGTATGGACGATTGGCGAACGAACAACTTCGAGAGCAGGTGTTGGAGGGTCTGGAACGACTCCAGAAGTCTTGCGAGAAGAAATAAAACATGGAAATGGTTGATGATTGACGTTGTAGGAGTTTTTGATACCCAATGGAATTATGATTTGATCACTATATAATTTGCTGAACCCGCAAACCGCCTGCCATTTGAAACCATGTAGAGTCCCGTTATCCGCCCAATTGCCCTAACGCAACCCATTTGTAAAGTTCCTCCTTGCAAATCCCTCCTCATGTCGTCCTCAGTTTACTGTGTGGGAGTTAGTATCTAGGAAGACATGCCATTACCAATCGAAGCAACACTTACACGAGCGGGGGGTGCTGCGCCTCCAGCCGGTGCTGCACCAGCTGCTGGTCTCCCCGGTTGCGTTCTCTTGCTCCTAAC
>Ga0302325_10007977_pt1 | contig 23354 bp, 21 predicted proteins | sample Palsa_T0_2_FD_201948 | JGI IMG/M metagenome (GOLD analysis project Ga0302325, IMG submission 201948) | Peat permafrost microbial communities from Stordalen Mire near Abisko, Sweden - Palsa_T0_2 | ecosystem: Environmental > Terrestrial > Soil > Palsa > Peat permafrost | place: Sweden: Abisko... | reverse complement strand
CCGGCCGCCCGGCCCGGCCCGGCCGCCCGGCCCGGCCCGGCCCGGCCCGGCCCGGCCCATGATGATAACAAGACCCAGTATTAGCTTCTGATATCGTGGCCTCCGCGATGTGGCCGGTCGCCGGAGTCCGCGATCGGACCGTCGTGCCGTCCCGCTCGGGCCGGACGGCTGCCCTCGATCACCCGATTCCAAGGAGAGTCTCGCTTGAGCGCCTTCGCCCGCCGCACCACCCACGGGCTGATCGCGGTCTTGGTCCTCGCGGTCGTGGTCTCAGGGTGCGGGGCGGGCTCCGCGAGCAGCGGCGCCCATGGAACGATCCTTGCGATCGGAGCCGAGAACGAGTACGCGAACGTGATCTCTCAGATCGGCGGGAGGTACGTGACGGTGACGGCGATCGAGAGCAACCCGAACACCGATCCCCACTCGTTCGAGGCCAGCCCGAGCGTCGCCGAGGCGGTCAGCGCCGCGCAGCTGGTCGTCCAAAACGGAGTCGGGTACGACAGTTACATGAACAAGATCGAATCCGCTTCCCCCAGCTCGTCGCGGAAGGTGATCGACGTGCAGACGCTGCTCGGGCTCCCGGACTCGACTCCAAACCCGCACCTCTGGTACAAGCCGGCGACGATGCCGGCGGTGGCGCGCGCGCTGACCAGCGACCTATCGGCGATCCTGCCCCGGCACGCGGTGTATTTCCGCGCCAACGAGCGGCGGTTCGACAACTCGCTCACGCCTTGGTACCAGGCGCTGGCCAACTTCAAGAAGAGCTATCCCGGCACCCCGGTGGCGACGACGGAGCCCGTGGGCGACTACATGCTCGAGGCGGCCGGAACCACGAATCTGACTCCGTTCACGCTCCAGGCGGACATCATGAACGGGGTCGATCCCGCGCCGCAGTCGGTGACGGTCCAGAACGACCTGTTCTCCGACCACCGGGTCAAGGTGCTTCTCTACAACGAGCAGGTCACCGACTCGCTCACCGAGTCCTTCCTCGAGCAGGCCAAGAAGTACGGCGTGCCCGTGGTCGGGGTCTACGAGACGATGCCCACCCCGGGATACAGCTACCAGACCTGGATGCTCGCCGAGGTGGGGGCCCTCCGACGCGCGGTGGCCGACAAGACATCGACGGAGAAGCTGTGACCTCAGAGCGCCAGCCGATCCTCTCGGTCGAAGGGGTAGGCGTCCGCCTAGCCGGACGCGAGGTGCTGCGCGAGGTCAGCTTCGGCATCTGCCCCGGCGAGTTCACCGGGCTGATCGGGTCCAACGGGGCCGGCAAGACGACTCTCTTCCGGGTCATCCTCGGACTGCAGGTGACGACGTCGGGCAAGGTGCTGGTCGCCGGCCGACCCCGATCACGCCGCAACCCTCTGATCGGCTACGTCCCGCAGAAGTTCCTGCTCGACCCCGACATGCCGCTACGCGCCCGAGACCTCGTCGGCCTGGGGCTCGACGGGCACCGGTTCGGGATCGCCCGGCCCTCGCGTGCCCGCCGGGCGCTGATCGACGAGATGCTCGCCGCGGTGGACGCGGAGAGGTTCGCCGATGCGCGCATCGGCACCCTCTCGGGAGGCGAGCAGCAACGGGTTCTGATCGCCCACGCGCTGATCAGCCGCCCGAAGCTGCTACTGCTCGACGAGCCGCTGGCCAACCTGGATCTCCCCAGCGGGCAGGAGGTCGTGGCGCTCCTGGCGCGGATCGCCGCCGAGCAAGGCATCGCGATCTTGATCTCGGCGCACGAGATGAACCCGCTGCTGCCGGTCATGGAGCGCATTGTCTACCTGGTCGACGGCCGGGCGGCGAGCGGGACGACCGAGGAGGTTGTCCGCACCGACGTGCTGAGCGAGCTCTACGGCCGGCAGGTAGAGGTGCTCCACATTCACGGCCGGGTGCTCGTCGTTGCGGGCCCGGGCGACGGCGGCGAGGCCGCGCACGAGCACGCCGGGCCCCTGGTCGGGGTGCAGATCGTCCAGTGAACGACTTCCTCGCTCCGGTCTTCGAGTCGGGGTTCTTCACGTCCTCGACCGTGCAGGTGGCGCTCCTCGTCGGGGGCATCGTCGCCCTGGTGGCGGGAACGGTCGGCGTGTTTACGGTGATGCGCGGCCAGTCGTTCGCGGCCGAGGCGCTCGGCGACATCGGGACGACCGGCGGATCCGGCGCTTACCTCATCGGCGTCGGACCGTTGTGGGGCTTCGTGGCGATCTCCGTCGTCGCCGCCGGCGCGATGGAGGCGATCGGGATCCAGCGGCCGCGGGGACGTGATCTCGCGACCGGGATCGTGCTCGGCGCCGCGCTCGGTCTGGCGGCGCTGTTCCTGTATCTCTACGCCACGCAGAGCGCCCACACCGGTGCCACCGTCTCGATCCTGTTCGGAGCGATGTTCGACATCCCCAGCTCGACGATTCCGCTCGCCGTGCTGCTGGGCCTGATCGTGGCGGGGATCGTTGCCGTGCTCTATCGCCCGCTGCTGCTCAGCTCCGTGAGCGCCGAGCTGGCGGCGGCCCGGGGGATTCCCGTCCGCGCGGTCGGGGCTCTCTATCTTCTCGCGCTGGCTATCGCCGTCGCACTAGCAGCGATGACCATCGGTACGATCCTCAGCACCGCGCTGATCGTCGGACCTGCGGCGACGGCGTTGCGCCTCACCCGGCGCCCCGGGGCGGCGATGCTGGCCGCGAGCCTGATCGGCGTCGGCGCAACGTGGCTCGGGATCGTCCTCGCCTATGACAGCTACGCGTGGCCGCCGGTCCACCACGGCTGGCCGGTGAGCTTCTTCGTGGTGACCATCATCTTCGCGCTCTACCTGCTGTCCGGTGTGCCCGGGCTCTGGCAGCGACGCCGCGTGGCGTCACGCCCGGTCGCGCCGGCAGTGGCGGGTACGGGGGATCGCTGAGCGTGTTCTCCGGGTTCATGGTCAACGCGTGGACCGAGGCGACGATCGTCGCGGTGATCGCGGGGGTGGTCGGGTTCTTCACAGTGCTGCGCGGGTCGGCGTTCGTGGCCCACGCGGTGCCCAACGGGGCGTTCGCGGGCGCGGCGGGCGCGAGCCTGGTTGGGATCAACGTTCTCATCGGTCTCGGGGTCTTCTCGCTGCTCGGGGCGCTCGGGATCGGCGTGCTCGGCCGGCGCGGCCGGCACGACGCGGTGACGGCGCTGGCCCTCGTGTTCATGCTCGGACTCGGAGCGCTGTTCGTCAGCCTAACCGTGGAGGACGCGTCCGAGATCTACTCGGTGCTCTTCGGCGAGGTGCTCGGGGTCAGCAGCGCCGAGCTCGTTCCCACCATCGTGCTGGCAGTCGTCTGCCTCGCCGCGGTCGCCATCCTCTACCGCCCGCTGATGCTCTCCTCGGTGCTGCCCGCGGCGGGCGAGGCGCGCGGGGTCAGCGCCTTTCGCATCGAGCTGTGGTTCCTCGCCCTCGTTGCTCTGACGACGACGATGACCGTGCCCGTCGTCGGAACGCTGCTGATCTTCAGCCTGATGATTGGCGCTCCAGCAGCGGCACGGTCGTTCACCGACCGGCCGGGCCGCGCGATCATGCTGTCGGCGATGATCGCGCTGGTTACGGTCTGGTCGGCGATCGCGATCTCGTACGCGACCAACTACCCGGTCGGATTCTTCGTCGGGACGATCAGCGCCCTGTGCTACGCGCTCGGGCGAGGATGGGCGGCGTGGCGGCGCGGCCGTACGGCCCAGCTCGCGGGGCACCGTGTCGAAGCCGCCACAGCAGGCACTTAGAATCGTCTCGATGAGCGCCACCAGCGGAGCAGACCAGTGGGTCGGGACGGCGCTCGAGCGCCTCGCGAGTGCCGGCTATCGTCGCGGCGGCGCGCGGCGGGAGGTCCTCGGTCTGATGAGCGAGCAGTCCTGCGCCCTGTCGGCTGTCGAGATCGAGGAAGCGCTCGCCAGGCGGCAACGGCGGGTCTCCCGCGCGAGCATCTACCGAGTCCTCGAGGAACTCGAGCAGATCGGGATGATCCAGCGTCTCGACATCGGCCGCGGCATGATGCGCTACGAGCCGATCCGGCACGGCGGCGGACACCATCACCACCTGGTGTGCGACCGCTGCGGCCGTCTACAGCCGTTCTCGGACGAGGGCCTCGAGCGCGCGATCGCGCTCCTCAGCGACCGCGTGCCGCTGGCAGTCTCCGAGCACGAGGTGGTGCTGCGCGGTGCCTGCGATCTGTGCGCTGACTGATTGATCAGGAAGGCGCTTTGCGCCAGTTCTCACCCCCTCACCTGGCCGCCCTCGCAGCGATGGCCGTTGCCGGCGGGTTTGGTGTCTGGGCAGCGCGACGGCATCCGGGCCGTTGGACGGCGCCCGCTGCGGTCGTGCTCGCGCTGCTGATCTTCGCGGCCTGGGCCGGTGAGTACGTCGCCGACGTGATCCTCGGCATCTGGTCGGTCAAGTACGACCTGCCGCTGCAGCTGACGGATGCGGTCTCGCTCGTGTCCGTCGCCGCGCTCCTTTCGTATGCGCGCGGGACCCGCCGGCCGCTGCTGATCGAGCTCGTCTACTTCTGGGGGCTGTCGGCGTCGCTTCAGGCGGTACTCACACCGGACCTCGCCTACGACTTTCCGAGCGTGTTCTACTTCACCTACTTCGGCTACCACATTGGTGCCGTACTCGCCGCCGTCGTCCTCGTGTTCGGGTTGGGGATCTACCCGCGCCCTGGCGCCGTCGGCCGCGTGTATGCGCTCAGCCTGGCGTGGACCGCGCTCGCGGCGACCGGCGACCTCGCCAGCGGCGGCAATTACATGTATCTGCGCTACAAGCCGGTTCACGGCTCGCTGCTAAGCATCATGGGCCGGTGGCCTTGGTACATCGCCGAGACAATGGTGCTCGCGCTCGCGATGCTGCTCGCTATCGCGGCGATCGCAAGCGGCGCGCGGCGGCTCGATCGACGCGATCGCGGCGTGACAGCCGAAGCCCCAGCTTGACAGCAGCCCGGTCCGACCGAATAATCAGACCAGTGCGGATCACGGATCGAGCCGACGTTCGGGGAAAGCCGATGCCCCGTGGGGTCGGAGGGCTCCGGCGTCGGCTGGTCGCGCTTTCCGGTCTTGCCGTGACGTTGACGACGCTGCTGGCGGCCGGTAGCGCCTCGGCGTCAGTCACCGTATCGGTGCCGTGCACGGGCACTGGCGGCGGAACAGCTGGACTCGTCCAGGCGATCGTTTCCGCGGACACCGGCGGCGGGGGGTCGATCACGCTCGCGTCCGGGTGCACTTACCTGTTCTCTTCGCCGTATGCGAACACGGGCTCGCAGGATCTCGCCGATTGGTACGGGCCGGCGGCGCTGCCGGCGATCGCGGCGCCGATCACGATCAACGGCGACGGTGCCACGATCGCGCGCTCTACCGCGGGTGGAACGCCCGCGTTCCGCCTGCTCTTCGTCGGCGCCAATCCGAGCGCGGCAGCCACGTCAGGCTGGGCGACGCCGGGCGCGGGACTGCTGGCGATCGTGAACCTGACGCTGAGCGGTGGGCTGGCCCAGGGAGGTGACGGCACCGCCGGCGGTGGCGGTGGCGGCCTGGGCGCCGGCGGCGCGATCTATAACCAGGGCACCGTCGTGCTTTCTGCGGTCACGCTCAGCGCCAACGGGGCGCAGGGCGGATCGATCGACGCTGCGAACACAGGACTCGGCGGCGGCGGGATCGGTTCCGAGCCAGCCAATGCGAGCGACAATGGCGGCGGCTTCGGCAGCGGCTTCACCGCACCTGCGGGCGCGCCCGGCAGCGGAGCCGGCGGGACCGGGGTGCTCACCGACGACGGCGGCGGCGGAGCCGGTTTCAGCACGGCCGGAGCAGGGGCAGCGCTCGGCGCCGCCGGCGCCGGTGGCGGGTTCCTCACCGGCACGGGCGGCGACGCCCAGAGTGGCGACGGGGCCAAGGGCGGCGACGGCGGCGGCGGCGGATCCGGCACGGCACTCCTGACCGCGGGAGGCGCGGGCGGCGCTTACGGCGCCGGCGGCACAGGCGGCGCGGCGAACGGTGCCGGCGGCGGCTTCGGTGCCGGTGGCGGCTATCCCGGAGGCGACGGCGGGTTCGGCGGCGGCGGCGCCGGCAGCTCCGGTAAGGGCGGCTTCGGTGCCGGCACCGGCGGCAGCGCCTCGGCCGGCGGTGGCGCGGGGCTCGGCGGCGCGATCTTCAACCAGCAGGGCACGGTCGTGGGCGTGAACACGACGATGGCCGCGAATGTCGCCGCGGGTGGCGCCGGCGGCGGACCCGGTGCCGGCGCGGGCGCGGCGGGATCCGGGTTCGGCGGCGCGATCTTCTCGCTGAACGGAGTCGTCGCGCTGATCAACGACACGGTCGCCGCGAATACCGCCGGCGACGGCGGCGCGCTCTACGTGGTGGGCTACGACGCGCACTCGGGAGCGACAAACGTGACAGTCGGGCTTGTCAACGACATCCTCTCGGGCAGCGACACGAGCGGGGCCGTGAGCATCCACGACCTGGTGGTCGCCAAACCGAGCACGGTTGCCGACGGCACGGCGAATGCAGCGTCTGCCGGGGCCACGGTGCCGGCGGCGAACATCGTTGTGTCGGAATTGCCGAGCGGCGGCACAATCTCAGGCACGCCTCTGACCGCCAATCCTCTGCTCGGCGGGCTGATGCTCAACGGCGGTCCGGGAATGCAGACGATGCTCCCCGCGGCCGGGAGCCCGGCGCTCAAGGCCGGCACGATCAGCGGCGCACCGACTACGGATGAGCGCGGCACCGCGCGCCCGCCGGGCGGGCCGATCGACCTCGGCGCGGTGCAGCTCAGCACGGCCTCCACCACGACCGTGCCGGTGCCCGTCGTGGTCGACGGACAGGCGAGCGCCGTGACCGCGACGACGGCGACGCTGAACGCCACCGTCGACCCGGAGGGGCTCTCCACGAAGTACTACTTCGAGTACGGTCCGACAGCTTCCTATGGGAGCAAGACTCGCGCCGTCAGCATCGGGTCGGGGACCAGCGCGGTGCCGGTAAGCGTGAAGCTGACAAAGCTCAAGACGGACCGCACGTATCACTTCCGGGTCCTCGCCACCAACTCTGCCGGCACGAGCAACGGGATCGGCCGCGTGTTCAACACCGTGCTGCCATCGATCTCGCGCCTCACCGCCACGGCCGCTCCCAGCCACGCCCGTACGTTCCCCTACCACTTCACGTTCAGCGGTAAGGTGCGGCTTCCGAGTGGGGTCAGCGGCAAGGCCTGCAGCGGCACCGTCTCGCTGAAGATCAAGCGTGGCGGGAAGACCTTGCTTTCGACGCGGGCCGTGGTCAGAGGCGGCTGCGGGTGGAAGGTCTCGGCGACCTTTGCCAAGCGCAAGCTGGTGCCCGGTCACGGGAAGCTCAGCGTGGCCGCGAGCTTCAGCGGCAACAACCTGGTTGCACCACACACCAACAAGGCCTTCAACATCCTCTACGGCTAGCGCCGCCCGGCCTTTCTGGACCCCCGCTTGGTAGCATCGCGCGGGCGCCGAGCTATTCGGCGTGACGTGAAGCGCAGCGAAGTCCGGTCAGATTCCGGCGCTGTCCCGCAACGGTGATGCCCCTGACGGGGACGAGCCCGGTCGCCTACCTCCGCGTCGACGAATCCTGCCCCTCGGATGAAGGGCGGTTCGGGCGCCGGCGGCGCAAGAGCTCCTTTGTCCTCCTGGCCCGAACGGAGGATGAGAATGGCAACCAGGATGTCGCGGATCAGATCCTCGTGGCGATCGCTGACACGTGCGGAGCGCTATCGCGTGACCGGGATGCTGATAGCCATCGTGGGAGTAAACGCGCTCGGCTGGGGTATCTTCGTCCTCACGATCCTGCCGCGCCACTTCCAATACCGGCAGTTAGGGGTCGGTATCGGCGTGGCGGTGACGGCATGGACGCTTGGTCTGCGGCACGCCTTCGACGCCGACCATATCGCGGCGATCGACAACTCGACCCGCAAGCTGATGGCCGACGGTCAGCGGCCACTCGGCACCGGATTCTTCTTCGCGCTCGGCCACTCGACCGTGATCATGGTCGTCGGGGTCGGGATCACGATCGCCGCTAAGTCTGAGTTCGGCGCCGTCATGACTCCGCATTCCACGTTCGAGAGCGCCGGCGGCGTCGCCGGCACCGCGCTGTCCGCGACCTTCCTGTGGCTGATCGCGGCGCTCAACCTGGTTGTGCTCGCCGGCATCGCGAGAGTGTTCCGCGACCTGCGCAAGGGCCTCTACGACGAGGCCGAGCTCGAGGCGCAGCTGCTCGCGCGCGGTCTGATGTACCGCTTCTTCGGACGGATGATGGGATCGATCACGCGCACGCGGCAGCTGTTCTTCGTCGGCTTCGTGTTCGGGATCGGCTTCGATACCGCGACCGAGGTGCTGCTGCTCGCGGGCACGGCGGCGGCGGTCATCCAGGGACTGCCTTGGTACGCGGTGCTCACGCTGCCGCTGCTGTTCTCCGGGGGGATGATGATGTGCGACAGCGTCGACGGGCTGTTCATGAACTTCGCCTACGGCTGGGCGTTCGCCCGCCCGGTGCGAAAGGTCTACTACAACCTCACGATCACCGCCCTCTCTGTCGCCGTCGCCTTCCTGGTCGGCGGAATCGAGATCATCGGCCTGCTCTCGAGCGAGCTGCACCTGCATGGCTGGCTCGGCGACGACATGGCGAGCTTCAACCTCAACACTGCCGGTTTCATCATCGTGGGATTGTTCGTGGTCGTGTGGGTGCTCGCACTGTCGGTCTGGCGCTTCGGCCGCGTCGAAGCGCGCTGGGAGGCCGCCGCGGCCCGCAGCCGCGCGGAACGGAATCTCGCTTGATTGGCAACGACGCCTGCCCCGGTGTGCTGCGCCTGCACGAGGCCGCCGACGGCTACCTCGCCCGGGTGAGGCTTCCGGGTGGTCGGATCGACGCGCCCGCAATGCACGCCGTGGCGGACGCGTCCGAGCTCGGCAGCGGGATCGTCGAGTTGACCTCGCGCGCCGGCCTACAGCTCCGCGGCCTCGCGGGCGAGAGCGCCGAGCGGGTCGCCCGGATCCTCGGGTCGGGCGGGCTGCTGCCCTCGCCGGCTCACGATCGCGTCCGCAACATCGCCGCGCCGCCGCTCGGGGGCCGCGCAGCGGACGCGGTGGCGGAGATCGACGCGGTCGTCGATCAGCTCGACCAGGCGCTGTGTGCCGACGCCGGCCTGGCAAGCCTCCCGGGCCGTTTCCTGTTCGCGGTCGACGACGGATCCCGCGCGCTCGATCCGATCGTGGCGGATGTCGAGCTCGCGGCCGGGCGGGACGGGTTCAGATTGTGCTTGGCAGGGCGCGCGACGCGTCTCGTCGTCGCACCCGCAGATGCGGCCAGGACGGGCATCGCTGCTGCGCATGCGTTCGCGGAGCTGGTCGCCGCCGAGACGCCCGGAGCGTGGCGTGTCAGCGACCTCGCCGATGGCTCCCGCCGGCTCGCCGAGCGGCTCGGGGTCGGTCTGTGTGACCCGTCGACGGCCGGTCCGGCTCGTCCCGGCCGCATGTCCGCGCGGCTCGGCGGACAGCGCCCCGGGCAGATAGCGCAGCGGGACGGACGCAGCGCTGTGAGCGCATTGCCGCCGCTCGCGCGCCTGGACCCGGGGCAGCTGCGCGGCCTCGCCGAGCTCCTCGCACCGGCAACGACGGCGCGGATATCGCCGTGGCGCACACTGATCTTTGTCGATGTTCCTTCCGTGACGGCGCCGGCGCTCGCCGGCAGGCTGGCGGAGCTCGGCCTGATCCTGTCGGCCGAGTCGGGGTGGGCCGGGCTGTCGGCGTGCGCCGGACTCGGCGCCTGTGCACGCGCGCGGGTCGACGTCAGGGCGGCAGCTGCCAAGCGTGCACCGCGACGGGGGGATGGCGCGCCGCTCGAGCATTGGTCGGGGTGCGAGCGGCGCTGCGGCGAGCCTCCCAGAGCGGGGATCACCGTGGTCGCGACCCCGGACGGTCTGGTGCTTACCCAGGCCGTCGGTGAGCCGAGAACCGCCGCGAGCACTTCCGCCGCGCTCGAACTGCTGAGGACGCCGGCGGTGACCGCATGATCGACTACATCCGCGACGGGGCTGAGATCTACCGGCGCTCGTTCGCAACGATCAGAGCGGAGGCGGATCTGGCCGGGCTCGACCCGATCCTCGAGCGGGTCATCGTGCGGATGATCCACGCCTGCGGGATGGTCGACCTGGTCTCCGATGTGCGCGCCTCAGCGGGGTTCGGCACCGCCGCCCAGGATGCGCTGCGAGCAGGTGCGCCGATCCTGTGCGATACGGCGATGGTCGCCTCCGGCGTCACGCGGTCGCGTCTCCCCGCGGGAAACCAGGTCCTCTGCACGCTGTCCGATCCCTCGGTTCCAACGCTGGCTTCCGAGCTGGAGACGACGCGGACCGCGGCCGCGATCGAGCTGTGGCGCGAGCAGCTCGCAGGCTCCGTGGTGGTGATCGGTAACGCACCAACCGCCCTGTTCAGGCTGCTCGAGGTGGTCCAGGAGGGGGCGGGCCGTCCCGCCGCGGTGATCGGCGTTCCGGTCGGATTCGTCGGTGCGGCGGAGTCGAAGGCGGCCCTGGCCGGGCACCAGACCGCACTCGAGCACCTGGTCGTCCGTGGACGCCGCGGCGGCAGCGCGATCGCCGCGGCCGCGCTGAACGCTCTCGCGAGCGTGGCTGAATGAGCGCGGCGGATGTAAACACGGGCCGGCTGTTCGGGGTCGGGGTTGGGCCCGGGGACCCTGAGCTGGTGACCGTGAAAGCGGCGCGGGTGATCGCGACCGCTGACGTCGTCGCGTACCCGGTCGCGAGGCATGGGCGCAGCGTCGCCCGGCGGATCGCCGCGCCCGAACTGCGCGGCGCCCAGATCGGGCTCGCCATGACCTACCCCGTGACGACCGAGCGCAGCGAGCACCCGGGCGGCTACGAAGCGGCGCTGCGCGAGTTCTACGACGACGCTGCCGCCCAACTCGCCGCGCACCTCGACGCCGGGCGCGACGTCGCGGTGCTGTGCGAAGGCGACCCGTTCTTCTACGGGTCCTACATGTACATCCATGACCGGCTCGCCACGCGCTACCCGACGGAGGTCATCGCCGGGGTCACATCGTTCAGCGCCGCCTCGGCCGCGACCGGGACGCCGCTCGCGAGACGCGATGACGTGCTCACCGTGCTGCCCGGGACATTGCCGCCCGACTTGCTCGCCGCGCGGCTCCGGGGCACCGATGCGGCCGTGGTGCTGAAGCTGGGGCGCGGCTTCGTGGGCGTCCGCGACGCGGCCGAGCGCGCCGGGGTAGCCGACCGGGGTGTGTACGTCGAACGCGCCAGCTCGCCCGAGGAACGATCCGCTCCGCTGCGCGAGGTCGAGGGGGAAGTCCCGTATATGTCACTCGTCCTCGTCCCCGCCGCGAATCGGCTCGCCGAACGCAACGGGCACCCCGGCCGCGTGTCCGTCGTTGGGATCGGGCCGGCCGGTCCGAATTGGCTGACCCCTGACGCGCAGGCCGAGCTCGCCGCCGCGGACGAGCTGATCGGCTACGAGACATACCTGGCGCGCGTGCCCAAGCGACGCGGTCAGCGCCGCCACCCGAGTGACAACCGCGTCGAGGCGCAGCGCGCCCGGCACGCGCTCGAGCTCGCGGCTGCCGGCGCACGCGTGGCGGTTGTCTCCTCCGGTGACCCCGGCATCTTCGCGATGGCCTCGGCGGTGCTCGAGGTCCTCGATCAGGGTGACCGGAGGCTCGCCGACGTCGAAGTCCGGGTCGTGCCCGGGCTGTCGGCGATGCAGGCCGCCGCGGCCCGTGTCGGCGCTCCGCTCGGACACGACTTCTGCGTGATCTCGCTGTCGGACCAGCTCAAGCCGTGGCATGTGGTCGAACGGCGGCTCGACGCCGCCGGTGGCGCCGACCTCGTGCTCGCCCTTTACAACCCGGCGTCGCGCACCCGCCGTGAGCAGCTGGCGCAGGCGATCGCGGTCATCGCCCGCCACCGCGATGGCACGACGCCGGTGGTCGTGGCGCGGGCCGTCGGTGGCGACGACGAGTCGGTACTGGTCACCACGCTCGACCAGCTCGACCTCGACACGATCGACATGCGCACACTTCTGATCGTCGGCTCGTCGACCACGCGCGTGATCGCCGCCGGTGACGGCCGGCCGACTCGGGTATACACACCGCGACGCTACCCGGGCTGACCGCGAGGGGGGCGGTCATCCGTCTACCAACCGGCGAGTTCTTCATCCAGCCTTTGGGGCTGAGCCGACAACGGGGTCAATGAGCGCTCACCGCGCTCACATCTTCACTGCACCAATACCCGGCTACGAGGGACGGATCCCATGATTACCTTTCTGACCCTCGTCGTGGTCTCGGCGATGTCAGCGCTCGCGGCGCTGATCTCCAGCGACAGGCGCAAGATGGATCGCATCGGCCGGCGCCGCGGCGGAGACTCCTCGTGCGCGGGCGTTGCGGAACCGGCGCGACGCCAAGTGCATTCGGGCCTTTATGACGCTAGAGCGCTATCCGTGGAAACGGTCGCGGCGCCCACCGTGAGCGTCACCATCCCCACCCTCAACGAGGAGGGGAGCCTCTCATGGGTGCTCGAGAACCTGCCGAAGTGGGTGGACGAGGTGGTGCTCGTCGACGGTCTGTCGACCGACGCGACCGAGTTGCTCGCACGCCGGCTACGACCGGACGCCAAGATCGTGCATCAGCACCGGCGGGGTAAAGGCGCCGCGCTGCGTGCCGGGTTCGCCGCCGCGACCGGCGACATCATCGTCATGATCGACGCGGACGGAAGCACCGATCCGCGCGAGATGCCCCGATTCGTCGAGGCACTCACCGACGGCGCGGATTTCGTCAAGGGCTCGCGCCACATGGAGGGTGGCGGCTCCGCCGACTTCACGCATCTGCGCTCGGCCGGCAACAGGTCATTCGTCCTGCTGTCAAACCTCATGTACGGATCGCGCTTCACCGACCTCTGCTATGGCTACTGCGCCTTCTGGCGCGAGCACATCCCTGCGCTCGCGCTCACTGCCGACGGGTTCGAGATCGAGACCCAGCTCGTCCTGGGAGCGATCAAGGCCGGTCTCGAGATCCGCGAGGTGCCGAGCTTCGAGCTCGAGCGCCGGGCGGGAACCTCGAACCTGAACGCCGCTCGTGACGGCATGCGAGTGCTGCGCACGATGCTCGGAAAGGGCGACCTGCGGCACGACGGTACCTCCTTCACGCTGCGCAAGACGGAGCTTCCGGTCTGGACCGATCGCCTCCCCAGCGAGGGCGAGGCCCGCGGGGTCGATCGGCGCACGCCCCACACGGTTGGCGGCTACATCGGCGGTGAGCGGCGCGAAGGCGAACGACGCGACCCGATCGGCACCGTCGTCGCCTATCGCGCGGTGTACGAGCCACGCGCGACCGGGCGCGCGCTCGCAATGTGACGTTTGGCCTCGGTAGTGACATTTGTCCGGTTACGGGACCGCTTCCAGCGCTTAAGTTGTGCGTTGGCAGGGGACTGGGCGACGAATAGCGTCCGCGCCGCGGACGGGGGCTCGCTCAGGTCCCCCAAACGAGAGGGACCAAACCATGATTGTCATCGCGACTGCGACCGTGATCCCGACGTGCGCTCTCATCGTTGCGCTCAGCGCCGGGACAACGAAGCTGCGACGTGCGAGCCGTAACCAGCTCCCGGAGGCCGACAGGGCCGTAGCCGGATCTGCGCCGGCCCCGCTCCGGGCCGTGCCGGACGAAACCAGAGCCAGCGTGAGCGTCATTATCCCGACGCTCAACGAGGAGGAGAGCCTCTCTTGGGTGCTCGAGAACCTGCCCCTGTGGGTGGACGAGATCGTCCTCGTGGACGGCCTCTCAACCGACGCAACCGAGGTGCTCGCACGCCGGCTGCGCCCCGATGCGAGGATCGTTCACCAGCATCGCCGAGGCAAGGGAGCGGCGCTACGAGCCGGGTTCGCGGCGGCCACCGGCGACATCATCGTGATGATCGACGCGGACGGCAGCACCGACCCGCGGGAGATGCACCGATTCGTGGATGCGCTCAACGATGGTGCCGACTTCGTGAAGGGATCGCGTCACATGGACGGTGGCGGATCCGCTGATTTCACGCGCCTACGATCGGCTGGCAACAAGTTCTTTGTCCTCGCCGCAAATCTCCTGTACCGATCGCGGTTCACCGACCTCTGCTACGGCTACTGCGCCTTCTGGCGTGAGCACGTCCCTGCGCTCGCGCTGACCGCGGATGGATTCGAGATCGAGACCCAGCTTGTCCTGTCGGCCGTCCGGGCCGGACTCGAGATCCGCGAAGTGGAGAGCTTCGAGCTCGAGCGACGCGCTGGAACCTCGAATCTGAACGCCGTTCGCGATGGCACGCGGGTGCTGCGGACGATGCTCGGCCATCGCTTCCAGCAGCGCGATGCGGTCCCGTTCAGCCTGCAGGAGATCGAGTTGCCCGTCTGGAGCACCGATCGCCTGCCGGGTGACGGAGAGCGCAGGCGCGTCGATCGCCGCAGGCTCGATCGCGCCGCATCCGGCTACAGAGGCGGAGAGCGTCGCAGTGACGAACGACGTCTCTCGGTTGGCACCGTCGTCGCCTACCGGGCGGTCTACCAGGAGATCCGGGAGGACGAAGCGATTGCGGCCTAGCCTCTGGCTGGCCGCGGGACGGATGCGTGCGCCCAATCCGCCGCCTCCTCCACTGTTGCTACGGCCGGCGCTGTGGGTCTGGTTGGGCGCTGGATGATGATCACGGGCAGATCTCGTGCGCGGGCGGCGTTTAGCTTGGCAACGGTGTGGTGGCCGCCGCTGTCCTTGGTCACGATCAGGTCGATCGCGTGGGTGTCGAGGAGGGTGAGCTCGCTGGGGAGGGTGTAGGGGCCTCGGTCAATGATCAGCTCGTGATCTGCCGGCAGTGGGGGCGCGGGTGGGTCGACGCAGCGGATCAGAAACCAGGCGGCGTCGACGCCTGCGAACGCGCGCAGGCCTTGGCGGCCGGTGGTCAGCAGGACCCGCTTCCCGAGTCGCGGGATCGTGTCGGCTGCCGTCTCGAGGCTGTCGACCCAGTACCAGCGATCGCCGTCACGCTCGCTCCAGCCGGGACGCTCGAGGCGCAGCAGCGGCACGCCTGCACTGGAGCAGGCCGCTGTTGCGGAGGCCGAGATCCGCTCGGCGAACGGATGGGTGGCGTCCACGACTGCGACGATGCCGTGGTCGTGAATCCAGCGAGCAAGCGCCTCAGGACCGCCGAAGCCACCCATGCGGACCTCCCCCACCGGAAGCCGCGGGCGGGCGACCCGCCCAGCGAGCGAGGAAATCACGCGCACTCCCGTCGCGCTGAGCTCCCCTGCGAGCTCGCGGGCCTCGGCGGTGCCGCCGAGGATCAGGACGCGATCGGTGCTCATCGGAGCGCGAAACGGTGAGCGACGACGACCCGGACCTCGAGCCGGCGGGCGGCGCAGAAAGCGGGCGGCCGCTCCGCCGCGGATGGACCACCGGGGCGTGTGCCACAGCCGCGGCCACCGCTGCGTACCAGGCGCTGCTGACGGGCGAGTTCCCCGACCCGGTCGTGGTCGAGCTGCCCGGAGGCAAGCGGCCCGAGTTCGCGCTCGCGGTCCGCCGCCGCGAGGCCGGCCGTGTGACCGCCGGTGTCGTCAAGGATGCGGGCGATGACCCGGATGTCACCCACGGGGCGCTGGTACTCGTCACGGTATGGGAAGGGCCTCGGGGGGCCGGCGTGGAGTTCCGTGCCGGCGATGGAGTCGGCACGGTCACGCTCCCGGGTCTGCCATTGGCGGTCGGCGAGCCGGCCATCAATCCCGCGCCCCGGCGGATGATCCGCGACGCGGTCGCGCGCGTCGCCGCCAATCACCGCGGAAGCGGCGACGTGGTAGTCGAGATCGGCGTCGAGGGCGGTGAGGAAATTGCGCGGAGGACCTGGAACGGTCGCCTGGGGATCCTCGGCGGACTGTCGATCCTCGGAACCACCGGGGTCGTGATCCCCTACTCCTGCTCGGCCTGGATCGCGTCGATTCGCCAGGGTATCGACGTCGCGCGAGCGACCGGCCACGAGCATGTGATCGCCGCCACCGGCGACACATCCGAACGCGCCGCACAGGCGCGCTACGGGCTCCCGGACAGCGCGCTGCTGGACATGGGCGACTTCGCGGGGGCGGTGCTCGAATACCTGGCCCGCCACCCGGTGCGGAGGTTGACCCTCGCCGGCGGCTTCGCCAAGCTCTCGAAGCTCGCCGCCGGCCACCTCGACCTGCACTCGGCACGTTCGCAGGTGGACCTCGGGCGGCTCGCCGAGAGCGCCCGCGCCGCGGGTGCGTCCGGGCAGGTCGCAGATGCGGTGCGGGGCGCCAGCACCGCATTGCATGCGCTGCAGCTCGCCCAGGCCGCCGGGGTGCCGCTCGCCGACCGCGTCGCCGCCGATGCCCGCGCGGTCGCCGTCGAGACGCTCGCCGGCGCACCCATCGAGGTAGAGGTGCTCGTCGTCGATCGCGAGGGTCATGTCGTCGGTTCGGCGTCGCCGGACCCGCCGCGACGTGCCCGTGCCGAGGAGTAGAGGTGGCTGTCGCGGAAGCCGCGCGCTGCGAGCGCGGGCCCGACGATCACGGTGGCCGTACGCCGGATCTGCGCGCGCGCGACCGTTTCTGCGATCTCGCCGAGCGTGCCGCGCAGGACGAGCTCATCGGGCCAGCTCGCCCGGGCGACCACTGCCGCCGGGCACGCCTCGCCGTAGTGTGGGATCAGGGCCGCGGCGATCTCCCCGATCGCCTGAGCGCCGAGATGCACGACGAGCGTCGCACCGTGCGCGGCCAGACTGCCGAGATCCTCGCCCTCCGGCATTGCCGATGACCGCCTGCCGTAGCGCGTGAGGATCACCGTCTGGGCGACACCTGGAACCGTGAGCTCACGCCGCAGCGACGCAGCGGCGGCGGCGAACGCGGGCACACCCGGGGTCACGTCCCACGGGATTTCGAGCTCGTCGAGCCTGCGCATCTGCTCGGCGGCGGCGCTGTAGATCGACAGGTCCCCCGAATGCAGTCTGGCGACGTCGTCGCCGCAGTCGTGGGCGCTCAGCAGCTCGTCGACGATCTGATCGAGGCTCAGGTCCTGCGTGTCGACGATCCGTGCGTCGGAGGGCGCGTGCCCGAGGATCTCCGCCGGCACGAGCGCGCCGGCGTAAAGGCACACCGGGCAGGCAGCGATCAGCCGCTGCGCGCGTATCGTCAGCAGGTCGGCGGCGCCGGGCCCTGCTCCGATGAAATGGACGGTCAGCTCGCCTCCTTGCGCGCCGAATCGCGCTTGCGCGCCGACCATTGCACGATCGGCCGCCGGGCGGCCCAGGCGGTGAAGGCGCCGACCGGCTCGGCGTGGCCGATCTCGATCCGCACAAGTTCGCCGCCATGTTCGGTACGCGCGTCGAGCAGCGCGCGCTCGCCTTCGAGCGTGACGGCGTTCGCGACCAGATGGCCGCCTGGCCGGAGCGCACTCCAGCAGCGTTCGACCAACCCGGTCTCGGTGAGGCCGCCGCCGATGAAGACGGCGTCGGGCTCTGGCAGCCCTTCGAGCGCTGCCGGCGCGTGCCCCGTGCGGACCTCGAGCTCGGGAACGCCGAGCCGGCTTGCGTTGGCTGCGGCTCGTGCCGCCCGATCGGGACGTGTCTCGATCGCGATCGCCCGCGCGGTCGGCTCGGCTCGCATCCACTCGATGCCGACCGATCCGCTGCCCGCGCCCACGTCCCAGAGCAGCTCTCCGGGCAGCGGCGACAGTGCCGTGATCGTGAGCGCACGCACGTGGCGCTTGGTCAGCTGACCATCGCTCTCGAATGCGTCGTCGGGCAGTCCGGGCACCAGCGAGAGAGGCGGCGCCCCCCCCGCGGGGCGGCAGTCGATCGCGACGGCATGCAGCGGGTCAGCCGGTCGATCTCCCCACTCGTCCGCGGTGACGTCGGCGCTCCGTTCCGCGGGACCGCCGAGCTGCTCGAGGACGACGAAGCGGCTCGGGCCGAAGCCGCGCGTGATCAGTGTTTGCGCGACGCTCGCGGCACCGCCCCCGCCGCTCGCGTAGACAATTATCCGGCGACCCGGCGCCAGCTCGCGAGCGAGAACCTCGGGTGCTCGCGCGACGATGCTGACGAGCGTGACCTCCGCGGCGGGCCAGCGGAGGCGCGCGCACGCGAGCGCGAACGCCGACACATGGGGATAGATCTGCAGGCGCTCCGCCGGCATCCGGCGCGCGAGCGTGGCGCCGATACCGTGCAGCATCGGGTCGCCGCTCGCGAGCACGCAGATCGAACCGCTCGTCCCTGCCACGAGCTCGTCGATCAGCGGGTCGATCGGCGACGGCCAAGCTCGGGTGCGGGCGCCCGTGTCCGGCAGCAGAGCGAGCTGCCGAGCCGAGCCGACGATCTCTTCCGCGGCGAGGATCGCGGCACGCGCCGGCTCGCCGAGGCCGGGCCATCCGTCGGCGCCGATGCCGACGACCACGATCGTCGAGAGGCTCACGCGCACGCCGCGATCGCCTCCCCGAGCGCGTCCGCGAGGATCGCGTTCTGCTCGGGCGAGCGCGCCGTCAGGCGGATGTGGCCGGACCCGAGGCCGGGAAACGAGGCGGCCGAGCGCACCGCGATCGCGCGCTCGCGGAGCGCGGCGAGGACCGCGGCTCCGTCCGCGACCTCGATCAGGCAGAAGTTCGTCGCGCTCGGCCAGGTCCTCACACCTTCGACCTGGGCGAGCCGTGCGGCCAGGTCGACGAGCTCCGCACTCGCGCGTGCCGCGATCACGGCGAGCTGATCCGGGCGCCTGGCGGCGGCCGCGAGTGCGGCGAGCGCGAGCGCGTTCGCCGACCAGGGGGGCCGCACCGCGCGCAGCCGCGCGGCGAGCCCGCGCGCCGCGATCGCGTAGCCGGCGCGAAGACCCGGGATCGAAAGCGCCTTCGTCACGCTGCGCACGACGACCACATCCTCGAGCGCCTCGCGCACGAGGCTCGAAGGCTCGCCGGGGACGAGATCCATGAACGCCTCGTCAACCACGACGACCCGTCCGGGGCGCCTCAGCGCGAGTAGGGCGGCGGCCGGGTCGAGCGTCCCGCTAGGCGAGGCGGGGTTCCCGACGACGACCAGGTCGGCGGCCTCGGGGACAGCCTCCGGGTCGAGCGCGAAGTCGCGCTCGGGATCGCGCATGACGCGGACCACCGGCACCGCATGCGCGTGGAGAGCCGCCTCGGACTCCGTGAAGGCGGGATGGACGCAGACGGCGAGTGAGGGCCGCAGCGCCGCCGGGAGCAGCCACAGCGCTTCCGCGGCGCCGTTCGTCGGGACGACCTCGTCGATCTCCCGTCCGTGCCTCTCCGCGATCGCGGCAATCGCCTCGCCCTCGCTCGGGTAGCGGTCGGCACCCTGCTCGAGCGCGTCGCGAAGCGCGGCGCGAAGCCACTCTGGTGGGCCGCCGGCGATCACGTTGACCGCGTGGTCGGCGTCCCCTGGGCGCACGTCGCGGTCGCCATGGTGGCGCAGCTCGGGCAGGGGGTGGACGACATCGAGGTCGTATGACGACTTCAAGGTCGTCCACGTCTCCCCGATCCTCAGCGCGCGCCCCGCGACGACGAGCTCGACGCTGTGGGCGTGCGCGGCGAGCCGCTGAGTCGCTTCGCCGAGGACGTCCAGCCACGCTCGCGCGGCGGGCTCGGCCGGCAGCACGCCCTCGCCGGCCTGCTCGGCGACGATGATCGCGGCACCGGCGCGCTGAGCGGCGAGGGCGACGTGGTTGATCTCGGCGAGCACGTCGGCGCCTACTCGCCCGAGCACCGCGCGATCGGGGCGCTCGAACGCCCCCGCGAGATGTAGCGCGGTCGCGATCCAGGGGCCGAGGCCGTCGATCAGGACGCAGGTGCCCGCCGCGTCCTCGAGCGAGGCCGACAGCCGCGGTCCCGCCTGCACCGTCTTCCAGTCCGACGGCCGGCGGTCGAGATGTGCGCGGATCCGCTCCTCCCAGCCGGGGTCCTCGCCGTCGGCGGTCGCGACGTAGCGGACCGGGAGACCGCTGGCCCTCGCGCGCCGTTCGGCGTGCTCGCTCTTCCCCGACCTCGTTCCGCCGATGACGAGCGCCAGGCTCATGCGTGGGCGTGCTGGGCCCGACCTGCCGCGCGCGCGAACCGCCATGCGAGCTGCGGGTGCGCTGCCCAGTGCACGTGCAGGTAGCTCGCCTGCAGTGCTCCGACCGCGAAGCCCTCGGCGCGCTCGGTTCCGCGCGCGGCCAAGCTCCAGGCGGCGTCGACGACGTGACCGGACTCGGCGATCGCCGAGTAATGGAACTCGTGTCCGCGGACGCACTCTCCGGCGTCGAGCCATGGGGTAGCGGTCGCCGCCGTCGCCTCTCGGTAGCCGAGCGTGAGCCGCCGGCCCATCGCGGCGCGCGCCGGCAGTACGCCGCACATCTCATGACCGTCGAGCTCCTCCAGCAGGAACAGAAGCCCGCCGCACTCTGCCAGGATCGGCCGGCCGGACGCGGCGAACGCGGCGACCTCCCGGCGCAGCCGGACGTTAGCTTCGAGCTCCGCGCCGAAGACCTCGGGGAATCCTCCCGCAAGCACGAGTGCCCCGGCCCCGGCCGGCAGCCCCACGTCGTTCAGCGGATCGAACGGGCACAGCTCGGCGCCTGCCGCGACCAGCAGCTCGAGGTTCTCCTCGTAGTGGAAAGAGAACGCCCGGCCCCGCGCGATGCCGATCCGGACGTTGGTGGGGGGGCCTTCGGCCACTGGGCTCCATACCGGACCCGGTAGGGGCGGTGCGGTGCGGGCGAGGCGTTCGATCTGGTCGAGGTCGGTGTAGCGGGCGAGCGCTGCGGCGAGCGCCTCGAGTGCTGTACGCGTGCGCTCCTCGCGCTCGCCGGCGGGGACGAGACCGAGATGGCGCTCGGGCGTGACCACCCGCTCGTCACGACGTAGCGCGCCGAGCACGGGGATCCCGAGCGGCTCGACCGCCTCGCGCAGCAGCTGCTCGTGATGATCAGAGCCGACGTGGTTGAAGATCACTCCGGCGACCTCGAGATCGGGGTCGAAGGTCGCATATCCGTGGACGATCGCGGCCGCGGAGCGAGCCATCGAGGCGGCGTCGACGACCAGGAGCACGGGCGCGTTCAGCAGCTTCGCGACGTGCCCGGTGCTGGCCAGCTCGCCGCGCCCCGATGCGCCGTCGAACAGGCCCATGACGCCCTCGATCACGGCGATGTCCGCCCCGCGCGATCCGTGGCGGGCGAGCGGGGCGATCAGATCGGGGCCGCTGAGGAAGGCGTCGAGGTTCCTGCCGGGGCGCCCCGAAGCGAGCGCGTGGTAGCTGGGGTCGATGTAGTCGGGGCCGACCTTGAATCCCTGGACTATGTGACCTCGGGCCCGCAGCGCGCCGATCAGGCCGCATGCGACCGTCGTCTTGCCCGCGCCGGAGCTCGTTCCGGCGATCACGATCCGGGGAATCACGAAGCCGCCTCGGAGCGCGACCAGCTCGCCACGGTGCTCGGCGGTAGTCCGGCGACGGCACGCTCGGTCAAGCGCCGCTCGCCGGCTCGATCGCGCCTCGGGGACTCGCCCGGGCCCCCGCTCCACACGAGCCACGGAACCGCCCCCCCGTGGTGAGCGCCGGTCTCCGGATCGCACCCGTGATCGGGACCGACGCGAAGGGTCCCGCCGGCGCGGCCGACCGACTCCGCCAGCGGCGCGATCAGGTCGCGGTCTGCGCGCTCGAGCGAGGCGATCTTGGCCGCGCGGTCGCGCAGATGTGAAGCCTCGTCGGGACCGCCCACGTGCACGGCGACCATCCGGGCTCCCGCCGCGATCGCCGACACCGCGGCGGCCGCCTTGGCCGCGAGGTCGCTGTCCGGCCGGCCGGTCGCGCCCGCCGGGACGATCGTTCGGGCTCCCATCAGCCGCCCGGCGCCGACGGCGGCGCCGCGGGCTCCGATCACCACCGTGTCAGGACCGAGGACGCGCGGCGGCACGATCCCCTGTCGCCAGACCCGCAGCCCGTGCGCGCGGATGGCGTCCGGCAGCGGCGGCGGACCGCAGAGGAGGAGTCGGTGGCCTCCGAGAGGGTGCACGGCATACCCGGGGGCCGCGAGCGCGAGCTCGCGGGCAGCCTGCTCGGTATCAGCGCGGCTTGCGCGCCGCGTTCCCCACGGCACGACAGCGTCTACCCGCCACGCGCGCTCACCCGGCGCCACCGTGATCCCAAGCGCCGCGGCCTCGAGCGCGCCGCGATCGACCGGTCCCGTCGGGAACCAGCCAAGCAGCGCCGGAATCGCAGCCTCAGAACCCACCGGCATCCCGGCTCCGATCAGGCGCACCTTGGCCTGCACACCCTCACGGGCGAGGCGATCAAGCGTCGGAGTGCGCGCAAGCTCAAGGCTCGTCGGCCCCCCGCCAACCGGCTCAGAAGCGCCGTCGAGGATGACGAGCACCGTCACCATTCGATCCCTTGCTGGGCGCGAATGCCCGCGTCCATCGGGTGCTTGACCTTGGTCACCTCCGAGACGAGATCGGCGAGCTCCAGCAGTTCTGGGGCGGCGTCGCGGCCGGTGACCACGACGTGCTGGAACCCGGGGCGGTCGCGGAGGGTGTCGACGACTTCGGCGACGTCGATCCAGCCCCACTTGATCGGGTAGGTGATCTCGTCGAGCAGCAGGAACTCGTAGCGCTCGGCGGCGATCGCGCGCTTGACCTCCTCCCAGCCCTCGCGGGCGAGGTCTGCCGACTCGTCGAGGTCGCGGGAGAGCCAGGACCAGCCGTCACCCATCTTCTCCCACTCGATACCGCCGAGCTTGGCGGCGGCTTTGGCCTCGCCAACCTTCCACTTGCCTGACTTGACGAACTGGAACACGCCGCAGCGGTAACCGCGCGCCCACGAGCGCATCAGCATCCCGAATGCCGAGGTGCTCTTGCCCTTCCCGTGACCGGTGATCACGATCACGAGCGGGCGGTCGCGCGGCTTGCGCCGCTTCGGCTCGGCGCTGCCCTGATCGCCGGGGCGATGGGGAACGTCAACTCCGTCGTCGCTGTGACGGGTGAGCGGGTCCGTCACGCCACCCTCCGTCCGGTCGCCGGCGCGAGCGGGTGAACCTGCCCGCCCGCGGCGGCGGCGATCTCCGCGGCGAGGCCGAGCCGGACGGCGCCGTCCTCGGTGTCGATCACGTGCACCGTGCCCGCGGCCCGGCCGAGCCGCGCTGCCGCGGGGGGAATCGCTCGTCGTGGATCCACCGCGCGTCCGTCGGTCAGCACGATCGCGATCGAGCGCCGCCCCGTCTCACGCCCGGCTTCCCGGCGGATCAGCCGCTCGGCCGTGTCGAGGCCGGCGGCGATCGGTGTGCGGCCGCCGGTTGGGAGCGCGCGAAGCGCCTCGGCAGCACGCT